>Ga0307515_10003745_pt1 | contig 31868 bp, 28 predicted proteins | sample 17_EM_MG_FD_194513 | JGI IMG/M metagenome (GOLD analysis project Ga0307515, IMG submission 194513) | Populus trichocarpa ectomycorrhiza microbial communities from riparian zone in the Pacific Northwest, United States - 17_EM | ecosystem: Host-associated > Plants > Roots > Unclassified | place...
ATCAGCTGAATAAAGCGTTCTTTACGTTCACCGTTTTGCAATCCGAAATCGCCTGTGTTTACGCCTGTGAGGACGATTTCCTTAACTCTTGTAGTGGCAATTTCTTTAGCTGTCTTAACGATTTTTTCGATGCTGTCGCTGCGGCTGTTTCCCCGTGCTAACGGTATGGTGCAAAACGAGCAGGAGTAATCACAGCCATCCTGTACTTTGAGGAATGTACGCGTACGGTCCTGCATGGAATAGGAGGTATTGAACTGTGTAGCCGCACCAATCTCCGTGGCCATCACCGTAGGTTGTGGTGTTCTGACAAAACCATCCAGCAGTTCAACCAAACGGAATTTTTCGGATGCACCTAATACCGCATCTACACCTGGAATTTCTGATATTTCCTTCGGTTTGAGTTGCGCATAGCACCCGATAATGGCGATGTATGCATCGGGTGAGATCGCACGTGCTTCACGCACTATTTTATGGCACTTCTTATCTGCATTCTCAGTTACCGAGCAGGTGTTGATAATGAAGATGTCCGGGGTTTCGGTAAACTCCACTTTCTTATAGCCGCTTTCTTCAAACTTCCGCGAAATGGTGGAGGTTTCCGAATAGTTGAGTTTGCAACCCAGCGTATAAAAAGCGATTTTTTTCATAATCAGTCCGCAAAGATAGATACATGTCAGTTAAAAATTGATCGTGATCAGTAATTCTACGATTAACCTTTAATTGATAACTAATCTATATCTATTATTGAATAATTTCTTTTTCGATCACCTTGAGGCGATCATCCAGTTGCTTGCCGGTAGCCTTAAATCCCTCTGCGCTTCCCAGTTTCGTACTTACGCTGATGTAGAACTTGATTTTAGGTTCAGTACCTGAAGGGCGAACAGAAATCTTGCTTCCATCAGCAGTAATAAACTGAAGCACATCCGATTTGGGTAAATCGATCTTTTTCAGCTTGCCTGTAGAGGGATCTTTCTCTTCATTGGTCTTGTAATCCAGTATACGTGTTACCTTATTGCCGGCAATAGAAGCGGGAGGGTTACTTCTGAATTTCTCCATCATGTCTTTGATCTGCTGTTCGCCCTCAGCTCCCTTTCTTACCAGGTTAATCAACGCTTCCTTGTAGAAGGAAAACTCGGTGTACATCTGGATCAGCCACTGGTACATCGTTTTACCTTCATCTTTAGCTGCTGCAGCCAATGCAGCAAAGAAGGCACATGCCGATACGGCATCTTTATCGCGAACAAAATCACCCACCATGTATCCATAGCTCTCTTCACCAGCGGCAATGAATTTCTTTTTGCCGTCCAGCTCGCCCATCAGCTCGGCAATGTATTTGAACCCGGTCAGTGTATTATAGCATTCCACTCCATAGTGTGCTGCCATCTCATCCACCAGTTCGCTGGTCACAATAGTCTTGGCGATGTAGGCTTTGGAGGCAGACTTTAGATTTTTTAATATAAACCACATCATCAGACTAAACGCCTGGTTGCCGTTCAATAAGAAAAACTCCCCCTGATCATCCTTGATGCCGATGCCTACGCGGTCGGTATCCGGATCGGTAGCCATTACAATCTCGGCATTGGTTGCCTTTGCTTTTTTCAAGGCCAGCTCCATGGCCGATTGCTCTTCCGGGTTGGGTGATTGCACCGTGGGGAAATCACCGTTGGGTTCTTTCTGTTCGTCCACTACAATCACATTGGTGAAGCCCAATCTTTTCAGGCATTCAGGAACCATCGTGATGCCTGCACCGTGTAAGCTGGTATACACTACCGGTATATTGTTTTGTCTTTGGATGGCTTCCTGTTTTGGAATCAGTTTTTTTACTTCTTCATAATAGGCATTTTCTACTTCGTTGCCGATCGTTTTGATCAGCGAAGGGTTGGAAGTGAACTTTACTTCTTCAAAACCTTTAATAGCATTGACTTCGGTGATTACATTTTTATCGTGAGGTGGAACCAACTGCGCGCCATCTGCCCAGTAGGCTTTGTAGCCGTTATATTCCTTTGGATTATGTGAAGCGGTGATAACAATACCCGATTGACATTTAAGATAACGGATAGCAAAAGAAAGCAGGGGGGTAGGACGAAGCTCAGGAAATAAATGAACAGTGATTCCATTCGCTGAGAATATATCCGCTACTACCTGGGCAAAATAGTGACTGTTGTTACGGCTGTCATGCGCTATAGCAACGCTGATGGGCTGCGAAGGAAAGGATTTGTTCAGGTAATTAGCCAGCCCCTGGGTTGCGATACCTACAGTATATTTGTTCATACAGTTAGAACCGGCACCCATAATGCCACGCAATCCACCTGTGCCAAACTCCAGGTTTTTATAAAAACGATCGATCAACTCTTTTGGATCAGATTGAGCCAGCAGCTTTTTTACCTGCTCTTTTGTATCCTGATCAATAGCTGAACTGCTGAGCCATTCGTTGGCTCTGGATTGAGATTGTTCTTGAAGACTCATTATGAAAGAAAAATTTAATTCGGGTTTGGGCGCAAAAATACAAAGTATATGCCACTCCATCGACCATTAAAAAAGAACAGAGAGGCTGGATTTTTCGATGCTGAACAGTTAAAATTCGGTCGACCTGCTTACTTTTTTGTTTTAAATACGCGTCATTTGCATCATCTTGTCAAAAAAAGAGATATGGACGTAAAAGCACTCGATAAGGCCCTTCAGGAAATCGCCATCACCCGAAACGAACTCAAAAAGATCGATTATAATAATCCAAAATACGATGAACTGGAAGAACAACTTCATGATCTGGAGGATTCTTTTCATGTAAAATTTGGTGATCCCTTGGAGGAAATACTGCAGGAGGTACATGATAAGTTCTGTCCTGACAGCGATGTATTATATCCCATTGCCTACCTGGCAAAAAGCTATGAGATAAACGATAAAAACGAATTCTCGGCTGCTCCTAATGAGGGCGTATTTGTAGAAATGGATAACTACCCGGGCAAAGAATCCAAGCTGGTGATCGTGCCTAATCCTACGCGTATTGTTTTAAATATAGGTAAGGATAAGCAGGAGATTGTCTGGACTGCGAAATAAACGTTTACAACTTGAAGAAGTAGCTTGCTAAGTAGTAGATTCCGAAAAGGATAAAGCTTATTCCTGCATTTTTGAAATAAGGCTTCTCAAAGATTGGATTAGTGCCTTTTTTAGATTGTTTGAAATAAACAATTATGCTAATTGTGCCAATAAGAATGAAGGTAAGCCCAATCATTAATTGATTCATTATTTTCTAATTAAAACCCAATTTAGTTCTTACTTTTTCTAAAGTTCCTTTGGCTATAAATGAAGCTTTTTCTTCTCCCAGTTTTAATTTCTTCTCCAACTCGTCCTGGTTGTTCATATAGAAGTTAAATGCTTCACGCTCTTTTGCGTATTTCTGAACGATCAACTCATAGAGCTCCTGCTTGGCATGTCCGTAACCGAAATTGCCGGCAAGGTATTTTTGACGTAAGGCTTCCGTCTGGTCAGAATCAGCAATCAGTTTATAGATAGCAAAGACATTATCCGTATCCGGATTCTTAGGTTCTTCTAACGGAGTGGAGTCAGTCTTGATGGTTTTGATTTGCTTCAGTAATTCCTTATCCGGTAAAAAGATATCGATAATATTACCGTATGATTTGCTCATCTTCTGCCCGTCCGTTCCGGGTATGGTCATCAGTTGTTCTTCAATCTTTGCCTCGGGAAGCACAAATGTTTCTCCGTATAAATTATTGAATGAAGAAGCAATGTCACGCGCCATCTCTACATGTTGCCGCTGATCTTTTCCTACGGGCACCAGTTCGGCATCATACAAGATAATATCCGAAGTCATTAACACCGGGTAGGTAAACAATCCGGCATTTACATCGGCCAGCCGATCGGACTTATCCTTGAAGGAGTGTGCGTTGGCCAGCATGGGGAAAGGAGTGAAGCAGTTGAGGTACCAGGTCAGTTCACAGACTTCAGGAATCCGGCTCTGGCGGTAGAACAAATTCCGGTCGGTATCAAATCCAAAAGCCAGCCAAGCTGCTGCTACTGCGTTTACATTTTCCCTGCGTACGGCAGCATCTTTAATTGTGGTGAGCGAATGCAGATCGGCAATAAAGAAAAAGGATTCATTACCCGATTGCTTTGACAGGCGGATAGCCGGGATAATGGCACCCAATAAATTTCCGAGGTGAGGTTTTCCGCTGCTTTGAATTCCGGTTAATATTCTGGCCATACTACTACACTAATACATTAGGAGACATTTTTCCTGATTGAATACCTGTCGGAATCAATAGTCAGTATCGTTAATTTTGTTGTGCAAGCTATGTAGTACCCTGTAGTTCTGCAAATAAAATAGGGTTATATGAATTCGGTGTATTTTTACGTTATTATAAATGTTATGAGATACTTATTGCTGGGATGGATGTGGAGTGTGGTCGTGATCAGTTACGGCCAGCAAGCGGAGCCTTTACTCTTTACAGAAAAAACACATGACTTTGGTGAGATCGCAGAGCAGGGGGGAGGAGCAACGTATGATTTTGTATTTACTAATAATGCTGCCCGCCCGGTCCGTATTATTTCTGTTCAGCCTTCGTGCGGGTGTACTACTCCCGACTGGTCAAGAGAACCGGTGGCACAGGGGGAAACAGGATTTATAAAAGTGATCTTCGATCCGCGCGGCAAGCCCGGGTATTTTAATAAATCGCTTACCGTAACTACCGACCTGGGGGGTAATGCGATTAACCTCCAGATCAAAGGACAAGTATCCGCTGCATTGAAGAGAGCGGAAGATGTCTTTACTGCGGATAATGGAAACCTTCGGCTAAAGTCCAACTCATTTAATATGTCCAGGGTATTTATCAATCAGAGCCCTGTAACAACAGAGTTTGAAATGTATAATGCCGGGAAGGCTGTTATTCACTTCACTGAAAAACCGATAAGTCCTGCGCATATCAAAGTAGAGATACCTGAATCCCTGGCACCTCAGCAAAAAGGGAAGATTAAGATCACCTATAATGCGAAAGCAAAAAATCAATACGGATTTGTGTCGGATAATATTGAACTCATTACAGACGATGAGCATCATCACCGAAAATCATTTTCTGTCTATGCTACTATAGAGGAATACTTTCCAGCGCTTTCTGCTGGTGAGCAGGAACTGGCTCCTGTATTGCAGCCAGAGTTGAGTGCCATTGATTTGGGAAGAACAAAGCCTGGTATAAGTTTGAAAGGAGAACTCCGGATTAAGAATACCGGAAAGAAGGAGTTGATCATTCATACTATACAACCAAACTGTACGTGCGTTGCTGTCCAGTCAGATAAAATGAAACTGAAAGCAGGGGAAGAGACAAAAATCAATCTCTCCTTCAATGGGCAGGGACGAACCGGCACACAGCAGAAAGCACTGACACTTTACTCCAACGATCCGCGTAATCCGGTGCAGCGTGTTACCCTGATGGCCTACATCGAAGAATGAAGTTCTCTTGCAATCAATGCAGCCGCATGGCCATCGCCATATAGTGACGGATTGAGCGTGAGTACATTGTTTTTGTTGGAATGATAAGCAGTTACTATCTTTTCCTGTTCCGCTCCTGCAATGGTGTTCGCACCTTCCTGCACCAATTCCACCCATTCCGTTTGATCGCGCAGTGTGATGCAATATTTACTAAAGAAATAGGCTTCTTTTTGCAGGCCACCACTATCGGTCATCACCATTTTGGAGTGACTTAACAACTGAAGCATATCGAAGTACCCTACCGGGTCAATGATAGTAGCATTCAGCGAGATGTTATTGTTTTTCAGATACGCTTTGGTACGCGGATGTAGTGGAAAAACGATGGTGGCTTCCTGCGATAGTTCATTCAATGCGCTGACGATTGATTTCAGACGGGAGATATCATTCGTGTTTTCTGCACGATGTATAGTGACCAGGATATATGCTTTGCCTTCCAGCTTTAAGGTTTTAAGAATAGTGGATTGTGTTTGTGCTTTTTCCTTGTAAAAGAGCACGGCATCGTACATCACATCACCACTATGAATGATGCGACAATTAAAATTAGTGTACCCTTCTTTTTGCAGATTTTGAATAGCCGTGTTGGTAGGACAGAAGAGCAGCCGGCTGATTCGATCGGTTAAAATACGATTGACTTCTTCCGGCATCTTCATATCAAAGCTGCGAAGACCTGCTTCGATATGTGCTACAGGCAGATGAAGCTTGCTTGCTGTGAGTGCGCCCGCCAGTGTAGAATTCGTATCTCCGTAGACCAGTACATAATGCGGTTTTTCTTTGATCATGATCTCTTCCACTTTCTCCATCATGCGGCCCGTCATCGCGCCATGGCCGAGATTATTGATTTCAAGATTATAATCAGGGGCGGGAATGTCCATCTCATCAAAAAATACCTGACTCATGTTGGCATCGAAATGCTGCCCGGTATGAATGATCACTTCCTGTATGGATGCTTTTTTAAGCTCACGGGAAACCGTAGCCGCTTTTACAAACTGAGGACGGGCACCGAGAATGGTTAATACTTTCATTAATTGAATAGTTGACAGTTGACAAAAGCGGTTGACAAGAACTAAGAAGAGTGTTTTTAGTTACTCACATTGTCATGATCAATTGCTCTATCAATTTTTTGAATATTAAGAAAAAGCAGGAATGCCTGTGATTTCATTTCCTAAAATCAACAAGTGAATGTCGTGCGTGCCTTCGTACGTCACCACACTTTCCAGGTTCATCATGTGGCGCATGATCGGATATTCGCCCGTGATTCCCATGCCTCCATGAATCTGTCTTGCCTCACGTGCAATCTCCAATGCAACGTGCACGTTATTTCTTTTGGCTAATGATATTTGTGGTGTAGTAGCTTTGCCTTCGTTCATCAGTGTGCCCAGGCGCCAGTTGAGCAGCTGTGCTTTGGTAATTTCCGTAAGCATCTCCGACAATTTTTTTTGCACCAGCTGAAACGATGCAATGGGTTTTCCGAACTGGATGCGTTCCACTGCATACTTTCGTGCTGATTCGTAGCAATCCATGGCAGCACCTAATGCACCCCAGGCAATACCATACCGGGCAGAATCCAGGCACATCAGCGGAGCGCCTAATCCGCTTTTGTTGGGCAACAGATTTTCCTTAGGTACTCTGACGTTATCAAAAACAAGTTCACCGGTAGTACTTGCACGCAACGACCACTTGCCATGTGTTTCAGGAGTAGAAAATCCTTCCATACCGCGCTCAACAATTAACCCATGAATGCGGCCCTGCTCATTCTTCGCCCATACTACCGCCACATCGGCACGCGGGGAGTTAGAGATCCACATCTTGGCTCCATTCAGTACATAGTGATCTCCGGCATCCTTAAAGTTAGTCACCATTCCGCTGGGGTTCGAACCATGGTCGGGCTCTGTTAGCCCAAAGCAGCCCAGCCATTCGCCTGAGGCAAGTTTGGGAAGGTATTTTTTGCGTTGTTGTTCACTACCGAATTTATAGATGGGATACATCACTAACGATCCCTGCACGGAAGCGGTCGAGCGCATGCCCGAATCGCCACGTTCAATCTCCTGCATTAAAATTCCATAAGAGATATAATCCAGGCCGCCCCCGCCATATTCCTGTGGAATGGTGGGCCCAAACGCGCCTATGTCGCCAAACTTTCGCACGATCTCGTAAGGAAAATGAGCACGCTGTGCCCAGTCTTCGATATAAGGAGAGATTTCCTGCTTTACAAAAGTACGGATGGAGCTTCGGATCAGCTTATGCTCTTCTGTTAGTAAGCTATCGATGGAATAAAAATCGGGCTGTTCGTACACGTCTTGTTTCAATGATTTTTTTGCCTTTGATTCCACACCTGAAGTTGTTGCCATGTTGGATAGATTTAATAATACACTGACGAATTGCTACTGCTTTTGAAAAGTTACAAATTACAATGGACCAAGTACAAATCTATGAACTAATTCAAAACGTACTTCGTCTTCGGATAAGTATCGAAACTAAAATCGTAATTTTGGCGAATTAAATAAGCTATGAATAATTCGCTGGACCCGTCATTGGTTGAACAAGTAAAGAAGCTGCAACAGAAATATGCCGTGATGGGCCAGGATCTATCATCGTACCTGGACGGCCTTTTGTATTCCGATTATCTTACTTACTGGGATTATATTCATCTTGATACGTTATTAAGTCTGCAAAACCCAAAAACGCAATTTCCTGACGAGAAGGTGTTTATCGTTTATCACCAAATAACGGAATTATACTTTAACCTGATTCTGTGGGAGATTGAGCAGATCGCTTACCGTGAACAACTGGAGGAAAAATTTTTCATCGAGCGACTGAACCGGATCATCAATTACTTCCGCCAGCTGGTGGGATCGTTTACCATCATGATCGATGGCATGGAACGGGAGCAGTTTCTTAAATTCAGAATGGCACTTCTTCCGGCCAGCGGTTTTCAGTCGGCCCAGTATCGGTTGATTGAGTTATGTTCTACCGATATGATTAACCTCGTGAATGTATTGGAGCGCGAATCACTGATGGAATACAGCGACCTGAATAAGCAACTGAAAGGCTTGTACTGGCAAAGCGGAGCTACCGAACTGGCTTCGGGAAAGAAAACGTTAACGCTTCAGCAGTTTGAAGAAAAGTACTCGAAACTTTTCCTCGAAACAGGAATGAAATACCGCGACAGGAACCTGAGGAAACTTTATCTCAAACATTTCCCTCATTCACCCGAGGTGATCTCCCGTCTTCGTGAATTTGATCAGCTTTCAAATGTCATCTGGCCGCTGGCCCATCTCAAATCAGCAGGACGCTATCTGCATCGCGATACGGAAGACATTAAAGCTACAGGAGGTACCAATTGGCAAAAATACCTTCCTCCAAAGTTTCAACGCATTATGTTTTTCCCTGAGCTCTGGACCGAGCAGGAACGCGAAGAGTGGGGTAAGGCAGGGGTAATGCAAATGATAGATAACAAGTGACGAAGTACAAATTGACAGCTAACCCGAACTTATCATCTGTAATTCATCACCTATAAAAATCGTACTTTAGTATATTAAATACGGTTAACCAAACGATTAACTTCAAAATGGTGCGGCTTTGTGCTGTGTTGGCTTTTGTAATTCTCTCGCAGTGCGTATTGGCGCAGGGCGTTACCCGCTATATCCACCATGATGCGGCCAAAAAGAATATTAAAGAAATTTACCAGGTAAAAGACACGATCCGTAATGTGCTTCACGGACGGTTTATTTCCTATTTCCTCAATGGCAATATCGAATCGAAGGGCCAGTTCATTAACAATGAAACTACTGGTGTGTGGGAGTTTTATTACGAAACGGGTAACCTTAAAATGCGCGGGATACTCCGGCAAAATTCCAACTATGGTGTGTGGGAATATTTTTTTGAAAGCGGCCAGAAAAGTATGGAAGGAATGATCAACGGAAAGCTGAAAGAAGGAGAGTGGAAAGTGTATTACGAAAGCGGTGTTTTAAAGGAGACCGGCAGTTATGTGGCGAACAAGCGAGAAGGAATATGGAAGACGTACTTTGAAGACGGAGTGGTGCGCGGAGAAATTGAATACAGCGATGACCACGGCAGGTACACGGAATATTTTCATTCAGGAAAAGTGATGGCCGAAGGGCCGAGAGCCGGAAATAAAAATGTAGGGCACTGGCGCTATTTTGCCGAAGAAGGAGGAGCACTTCAAAGTGAAGGCGATTTTGTAAATGGAAAGAAAGAAGGAGAATGGAAATTTTATTATTCTTCCGGTAAACTTTCATCCATTGGTAAGTATGAAAACGATGAGCCTTCCGGATTATGGATGTATTATTTTGAAGACGGAACGATCAGCTCGAAAGGTGAGTTTGTGGAGGGCAAACGCAACGGGTACTGGAGCACATTGAATAATGACAGATCATTAAAAAGCGAAATCACGTATCGGAATGGCTCCGGTGAATACCGCGAGTTCTATCCCGATAAAAAGTTAAAAGTAAAAGGTCCGATCGTGGAGGGGAAAAACCAAGGCAAGTGGGAGTACTTTTTTAAAAGCGGCAAACTGGAAGGAGAGTGTGAATTTGATAAAGGCGAGGGAACGTATATGGGCTACTATCCAAGCGGCTCTCTGCAAACAAAAGGGCGAATGGAAGATGACCTTCGCGTTGGTACCTGGGAGCTTTACGAAGAAGATGGTAAGCTGTCCGGGTATTATAAACCATTTTATGATGATAAGGTGCTGGTAAATGAAATCAACTCTTTGATCAATAAATCAAAGCCGGTCGTTCCTGCTCCTGTACATACTGCGAATAAGGGATTTTATTATTTCCGGCCGCACTTTCCTGAATACCGTGGAGTAATTGTGGAGGGAAATCCTGCCCTGGGATTTATGGGGTCCATGCCTTTTGGGATTGAATTTTATAACCAGGAAAGGCTGGGTCATGAATTTGAATTTGAAGGTATACGCAAACCTTTTTTCGCAGGCGATTCCGATGTGCCTCCTAATAAAATATTCGAACGTGGTTATGCCATTGCCGTGCGTCAGAAATTCTATAATCCCATGCAGATGGGCATGTGGTATTTTGCACAGGAGATACGGCTCACCAACGTAGGGCATTTTTCGAATGTGAGCTTCACACAGGCACCCGCCCGGCTAATCACCGCAAGTTCTTCCGAACAAAAAGCAGAATACGGTGTATTGTTGGGTGCACGACTGATGCAGCAAAATAATGGCGATGGTTTTACCATGGATGCCTACGTGGGTTATGCAGTCGGCTATCGTAGTTTTGATGTCGATCCGCTTTACGAGGAGGTATTCAGCACCATTAATCAGAATAAGTTCTCGCAAACTTTCCGTTTTGGTCTTAACTTTGGGTATTCTTTTTCCTTTGACGGAAGAAGGAGGTAGTCAAAACAATTAAAGGATAAAAACCTTTCATGAACAAGACCGTAGAACTTACGCTTCGGCCCGAAGAAGCTTTTGACGATGACGCTTTCAAGAAAGCGATTCACGATCGTTTACAAATCAATCCTTCCGAAGGAATATATATTCATCCTTTGCGCAGATCCATTGATGCCCGTGGTCGTCATGTAGTGATTAATGTATTGGTCGAGCTGGTACCAGCCGGGCAGGTGAAGACATTATTCTCTTTTCAGAAAAGTGATAATGATGTTTCCAAAGCCCGAAGTGTGATTGTAGTAGGAGCAGGGCCTGCCGGTCTGTTTGCTGCATTGCGCCTGATTGAATTAGGGATAAAACCTGTCGTACTGGAGCGGGGAAAAGATGTGCAGGCAAGACGGAGAGATCTTGCTGCAATCAACAAAGATCATATCGTTAACCCGGAGTCCAACTATTGCTTTGGCGAAGGTGGTGCCGGAACCTATTCCGATGGAAAGCTATACACCCGCTCCAAGAAACGGGGAGATGTAAAACGTATACTTGAACTATTGGTAGCACATGGAGCGAGTCAGGATATCCTTTTTGATGCACACCCGCATATCGGCACCAACAAACTTCCCCAGCTGGTGGCTGACCTGCGCGAAAGCATCATTGCTGCAGGCGGGGAAATTCATTTCGATACGAGGGTAACCGATCTGATCATTCGCGAAGGTGAAATAAAGGGGGTAGTAACGCAGGAAGGAAATAAAATGGAAGGGGAGTCGGTGATCCTGGCAACGGGTCATTCCGCACGCGATATTTTCCACCTGCTTCATCGGCATCATGTACTCATTGAATCCAAGTCTTTTGCATTGGGTGTTCGTGTGGAGCATTCACAAAATTTCATCGACCGGGTACAGTATCATTGTGACGTAGATCGCGGCCCTTACCTGCCAGCTTCTTCTTATGCTTTGGTACATCAGGCCAAGATCCATGGGAAAGACCGCGGTGTATTCTCGTTTTGTATGTGTCCTGGCGGGTTCATTGTGCCTGCCGCTACCGCACCGGGAGAAATTGTAGTGAACGGCATGAGCCCGTCACGAAGAGATTCAAAGTTTGCGAACTCCGGAATTGTTGTCGCTGTCGAAGAGAATGATTTTGTGAAATATGCAAAACATGGTCCGCTGGCGGGAATGTATTTTCAGGCAGAGGTAGAACAACGGGCAAGCGAGGTAGCAGGTGGTACGCAATCCGCTCCGGCCCAGCGGCTGTCGGATTTTGTGGATAAGAAAACATCGTCCTCCTTATTGGAAACTTCCTATCAGCCTGGGCTTACTTCCGTTGATATGAAGGAAATACTACCTGCTTTTCTTACCGATGCCTTACGCCAGGGGTTTAAAAACTTCGGACAGAAAATGAAAGGATACCTGACCAATGAAGCGCAGGTTCTGGGTGTGGAAAGCAGAACTTCTTCCCCAGTGCGCATCCCCAGAGATAAAGAAACATTAGAGCACCCCCAGCTGAGGCGATTGTTTCCCTGTGGGGAAGGGGCAGGTTATGCAGGTGGAATTGTTTCTGCCGCTATGGATGGAGAGCGGTGTGCCGAAGCGGCATATCATTTATACCTCAATAAGAAATAAGAAAATAAAAAGCAGTATGAAAAACACCGTCATTATAGGAGCCACTACCAACACATCGAGATATGCTTTCCGTGCGGCTGAAACGCTGACGAAATACGGTCATGAAATTTTTCCTGTAGGGATCAAAAAGGGAACGATCTTCGGCAAGGAGATCAGCAGCATTTTCACGCGTCCTCAGTTTGAAGACGTAGATACCGTGACGATGTATATTAACCCCGAGCGGCAGCGCGAATGGTACGATTACATTATCGGTCTTAAACCCAAACGTATTATCTTTAATCCCGGTACTGAGAATGCTGAACTGGAAAAGAAAGCAGAAGCGACAGGTATTGAAGTGCTGGAAGCATGCACGTTAGTGATGCTGGGTACCAATCAGTTTTAACTATCAGCTGGTGATTTGAGAGTAGTGTTATTGGTTAAGTAAACAGTACGCCCCCGTAACGATAACCATGAATTCAATGATTAGCTGAATACTAAATTTATAATGGAGGAAATCGAAAGAAATCAACGGGTAACAGATCATCTTGGTCAATTCATTTCAGAACATAAGAAAGCATTAATCGAAAAGGCGCTGGGTGAGCGCACCAGATACATCACCATTGTGCTGGAAGATATTTATCAATCACAAAATGCAAGTGCTGTAGTACGTACCTGCGAATGCATGGGCTTGCAGGAACTTCATTTTATTGAAAATGAAAGTAAGTACTCCATCAATCCAAGAGTATTGAAAGGCTCGGATAAATGGATTGACTTAACCAAGCATAAAGACAAAAGCCTGGATAATACGGAACAATGCTTTAATCAGTTGAGAGCAGAAGGGTATAAAATTTATGCGATGGACCCGGCTCCCGATGGATTAAACATTGATGAAGTGAGTATTGATAGCAAAGTGGCTTTGGTCATGGGTAATGAGCTGCGCGGTATTTCTGCCTATGCGCAAAAGCATGCTGATCGCCTGGTGAAAATCCCCATGTATGGATTTACCGAGAGTCTGAATATTTCCGTCAGCGCTGCGATTGGCCTGAATACGCTGCTACCCAAAATAAGACAATCCTCTTTTCCATGGCGGCTTACTGATGAAGAAAAGGACAACATCCGATTGAAATGGTATCGCAAATGTGTTCGTAATTCCGGGTTATTAGAACGCGAGTTTGTGCGCTCGATTGGCTAAATTTGGCTGAGCTTTAATCGACCCCGGATGTTTTGGAAAAATGCGTTCAAATGCAGTTGTTACTTTGCCGGCTTTGTGCTGCTATGCATCGTATTGGCAAATATCTGGGTGGTAAAAAGTACGGAGGCCAATGTGTACTCCGATCACCGGCAACTGCCTGATAATAAGATCGCACTGGTTTTAGGTACCAGCCAAAAATTAGTGGATGGCTCTCCAAATCCATTCTTTGACAATCGCATTCAGGCCGCAGCCGCTTTATATCACGAAGGGAGAGTCGATCATTTTATATTAAGCGGAGATAATCGGACAAAGTATTACAACGAACCTTTGGCTATGAAGAAGGCGCTTATGAAGGCGGGGGTTCCTGATTCTGCCATTACCCTGGACTATGCCGGGCTGAGGACACTGGATTCGGTGGTGCGCAGCAAAGAGATTTTCGGACAAAACAAGATCATTATTATTACACAGCCTTTTCATTCTTACCGCGCGCTGTTCATCAGCCGCTATTACGATATCGATGCTGTCGCGCTGGTGGCCAAAGAACCGGAGCAGGAGGAGGCTACGAAGGTTTATTTTAGGGAGTATTTTGCCCGTGCCAAGGCGGTTCTTGATTTGTACGTATTGAAAACAGCCCCCCGGCATCTGGGCGAAAAAGAGCCTTTGAAGAGATGAGCTATTTATTTTTTTGAGCGAATACCTTCACCGCTTCTTTTCGTATATATCGCTAACTTTCGAATCTTTAACCCCTTAATGTGAATAGAATTGGAACTCGGGTAGTTGGGCTAATCGTTATCTTCTTTCTTTTTCAGTTCTGTTTTTTACATGCACAGCAAACCATTGTGCAGGGAAAAATCATTGATGCCAATTCCGGTGATCCCCTTCCTTTTGTCACCGTCATTTTCAAAGGAACCACCAGTGGAGCCAATACGGATTTCGATGGAAATTATGTCATTAAAACCACTGCCGCTGCTGACAGTGTGGTGGTCAGCTATATCGGCTATAAAACCAGATCAAAAGCCATTCATCGCGGAGTTACGCAAACGATCAACTTTCAATTATCAGAAGATGTGCAAAACCTGCAGGAATTCGTATTCAATGCAGGCGAAAATCCGGCATGGGAAATTTTGCGCAATGTAGTTCGCAATAAAGATAAGAATGACAAGCGCAGATTAACTGCGTACGAATACGATACCTATACCAAAATAGAAGTAGACGTGGATAAGATTTCAGATGAACTTCGTCAGAAGAAGATCATGAAAAAAATCTCACAGGTACTGGATAGTGTAGATCGTATTGCCGGAGAAGACGGTAAGCCGGTGCTGCCGGTATTCATCACGGAAAGTGTTTCCAAACTTTACTATCGTGATAATCCATCGCTGAAAAAAGAGCTGATTCAGAAATCAAAAATCACCGGACTGGGAGTGACCGATGGAACATCGACTATTCAGTTAGTTGGTTCTTCTTTTCAGGAATATAACTTTTATCAGAACTGGCTGAATATTCTCACCAAAGAATTTGTGTCGCCCATTGCTGATGGATGGCGGATCTATTACGATTATGATCTCACCGACAGTTTATATATGGGAGATGATTTCTGCTACCGGCTGGATTTTACTCCGAAGAGCCCTCAGGATCTTGCCTTTACAGGAACCATGTGGATTACCAAAGAGGGCTATGCACTTCGCCAGATCGATGCCACAGTAGCGGCCACTGCCAATTTGAATTTCGTTGAACGGATCAAGATTCAACAGGAGTTGAATAAAACAGAGCTAGGTCCATGGCTCCCCGTCAAGAACAGGATATTGATCGATGTAGGTGAGCTAACGAATAAATCGGCCGGTATGCTGGCCAAGTTTTACACGAGTAACAAGAACTTCGTGATCAATAAACCTCATGAGCTTCCTTTTTATGAGAAACCCATTCAGGTAGCGGAAGATGCCTTGCTCGATCAGCAGGCTACTTCGTGGGATACGCTTCGGCATGAGCCGCTGAGCGAAACGGAGAAGAACGTGTATAAAATGATTGATACACTGAAAAGCATTCCTGTAGTGAAAACCTATACCGAGATCATCCGGTTTATGATTGACGGCTATATCGATGTAGGAAAAAATATTTCTATTGGACCTTACCACAGTTTTGTAGCATGGAATAACATTGAAGGCGTACGGTTGCAAACCGGCTTCAAGACAACCTATCACTTCAGCAAGAAATATGTGCTTGGAGGGCAGCTTGGCTATGGCTTCAATGATCAGAAGATCAAGTATTCCGCTTTCGCACAAAAAATACTTTCACGCGATAAATGGACCACACTTACTTTTCGTGTGAAGAAAGATTTAACACGCTTAGGTGTGGACACAGAAAATCTGGCTGATAACCCGATCTTCCTTGCTTCCACACGCTGGGGTGTATTCCGGAGAGGATATTATATGAATGAAGCAAGGGCTACTATTCAGCGCGATTTATTTAAAGGGTTCTCCCAGAAGTTATCGTTCCAGCACTGGACGTTCGATCCTACCTATAATTTCGGATACTATCAGAGTCCTGAGCTGACGACAGAAGTATTCAGCCGTTTCCAGTCTTCCGAAATATCGTTGGAATCGCGTTATGCCCGTGATGAAGTCTTTATTCAGGACGACAATGAACGGGTAAGCCTGGGAACCAATAAATCCCCGGTAATCACCCTGCGTTATACACATGGAATGAAAGGGGTATTCGGCAGTGATTTTGATTACGATAAGCTCCGTTTAAATATCACCAAACGCATCAAAACCGGTCCGCTCGGAGTGGGGTATGCAACCATTACCGGTGAGTATATCTTCAATACATTGCCTTATCCTTTGCTGGCTTTGCATTTGGGTAATCAATCCGTCATTTATTCTTCGGTGACGTATAACCTGATGAACTATGGCGAGTTTGTAAGTGATCATTATGTTTCGTTGCAATACCGTCAATACCTGGAAGGATTTCTGCTGAACCGCGTGCCATTGCTTCAAAAACTGAAATGGCGGTTATTAGCTACAGGCAACGTAGTGATGGGAGGGATGCGTCAATCCAATCGTGATTTAATATCCCCTACTTCACCGGAAGGAGAAGAGACTTTGTCGGCCGGCTACTTTACAGGAAAGCCCTATGCAGAAGTAGGTTACGGTGTCGAGAATATCTTCCGTTTCCTGCGCGTGGATTTTGTCCATCGTCTTACCTACCTGGATAACCCGGATGTACGCAAGTTTGGTATATTGTTTACCGCTCAGCTCCAGTTGTAATTTGTTTTCTCTTCCAGATAAATTCCGGCATATTTGCACCTCAATTTTTAAATGATGAGTTCTGTTAAGATTACGTTGCCTGATGGAAGCGTTCGTGAGTTTCCGCAGGGTGTGAAGGGAATCGAAATTGCCCAAAGTATCAGTGAAGGACTGGCCCGCAATGCGCTGGCTATTGAAGTAAACGGTGAGATCTGGGACCTGAGCCGCCCGATTGCTGTTGATGCTTCCATTAAAATATTCACGTGGAATGACAAGGGAGGTAAATACGCATTCTGGCATTCTTCTGCTCACCTTTTTGCTGAAGCGCTGGAAGCGCTTTATCCCGGAGTGAAGTTTGGTATAGGTCCTCCGATCGAAAATGGCTTTTATTACGATGTGGATCTGGGTGACAGGGCGTTTGGTGACGATGAATTGCTGGCCGTAGAAAAGAAGATGCAGGAGCTGGCCAAAGCCAATAATCCGTTTATAAGAAGCGATGTTTCGAAGAAAGAAGCACTGGAATACTTTCAGGCAAAAGGAGATGAATACAAACTGGAACTGATTGAAGGGCTGAAAGACGGATCCATCACCTTTTATAAGCAAGGTAACTTTACCGATCTCTGCCGTGGGCCGCATGTGCCAGCGACAGGAGTTATCAAAGCCATCAAGCTTCTCAGCGTAGCCGGTGCCTACTGGCGTGGTAATGAGAAGAACAAAATGCTTAAACGCATTTACGGAATTACTTTTCCGAAAGCGAAAGGACTGGAAGAATACCTTCATGTGCTGGAGGAAGCAAAGAAGCGTGATCACCGCAAGCTGGGTAAAGAGCTGGAACTGTTTGCCTTCTCGGAAAAAGTAGGCATGGGCTTGCCTTTATGGTTGCCTAAAGGAACAATCTTGCGTGAGCGTCTGGAGCAGTTCATGCGCAGGGCGCAGATCAGAGCTGGCTATGAACCCGTAGTTACTCCGCACATTGGCAGCAAAGCATTGTATGTGACTTCCGGTCACTATGAGAAGTATGGTAAGGATTCGTTCCAGCCCATTACCACTCCCGATGCCGGAGAAGAGTTCCTGCTCAAGCCAATGAACTGCCCGCATCACTGCGAGATTTATAAAGTAAAGCCCCGTTCCTATAAAGATCTTCCTATCCGACTGGCGGAATTTGGAACAGTGTATCGCTATGAACAAAGCGGTGAGCTTCACGGTCTCACCCGTGTGCGTGGATTTACTCAGGACGATGCACATATTTTCTGTCGTCCCGATCAGGTGAAGGAAGAGTTTATCAAGGTAATTGATCTTGTTCTTCTTGTATTTAAGTCATTAGGTTTTGATAACTATACCGCGCAGGTGTCGCTTCGCGATCCTGCCAACAAAGCCAAGTACATCGGTGAAGATGCACAGTGGGATAAGGCGGAACGGGAAATTCAGGAAGCCGCTGATGAACGTGGATTGACCACTATTGCCGTTCAGGGTGAAGCTGCGTTTTACGGCCCGAAGCTTGACTTCATGGTACGCGATGCGCTTAACCGCAGCTGGCAGTTAGGAACCATTCAGGTCGATTATCAGCTGCCACAGCGCTTTGAGCTTGAATACGTGGGATCAGATAACCAGAAACATACTCCGGTGATGATTCACCGTGCGCCTTTTGGTTCGCTGGAACGATTTGTAGCCGTATTGATTGAGCACTGTGCCGGTAACTTCCCGTTGTGGCTGGCGCCCGAGCAGTTTGCCATTCTTCCGATCTCGGAGAAATTCAATGACTACGGAAGGGGTATTCTGAATGCGCTGAGAGACAGGGACATTCGTGGAATACTGGATGACCGTGACGAGAAAATAGGCCGTAAGATCCGCGATGCGGAGGTGAAAAAGGTGCCTTACATGTTTATTGTAGGGGAGAAGGAAGTAGCTGAAAACCGGATATCCGTGCGCAAACACGGGGCAGGAGATCAGGGCTCACTCACACTGGATGAATTTATCGCCCGGTTTGGAAGTGATTTTGCGCTGCCATCTTAAAGAAGGTGTTGCAAAAAATGAAATAATAGCGATATTTGCAGCCTTGTTTGCCAAAAGTGTGCAGACACAACTTTTAAAATTGTTAAACTTAAACCCAGTAAGTGGCATTTATTCCAGGAAGTACAGGTGGTGGTGGAAGTCGTCCTTTTAACAAAGGACCAAGAGGTTTCCGACCCCGTGTAGTAGAAGAACCGTATCGCATCAACGAGCGTATTACCGCTCCACGTGTGCGCGTGGTAGGTGAAAACATCAAAGTAGATGTTTACCCTACATCTGTGGCTATTAAATTGGCGCAAGAGCAAGGGCTCGACTTAGTTGAGATCTCGCCCAATGCTGATCCTCCGGTTTGTAAGGTCACTGACTATTCCAAGTTTAAGTACGAGCAAAAGAAAAAGCAGAAGGAAATCAAACAGAATGCTCAGAAGACCATTGTAAAGGAAATCCGATTTGGTCCGAATACGGAAGAACACGATTTCAATTTCAAAGTGAAGCATGCCATTGGTTTTCTTCAGGATGGATTTAAGGTGAAAACGTATGTTCATTTTGCGGGCCGGTCAATTGTGTATAAGGAGCGTGGTGAAATTCTTCTTTTGAAGTTTGCACAGGCGCTGGAAGAGCATGGTAAGGTGGAGCAGATGCCGCATTTGGAAGGAAAGCGGATGTTTATGCACATTGCGCCTAAAGGAAAGAAGTAACTTTTAAACTGTTATATAATGCCAAAGTTAAAGACGAAGTCAGGGGCCAAGAAACGTTTTAAGATCACCGGTACCGGTAAGATCAAACGTAAAAAGGCGTTCAAGAATCACATCCTGACTAAAAAAGAAACCAAGCAGAAACGCAGACTGACTACCAAGGCCGTTGTTAAAAAAGCGGACGAGAAGAATATTCGGTTGATGTTTCCGTACGGAATCTAAAAAGAAAATAGGTTTTTCCGGGCCCTGGATGGCATGACCTCCATAAATTTCCCGGCAATTGTTTAACCAGGTTTCTGGCCCACAAGATCTCCCGCAACGGAGACGCCATCAACCAAAAAATCAGAAACTATGCCACGTTCAGTAAACAGTGTAGCATCAAGAGCAAGACGCAAGCGAGTGCTCGAATTGGCCAAAGGCTTCTTTGGTCGTAAAAAGAATGTATGGACGGTAGCGAAGAACGCAGTTGAAAAAGGACTCGTTTATGCTTACCGCGATCGTAAAGCAAAGAAAAGAGATTTCCGTTCGCTTTGGATCACCCGTATCAATGCAGGAGCAAGAATCCACGGATTATCTTACTCTGAATTGATGGGCAAGTTAAAGAAGTCAAACATCGACCTTAACCGTAAGGTGTTGGCTGATTTAGCCATGAATCACCCTGAAGCTTTTGAAGCAGTGGTGAACAAAGTGAAGTAATCTTCACAAGAGAGATAATTATTAAAAGGGGGGCTTGTGCCCCTTTTTGCTTTCAGGTACATTCCTTTTTTATATTTGAGTTTATGTCCCGTTCAAAAAAAGTCTTTCTTGGTATTTGTATAGCCTTCTTTATCATGCTGGCGTATATCAGCTATGACATCAGCAGCAAAACCACCTTTCCCGGTTCCAAACCACAGCTCAAGGAACGTTTGAAGCAACAATACGAGACCACTGATAGTACTTCAAAGGACTCACTACCAGTCATTCATCGTTAATTTATACTCATTTATCCCGATTTTTATCAGTTTGTCGGTTCATTGTTTGTCACTTTGGAGGCAAAGAATATCTTTACGCCAGATTAAAGCCAACTATAGACAAGATTATCCCCCGGGGTCAAGGACTTCGGGGGATTTTCTTTTTACGCAATTCCCAATTGAAAAATGAATGTTTGAACATTATTTTTTTATCTTTTAGATTCGCGCTTTAATTATTCACTAATTTGTCATTGACGGGCAACCCTTTTTCAAAGCCCTCCGTCTTGTGGAAAAATCGGATCAAAACCAGAAGGAATCTTTGATGCATATACTTGTGCAGGGTTGCAAGCGCAATGACCGCGAGAGCCAGCGGTTATTATACCGGCATTACTACAGTTATGCCATGTCCATTTGCGTGCGCTATTCTAAAAGTCCGGAGGAAGCAAAAGAGATATTGAATGACGGGTTTCTTAAAGTTTTTCAAAAGATTGAACAATACAGGCAGGAGACTCCTTTCGAAGCATGGCTTCGCAGAATTATGATCAACGCAGCAATAGATTGCTATCGCAGGGAAGTGAAACACTATCATCATGCTTCCGTGGAGAATGCACGTATTGAGAATAACGAGGTAAGTGTGATGGATGAACTTTCGTACTCTGAGCTGATCGGATTGGTACAAAAACTAACGCCTGGCTATCGCGCTGTTTTTAGTTTATATGCCATTGACGGATATACGCATGAAGAAATTGCAGGTTTGTTGAATATATCGGAAGGTACGTCCAAGTCCAATCTTTTTAAGGCGCGCGAAGCATTAAAGAAGATGCTGGGGGAGTTAAACAGTAAAATTCTTGTAAGATATGTCTGATCAGGAATTGGATGATTTGTTTAAAGAGGCTTCGGCAAAATATGAAGCTCCCTATGACGATAAGGAATGGGAAAAGATGGCCGCGCTCCTGGATGCGCCTCCTTCGGTGAAGACTCCCTTCTGGAACTGGAAGACATTAAGTGTTGCCGCATTATTAATAACAATGGGCAGTGTGCTGGTGATTACACAATGGGATACTATAGGCGGGGAAAATCGTGTTAGCAAAAGTGCTATGGATTCTTCAAAGGAAAATGTGCCGGCAACGGAAGGAACTGAAGAAATGACTACTGAAAGTGAAGGCCGTCAGAAATCAAATGAGGGTCAATCTTCGCTTGATTCTTCTTCCGTAACGCCCACAAAACAGGAATTAACCCAGATTGAATCGGCACCAGAGCATAATGCTCTGCAACCAGGTGAACAAGGTCGTAATGCCCAGCCAAAACAGACTTCGCAAAACAATTCCCAAGAAACCAATTCAATATCTGAGAATAAGATTGTAAAGAAAAGCAATCTCAAGTCGGGTAAGAAGGTGGTGACTGATGGGGAAAATAAGCAGAGTAGCAGAATCAGCAAAGAAAATAACTCACCGGTTATTAATACGGAGCAGCAGCCATCTCTTGCAGTGAGATCAACTACAGAGAGTGAAAGCCTGAGACAGATTAACGGTTCGCAAAAAGAAAATACAAAAAATACGGACAGCTTATCTCCTGATAAAGAATCACATTCATCACTCAAAGAAGCACGCAGTACTGCCGTGGCTGAAATAAAAAAGACCACATCAAAAGAAACTCCGGATGAAGCAATCGTTGAAAATCAACGCGCTGAATCTTTGTCATCAGACACGTCTGCCAAAACAGCCGTAGTAAAGACCAATCAGGAATCTGCATCTGTTGATTCTGCCAAAGCGGTTATTGCCCCGATGGATAAAAAAGACAGTGTTGCTGTAAAAGAGGTGAAAGAGGAGGAGAAGCAAAAAGATTCCCTTGACCGCGTGCAGCGTTTCAGTGTACGGCTTGCCTTGTCTCCCGACTTCTCTTCCATTGGTTATTTTAAACCTGACAAGTCGGGTTTTAATTATGGACTGCTGGGAGAGTATAACATAACCAGGCACTGGTCGGTAACAGTGGGGGCGATCTGGTCAAAAAAAATCTATTCGGATCTGAAAACAGAAACATCAGGTTCTGGCACAGTTAAATCCACCCAAATGAAAGGCAGTTGCCGGGTACTTGATCTGCCCTTGAATATCAATTATTACTTTACTCCGCAGAATACATTTTCGCTTTACACCAGCGTAGGCCTGTCCTCGTACATGATGTTTGATGAGGACTACACTTACGACTATATCAACGGATCGAAAAGTTATTCCTATGAAGGGAAAATAGATAAAGGGAATAAGGAATGGTTCAGGATGATGAATATATCTATAGGTATCCAGCAACGATTATCTCCGCAACTGAGGTTGCAACTGGAACCTTTTGTTAAAGCACCGCTGTCGGGAATAGGAGGAGGAGATTTGAAGCTGGTAAGCAGCGGTGTCTTTGTTAACTTAAAATATACGTTTAAATAATTTTTTTTCATGGATCGGCCTGTGCTTTTACGTCTTTCAACTCTTGCTATTGTATTTGTTTTTTTTCTGATGGGCTGTGTAAGCCGCGATGAACCCCGGCCTGCGGATTGTGAGAATTCCGATTTGGCCATTGCCCTTGCAGGACAAACCAATCCTGCCGGATGTACAACCAATGATGGGCAAATCAGCGTTACTGCTACGGGAGGCCTTGCACCTTATCAGTTCGCTATTGATAACGAAGAATATGTAACCAGTGCTGAATTCTCTGGTTTGGGTGCAGGTGTTTTTACGCTGCACGTTAAAGATGCCAAGGGATGCGGACAAAGTACAGAGGTAAACTTAATCGTGCCGGGTGTGACTCTTATCGCGTCTGTCGCTGCGGTTAACGATGACCAGTGTCTTACCGATAACGGATCATTGAATGTAACAGCAAGCGGGGGAACTCCTCCTTATCAATATAAAATTGGTGCTGCTGCTTTCGGAAGCAGTCCATTGTTCAGTAATCTGAAGAATGGATCGTATGTAATTACCGTAAAAGACGACAGCGGCTGCTCATTGTCATTGAGTACAACGGTTGCAAGAGGCAGTACCGGTATCAGCTATAGCTCCGAGGTGAAAGCAATCATTACTGCCAAATGCGCGACATCGAGCTGCCACGCTGGAAATCAAAACCCTAACCTGACTGTATTTTCAAATCTGACGGCCAATTCGAAAGAAATGAAGTCGCGTATTGAGAGCGGGTCAATGCCTCCTTTTCCTAATACTGCGCTTACAGCAGAAGAAAAAGCGAAAATTATTTGCTGGATTGAAGACGGAACAACTAACAACTAAATAACACATAGAGACGATGCATAATAAACTAATTACACTGGTACTGATTGTCGGATGGATCACGCCACAGGCATTTGCACAGAAATATACGTCAGAGCAATCGCTGGTTTCTTTTTATTCTCATGCTGCTATTGAAGATATCTCGGCAAAGAACAAGACTGCTACCAGTATCTTTAATGCGGCTACCGGTGAGATTGTTTTCTCCATTCCTGTTGTTGATTTTAAGTTCGATAAATCCCTGATGCAGGAACACTTTAATGAGAAATACCTGGAAACAGAAAAGTATCCCAAGTCTACCTTTCAGGGTAAGGTGGTTGGTTTTGTAGGTTCATCTTCGGAGTTGCAGAACGTGAAGGCACAGGGAAAACTTACCCTGCACGGTGTTACTAAAAATATTGATGTACCAGGTACCATTCAGGTAAAGGGAAAAAAGCTGGTGCTGAAATCGAAATTTATAGTGATACTGGAAGAATATGAAGTAAAGCGTCCTCAACTGGTATGGAAGAATATAGCAGAGCAGGTGGAGGTTACCCTTGAGTTTACTTATAAGACAATGGAATAAGTTGAAACTACTACAATTACAATAACTGATAATTTATGAATTTGAAATTTACCTTTTTTATTTTCCTCTCTCCATTGTTATGCCTCGCACAGGACGACTTGATGAGTGAGCTGGAGAAAACCGAGAAGCCACGTATTCAATATGCCGATCAGGCATTTAAAGGCACCCGGTTGGTCAATGGTCAATCCGTTCAAACCACTGGTAAAGGTGCGCTTGAATTTATCTTTGCGCATCGCTTTGGTGCGATGAATGGAGGAGCGTACGAACTCTTTGGCCTGGATCAGGCCTATGTGCGGATAGGATTGGAATACGGGATTACGGATAAGCTTGGAGCGGGCTTTGGCCGTAACTCGGTAGATAAGACCATGGACGGGTATCTTCGCTATAAGGTATTTCGTCAATCAAAAGGGGCGCGGGTATTTCCGGTTACAGTAACCGCGTTTGCCAATGCTGCAATCCGTACTTCTCCTAAAAAGGAAGATGCTTCGTATGACATTACTACCACTGACCGTATGTCTTACACCGGTCAGTTATTGATTGCCCGAAAATTCAACTCGGTACTATCGTTACAGTTAATGCCGACCATCGTGCATAAAAATACCGTAGACAGAACCATCGAGAACAACGATACATTTGCGCTTGGAGCAGGGGGCAGAATCAAAGTTTCGAAGAGTGTGGCACTGACAACGGAGTATTATTACCGTTTCAATACCAATCCCAACGATCCGTACTACAATTCCCTTGGCTTTGGTGTCGACATCGAAACCGGTGGACATGTATTTCAACTGGTGCTGACCAACACACGCGGGCTTACTGAAAGAGCAGTGATTACCGAAACCGAAGGTGACTTCTTTGATGGCAATATTCACCTGGGCTTCAACGTGACCCGTACTTTCCAGCTAAAGAAACAGAAATAAAAGCACCGGAAACTTGTAGCCCGAAGCGCTTGATTTGATTACAGGGTTTCATAGTTTTAGGTTTTTGTAGTTTAGCAGAAACCTGAATTGTTACTCGGCTCCATCATCATCTATCTTTTGCTCACGATCCTTATCGGATACTGGGCTTCACGCAAAGTAAAAACTTCGGGCGATTTCATGCTGGCGGGGAGAAGCTTGCCTTTGATGCTGAGCTCGTCTGCACTGTTTGCCACCTGGTTTGGTTCGGAAACGGTTTTTGGGGCATCCTCTCAGTTTTTAAAGGGCGGGTTATATGCCGTTATTGAAGATCCCTTCGGGGCAGCGCTTTGCCTTGTACTTTTCGGGCTCTTCTTTGCGCGTAAGCTCTACAACATGAACCTGCTCACGCTGGGTGACTTTTTTGAAGTACGCTTCGGCAAGCGGACCGAATTGGTGGCCAGCGTTTTTCTTGCGCCTCCCTATGTGGGTTATATCGCAGCGCAGCTGGTGGCGATGGGCCTTATCTTAAATGTAGTCACCGGGCTGGAGGTATGGCAGGGAGTAATCATCAGCGCTCTTGTTGTTACGCTCTATACCTACATCGGTGGTATGTGGGCGATCTCGGTTACCGACTTTATTCAAAGCATCATCATTATCGTGGGGCTGGTTACGCTTGCTTATGTGCTGAGCGAAAAGGCAGGCGGAGTAATGGCAGTGCTAAAGGAAGTACCCGAAGAAAACCTGCGCTTCTTTCCTTCCTTCTCGGCCAAAGAAATCGTTACCTACATCGCGGCATGGTCGGTGCTTGGCCTGGGCTCTCTTCCTTCGCAGGATGTTTTCCAGCGCTCCATGTCTTCCAACTCGGCAAGCACCGCGGTCAGGTCCTGCTATATCGCTGCCTTGCTTTACATCACGATTGCTATGCTTCCGTTATTCATCAGCCTTTGCACACGGCATTTATATCCGCATCAGATAGCGGGCGATACCCAGCTGGCTTTGCCCAACATGGTGATACAGCATACCGGCATTATTATACAGGTATTATTCTTCGGTTCGTTACTTTCCGCGATCATGAGCACCACCAGTTCAGCCCTGTTAGCTCCTGCGTCCATCTTTTCTGAAAACCTGGTACGACCGCTGATGAAAAAGAAATTGACCGACCGCCAGATGTTGTTATTGACACGCTCGTCCATTTTACTTTTCAGCGTGATTGCAACAGTAATGGCTACGCTGCGGAATAATATTTATGAGTTGGTAGGAGAGTCCTCCATACTAAGCCTGGTGTCGTTGTTTGCCCCGCTTGTGTTTGGTCTGTATTGGAAGAAGGCGAGCAGCACAGGAGCGGTGTGTTCCATGCTGGCGGGGTTTGCTTCGTGGATTGTTTTCGAATTTATTTACGAAACCAGTATTCCAAGTCTTGTACCTGCAACGATTATCAGTATAATCGCGTTGATAGCGGGAAGCCTGGCAGGAATGGAAAAAGCAGAAGTGCAGTTAAGCCGGAAGTAAAGAAGCAGGTGCTTATGTGTGTTAGCCCCAGTGTAAATGGTATTGCACTTGATTACCTTCGCGAAGGTAGCGTGAAACAAAATTAGTAATTAATGAAAATAGAACTCAATCGATTGAATGACGGCTTCTGGATGGAAGCGGTTAATGAAGGCGGGAACAAAGTACAAATGGATGCCTCGCCTGAAATAGGAGGTGCCAACCAGGGTATGCGGCCGATGCAATTACTGATTGCCGCCATGGGAGGATGCAGCTCCATCGATATTATATCCATTTTGAAGAAGCAGAAGCAGGAGCTTAAGGATATCAAGATCAGCGTTACTGCCGAGAGAGAGAAAGACGCAGTGCCTTCCTTATTTACGGAAGTGCACGCACACTTCAGGCTTTATGGAAATTTGGATGAAGATAAAGTGAAGAAAGCTGTAAGTTTGTCGGTAGAAAAATACTGTTCCGTTGCTAAAACGCTGGAGAAAACAGCCAAGATAACTTACAGCTATGAAATCGTTAATAGTTAACCGATATACGTTAACCCGTAAGTCTTCACACTATTAACTTTTAGCCATTAACTATTAACTGACCAAGAATGGATTCTGAAAATTTTGAGACCAATGCCATCAGAGCTCAATACGAGCGTTCACAAAACCGTGAGCACTCCGTACCTCTATACTTAACTTCCAGTTTTATATTTGAAGATGCAGAGCAGGCCGTTGCTTTATTTAACGATGAGATAGAAGGTAACATCTATACCCGTTTCTCTAATCCGAATACAACGGAGTTTATCAATAAGCTTTGTTTGCTGGAAGGTACCGAAGATGGCATTGCCACGGCATCGGGTATGGCGGCTATGTATATGAGCATGGCGGCATTATTAAAATCGGGCGATCATGTACTTGCTTGCCGTTCGGTGTTTGGATCTACGCACCAGATTTTGAATACACTCTTCCCCCGCTTTGGCATCTCTTATACCTATGCCGACACCAGTGAATCAAAAGAAGAGTGGGAAAAGAAAATCCAGCCGAATACAAAGATGATTTTCGTAGAGACACCCTCCAATCCTGCACTGGATATTATCGATATGGAATGGCTGGGACAACTGGCTAAGAAGAAGAAGGTGATCCTGAATGTAGATAACTGCTTTGCTACACCGTATCTGCAAAACCCTGCTAAGTGGGGCGCTCACCTCGTTACTCATTCGGCCACCAAGTTTATGGAGGGGCAGGGAAGAGTATTGGCGGGTGCTGTGCTGGGTACGAAAGAGCTTATCAAAGAAGTGCGCTTCTTTGCCCGTCATACGGGACCATCGCTTTCACCATTTAATGCATGGATCTTGTCCAAGAGCCTGGAGACATTAGCGGTGCGGATGGATCGTCATTGCGAAAGTGCATTGAAGATCGCTGAATATCTGGAGAAACATTCCCGGGTGTCTTTAGTTAAATATCCATTCCTTCCCTCGCATCCGCAGTATGCCCTGGCGAAGAAGCAAATGAAACATGGAGGTGGCATTGTTACTTTCGAAATAAAAGGAGGAGAAGAAAGCGGAAGGAAATTCCTGAATGCGTTAAAGATGATTTCTCTTTCCTCTAATCTTGGTGATACCCGCACCATTGCTACGCATCCCGCATCCACCACACATTCCAAACTCACGGCAGAAGAACGAGCTGCTGTAGGCATTACACCGGGCTTGATTCGTATTTCGGTGGGACTGGAGAACCTGAATGATATTGTTAAAGATATTGAGCAGGCGATTGAGGTGAGTCGATAGCTGTTAGCTTCTGGGTAGTTGGCTGTTAGCTTGAATGTGCTATTGTATTCAAGCTTTATTCTCATGCAATCTCTTCTGAGAGTAAGAGTATCAGGCTTGAATTCAATGTGTCTTTATGCTTTCTTTGTTGCCTCGGTGTAACGACAGCTGTATAATCACTAAATCATTAGACGATGGCAGAAAAAACTATTCCCACAGTAGAAGTACAAATGCTGGTGAGGCGGCCTGCTAAGGAAGTGTTTGAGGCATTCATTGATCCGGCTATTACCACCAATTTCTGGTTTACAAAGTCAAGTGGAAGGTTGGAGGCAGGCAAGACAGTAACCTGGGAATGGGAAATGTATGGCGCCTCTGCGCAGGTTGTGGTAAAAGAAATCATTGACAGTAAGAAAATAAAAATAGAGTGGGGCAACCCTGCAACCACTGTTGACTTTGAATTTTATGACAGAGGCGATAACACCACTTATGTAGTTATTAAAAACTATGGCTTCCACCTGACCGGTGATGAATTGATACAAGCGATAAAGGATAGCACCGGTGGCTTTACTACAGTGGTCGATGGATTGAAAGCTTATCTCGAGCACAACCTCAAGCTGAATCTGATAGCTGATAAGTTTCCCAAATAAAACGTCATGCGAGGAATGAAGGGAAGGAGATAGCGTAAGGGTGACGAAGCAATCCTTTATTCGAAGCAGTATGGATGTGTATTTCATTCGAAGGTATGTGCTTCGTACGATGTAATTAATGCTACCGATCACGGGATTGCTTTGTCACACGAGGCGTGTTCCTCGCAATGACGGGGGGTTACTTCAGGCGGAAATACTTCTCAATGATAATCCTATCGATGCCTGTACCTTCAACCTTCTCTCTTCCACTCTGGATGAGGGTATCGTTCCGGATCGAAACGGTGAATTGAAAACTATTTCCTTCCCATTCTCTGGCGTTGCAATAGTCGAGGTATTCGGTGTATTGGTTGTCTTTTAGTTCATATCGTCCGCCACCGGCTACGAAAGTAGCGGTCGCAGAATCTTTCCCTTTAGTAAGATCGTGTTTTAAGAAACTGAAATGTGTGCCGTTCAGTATCTTGATCATTTTCTGATCTTTCTTTGCTTCTGTAAAGGTAGTATCTGAGTTTTCTATTTTAGTTTCGGATAGTAACTCCCACGTTCCCTGGATTGGAATTGTAGTTGAGGAATTCTCCTTATTCGGTTTCTGACAGGACATCATCACAACTGCGATCAGGATCGGGGCAATACCAAACTTCATAGGGATAATTGAATTAACGCAATGTAAATGTAGCAAATTAGTGAACCACGAAGGCACGGAGAACACGAAGTAGCACAAAGAGATTTGTGCTACTTCGTGTTTCTTTGTGTTCTCTGTGCTTTAGTGGTTTATATTACTGGGCTTTCAATGAATTGACAGGATTAGAGGTGGCCGTTTTCAAGGAGTGATAACTTACCGTTGCAAAGGCCACAAAGAGCGCCACCAGGGCTGCATATAAAAATACAATCCAGGCAAAGCCTACATTATAAGCAAAGCCCTGAAGCCATCGCGTAGTAGCAAAATAGGCGAGGGGAGCTGCCAGTACCATGCCCAGCAACACCAGCTTCAGAAAGCTCTTTGACATCATCATTACAATATTAAGCACAGAAGCGCCCAGCACTTTACGTACCGCTACGGACTTGCGGCTCTGCTCCATGGTGAACGAAGCCAATCCAAATAACCCCAGACAGGAAATGAAGATAGCCAGTCCGGAGAAGATTCCGAACAACTGACCCAGCCGTTTCTCCTGGTCGAAGAGCTTATCAAAGCTTTCTTCTAAAAACTGGTATTCAAATTCGTATTGCGGAAGAAGGGTTTTCCAGGTCTTCTCTACCGATGCCACCATTGCTTTCATGTTGTTGGTATTTACCTTCACCGCCATGTACCTGCCTTCGTATTCCGGCTCCAGGTATAAGACTAACGGATCGATGGCTTCGTGTAGATGTTTGAAATGAAAATCTTCAATCACGCCAATTATTTTACCAGGGTCGCTGCCACGTTCACCAAACTCCATCAGCTTGCCGATGGCTTCTTCCGGTTTCCAGCCGAAATGGTTCAAAGCAGTTTCATTAATCACAAACTCTTTACCGAATCGTTTGGTGTCTTCATTGAAGTAACTTCCCGCTTTCAGTTTCATACCCATGGTCTTGAGCAGATCGGCATCGCCACTGAACAGGTACATGTTCTCTGCCTGGTTGTCTTTCACTCCTTCGTACCACATGTTCGTTGTGTTTACCATTTTGCCTGGTACTTCATTGAAGCGCGTAACACTCGTAACACCTGGCAGGCGCAGCATTTCATTTTTCACTGTGATATCACCAATACTGTCCCGTGGCATGGTGAGGATCAGCGTCTGCTCACGATCAAAACCCATGTTTTTGTGAAGCATGTAATCCAGTTGTGAGTACACCACATATGTGCCTACCATAATGAGGAAGGCAATGGCAAACTGAAACACGACTAATCCCTTTCTCAACAGCTGACCGCTGATGTTGCCCATGAAGTTTCCTTTCAATACCGATGTAGGCTTGAAGCTGGAAAGGAAAAAGGCGGGATACGTTCCTGCAAAGAGACCGACAAATAAAGTGATGGACGCAAAGACGATTACAATCATCCTGTTTTCCAATGGATTGATCACCATCTCCTTACCTGAAATGGAATTGAACTGTGGCACAACGAGGGCAAGAAGTACGATGGCCAGTGTCAGTGATATAAAACTGATCACCACTGACTCACTCAGAAACTGGAAGATCAGCTGACTCTTTGCACTGCCTACTACTTTGCGTATGCCTACTTCACGTGCACGTTTCAACGACTGCGCAGTAGTGAGGTTCATGAAGTTGATGCACGCAATGATCAGGATGAAGAACGCAATGGCGGATAAGGTGTACACGGTATTCATGTTACCGTTGGCTTCAATCTCCAGCCCACGGTTGGAATAGAGGTGAATGGAAGTAAGTGGCTGAAGGCGTATAACATTCTTATCCTCTCCTTCCTGCCGTTTCTGGTAGTTGTCGAGATAAGTGGAGATGGTCTTTTCAAAAGCGAGGTAGTCAATGCCAGCAGGAAGCACTAAATAGGTATAATGATTGGTGAGTGAGTTAAAGCCTACTTTGGAATCGGCACGCATCGGCTCAAAGCTTTCAGACGATGCCATCATGTTCATGTGCACGTGCGAGTTGGATGGAAGCGGCTCGAATATGCCGGTGATGACAAACTCCTTTTTAGTATTTAGCATGGTCAACGTTTTTCCTATCGGATCTTGCTCGCCAAAGT
>Ga0307515_10003746_pt1 | contig 31863 bp, 14 predicted proteins | sample 17_EM_MG_FD_194513 | JGI IMG/M metagenome (GOLD analysis project Ga0307515, IMG submission 194513) | Populus trichocarpa ectomycorrhiza microbial communities from riparian zone in the Pacific Northwest, United States - 17_EM | ecosystem: Host-associated > Plants > Roots > Unclassified | place...
GCGGCGTCTTAAGGATCTATTTCATAAGGAATCAATTCTTTGGCTTATAGAAGTGGGTCAAAAAGACGTAATTTATATAAAATGAGAAGGCACTAATAAAACCTCCTACGTTGCAGAAAATGCTTTTTATATTACCCCTGTTTTAGGTATACTCCTAGTGCTATTGAAAATCCTATCCCGTACTTTATATAGAGCACCGCACTTACGCGCGTTCTTAAACACGTTTATTATAGAACTTAGGGGCTTATATTTTACTATTGCTTTATATAGAGTACTGTACTCGCGCGCATACTTAGATACGATAATAATAGGTTTAGAAACTTATATTTTATTGCAAATGTTCGCATCTTTTTAAATAAATCGTATTGTTGTAATGGATGTCGCTAAAGTAAGCTATTGATTTATTTTCCAGTTAGTTACTAAATTGGAGATAGCCCCGCTGCTGCCTAAGCAAGTGCAAGACCGTAAAGTGCTTAGAAGATTGTATTGCATAGATTAGCCTAGAGGTTAACTAAATATATCAAAACCTATTAGAGTTAAAAAGAGCTATTCTGCAGCCCGGTAAGTAAACTTTGTATATATTTAGAAATATATTAATATATCTAGATTATATTTAGCTCCCGGATACTACAATAGAAGAAAAGGAGTTAATAGATACTCTAAATTCGGCTAAGGAGGCTTAGGAGTTGTATCGTCGGGGGCGTCCACTATTGTCCCCTAAGGTAAACGAGTTTGGAATATAGAATTTAACATAATTTAAGTTTTAACAGTAGAGAATTATACGAGTATCTTCTAAATTTAGTTAACTAAGCCTACCTTCTCACTTCGGAAGCGGGACTGTTAAGGTACCTATACTCTAAATTTAAATTCTATAATCTATATAAGAACTATAAATATAGGTCTATTTTAGAGCAAATTAGCTAGACTAAAGATAATTATTATTTCCCTAATATAGCTCCTATAAGATTATATATACGCCGCTAGGATAAAGAATCTCTTATTAAATCTCCTTAAGGAAGAACGCCTAGAAGAGGATCTCTTCCAGCCTATCTAGCACGGACGCCGGGATTAAGAAGTGGAGGGCGCTATGACGGGGTTCCACAGAGCTTATTTGGACTTCCTAACCCTGACGTACTTAGGCGTAACTTTAGATAAGAACAGTTAAGTTCCGCCTTATAATAGTAAAGCCCCGCCCTATAACAACTAGGCTCCGCTTTATAACAGTTAAGCTCCGCCTTACAGCAGCTAGGCTCTACCTTATAATAGCTAGGCACCGCCTTATAATAGCTAAGCTCTACCTTATAACAGCTAAGCTTTACCTTACAATAGCTAAGCTTCACCTTATAACAGCTAAGCTTCACCTTATAACAGCTAAGCCCCGCCTTATAATAGCTAGGCTCCGCCTTATAATAGCTAAGCTCCACCTTATAACAGCCAGGCTCCGCCTTATATCTACCTAACTTCTTTGCTACTAATAGACCTATAGGAGGTTCCGCCTTATAAGACGTATTAATAGGACTACTTATATCTAGAGTATCTAATCTAATTGCAACTAATTAACTAATATAAGTCAATTCGTAATCTAGAATCCCGCTAGACGCTGCTAGAAGCTCTAGATTATAGTCTATATCCACGATAACTGGCAATTAGGGAGGGGGACGAAGTCTTACGCCTACCATTGAAAATGTTAACGATGAGACGGTAACTACTAATAGGCTAAGTAACTAATCGATGAGCCAAAATCTGGGACATATCTTATCCCTAGTAGAGTAAAATGTTCCTGAAGAAATTGTTTTCGAAGTCAGCCTGCCTTTCCAGTAGCTACTTTAGCAGCTTCCTTAGGGGCTACTTTAATAGCCACATTAGCAACCGCTTTGATAGCTACATTAGCAGCCTTTTTAGGGGCCACCTTAACAACCGCTTTAATAACCGCTTTAATAACTGCTTTAATAGCTACTTCAGCAGCCGCTTTAATAGCCACCTTAGCAGCCACTTTAGCAGCCGCCTTAGGGGCTACTTTAACAGCTATATTAGTAACCGCTTTAACAGCTATATTAGCAGCCTCCTTAGGGGCTACCTTAACAACTACTTTAACAACCGCTTTAACAGCCACTTCAGCAGCTACCTTAGCAGCCACTTTAGTAGCCGCCTTAGGGGCCACTTTAACAGCCACCTTAGCAGCCTCCTTAGGGGCCACTTTAACAGCCACCTTAGTAGCCTCCTTAGGGGCCATATCAGCAACCGCTTTAACAGCCACTTTAACAGCCACTTTAACAGCCACTTTAACAGCTATATTAATAGCTACTTTAGTAGCTTTCTTAGGGGCTACCTTAAGAAGAACTACAGTGCGTTATATACTAATATGTACTTGTAGATAACCTAGAACCTGCATCTAGAACTAGCCTCTATAAGCACAAATTTCATAGGAAGTGTTTTGTTCGACTAGGCGCTATAGCAATTTAGTAGGGAGCTAATATACTTTGTCTAGTATGTAGGCTTATTATAGATAAGGATAGTGATTTCTGGCCTATATACTAAAGATAGCTACCAGGCGCTATTATAAGTTACCTAACTCCTAATATAATTTATGAAGAACTTTAGATATACCTATAATTACTTATTTAAAATAGTAATACAAATATTCTAACCCCTATCTTATAAGCGGCATCAGATAGGCTCTAACAATTAGGTTCTCTATCTCTTCCTACTTAAAATCTATACGATCTATTTCAAAACCGCAAAAACTTAATCTATAATAACTTTTTCGATAATACAGGTCGCTAGGAAGGTGAAATATCTTAGTTAATATCTAGGCACCCTATCCTAATTACACTAATATATCAGTACTGGAGGAGTCTAATAGTAATTGATTTAGTAATACCGGATATATCTCCACCTCCTTAATAGCCTCCACTTCCTCAACAGCCTCCACTTCCTTAATAGCCTCTACTTCCTTAACAGCCTCTACCTCCTTAACAGCCTCCACCTCCTTAATAGCCTCCGCCTCCTCCACTTCCTTAATAGCCTCCACCCTATTAACAGCCTCCACCCTACTAACAGCCTCCACCCTACTAACAGCCTCCACCTCCTTAACAGCCTCCGCCTCCTCCACTTCCTTAACAGCCTCTACCCTATTAATAGCCTCTACCCCACTAACAGCCTCTACCCTATTAACAGCCTCTACCTTTTTAGCAGCCTCCACTTCCTTAACAGCCTCTGCCCCCTTAATAGCCTCCACCTCTACCTTATAGCGCACCCCTAGAATAGGTACCTCCTCCTCCTTTAGGGATAGGACCTCCCTAAGGCGCTAATCCAATGTGGAGAGTACGTAATAATCGCTTTTTTATATAGGACTAAAATATTTAGAGAGAGTTAATCTTAGTACAAATAAGAAGCGATAACGACTTATATTATTTATTCTTTAAGAATAACGGACGATAACAAGGGACGCTAATTTTCAATGTTGTTCCTACGGACATAATATTAGGAGGACTTAACATTGTATAAAACTTTATTAAATAGGCCCGCGTAGCACAGCGAACAATATATATAAATGTTGGAAACGTAGAAACCCTAAGAGAGATATAACGTAGTAGGGAAAATCTAGTAGTCCAAGGAGTTGGGTTCCTAAGAAGACGCCCTAATATTACATTTAGAAGGGCTACCTAGATATAGGTCGAAATGGGGAATAAAGAAGAGTATAAATTCTTTATATTTAGTAACTACGTAAATGCACTGCTCCGTTTAGACATAGTAGCTCGCCAATAAGTTATAAGTATATATTATAATAGTGGACAGAGTATACTATCTAATTGGCCCCTAGATAGACGATAAGCCCATTCTAGGTAGAATATATGCTAGGTAAATACCTCCCTAGCCTAGGGCTTCCCTAGTCCCGCTAGGGGATACTTTAATCTAGCTAGGGGATACTTTAATCTAGCTAGGGGATACTTTAATCTAGCTAGGGGATACTTTAATCTAGCTAGGGGATACTTTAATCTAGCTAGGGGATACTTTAATCCAGCTAGGGGATACTTTAATCTAGCTGGAGGTTATCCAAATCTAGCTAAAGGTTATCAAAATCTAGCCTATTAAAATCTAACTGGGGGATACTTTAATCTAGCTAGAGGTTATCCGAATCCAGCTAGAGGTTATTTAAATCTAGCTAGAGGTTATCCGAATCTAGCCAGAGGTTATTTAAATCTAGCTAGAGGTTATCTAAATCTAGCTAGAGGTTATCTAAATCTAGCCGGAGGTTATTTAAATCTAGCTAGAGGTTATCTAAATCCAGCCTATTAAAATCTAACTGGGGGCTACTTTAATTAAGTACCCGCACCTACATCTGCACCTGCGCCTGCGCCTACGCCTACACCTGCATTTATACCTATACCTACACCCATACCTATACCCGCAGTACTACTAGTAGGTAATGTAGTTACTTAAGGACTTCTTAATGCAATTACTATATATAACCCTAGACAAGCTAATCCATTTTTAGTTCTCCTTTAGAACGTAATTGCTGGAATAAGTGATAATATTAGAAATCCAGCTCTAGATGGACTGCTTTCTTCAATTCGTGCGCACCGGCCTATAGATTAGGCGCTAGGTAATCTTCTTACTTTACTTGCCACAGCACGTGGAACATAAAATCGTTTACCTACGGCTATATATATATAGATAGACAATAATACCGTGTATAATAACGTGCGAAATATATGCTACTCAACAAGCTCTATATCTCCCTTTTCTGCTACGTAATCGCAATATCCTTATCTAAGCAACTCTTTAGCCCTATTTTGCCTGTTATATTAGTATTGGCCTTAGTAGAAGCCACCGATAAGCCATTAAGAGCAGTGATCTACTTGGACTGGATCTAAAATCGCCTTATATCAGATCTAATGCAAAGCTATACCTCCTTAGGCAGGTATTTAGCCAAACTAGGAAGAAGCTAAGCCTAAAGTAATTTGGACTGGAGTGGATTTGATCCCAAATCTACTCCACTCCAGTCTAAGTAGATTACTGATTAAGAGCGTTGAGAACTTTGGTTAGATTAAGTTCTTTTAACTGAGGTGAAATTTTAATCAAGTATAATCCGAGATACGCCCAAATCTTTTCGTGATCTATATTGAGATGTGTCGAACTAGACGATTAAGAATGAGAACTCTGTCCATTAAAGCTGGCTCTAGAAGCTCTTTATATACATAAGGTAGGTACAGGTAATAGAAACTGGTGGTAAGCAATATGGTGATAAGAAACAGGGTGGTGAGTTATAAGGTAATAGGTACTGAAAACAAAGTAAGCAAATCCGATCGTGGTCAACAGGATAACTAAGCTGGAATAAACTAGTATAGTTAGAAATTCCTTATAGTCTATAGTAACGCAGATTACTAACTAGTGTCTCTTAAATCGATTCGACAAGTACGGAATTTTCTTTAGTAGATTATTCGAATTTAGGTCGAGTAATAACGGGGTTAAAGGATGGCCTGGGAATAATAGAAGCAACGTAGGAGAAGTGCCTGGTGAAGTGAACGTCCTTTATAGATAGTTTTCTTTAGCTTAGCTTTTGATTTACCTACGTTATAGTAAAACCTTTATTAAGTAAGGGGTAAGTATAACCTAGCTTAGGATCACCCTATATAGAGGATATATAGGATGAGTTTACTAATATAAATAAGAGATATAATTCAGTGGAGTAAAGATTTACTTTATTAGAACACAGTATGCACCGTATTATAGAATTTATACAAGAGGGCAGAGGATAGAAAGAACATTTAGTATAGTAATAAGAATTCCTAGTTATATTGAAATAAGTCCTAAATTCCCCTTCTCTGCCACACCATTGCAATTTCCTTATCTAAGCAACTCATCAACCTCATTTTACTTGTAATATCAGCATCGACCTCAGTAGAAGCCACGGGTAAGCCATTAAGAACATTAAGAACATTGGCTAGATTAAGTTCTTTTAACCCAGGTAACATTTTAATTAGGTGTTTTCCAAGATATTCCTAAATCTTTTTATAACCTATATTAGGGTAACTAAGCTAGAATAAACTAGTACTGTTAGCAATTCCTATAACTTATAGTGAAGCGGATTACTAACTAATGTCTCTTAAATTAATGCGACAAGTACGAGATCTGGTTTAGCGGATTATTCAAATTTAGGTTAAGCAACAGTGGGGTTAAAGGGTGGCCTAGGAATAGTAGAAGCAAACTCAAATCAAGGTATAAGAGGGCGTAATAAAGTGCACGTCCTTTAGTAATAGTTTTCTTTAGCTTAGCTTTTAATTTCTTATAGTTGTTATATAGGTAAAGCTTTTCCAGGCGAGGGATAACCGTATTATAGATAATAGTAGTTACTTTTTTCCTAATCTTACTCCGGGACTCGGCCCGTTAGTTTTTTACTACTTTAACTTCCTTAGAGAAGCTCTAAAAGCATTAATAAAGAGCGGACCTGTGCTTATATAAGGAATTCAAACTAATATTACGTTCGGAATTTTCTGCTGCAAGATGCGACTCCACGATGCCGTCTATGCTCTTTACTATATCTTTTATAGGTGCATAAGACTCTATATAACGCATAGCGTCTCTAAGACACTTAAGAATTACTGGTTTCCTAATCTTATATACTAGTTAAATCGTCCAAAGCACATATCCGTCTGTTTGATCTTTTGGACAATTATCCCACATTTTTAAAATGTATAGTATTTAATGCTCCTTATACCCCGCGGCCACCGCGGAGGCCCGAAAACAGTATATCCAACGGTCACTAGTGGTTGAGATCGGTGAGGCTATGTGTATGTTTGGAGAAAAGCCCTCATCTATTGTATGTTTTCTCTTTCTTCCTAGTACCTGGGATCTATGGCCTGCTACGAGTCCTGCTTTAAGCATACTTTTCCTGCCTCCTAAGAGTGGTCCTAACGCTTACTTAACGCAGCATTTAGACCTTAGGGTTTAGTAGTGGGTATTTACAAAGTCTATAGACATAACCGTTAATATTAGGGTACATGCATCTATAATAGTGTCGTTGTCTAGAGCTAGTGGTTCTTTGGAACTATTTAGTGGTAATACGCTTAAGGATCTCGGTGAGGGGTACTTGGAACCGCCATCTGGGATAGAGTTTGGCATCGGTATATCCATAAGATAGAGGTCTATTGTAGATTTAACGTCCGACCCACAGGTAGAAGAGGTAAAAGATTATTCTTTAAACAACGGAGAAAGCTCAGAGAACCCTTAGAGAGCGTCTATATTAGTGGATTGTATACTAGGAACACTAGCAAATAAAGCTACTTTAGAGGGAGTTCCATAATCTTCTAATTTAAGTGCTTTCCTCAACTCACGCTCAAGAGCATCCGAGTTAGTTAATTTAGCCGAGTTAGGCGTTTCTAAAAGCTAATCGTTGAATTCCATATTCGTATTACTCTTATGTTTATCTATAGCTACTTAATCATATCCAGACCTTATATCGTCTTTAAACAGTAAAGAAAATTCCTGGTTTAAATTTCTGGGTAAGATAGATAAATCTTATGCGTTAATATATATATCCCCTATACATTTCTCTAAGTAGAATTAGTAACCGATAGGAGCTTACTAGTCGCCTTTTAGTGTCAAGTTGATGGCCTCGGCGCAATTAAGACCCAGGTTTAGCCTAAAGTAGTATATATCTTCTAGAACTTTAATAACCTACCTAGGTTCCTAATAGATAATAGTGAAATTAATACTCTATTTTAGTAATTGTAATAGGGTAATAAGAGGAGCTAAATGGCGGATAAATTAAGTACAAGACTTAATGCTGCGAAAGGTTTCTCTTAGCTTAGATTTAAGGAGACGGGAATAGTGTAGGGGTATAATAATCTATACTTTTGGGGAGCTAGTATAGAGGAGATTAATAGAGCTAAGACCGGCATCTTCAATATGTATACTAAACGGCGATATTATTCGACTAATATATACGTAGGGGTAGTGTATGCCTTCTAACTTCTAGGCTGTTTGCATTAAGCGGTTATTATATTAAAATGGTGTTAGAGACAAGCTAATTAAGGCTCGTATCTTTAGGTCTTTTACGTTAAGTATATAATAGTCCATATTAATAAGCAATCCCCTAATTAATTCGATTAGCTAATCTCCCTAAGACTACGTGGTTGGTAATAAAGGTAGATCTTTATATAGAATAGGCGCCTTTATATCTAGTATAAGAGGATTCTTATAGGGCCTGCCTCGGCCTACCTAATAGACCAAAGAGTTTAGAGACTTTTTTAAGAGGTTGTTATGGTGGAGCTAAAATATAGTGCTTTTAAAATCCACCAATGGGAATCTTTTATGCGCTCTATCAAAGTTAAATAGTTTTATAGGCACTTTAATCTGGATAAATCCGTCCTTATAAACCTCCTTTATAAGAATAGAGCGAAAGGTATAAGGAAGGTTTTGCAACTCTTTAATAGTAAGTTAGTTACAGTTACTAGTGGAAAGTTTAATTAAGTCTGGATATTAAACCCTCTAAATACCTAGACGGGTAGACGCTAAACCTAATATTCTTTTATTATATCTTTTACGCGGCTTAGGATTTTCTATATATTTATTAAAATACATAGAAATATTCTCTAGGCCCTTCCGAACCTTATCCCATTTAACCCCTACGTTAATTAAAACATCCTTATTTTCGTAAATATAAGGAAGATTATTAGCTCAGAATACCTTTACCTATTCTTAAATCTGGTTAGATGTGGCTAAAGCTATATATTTTTAACGTACCAGGAGGTCTTTAGCAGCCCTTTTAATTTTGCTAAACTCTTAGTCGATAATAGAGCTTCGCGCCATGTCTAGTATTATATATCTTTTTCGTTATTCCACTCCTAGCTAATTATAGCGGTCTATTTATTAGTATACTGCTAGCTTTAAATTTTATTTCTAGACCATAGAACATATTATATTTAACGCGTCGCACACTTCTTAACCGCGCCGTATAGTGAGAACCTATTATTAGGAAGAACAACCCACTATAAACGTTCGGTTATTAGTAAACCATAGTAGCACAGTAGGTTTGCTTACACGAACTCAAGCCTATAATAGGGTATATTACGCCGCCAAATCTACGCTATATATGGCTGACGTTTAAGAACCCAATTAGTGTCCACTATAAAACGCTAAGTTGTCAGTCAACCATAAACATAGCAGTCAGCTCAATTTAATAATAAGAGAAGATAACATAATTGTCGCCGGCAGCTCCGCATTTTAGAACTCGGAGTATTCCCCAGTCGCAGTTAGTATAACCTTAGCATTTCTATACGCCAACTAACGCTCTGACCTCCTAACAGGACTGAAATGGTTTACCCTACGCTATAATAGAACCTGCACTAACGGTTCTAGTGGCGTTAAGATCGCTAGAGCAGGATGTAGGTAGCTAGGCTTTAAATTAAGCGGTCTCTGGGGATCTATATAAATATTACCCTATTAACTAAACCTAAAAATAACCCATTTTTAAACTACATGGGCATTTCCCGTTAGCATTACTAAACTTAGAGCGCATCTCTAGGCCTACGCTAAAGGATCTTCCGTAATTCTTACTTTACGACTTTGTTATTAGTTTAGCTAAGGACCTAAGGTTCGTATTAATAAGTTATTACTTAAGTTAGTGGGAATAATTAAAGAAGAGTTTCTACTTCCCTAGCGAGAGGTATCCTACTCTAAGTGGGATAAAGCAGTAAAATGCTAAGAAGGCCGATGCACTCGAACGGACTATATGCGCTTATTGGGCCCAAAAATATATAGACCGTTTATAACTAATTAGTCCTACTAGTATTGCCTTAATTATAACTTATTACTTAATTATAAACAATCCTATAAGTTCTAGATGGAAAGGTTTACTAAGAGTCTACCTATTAAGTCTATAGATAACTAGTTAACCCTAGCAGAATATAATAAAGTATAAGATATAATAACCAGAGCCGGCGATCGCTAAATAGTGGTAGATACTTAAGTCTGATTTTGGTCTTAAGACTATTATCTTTTACTATAACGTAAACTCTAAAATAGGTAAACTCCTAGGCTATTTAGATTAGTAGATAAACTTTTTAAAGACAACTCTTAGCTACTTTGTCCTCCTATTACGCCTTAGCGTAGTTAGGCGGTTTTTAATATATGGATACTCTATAATATCCGACTCTAATAGATCGCGGTTCAGCTGGGCTATACATATCCTTAAACTCACGTCCTCTATTTAGATTTCACAGCTATCGCACCTTATTAGGTGGCACTGTCCAATAGCCTATAATATTAAAAGTGAGATAGATACTCTAGCATTATTAAAAGAGTAGGATATAAAGGGTTCCTTTAACCTTTTAACTAGTATGCTTATATTTCCTCCTAACCTTAAGCCATAATAACTAAGATATAGAGGTGGCCAGCTTAAACTGGCCGAGACTTATAACATTCTTATTTTCTTATAATTTAGTAATATTCCTAGGAGATGGTAGCGTTTAGAAAAATATCCCCTTTATAATGGCTTGGTTTGAGTTAAATCTTATATATATAAAATAGCCTTGCGAGGGCACTATCTGGAGATTTTGCTTATTAAGATGGAATAGTATAAGCCTTAAGGGAACAGCTCTCTGTTGACAATACTATCCTCTCCTAGCGAGTAAGAAATAAATATCGACCCAAACTTAGTAGTAGGCACTTTTTAATTTTTCTTAAATAGAATGCTCTAAACGGTAAGAATTTGGATATAGCCTAATACTCATATATTATATTACCTGGATTACGCAGCTCTGAAGCTAAAATCCACCAATCCCACTATGCTACGCGATAGAGTTGCCGTTTATGCCCGATAATTTCTACCTTCTAAGCTAAATTGAGGCTCTAACACTGCGTTAAACCCCGTAACTTATCGAACGGACAATAAGGTATAAAAACTCTGTCTATTAAAGAGGGCTCTAGAAGCTCTCTATATATATAAAATAGGTAGTAAATAGAATGACGACGTAGTTGTTATTTAATTAGGAATAGATAACGGAAACAGGTATTAAGATATTTAATGGGACATTTAAGTAATATAGCGGGGTAGTAAAACATAAGGTTCTAGACTTAAAGCTAGTATTAAGATAGTGGTAAGGAAATCCGATTTAGTTCGACACAACCCCTTACCGCTATTAGACGTGTCACCCTCCCTTACCCCCTGCTCACCACCCTAACCTATAAAACCCACCATATCAGCTATCGAAGCGCTCACCCTTTAGGTCCTTAAAAGTCGACTAGGTCGGCACTATAGATAAAGGGTATAAATACTTACGCCAGCCTCTTACCCAAACCCACCTCTTCTTCATTACCGCCATTCGACTTACCCGTCCCCATTTCAACGTCGCAACTCTCTTAACCTAAACTATAGGCCTCTTTCCTCATTTTATTCTTTTAGCGTACGTCTTCACTCCTCTATCTTATACGCTCTAGTTGCTCTTTACTACTCCTTAGCTGCTTCGCTACCCTCCATCGCCATTCCACTTATAATCGTCGTACTCCTCCTACCTGCAGCCCTACGCCACTCTATCGCCCTTCTTCTAGTATATTATTACTTATCTTTAGGCCTATAAGATAACAATATAGGTTTAAAGACAGAAACCCTAACGAAAGAGAGTTAAGCACGCAGGGGATTATTATAAAAATCTTATTAAAGTGGAGCCTATAGACACTACTAAGACCAATATAGGCGGAGTATAGAAGAAATAGAAGCTATAAGTTAAGTGCTTATTATCCTATAAATCCTACTTATTAGCAATTAGATATTGTAGAGAGATTAACTAAAATCCTACTAACTTTCTAAAATCTTTAACCGCAGAACATTATATAGCGTTCTTTAGATGGGTTTTAGATTTCTTCCCTCGCGTACGGAAGAAATCTAGTCTCTACTAGTACTAGAAAGTGCTTAAGATGCTGTTTAAAGAACATATAAATAGCTAGATAGAAGAAGACGTAATAAAGGACGTAAATAATATATAGATTCCCTCTACGAAGGCTAAAGGCGTTTTTACTAACACAAGTACTATAGTATATTGAAATCCTAAGAAAGGAGTATAATCTTATCGGACGGACAAGTCACTTATAAGAACTCTGTTAATTAAAGCTGGCTTTTAGTGACCGTGTTGATAACCAAGTTAAAGATAGCAAGAAATAGGGTGGTAAGTTATAAGGTAGTACCTAACAGTGACCTTAACAGTTGACAAATCTCGATATATCTATACGGGATAAACCAGTATTATTAGTTGACGACCTTCTTTAAGTGTTACCCTTTACTTGCTTAACTGGCTATAGTCTATCCTACTTAAAGCAGTATTTATACGTCTAATATAATCCTAGATCTTAACTATAGTTAGCAAATAGTTATAAATAGAGTGTGTAGAGTTAGGTGTTCTAAGTGTAAATGGTAGAGGTTTAACTTTAGAAATACACGGAGTATTTACGCAGCTATAGAGAAACAGAGATCTTGCTTGAAGAAAATCTCCTACTATCGCTTAGCGCTTTTCCTATAAGTAACCATTTATTAAAAGAAAATTGGTAGTTAAAAATTATTATTGAGCTCTTTTAAGAGATGTTATCTTTAAGGTTAGATTTTCTCTTTAGTGCGATTAGGACTTTCTTAATTATAGACGTGGTAACGGCGGCAACGCCTACTATAGCAGCTTTGAGTCTTATAGCTCTATTCTTAGTAACAAGAACGGCAGGTTTTGCTCCTAGATAGTCCCCTAAACGGTTTCCTTAAGCCTCACTTTCTCTACGAGCTACCTTAATAATAACTTCGACTAACCTCCTTCCTTCTATATAATCTCCTATCTGCTTATCCATAAACCGCTAAGTAACATCACTATCTATAGCGGTAGCAATTCGCACTTTCTTCTCTTCTATAATAGCAGCCCTAGTACTACTAAGAGCACTTTATATAGCTATACCTTTTAAATCTTTGTTCCTTAATAGCATAAGGAGCTTAGCGATGACTAGATATTTTAGTTAGATACGCCTGCAAATTAACATTATATGCGGCTACGCACCACCATCTAGAATTACAACGCTCTAATTGCCTTTCTTAAGTAGCATCTAAAATACGTCTTGTTAATTAAGTAGTAGATTGGTGTTATAAACTATAACCTAGTTTATAGGACCATTAACAGAGCACTAAAAGAAGACACGCTGTATTATCTTACGGTGTAATTCCTAAGCAAAATCCTATTGGCCGCCTTTATAGGAACGGGCGCATGGCCGCTCCAAGTCGTGGTGGCGCTTAGATTCCTAAGATCTCGCATCTCTAGTAAGTCGTCACCGATATTATAAACATTATTAGGCTTTTGATCTATATCCATTGTATTAACTAACGGTGACGTACGGTTTGAGGAATGAGAACCCTCTTTATTAGTTTTATGCCCTGACCGGACTTATGCGAATGCAGAGGACATAGACCACGTATTAGATGTCTAGTTATAATATATCTAGCGTTCGTACTAAGATAAAGTTAGGCTAAAAGTCTTTAATTATAGCCTTTAATCTTATAGATGCGATTTATTAACTAAGGCGTAGAATACGCTCCGTTCTTAATTTAATTATTAAGGCGAGTTTAAGAAAGCGCTCCTCTTTATTATGCTTACTGCCAAACCACTATTTTAGGAAATAGCATTAACTCTAAACTTGCCCACGTATAAGGTAATCTTCTAGTAACGGATGGTTGTTATTTTAATCTTAATTAGGGAACAGATCGCTTATAATAAGCGGCTTGTATCTCTTAGACTTTAATAACGTATTAAGGAAAACAACGATTTCCGACTAGGGGATGTCGCATAACAATGTGCTAATGTCTGAGATTAAAAGAGTGGTGGAAAGGAATGTAAACAAAACATAAACATAAGGAAGAACATTTTTGTCCCTAATACGCTGAAGAATAAGAGCTAAAGTTGAAAATGTTAGACAATAAGCACGGGAGAATGCGAAATTGGAGGATAATTTAAGGAGCTAAGCAGATAGCTCTTTATTAGAAAAGTGTTTTAGTTTTAGAGAAACTAAAGATAGCGAACAACTTAAATTATTATCTAAGGGAGTTAATAGTTGTTTAGTGTAAGAGCTGTAGAGCGATTTTTTAGTATATAACTGGAAGGCATGCCTAAGGACTAAGTCCTATAAGCTGTAATTAAAAAGTCTAGTAATATTAGTAACGGCAATATAGATACCTTACTCTTTCTATTTAGCGGTTACGCGCCTAATATAATTATCTAATTAACTTAAGAACGATGCGAGAGCTTCTTTAAAGCCTTCCGATAATAGCTTTCTAAAGAGAATACCGTAAGCTTTAATAAAACCCGTGTCTATGGGTAGAGGGCGTAAATATGACGTTCTAGAACGGCTAAGGATTAGATCTAGTAGTATTAAGATAAATTCTTAGGCGCTTATAAATAGCTAGACGCAGGTTAAGGACCGTAAATAGTAGTAAAGTTATTAGAGCGTATTAGGCCGCGCTAGTATAGCTAGATAATGGTATAAACGGCCTATAGAGGGACTTTTATTAGTAGCTTTATTATACTAGAAACGTGTAACACCTGCCTAAGTTTCGCGATCGTGTAAGTCGTTATCTTTAATAGCTATATAATATCGACCAAGATTACTAAGATATTTAATCTAGGTATCCTTAAATATAGGCACTGTCTTATAGAGAAGAGCCATTATCTAATAAGTAAGGTATATAAATTAAAGCATATAATCTAAACTTTTGGGCAGCTGACGGCGTAATAGCTTAAGGAAAGAGTAGATACTATATTTCCACATTCTAGCAGGCATAGAGTACTTAGATACTAGGCGATGTAATATAGGGGAAGTAAAAGGATATTAAGAGGCTAAGAAGAAGTTATAATGCTTATAAAGTAGGGTTTGGTATAGAGCAATTAATGCTTACTAGTAATTATTTGCTAATTTAGAATTAGGATCTCCTTTAGTTTTAAAAGCGGTAGAGGCCTACGCTCTATTTATATAAATACATTTTGTCTCTACTATTATAAGGCTAGTATATAGACTTTACCTCTAAGGTAAGCTGCTCTTAAGAAATAGGGCGTAAGTTAGGTTAAAGTAGAAGGTTTAGATATTAAGGATTAAATTGTTAAATTTCAATAATACCTGGTTGCTGTTAGCGGGTTAGTTATATATTAAACGGTAATAGTAAACCACCTGTTAAGCTGTGCTTTGGACTTCTATAAGATAGCGGCCTATAGGTCTTAGATTATTGCTAATAGGTAGAGTAGTAGTGCCTATGGTGGTTTGCTTTAATAGACCACCTATTACTAGATAAGTTGTCCATATATAGTTTGCCGGCAATCTTATACCTAACTACTTTGGCACGCTTTGGACTACCCTAGTAGATTAGAGTTCGTACGGCAAATTCTGTAGGCCGCGCGCTAGAACCAGTAGCACGTTTCTCACTAGGTCGATACGTTAAGGGGGCTTAACTATTCCCGCTAAAACTCTTCTTGTCTTTAAGTGTTAGCTAAGTTAGGTTAGGTATTAAACTAGTTGCATTAGATAATACATACAAAGCTTCCTATATCGGCCGATTAGCCGAAGATTTCCTATAGAGGTAAATTAGCTTCTAGTAAGTAAGAGATGCCAAGGATAATAGAGCGGGCTAAGGAAAGGGGGCCGAGCTAGGTTTCCTAAGGCAGCCTAACACTTACACTTTATAAAGCTCTTCTTCTTATAGAGTTTTTTAGAAAAAGGCAGTTCCTCCCTAGGGGTTTAGCCCCGCTTCCTACACTTTTGACGAGTGCTTAAGATTAATATGGCTAAACAGCTGGTCCTCTTACTAGAATATCTACCCATTATAAAATAGGCAGGCGAGGTTCTGTGGCAGATCGGCCATTAACGCAATAAACTTTTTAGGTCGGTGCTAGAAGTTAAGGGGAGATATAAATTGCTTATGGGAGCTTTTAAGTAAAGGGGGGGACGCTGGGATTGGCAGCCTTATAGTAATAACCGCGATTCGTAGTTTTACGCACTAATTGCCTTCTCTAACAACACGCCTACCTCCTTCTTATTACCTTAAAAACGCGGCCTATAGTCGGCGCCATAGATAGGTAGAAATAAGCCACTGTTATATGCTAGGATAGATAATGTTTTTGTATTCTAAGCGCCGAGTCCTCTAGCACTTGTTAATAGAAAGTTAAACCTTTGCAATTTCTGCAATTTTATGGTAATCTATATAAGAAAAAAGCGAATATAACGGGGGGAAATTAATTAGCATGTGTGCATGGCCGATCTTTAGACTTACTATATAGATGACCTTTAATTCTAGGATCTTGCTTAACTAGGTTAATAAAGCTTGCTAAATAACCGTTGATTTCTGGACTCGCTTATATAGATTACCTTTAATTCTAGGATCTCGCTTAATTAGGCTAATAAGGCGTGCCGCTATAAATAATGTGGTTTAATAAAAGCGATTATAAAACCGAAGATTCTACTAGGATAGTTATACTAAAGTAAAAGTAGGCGCCTTTTCCTACACTCGACAACGCTATTTAATTAATTAATATTTGGGATAGTGGAATATCTAACCTACCTAGTAGACTGGGTATTAAGATATTATCTAAAAGGCGCTATAGGATAATTGGTTTCGATATCGGCATTATAAGGGTGGGAAGGAACTAGTTATCTTAAAGGATTACAAGCCTTAGAATAATAGAAGAACGTTTCTCTTCTTTAGTAAATTAACTAAAGAAATAGTTCACTCCGCTAGTAAATCGTAGTAGATATTATAGAGTGTTTAGAAAGCAGGGGAAACTTTCTATAAGGCCGTAAAGTAGGAAAGTTAGAAACATGCTACTGAGGAAATATTTAGAGCTGGTAATAAAACACAGTTAACTTTGTTTAGATGGTCTGGATATATACTTTCTAGTAGAGACGCTTTCTAAACATATAGCTGCTATCTTTATAGGTAAACTCGCAGTTACTAATATATTCTTAGTGTTTAGATATATTATACACTTAACTAGTCTAAAAATAAGATTCGCGTAAGTGTATACGTAGATAGTTAATTAAGACTAATATTACTAGTGTAATCGATACTTATAATACTTTAGTAGGGTAGTTATACCGATCGGTATAGATGTTTATTAGGGTATATACTCTTATAAGCTGCTTAGAAACCAGCATATAGCTTAAGAAATGCGAGAATCTATCCTCTAGTAGCTATACCCTCCGTAGCTAATCTGCGGATCCTCTACATGCGTATTAGTAGGCTAAAATGCATTATTTAGCGCAGACTGTGGATGTGCGGATATGGTAGCTTGAAGCGAAACTATAGAGCGTGGCGTCACTTTGGAAGAATACGCGATAATGCATTCTACACCCTACTAGTAGCCACTACTATTAATTAGGCGTTAGGGTCAATAGTTTTATCTTTTCCCCACTTCTTCTCCTCTAGCTCTTTATACCACTCCTTGTTTTTCATATAGATTATTAATGTTTAAAAAATATGCAAGAACAAAAGCCCCTAAGTGATAATGTGGAGAGATTAAGAGCTGCTGTTTACCGCTGTCTGCTTAGCATAGTCCTTCTTTTAGCTAAAAGGCTAGCAAAACTAGTAAGTTTGCACGCATATAATAAGAGGAGACTTGCATTAAGTAAAAACTTATCATGTTATAGCTTTGTTACGCCCTACTCCAAATTTAACTAACGGTGCCGGATACGCTTTATAATGGGGCCGAGCTACATACCTACCTAATGGTTAGGACACTACTATTAGTATTTCTAGGATTAAAAGGAGTATAAGAAGAACAATAACCCCTAAGAAATTTTAATTTGCAATGCTTACTTGTAGTTTTTAACTACTTTTAATTTATACTATCACTCTAATTTCTATCCATCGCTCTTTTATGTTTTGTAATCAACTTATTCATGCAAAGTAGATCGTAAATAACACTTACACTAGCTCCCCGGCCCTCTCATTTACCTATATTTTTTACTATTATATAGAATTTAGGTGTCCTACTGACTTTTGCAAGTACGGTCTGTCTCTAGATTGATAGCAGAAAATCCTATCCAACCCAGCACGTTCCGCCGTACAATTACGTGCCAACCCGTCGGACCAGGATAGTGAAAAAATGCCCCATGACGTTGCCCCGCCTCGGCTAAACACACGCTTTTCACGCCTTAAAATCATAGAGTTACTAAATGTGGCTGTAGAAACTGTATAACGGATAGAAAGCTTTAACCTCTCTAAGCTAAAGCATCTAAGCGTGGTGTTATAAGCCTTGCGATTAACTAGATGGGTAGTACTTAAGAATATAACAGATCTAGATTCTACTCTAAAAGCTTAGGTTTGGGATAATAAGGTTAGTATCCACCTAAGATCTTCCCAAACCATTTAAATATTAATTTCTTAGTTTATTCGCGCAATTCTAAATATAATCCGGAATGGCGAGTTCGATATAATATAACAGGACTATATTATATACAACCCTTCTAAGAAAGTCGTAATAGGGAGGGCGACGCTTTGGGAAAAGCTGGCGGCTAATAACGAGATTGTTTAACTTACTGTCTGTTACTTTGGAGGGGGTATAAATCGGAAGTAGGGAATAAACTATAATAAAGGAGCTAACGGAAAGGAGACGGGGGATATAATATAAATTAACGTATCTGGAAATAATATGTATAGGCTTTTAAGTTCCCTTTTAATCTAAGGCCTAATAAGTCTTAGGTTTATTTATAATAACTAGCTCTATTTTAAAAGCCCCTAACCTAACAGCTTGGCGATAATAGGTATGGTTCAGTATTGCTGGCGTGGATTTTCTTTATAGTAAAATTATACTATTTATACGAAAGCCAATGCTTTGCAAAGGTGCTTATTCTAAAAAATTTTAGGTCGCCGTAATAGATTAAGACCCTTATAACTATCTAATTACCCTTAAGATATGCCCTAGAGGTTGGAATCCCAATGCATATAAGGTTGCTTTTTTGTTATTAGAGTATAGACCGTTAAAAATAAAAGAGGCATTGGTAATAGAGTTAAGATTGCTATAAGAGCTGTAGTTGGGTTAGATATCGTTATCCTAGCATAGAGCTTTATGTAAAGTGTAAACTTTACCAACTTTAGGCATTTTAAAGTTTACCCTAAGGTTATCGGATAATAAAGAAGCCTGTTCCGTATATGTTAAACTATTACTATTACAGAATAGAGTGCTTTGTAAAAAGTTTGATACTCTATTAAAGTTAATTTTAGGGGCATTATATGAAAAATAGGCTGTTCCAATATAAGAGGGAGCGGAAAAGGCGTTTAGTTTGGGAACACTATATAGGAAGTTGGCTTTGTCGATGTTAGCATAAGATACAATATCGGGTAACGGGCTATTGAATAGATAGTAAGCATTAGAGATATTGTTCAGTCCACTTATATAGGAGCTAGGTAGTATCTCCGTATCGTAACCCTCCAAATATCGTGTCCCTGGGAATTAAAGCTTAGAGGTTAGTAGCTGAAGCTTAAAGGTTAGTAGCTAAAGCTTAGAGGTTAGTAGCTAAAGCTTAAAGGTTAGTAGCTGAAGCTTAGAGGTTGGTAGCTAAAGCTTAGAGGTTAGTAGCTAAAGCTCGGAGGCTGGTAGCTGAAGCTCGGAGGTTGGTAGCTAAAGCTCAGAGGTTAGTAGCTTAAGCTTAGGCAGATCATCTCCCCAGATATTAATTAAATTACTAAAAAGATCTGCTGTACGCTAAGGTAAGAAATCTACTATATAATAGGTCATTTGTCTAAACTTACGCGTAATCACTCTGAGGAAAGTTAAATAATATATAATATGCTTTATTAGTCCGGTATTATATATCGTTTGCTAATACTATATACGGCTAGTTAAGCTACGGAATCTTTTATAGCATTAATTACAGGCTTTTTTGTTAATTATGCTCTTGGCGTATAAATGGCCAAGCCCCTCTAAATTCCTAATATGTCTAACAAGATTGTCATGCCTTGTATACTTTTACATACAATTCTTAACCGGACATTTCTCCTTTCCGTACTCTGTAAGCAGACCGGACGCTTTCCGTTAATATAAATAGTATAAAATACCAAAAGCTTCCTCTAGTTCGATAATATTAGTGCTAATTAACGTAATAAGCCGAGCTACTAAGGCTAGGGATAGAGGGATTGGTAGTAGCTTTAAATTATAATAGACTTTTTATAAAATGCGAACTCGTAGACGAAGACCCCTAATTGCTCGAAACATATTAGTTATAGCGACACTCTCTTATGGCGTGTGTTCGTTGCGTAGGGAAATATAGGAGGGAATATTGCAACTAAGTGGTTGTGAAGCTATAAATTATAAGACAAATAGCTTAGTTTTAGAGGTTAAGTAAGCGGTTAGAGAGTATGCTTATAGGCTTACCTATCACTTTATAAATATAGCTTGGGCTTTATAGAGATAAAAGTGCGGAGGATATAAGCGGCTAAAAAGTTGAGCGTGTAAAGGAGGTGAAGAAGTTAAGAAAATAGAGAAAATGAAGTGGAGAAAGTCGCGACGTAGGTAGGGGTAAACGACAATTCCAAGTGGCAGGTGCACCAACAAACCGCTCCGGATGCAGGCCGTGTAACAAAAGTTTAGACTCCGTTGATTTTGGCTGGCGCGGATATTCTATTGGTCCGCTGCGCTGACTAACTCTTTATAGGCGCGCCGCCAAAATCACGTCTAAGACCTTTTGTCAAGACTTGTTATCAATATCCGAGCTGCAGACGGTGCGGATATTTAAATTATTTAACCATAACACGCAAAATCGTTTTTAAAAGTTTATCGATTATACACTGGAATACAGGCTTTTAGATGAAGTAATTTTTATATTCCAGTAATTACTTTAGCAAGTAATCAATTCTGTTTAAGTTTATAAACATATCTAATTATTGAAATAATTAAATTAAGAAACCAATTCCCCTAATTTCATCTTCTTATCGCAAACGTCTTAAGCAATTGCGACCCGACTAAATTTCCCTCATAGGCTAGATTGCTCTGAATTTGCATTAAACTCCGAGTTTTCCATCCAAGTAAACGTCACGCCGTAACTCTTAGCAAGATATTCCATCGCAATAATTTCTAGCATATTACTATTTAAATACTCTACCTTTAGGAGTATAGGTATTGTGTTATATTTAGCATATACGCATAAGGTGCTAGTCTAATACCTCTTATCCTACCCCTAAATATAGGGCATACTTAGCCTCGAAGTAGGGTGTCGGCCGTAAGGGTTTCCGTCGGTATAATACTAGCAGTTAGTTTTCTAGGTAGAGAAGGACTTTAGAAAGAAGCGGTTATCCTTATATGGTTTAAAGAGTATAGACCTTTTATAAAAAGTATGCGGGAATCTGATTAATAAAAGAAGATAGTTTAAAGAAGTATATAGGACTCGGCGCTAAGTATTAGCATTAGTAGATTTGCTGCATTTTGGGTTCTCGCTATACCTAAATATCTACAATACCTAACCTAACTCCCTATACGTTAATTAAGGGCTCTATTTCGCGCTAGAGATTTCTTAATAAGTTAACAATCTAGAATTATTAGTTTTGGTCTCCATAGGTAAAAGGAGACGGTACTTTTCTATCCTGCATTTTTGGAGAATAAATATAAGGTCTGTGTGCTACTTAGGGTTAGTTTGCCACCTTACTAGGGTCATTTACTGCCTCGTTATTATTTGCTGCTATATAGCCATTTACTTCTTTATGGTTACTAAACTCTATACAATTAGAAGAACGTTAATTCTTTATCTCTGGGTATAATATTATAGAGACAGACGAAACCTAAGAGAAGATAGTAATAATATATTCCGGAATTGTAAAAGTTTAGTAGTTTAAAAGGAGAAAAAGTGAAATTAAGGTAGAGTTAGCCTAAGGAAGTTTACCTAAAAATATGTTAAAATGTAATTTTTTAGGTACTTAAGGGTAAAAAGTCTGATAGCAAGCTATATATAAGCCTTATTACGCTAATTAAGCGAGATCCTGAAATTAAAGGTAACCCACGACGTATGCCCAGTATTGTGGTCCTAGAGAGGAAGTAAAAAGCCTAACAGCAAAGCCGTATGCACGCCTTATTATGCCAATTAAGCGAGATCCTAAAATTGAAGGTGATCCCTATCTAAAGCCTAGCACCTACAACGCATGCCTTATTATACTAATTAAGCGAGATCCTAAAATCGAAGGTAACCCCCTTTATATTAATTAGCTAAGATCCCGAAATTAAGGGTAATCTATATATTAAGAAACACGTATTTGCTATATTTAACGGCTAGAAAGTGCAACGGGGCATTAGATCAGTATAATTAGTACGCGAAGATAATTTATAGATATCTGGGTAGACTAAAGTTAGTTAATCTTGGACCTTACCTCTATATCTATACGAGTCTCTTTAGCTAACCACCCAATTAGCCATTAATATTAAAACCTGACTTTACCAGATCGAGCAGCTTTGAAGCTCCGCGACTATGATATTGAAGAGGTTATAGCTTAGGGAATGTCTAGTTTATCACGGCCCCTAAAAAAAAAAATGCCAACTTCTTTAGTAGGTATGGCACCTTAACAAACTAGTATATCCTTAGATGGGTTGTGATTTCTACTATAATAGATAGAAGTATAGAGTTCATTAATATATCAATCTAATTGCCTGTAAGGAGCCCTCCCCTCTACCTACCCTTTCTATCCTACTAGTTCTTTAAATTATTATACTTCTTAGCCTATAGGTTGTACTTCTATTAAATGTTAGATCGTAGGACTAACGGTAGGCAAGAAAATGTTTAATAGGCCACCGTCCGTCATTTCAAAGATCGATAAATTACTAGAACGAAATATAAAGCCAATCTATTAGAATAGGTTCGCGGAGCCTACGTGCGCTAATAATAACATAAAAATATTTGCCCTAAACGCTATAGATATCGCCTTTTAATATATTTTCCCCCAGATAAATAAGGCAGTAAGAAGTTATACTTTTAATAAAGTTATAAAAGAATTAAATGTAGAATAATATAAGCTGCTTAGGCTCGCATATAACTCTATTTATAATATACCTTTAGAGTTTATCTTAAAGTTAGACAAGGTTAAAATAGAGTAGAAGATACTTTAATATATTTATTCTCTAACTCCACCGGATAATAGAACAGGCTTTAATAACTAAAGGGAATTATAGGTGAGTTTAGAGGCCTTATCCCTTTTAATTGCTAATAAACGTTAAGCTAACATTATATAGCTATATACGTGGACGCGGAGATATTTAGATAACAAGTAAGATAGTATAAAAATAGACGAATATAGATATTATAGATAAACCGCTCCGCTAAGTCAAGCGGTTAAAGTTAGCCTCTCTACTATACCAGCGGTCTCCCAGCAAGTCCTCCTAGGTCACCCTCCTCCCACTCCTACAAACCTAAATAACCAAAAAACACGCTTAAATACTCTAGGGTCGTAGCTGCCCGTATAAACATCCGGTCTTTTTCTTCCTAGGAGTTACCAGTGCTTATATATAGGTTTCGTGCCGTTTAGAAATAGTTAGAACCTATTATTTATAGAATATATACTACAAAATCTATGCTCTAATTGTAAACACGAATTTAAGGGGTATAATTACTTAGGGCGCTATAATATAGTACTCTAAATATTAGGGGTATGCAATTTCCAAGGTTATTTTATTATATTCTATAAATTCCTCTAACCCAAAAGGATTTATTAGGTTTTGGATATTTAGGTTTAATTATATTAAAATTTAATGTCTCCTTTTTATGCTCTACAGTATTGTTTATATGCGCCTATTTTAGGCCCGCCGGCCAAGAAAATTACGTTTTAGGTTTCGCTCCCTAATTACAGTGTCCGTGTTAGTTTAGGGCAATATCTTCGTTAATAACAAGTTTATAAAGCCCTATGCAGCGCTACCATATTACATCTAAGCGAAGGCTAAAAGTGACTGGACTGGGTGCAGAGGGTAATGAATTTAATAATAGCTAGATAGGCTAGGGTAGTAAGCCACAACGCATTATAAAGGGCTAAATTTTAATAAAATATAGAGCTTACGACGTTTAAGAAGTCTAAGGGCTAGAAATACTAATAAAGCTAGACACTAAGAAGCAATGAAAACCTCACTATCGCTTAAATCTAAAGACGCCATGCCCCACAAAATGCCGAGTCAGCTTGGGTAAAGAAGTAAATGTTCTCCCCTTTCTTTTCAAGGGGAAGGTTAGTGGGATAAGGTCTGGGATATTTATATAGATGCAGCAGCAAGGCCCTAGAACCACTCTAAGCCTACTTAGAGAAGAAAATTTCAGTATTAAGTGGCACTTTCTAATCGTTAAATAAAAATGTCTATTTAAAGCGAAGTTACGCCTTCCCTCCTCCGAACAGCAACATCAATATCTATCACAATCAGCCTTTCGGCTTTTCGCTTTGAAATAAGGCTTATTTGATAGAGATTTTGTTGTTCATTCGTTTTATAGCCTTGATAATGCTATGCCGTACGGCGCTGTGTTGTCGTCGCGATAAAACGTCTTACCCCTTGGAGGATCGCGAACAAGTTTCGCGTCTTTCCACAGCCCTTGGAGAATCGCGAACAGTTTCGCGACAGTTTCGCGATTTGCAGCTGTTGATAAGTAGTCTTTCCTGATAATTTTTCCCATAGGGTTTTTCAACAGGTTTTGAATTGACGCTTTCCAGCTTCCTACGTCGTCGTCGTTAATAGCCTTCGATATTACCTACCCGAACGGTTTTTAATGATACTCTACAGGCGTAAAGAGACGACATATATTCCTACTCCTATATTGGTTATTGGGCGCAGGCCTTGTACCGCTAGGTTCGTTGTTAACAGCCTTCAATATTACCTAGGTTCTGGGTTACCTGAACGGTCTTTTAACGATACCCTACGGGCGCAAAAAAAGACGAGATATATTCCTACTTCTATATTGGTTGTTGGGCGCAGGCCTTATACCGCTAGGTTCTAACGGTACGCGTTGTTTGGGGCAATGAGTGTGTAATCATCTACCACTGCTTGAGACAGTAGGGAACCTACTATGCAATACAGCAGGCTGAGATGATTACCCTCTCCTCGGGCCTACACCCCCCAATACAATATATTCAGAATATATCTCTATCTCTGCGAGCGAGTGAATAGATGGGCTTATACATGTTTTTAGATTTAGGGGATCTTAATTAATAAGCGTGATTGGGCTTATTACTATAGCTTTTTTATACAGTAGGCTTTATATAGATAACCCTCGATTTTAGGTTCTTGTATTATTGGTATAATATAGCTTACTTAGGACCTTAATACGCGTTATAACTTTTATATGGATAACCCTTAGTTTAGGGATCTCGCTTAATTAGCGCAGTTAGGCTTACAGCTACTGCTATTTTAAGAACAAAGCTTAGATCAAGCATTATAGACCCTTAATAACGCAAGATAGTTTAATTAAAAGAAACGCTACTTTCGTGACGGTTTTTAAATAAACGTTTTTAGATTATATCTCTATTTGTTCTAATACCCAAAGCAGTATCATCTATAAGAGATGTATTTAGCCCCTTAGGATTCCACTTATTCCCAATTTAAGTCCGTAGTTACTATTTCTCTTATTTTATCCGCCTCTACTTTATTATACCTAATATTATATTTACTTCTCTTTTTATTCCAATATTGGATAAAAAGGAAATAGATATTATTTCTTTCTTAAATCATTAGCTCATATCTTACCTTTATAATTTCTATTTATTTATTGTTAATTTAAATTTTATAAATCTCCCTAAAAACCCTAGAAGGTATATTAAACGCTAGAAACTCCTAATCTTCTTATTTTAACGCCTGTTTAAAGTAAATCGAAGAGTTTTAATAATTGCTTTATGTAGTGTTGCAATATATATGCCTATATTCCATAAAGTAAGTTAACTATTAATATTTGGTAGACAGATTTAACGAATATAGCTCTATTACTTATACCGATATGCTTTAAAGCTAATATCGATTAACGTTACTGGGAAATATATAAACCATCTCCTACTTATTATTAGAGCATTGTTCTTTTGCGCTAGACTTACTATTTTTATAGTATAAGTTATTTCTATACGTTTATTACCTAATATCTAAAGCTTACTACAATAGCTTATGTATATTTATAAACCATTTCCTCTATAACTATCTTTCTCATACCTTTTTCTATGCGGGGCTCTTCCTCGTTATAGCAAATGAGGCCTTAATTTAGGTATTATACTTTTGGCTTATTACGGGTAGGTATAGAAGTAAGGAACTTAAAGACAGATCTATACTTAACCTTAGTGATTTTAGGAACGTAAGAAATAAAAAAGCTTAATTGCTTCTCTATATAGTCTATTATATAACGTTTACTGTAATACTATATACGGTTTTTGCAGGTCTAGCAGTTAAGTTTAGAAAACTTAATAAAGCTTTCGCAATGGTAAGAAATTCCTTATAGAAGAGATTAACTAAATTATTAAACTTTCGCAGTTCCAAGTTAGTGTACTTGGCTAAAAAAGAGTGTTGGTAAATATAAAGGAAATGAAACGCCCCCTTACTGTATTAAGAGCTTCTAGCTATGATCTGAGCATTACAAGTAAAGATAATTTAAGAAATAGTGCTGACCCTTCTAGCTCTTCTACAGCTCGTAGTATTAGCTTATTGGGAACAATTAATAATTATCCGGAATCTAGAATTGACATTGCGTAAGCTTATAGGCTTATACGGTGGTTTACTTTTTGTCCTAAATATAAAGGAATAGATGCCTTTTATATTGTTTTTGCGGATATAAACCTGGTCGCTTGGTTTATTAGTAGATCTCGTTCTATATACCTTATATTTAAGGACCAGAGGGTGGGGTAATGCAACGGCCTTATATGTAAAGGCTATGCGGAACAGTGGTTATAAGAGGGATAGGATTGTAGACGGCAATATTTGCTAAATATCAATCTCTATTACCTGTAGCAATTAGGGAGATATAAATTGCGAATATAGCGAGTTTTGGTGTAAAATCGCTTAGACGCTAAGACTTTTATCCTATGACTATATATATACAACATCTACAAAACGGCGCAAAACTCCAGCGGTTAGACAATTGCTAGCCTTATGCGGTGGTGTAATATTATAGGAATAAGTAGGCTCCTAAAGTGAAGCGCTAGTAGGCTGTAGGGTGGATATCGCTAGCTAAGCGAGACCGGTTAGTATACTCTTGCTTTTTATCTATTAAATGTATTATATATAATTTACAGCTAAAGATTACAAGACGCTAGAGCTAAATAGAACTTATACTAGAAGTAGAACAAGCTTAAAACAGACTTCTGAGATAAAGAAAGCGTAAGATCTCGTATAGGTATACTCTAAATCACTACTATTACCGCCGGTTCTTCCGCGTAGTAGGCCGGCCCCTTCTCTTCTACATAGCAGGCCAGGCCTTTAATTTCGAATAATAATGCGCCTATAGTGTTCTAAGACTTCTCCTTAGAAAATAGTCTTTAATCTATGCCTATAAAAGATTATATTCCTCCTTTAATTTAATAAGTAGCGCGTCTTCCTCTTTAGTGAATTTTATTCTAGACTTTAGCTCTTAGGGCTTTAGCTCCTAAGGCTTTTTAACCATATTAAAAGGTAAAGGGAATTGTTAAGGAAGGATATCTAGTATATATAACCCGTTTTTCTGGCGCCTAAGAGTTACTCGGATTAACCATTCTTCTAAATTAGTATGTAAGACGGCTCCTAGTATTGCTTTACTGGAGTTAAAACTAGAGGCTAAGTTTAACAGCGGCTTTTAGGCACGAAGGCGATTATGTATAGGGGATCTAGGTTTCGATCCACTAACGGTCGTCAGCGATTCTCGTCGCCCTGTACACCCATAGGCCTCGTTACCCTCGTCGCTATCGCTACTGTCGCCGTCCCTAGCATCGTCATTATCTATATGGCCGCTGTTGTTGCTTCTATAGTTGTAGTTCTTAGTATCACTTTCGTCCACAACATCCTCGCTATTCTCGTTGTTATTGCTATAATCGCATTCTTTAGTCAAGCCATTAACAAGATTGTTGAGAATTTAATTATAATTGTTGTTAACCTTATCTTGCGGTAATTTAATATTATAAGAAGGCGAAGATTGCTAGGGGGAAGGGTTAGTAGACCGCGTAGTAAAGGCCGCTTACTCCTTAATACGTTTATCGCCATTATTAAGGCTAAAGGTAGGAGGGTTAGAGGGCGAGGTCTTCTAGGAAGCTGGTAAGCTTTATTACTTCCTAGGTTATAGACTCTTACCACTCTTGCTAATAGAAGTATTAAAGATATAATTAATATTGTCTAGTTGCTTAATATAATCGAACCTTCGCTTCTTTATCTTTTGCCTAAGCTGCGGAGCAGTTCTAATACAACGCCCCTTAGCTAAATTATCTATTTAATAGCCGTCTAGCGTTAAGGGTGTAGTATAATTATGCATAGATGCGCGTACTTCCTCTTTTAACGCTTCTAACAAAGGCAGCTCCTTATCATTATTATCGTCCTTATTACTGCCGTTATTTCCGTCATCTACTAGTTATTAAACAATGCTATTGTAAATTAAAAGGGGAAGTATATACTTAATCCACGAGGTATCGGTTAATTATTGGCTTTATCGCCCTCAGTTTCCGAGTCCAGATCGATTATATCGTCTTCGATAACTATTATATTTGCTACTAGTCGTTAAAACTATATATCTAGAACTGCTGGGGAAAAAGGGAGAGTAGTTAGGTAATCGTTGGGATAATTACCTTAACTACTTCCTCCAGCGACTTAACTGTCATTTTCATCCCCATAGAAATCTTCCTCATTGTCCTCATTATCCTCGGCATTCTTATAATACTTGTTATAAGCTTTCTTGTAATCATATATAGAGTCTATAGGTACTTTATTAGACGGAATCTCTATAAGACCCTGGGTAGAATAATATGCCGTTAATTGCCTAAGCTTCCGATACTTCTTGACTTTTTAGGGGGAAAAGAGGGACTCCCCTGCTCCCCCCTTTGGGTTTACTGTTCGCGCTTTTCTTAAGGGCTATAGTCGTATGGTGCTGAGATAAAGCTGTTAATTTTCTTAGGGGACCAGTGTAGAAAGTGTTCTTATTAAGCGAAATTTCGTAAGGGATACAAAATAAAGATTAAGATAGTGCCAATATTAGTGTTGCCGTTAGAGTTGCTATTGCTTTATGGCGTTTAAAAGCTTTAAGGGGGAATTAAAGGTCTTTTTAAGTGCACATTAGTCCTCCCTTCGCCGCTAGCTCTTGCCCGTCGCCTTGGGGTTTCTTATTAAATTAAAGCATTTAATACGTGCGCCTCCGGTATAGACTAGAGTAGATTGCCGTTTATAGGGTATAAAGGTTTGCAAGGGCTTAAATTCCTAGCGCCTAATTAATACCCTTAGTAAATCGCGATTAAACCGTATCCGCCCGTCCAAGCTAGCATATTTAGCTAATATAGGCATCGCATCTAGCCCCTTATTAGGAGGTTAGTGGCGTGAATTCTCCACCCTTATTCCTTGGTAAAGGGCGGCGCTAATATATCTATTCACTTCCCGATAATACCGATCTAGCTAATCTTCTACGCCGCTTGTATTAGTAGAATATAAAGCCCTGCTTATATATATACGTTGCGAGCTATTTATAATAAAAGGAGGTAGTATCCTTATTAGTGGCGGGACTCTCTAATACTAACTGCCCAGTAACGGATACGTCTGCCGCTTACACGGTAATCGTGTATAGACGTATAAATGTACTGGGTAAAGGACTGCATAGGGTACTACATGTAGTGCTGCGTAATGCTCGCCCTCCTAATATAGCTAGCTAGTGTTAAAGATTCCTTCGCAGGCGTGCAGCTGATCCATTATGCGCCCAAAAACTACAACCTTCTAATTTAATCTAGGTGGTTCCCATAATAGCCCCATGGCTTAGAAGGCTAGATCGTTAATCCTTTACCGCTTTACCGCTAAGTAGTAAGATAGCTGGAGCTAATAGCCCCTTAGCCCTAAACTAGTAGATTAAATAGTGTCTCCGAAATATCTATAGTAATGCAACTATACCGCTAGATAGGTATGTATAGCCACTTGGGCGGTACTCTATATAACGTCTATTCGAATGGCGCCTAATATAGGCTGGTATAGTATAGTTGCTTAGATCGGCGATCTCTAGCTGCTTTCCCGCTAAATAGCCTAGCACGCATACTAATTGTAATATAGGTGGCTTTAGCTATTGGTAAATACTAAAGTAGGCAGTCTAACCAACAGTGCGTCCTAGGTAAGAAAAGAGCGCGTAATTAAGTTAAGTGCGTTGGCTGAAATAAGTACAACGTAAGCTGGTTTAAGCCCTTAAAGGGGGCGATGCGGCACGCTTGTCACTCCCTAGTTCGGTAGGAGACGACGGTGCTGCCGCGGCCGGTAACTACGGACTTCCCCCAACCCCCTTCCATAGGACGGCTGCGGATGAGCGTCATCTGGGTGCGAGGGAAGAAAGGGCAAGAGAGAGAGAGAAAACAGGATTATGAGGACATACACGCGCTTAGCGGACAGAGGCAGCGCTGAAAGGGCTTAACAATAGTTAAGGCCATCGGCACCAGAGGTGGGGATTAGGAAAGGAAGCTATAACCGTCCATACATCGCCGTAAAAGAGTCGCCCTATCGGAAAGGCCGTAGTCTACTGCATTAATTGTTAGTCTAAGACACGGGGAATAAAGAGGAATAAGCGGGCTGGACTTGTATGCGCATAAGCGCTAAGGGACGGCAGAAATGCCTTAATGCGACTGTGCCAGGGACTAGCAGTTAGAAGAGGGGGCGGCGCAGCATTGGGAGGAAAGAAAGATGGAAGATGAAAGGAAAAGTAGCGAGGGAAACGGCCTTTTATGGTTGAGGTCGAGAGGCGGTCTTGGCGGGGCCATGGTCAAAAAGCGAGGCGCTTTGCCTAAAAAGGAAGCCTCCATTTCCTGATACGGCGACACCAACACTCCGTTTACTGATGTAATAACTTTAGTAACTTACTATCCCTTACACTATTAGGTGCCTTAAAATTGTAACCCATGCGAGCAATATTAAAAAGTTATATAATAATAGTATTTAATATTCCTAGCAGAATCCTAACCGCCTGCAAATAACACTATCTAATTAGCCGCGCTTAGGCTACTAATTTAAGGCATAGAATGATGGTGTAAGGGATAGATAGCTTCTAAAGTAGTAGTAACCAATTTAGTAAAGTAACTAAGTTTTAGGAGTCCGAGCTCATACTTTATTTATTATCTTATTCTTAGTCTTTTTTTTTTATTAAAAAAAGGGCAGCCTATAAGCTTATTTAGTTTAAGGTATCTCTTAGGGGAACCCTATTATAATTAGAATATATTAGAATAATATTTAAATCTTACTTTAAAATCTAGTTTAAAGTTTATTTAGGGGTTGCCTATACCATCTCTTAAACCTTTTACTATAACTATATTACTTTTATAACGCATTATAACGTATTTTAAGCTTACGCGTTAATTTAAAAGCCGTTACGAATGTAAGAGTATATATATTAGGTCCCGCCGCGCTTGCGACAAGTTCGCAAGCACTCTCAGTCTTTTTGGCCGTATGGTGACGTGGAGGCGGGCCACGTTACAACGAAGTAGTTATAGATACTAGAATTATAATAGGTAAGGTAAACTTTTTTAGTGGTAGGTTAAATTAAGCGAGACTTAGCGAGTTTTAGCGTGGCGGGGTAAATTTGTCTCCAACGCTTCGTTTCTACAGCTCTGTGCACGACCAGCTTCACCCCCCCTCTGGCGAAATGCAATTCGGCTCGCGTATTTAAGTTCGCTTGATTTCCATAGGCAATCAAGCGAACGCCTCTGTTTGCGATCAGCTTCCTTCC
>Ga0307515_10003747_pt1 | contig 31860 bp, 35 predicted proteins | sample 17_EM_MG_FD_194513 | JGI IMG/M metagenome (GOLD analysis project Ga0307515, IMG submission 194513) | Populus trichocarpa ectomycorrhiza microbial communities from riparian zone in the Pacific Northwest, United States - 17_EM | ecosystem: Host-associated > Plants > Roots > Unclassified | place...
ACTTGAAAGCCAGGGGTAAGGTATACCTGGGAGTTGAGCTGGAGATGATCTATCTGGGTACCTCCAAAGGGCGGCGAAGCCGCCACCGTAACTTGTAACCAATAAGCCCCCTCTTGAGCGGTTTTTGGACGTTTGTTTCGCAAGCCCTAATTGGAACCACCATTGGGAACTCGCAATGCACGACAGATCATCATAAGCAGTAACGAACGATTGAAATACGATACGAATGTTAGTCACAGACAAACCAAATATATATTGAAGATGTGCTTAAGTGCTTAAGTGATGGAACGGTGTGCAAATTCGACTCCCTTCTGACATATTTGTTTATCCCCATCCACTAAGTACAGTACTCAAAAAACAAAAGAAACTTTCTACCCAGAGATGATGACATCAATGAGACATTCGAAAAGATGTTTTTGAAGAATACCCTTCTACTATTCACCATCCAACGCTGACCTCAGGAGTAGACGAATCTGCAACACAATTAGCTTAAGTACCACAGAGTTGAGGATTTCTTCAGTACCAGCTCCCCAAGTTGGCTCAGAGTTACTTTCGAAAGAGGGGATTTTGTCATCGTAAGAAATTGTAGCACCGCCACCATAGACAACCTCCTCGGGTTCGTCTTCGGCTGCTTTCGGCTTGGTGCAGCTGCGGGAGAAGTGACCCACTATGCACATAGTTAGCAACCAGAAAAGAAATCATAGAAGGAACGGTAAAGGTTGGACTTACTTTCACTGCAGTTATTGCACTTGACCTTGGCCATGTCTCGAGGCTTGGGGCATTCCTTAGCAGAATGTCCACGTTCGTCGCAGTTGCGGCATTTCATCACGCGTTCGTTGGTGCAATCGGAACTGCGATGGCCTGATTCACTGTTACTGGGTTAGCGCGAGTTGCAACAAAGGAGATGGATGGTGAAGACTTACCCGCAGTTATAGCATTCATCGGAACGTCCAGCATTCTCGGGACAATCCTTGCCAAAGTGACCCTTTCCATTACACCTACGGCACTCGGTATCAGGGCCGGCCACACGGGGATTCTCACACTCAGTGGACCTGTGTCCCTCTTCACCGCAGTTTCTGCAAGCAGCAAAGTTCTTGCGGGGCTCGGGGCAATCACGGATGCGATGATCGAGAGCCTGGCAGTTGGAGCACTTGAGGACAACACGATCTTTCATGTCATCTTCAGGCATTTCAAGCTGGCAACTAGCACGGAGATGACCCTTCTCTGTTAGACCAAGTTAGCTCTGTAAAGACCATCATAAGAGGTCGAGTATTAGAGACGTACCCTTGCAGTTATGGCAGAAAGGTCCGAGTTCATCCTCCAAAGTACCAGCTTTCTTGAGACGCTCCAGGTTCTCTTGAGGAGTCCCAGCCATGCGATGAGCAATTGACTTGGAGCGACGAGGGCGAGGAGCCTTATTCAGAGTCCAGATGTACTTGGCGTCCTTCTCTCCGTGAGGTCCAACCAAACACTTGTCGTATGAGACCTCAATGGTCAACGCGTACAAATAGTAGTGGAAGTCCTGGCTACGGAAGGCAAGCTCAAGCTCATCAAGACCCATTCCGGGATTGGCCTTGATGTACTCAAGCATGTGCTCCTTGAAGGCATCAAAGCCTTCCTCGTCGTTGGCTTTCTTCATATCGGCCCAAGCCTCTTCCATGTCACGTTCCTTGATATGGCTCGTGTCCATTTTCCTTGGATTGGTGCATTCACTGGAGTGATGGCCTGCAAACAGTACATATCAGCAACAGTCCGATCAAGGAAAAAGAAAGCATATCATGGAGAATAAATACCTTCTTCCTGACAGTTGCGGCATATAGAAGGAGGCTTTTCCGGGCATTCGCGAGCCGAATGACCTTCCTGGGAACAAACACGGCAGGTACCAGTGAACTTTCTCGGATTCGGGCAGTCCACCTTGTTATGTCCTTGCTCGCCGCAATTGAAACAGGCACCATCGTTGGCGGGCTTGGTAGGACATTCACGAGCGATATGACCCTCTTCCTTACAACTAGCACGAATCATCAGTACCATTCTGCCAACGATAGAAGAGTTGAAAGCAAGAGAGGTGGAAACATACTAGCGGCAGGTATTATCACGACCAGGAGCATCGCCATCAGCTACAGCATCACCAACGTTCGAACCACCGTAACCGTTGCTACGTTCAGTATCGGGAGGAGGACCAGCACTAAAGCCAGAATCCTCGGGAGCAGAGGGCGCGGCCCAGGCTAAGGAGTGATGAAAGTTAGCAACTTTCAAAGCTCAAAAATTGATAAAGAGATATGAAACGATAGAACATCATTGTGTAGAGCCAATCAAACATATACCCAGCATCTAGACAAGCATAGGGTATGGATGAATGCAACAGATGACAGGCAATGAAAGCAGGGATTGAAGGGAGGTATCGAAAAAATAAAGGAAACACTCGCTATCAGCAGTAACACCAGAATCGTTCCACGACATTATGATGCGTAATTAGTAGTAAACCTTTCGAAACTGAAGCCTTGATCGTCGTCTTTCGCGGGGAGAAAGAAACGTGGGTGGGGTCGAGATGGAGTGTGGGGTTGCAAAGAAGCGAGAGCGACGAAGGATGAAAGGAGGTTGGGAGAAATATTCCGAAGGGGTTGTGTTGCGATGATCAAACAAAGAACTGTGGTGCTGGGACTCGCGACGTGCTTTAGGGCAGGCAAACATTCCCCAACACACAATCTCACTCGGCAACAAAGAATATTAATCCAAAACACGGGAGTAATTGCACTTATCATGCAGCCAAAGAAGTCCATGCACTTTGAGTAGGTACTTACCTACTTAAAGGTAAGTATATTCGGAACTTATTCGGTCTGCTTGGTATGTGGGGGCTAGCTTTAGATGTCAACAACCCCTACCATCTCTCCGCCCTGCAGCCCACCCCACAAAGCACAACATCTCTGCTACATCATTACCACAACCTCCAACAACATGACCTCAATGGTACCCCTCCGCCCCTTGAAATATCAGCTCCCTTTCCTCCACATTGGCGACACAACGGCAAGTCTCTCCGTCTACTCAGCCCCGAAAGAAGTCTTCAATCTCCAAGACCCCATCGATGTCAAAAAAGCGCTCTATCGGCTATTAGACGGACAATGGGGGGACATTGACGGAGTTTGCAAGAGGTGGACCAACGGAAATCGTGAGGATGTGGAGAAGGAATTTGCGGTTAGAGAGGAAAAGCTTCAGGGCTTGAAAGCAATGGTGCTGGCGTTGAGGCAAGTGCTGGATTGTAGGGAGAGATTGTATGTATAAACATTCCGGGATTTCTTGAACGGCGAGCTAACTGAAAGCAGTCTGCCGACGGATCCTATGGAATGCTACGTCCTGAACGGTAACATCGAACAGGCTGTTGTGTTATGGAATCAAGCCGATATGCAGTTTTTGAATCTTTACTGCGAAGCGGTACGCCTTGCCTCCAGAATATTCCAATACACAAAGAGAAGACAATATGCTGAATTCCCATGTTGGGTAGATCACTCCATTCAACGACACAGACGCAGAGCCTACACTTCCACCGAAATCCTCCGCTTCCAAGAGCCGACTAGTACCGACGGCACAGCCGACCCTCAAAGCCTCCGCAAACTTGACACCGGCGTTCCCGCCAAACGCCCAAAGACACCTCTTTCCGGCATACCGCCCCTATCCACGGCCACGCAAGTACGGGCCGAAATTAAAATCTGGGCGGGTGCGATGCCAAATGTTCTACGAGATGTCGAGTATCTAGTGTCTTTGTGCGACCGATCATCGCCGGTGGGGAAGAAGGGCTGGGACACTTTAAACCCGGGTGATACGCCCGGTTTGACACAGGTTTATGCCCAGAGTTATGCACAACGGAAAACCCAGGCTATTGAACAAGTTCGGGAGGCATTGGATACTGCGTTGGCCGAAAATAAGTAAGCTACCTATATACACCTACACGATACATTAATAATAAAGTGTACCCCCAGGTTTCCGCCTGCCCCTGCCATCATAGTACAATTCCGCGAAGCCATTGAACGCTGGAATGCACTATCGAAGGAGATACAGTTAAAGATTGATCAGGTTTCTTTCCTCCGCCGTTTCTTATTGATTTGGGCTAACACCGAGTATAGGAAACCGAGAAGCGAGACAGATTGGTGGCCTTTCTTCCGTTATCACCAGATCAGACGACTCAGAATCTGCCCGCTACAGCGCCACCAACGCCCTCGAATTGGCTAAGCAATAACTCGCAAAACTGCTTCTCATCAGAACCTGAGGGTTCACTGGGGGAGTCGACAGGAAGTAGGCACTCACTGCGGCGTCCCCCAGGGTTCGGTTTCCCTGAGCCGCTGTCATCATAAGTACTGGGTATGCGACAGTGAAGAAGCAAAAGTTGGGAAATAGATATGTGCTGAGTACAGCGCTGGGAAGGCGGGTGAATGAAGTTCCTTTGTAGCGGTTTTTTTGCCGTTTGGGCTGGTGTTTCTGTGGGCGCTGGGGGGTTGCTGCTGCGGGTATGCAGAAATCGAACTTGTCTTTGGGGGCACGCGCTTTATTGCACAATGGAAACTACTGTAGGGATGGTAAACATTGGGTCTTATTAAAAGGAAAAATGCAAAGAGATACTGAAGCTCAATAATATGCGCTTTTTCCACTGCCGCTCAATAACCTTATATACAGCAACATCGCCGGTATCGGTACTAGAGTAAGCTCCCTATTTCCAAACGCCATTCGATGAAGCAGCCTGATATCAAATACGGCACCCGTTTACCAGAGCTAGTCCATAAACATTTAACAATCACTTTGCGTGTACAGGCCATGAATAAACCTTAGCACCCTAGTTTGTGCGTCTTGATATGGTAGCTTTTGGAAGCATTGTCTTGGTGTATCTGTCGGGCCAAAGCTTGAAATTTTCAAGAATCCTTCGAGTCGTGCAACTCACATGTTTCATTTTCTTTCCACCATGGGGTAGAATTATACAAAACCTCTGGGTATGCTTCATTTGGAAACTTTATCTTACGACAAAGATAGGGACGGCTTGAGCGTTAATTTTTGCAGAATGGTGGAGACGTAAGTCATTAGTGATTCCTAGATTATGATTCCAGATTGGCGGGATGTCTTGGGCCAGCTGTGCATCTTCCCGCCTCGTCTTGTGCTCACCCCTTTTCTGGTAGGCGATATGGAGTGGGTTCGAGATCTGGGATCTTGGTTGTTGTTGGTTTGGCCATCTTGATGAATGGGATGGTCAAATAATAACTTTAGATTTTATGCAGGATAAACCCCTCCGGAACTTCCGTATTCTTTAGGATGACCCCCTCTGAGAATTAATATGTAGAATAACCCTCAGTGCGCTGTCGTGAAAATAATTCAATTTGCACCCTCGCTCACTCTGGAATACCTCCCCCTCCGACCCGCTTCGCTTCTTCTATGCTGCCTCAGACTGGGGTGCCTTTTTGTGTGACCCCATGCAACCACAGGGACAGCGAGGAGGAGCTCTGCTAGGAATTCCAATGTGGGACTTCTTGAAGTTTCTCGACCGCACCTGTGCTTTATCCACTTCGCAGGCCACTCCCGTTGTGCACAAGTCTGAGGTATTAAAATGGACTGGCACAGAGATGACGTAACATCCGAAGGGGTAAGTGGGGTATTGAGTTCCGACATCACACCTTCTGATAAAAGTTAGAAACAAGTTTGTTTGTAATCATACTGTATTCATCTCCTTGCGGATATGATATATATCCATTTCCCCGCCACTCCCCAAATAAAAAGTACCTGGGTCCAAGTTGTGGCTTCCCCACCCACTACCGCTACACAACGGAGGGCACTATGGGCGTCTTCACTCTGAACACCACGACCTCTAAACCCGCCTGCCTCCCCTCAAGAAACAAGTTTAGCAGCCCTGGAGAACAGCGGCTTATTTCAAGATAAGTCTTGTTGAAATGGCTTTATAAGGGTGACAAGTGAAAAACATCGTTCAATAGGCTTACAGGTTTGTCGGCCCTTAATAAGGCACCTACTTATGTATAGTCTCGAACGCGGAGTACATGTACTGACCGACGAGAAAGTCCCGTACGCTAGGCCAGAGAACTGATTACATCCGGCACCTCCACATAGGAAATCGACCCGATTCGATTCACTCGAAGCTCAAGCATAACACGTACTGATAATTCATTGTTCACAAGTATAGAATTATGGGCTAGGCGGAGAGTGGAGATAGTAGGTGTTGGCGATTGGGAGATGAACTTGGATCTGTATAGTGAACGGTCGTTCCGGGGGCACGAGCTGAAGAAGGCAACCCTAAAATGGTATGAGGAATATTTGTCGGCTGGAACTAAAAGGCTTAAAGGCACTGTACGACTTCTGCGGGAAATAGTTCTTAGGCGTGGACTATGCAAGCGATCAGACAAAGCCAAATATCCTTAAAATAATCATTATAGAAGCATAAATAATGTAAGAAATGCAATGAACTATTGGGCCCATTTGGTATCTCAAGAAAACGTCGCCTCTTCCAACAACGCCACACAGAGTCCCATAAACTATCACTAGACCTTCCTAGAATCATAATCGTCAAGGTTGAGTCCCTTTACGTCATCAATAACCTTGTTGACCTCAACAAGCATCTGCGGAAGAAAGCTGCATTCGGTGTGAAACACCGTCCCGGGACACTTTTCCTTCGTTCCATGGAATTTGCAAGTATGATCTTCCCACCAATGACCGCTTGGTACGACACTTCCGCTACAAAATTTATCGCGCACCAGTCCATTGATAGTGTTCCTTAAATTGTGCAGACGATCTAGGATAGTTTCCGCACTCCATCGACGAGCCTGGGTGTGGTTTTCTGGCATCAGTTCAATTAAAGAGAGGCATTTAATAACGGTCCCCAACATCACTGTATCGCAAAGGTTGCTATCGGTGGCTGCCTTCTTGCACCTGATCGGAGGCCCATATGGTACGTAATATCTTGCGTACCTTGAACAGATAGCTAGTAAAGAGTCTATCGTAACATTTCTGCGTCGACTGATCTCGGCTGTTTCATCATTAGCAGCCTGCGATTTTGGCACACAGTATATGCAATTCAACTTACCCACTACGCTATTGGGAATGCCTTCATGTAGTCCACAACTGGACTTGGTTACGATATCACTGTCGGACCCCGCAGCGATCTTGCATTCCAAAATCAAAATGCGGGTCAATTGTTCGAATAGGACTTTATCCCTGAATGCCCAGGCAACCATGAGGTAATCTTCGTTCCTGGATCTCAACGCAAGATCCTTCACAGGCGGAAGCCACATCTCAATCCATGGAAATAAAGGCAGATAGATGGAATACTTCTCGGAGATTACCGCAATCTCCACTAACTCCGGAAGAGAAATGGCCTTCGGAACGTCGCGGGGATTGTGATGAATGATACTGAGGACAGTGAGCATAGCCTTGGCGTTGTCGTCTTCCAGTGCTAGCTTGTAGAGTTCGCGGTTCTGTTTGCAAGCACGGGATAGATCGGCTCCCTCTTTAAAGTTCCCGCCAAGCATGACACGAAATACCGGAGAGGTGAGCTGTAGAATCCGGGATTCAACAGTACACTGGGTCGTGACAGGCTCCTCGTCTTCGGAGAGTAGTTCTACAATCATGTCTCCCGTTGCAGATAGCACCACCGACGAAGGCAGGGATTTGTTGTTTACACTGACACGAGCTACGACAGCTGCCACGGCTGTGGGCTCCGGTCGCACACTTGGCCTTGGTGGGTAGTTTGGATGATCAGCAGGCGGTGTAGGACTTGAAGCTATCTTGTCCGTTAGCCATGAATCACGGTCAACAATCCCTACATTGACTCACTAGGCGACACGGATGTTGCATCATTGGAGTTCCTGCTCCGCCGGTCTCTCCGAGTGCCAGGTGTATTTGGGGTGAAATATACGGACATTAAGTAGCTTGGGAGAATGGTATGGGCTTCGTGGTTGAGCGGGGTTCAGTTGCTCAGCACGTTGACACGTAGCGGGGTTCGGCCACGTGATGTGAGCTTCGGCGTCAACTTTATTTCAACGTCACTTTACAAGCTAAACCATAGCCGCACATTCTCTTCCTGGATCCCATTATCCAACACCCGGAAACCTCTTTTCGGAATCTAGCTTTGCCCATAGGAACAAGAATCCTTTGAATCTCAGACTGCACGATTCTCAACAGATCGCTCTAAGATGGCACGGCCTATATTTCTCTCGCTCTCTGCCGAACTCCACCTCCGCATTGCCGAGATCCTTCCCACCTTCAATGACATCTCTTCTCTCCTTCAGACCAACCATTATTTCTCCACACCCTCCATGGCCTTCTCTACTAGTGCGCTGCTTCCTACTTTAACGGCCTGTGTCAGTATGATTATTCACCGCTCGACGCGATCATCATGCACGATAAATCCAACGAACTTCAGCATCTTGTTTCCCATGGTCTGCGAGTCAAGGTATAAGTTTCTATGAGTCTTATCTCTTAATGGCTGTGAGCGTTGGGAGCATCTCGGTAGCCCGTGTTCTGCTCGAAGCAAGTGCAAGTACAATAGAGTCCCTTTTAATAGCTACTCTAGCAGAGATCGACGAATCAACGATAATAGCAATAGTGAAGCTTCTTATTAAGCATAGTGCGAATGTTTGTGAGGGCAAAGGTGATGGGTGCACAGCGCTAAGGGCCGCAAGTTTAAATGAGAAGGAATAAGTGGCAAGGTTTTTGTTAGAGAATAGTGCCGATCCTAGGGGAGAAGTGGTTTATCCTGCGACTAGGAATTTCATGCAGCTGTGTAAGGATTATTATAGGCCACGAGAAGGTAATGCACCGCTGTCCGAACAATGGGCGTGTGTACAGAAGTGGGAGTGACGTAATGTTTGTACATCGAGGTTTCACGGTGTTGAATCTGTGTCATTGTGTCTGGCTGCTACTCTGGATCTAGAGTTAAGTAAGGAAAAATTACTCATGTTTTGGAGAGTGGTAATTGGTCTGAGCTCCCTTACTATACTGTCACTTCATTCAATCACGGTTGTTCCTTCATGTTGGTTCTGTTCTGGTTAGATGTCCTGAACCCAACATTGCGCTCATTGCGCCCCCGGAGGCCGGACGTTCTGCGCAAACAAAAGACCAATCCGAAGCTGACTAGGACTAGGTAGAGTACATACGCAGGACAGCAAAGTTAAAACTCTTACTCATCTATCTAGGTACAATTGTAGGAAGATTTTCCGTAGATAGAATGCCCGCTCTAGAGTACCTGTTGCAATCGTTCTAGCAGTTGTAATGGAAATCAGAAAAGCAAATCCACCTCCCGCATTGGGAATTGCATAATCTATTAGACGGCTTTCTTTCTCACTAGCGCCTAGCAAACGCCATATCCTAGCCGTCTGATAGACTAGGAAATTATTAGAGACCATCCGAGGGTGGTTAGAAACTGTTGGAACGAAAATAAATACAATATCTACTTACTATCCAAAAGGAAGTCATCCACTACCAACATAGGATACTGTTATCAGACCAGTGTCTCTCCTAGTCACGTCAGGATTCAAACTCTCACTTCAAGCGCTGGCCCTTCAGATGACCTTCTCTTGGAGATGGTTGTGTGCTTGGACCTCAGCTCTTTGTTAGCTAGTTTCAAATAGAGTAGGTCACACAAGACACACACCCTTCGCTCTCGTTCCCAGATTTCGCAAGCGCTTGCTGGATTTCGAGCACAGAAATCATTTATTACTTCACTGTGCACTACTTCTACCCAACTAACCCTCCCACATTCGTTCTTTCTATCTTATTTCCCATCAAAATACCATTCGAACCCAAAGCGCACGTCCTCCGTAACCCCAACAGTCCGAGAAAATACGTACCCACATTTGTAATTAGAATGGTAGTCGAATCCGAAGCTATCTTTTGCCCCAAGACGGGCATACGTCACCCCATGTTATGGAGCCTACGATATCAATGTTGCAACTTGCTGGTTCCTGCACTAAATAGAATCCCGCAACCAGAAGGGAACGATTTTAAGGCGGAGACTCGGAGTTCAGGAGAATCCTCACAAACGTCTCAATGCTCGACAGCTCCAAAAATCACACCGTCCCACAATCCGAAGACCGCCAATGAGTCACGGAAGCCATCGACGTCTAAACCAACATCCAAACGAGCTCGTGTTGAAGAGATACCTGAGAAGAAGAAGAATTTTAAGAAACCCAAGTACGTTCTCTGGTTTTCAGTCTGTTTGCCTGTCTTTTTCTAACCAATATATGCAAAGGCCGGAAATCAAGACCCAAAAGGCGATTATTAAGGAAATTGCCCGGACGACTATTCCGGGCGAATCAACTGCACCAGACTCCAGACCGTCCCCAAACAATGAGCTCGAGCGTATCAAAACCACAATCAGAAGCTGCTTAAGAAAGGGAGATCGCAATCTTAATCCCTCAGAGTCTGAAGCACAAAGGGCTTTAAAGATGGCGCACAAGCTAATGGCCCGTCACAATGTCAAACTGGCCGAGGTTATGGAGGAAGAAAATGAGAAGAATCTGTCTGGAATTGGTAATGGCAAACAAACAAGCAGTTCTATTATTGCAGGCTGCAGTGTTGTTACCATTTTGCCAATTCCGGGTAGAAAGGTGGATTATCAGCCGTTCGTGTCCATACTTGCCAGCGCAATGGCAAAGTTTTTTGGATCCAAAGTATATAACACGACCTATCTGAACCGAAGCCGCATCGACCAGCACTTCTATGGTATCCCTTCCAACACAATTGCAGCGGCTACTGCTTTTGAGATGACACACAACCTTATTCAACAATGGGCAAAGGGTAAAATCGGAGTGGCGGCTCGCAAAAGCTATTCCCTGGGTGTAGCTCAAGGCTTGACGGATTTGGCTTGGGCGGAAAGTAAAAAAGAGATGGAAAGAGTCAAGCAGATGGAAATGATGAGAATGGCCGAAGACGAAAGGCTAACGGGGCCGAAGGGATTGAAAAAGACGACTCAGAGAGAGGAGCAGAAGGAGGAAGATGGAAAGCACTCAGAATACGAACCTGATTCCAGTTCCGATCCCAATTACACACCAAATTCTAAATCCATTTTCAAATCCAACTCTAAATCAAAATCCGATTCCAATTCTGTTCCGTGGAAATCCACCCAGCAATTAGTCTTGTTCCGCGATAACGCCAAAAAGGTTGCTGAGGATTATTTGGAAATGAAGGGTATAAAGCTCCGCAGTGGAAGGAAGAAGGATAATACCGTAAGGGATAAGGTTGCATATGCGGAAGGCAAAGAGGACAGCAAGAAAATCAATGTCAAAGCGTGAAGGATCAAAGATACCCCGGAGAAGTCTGCAAAGTCCGGAAAGGAGATTATGAGGGTCTGATTTTCTTACCGTTTGGGGATCTTTCATACATTTAAGATTTTATGGGGATCTAAGGGAGGATATAAGCTACGTTCAATGATTGTGTGGGTGTTGGAAGGACATCGGTTCATGGAATCTCTCCGGAATTTGGTTACGAGTTTGTTTATATTCCTTTATTTATAGTTGATGGCCCCTTATGTTTTAATTACATTCTAGATTCTCTATCCTCGCAACATAAACACATTTGTGCGATGGTGATATGTTCCTGTGCGTTCATGGATGACCTGGGTGTCACCCTTTCCTGCGTGCCCTCAAAGGCCCGGACCCCTGACGATGGCCGAATGGTCTGGGAGGTCCCAATTGAGAAGATATCATTCCGGATGTCAGCAATAATTCGATACCTGTGTATTTGGTGGTACTGTACTGGTAAATGAAGTTAGGACGCGCTGCCAGTGACAAGGAATTTCAATGAAACAGCTGTCGCTAACCAATTCCCAGCGGATAGGCTTGTCTAGTTATGCTACACATTCTGAAGCCCTGTTAGGGAGAGATGATGTTGTGGATGGTTGCGGGCCCAATCTTATGATAAAGGATGAAGGATTGGAGGGGGGAAACCCAGAAAGAGGGAGGCCCGGAGATGAACCAGAAGTGGAGGGAGTTTCAGTGGTATGCCAAAGTCTGAAAAATACAGCTAGAACCGATGGTGTCAAGGGTGGACCGGCAGAGAAATTGTGCCAGTAAACCCCCAACTTCGGTTTCATTAGGAGGGAATACACTCGCTGCTGACAACTTTGGGTATGGGGCATCGAATTCTGACGCTGACAACCACGATATTTTCGGGACGGACATCCTATGCTGACTTTTGGCGTCGCAACCTCATCTGCCGGTACAGTATTGGGGATGAGGGTGATTGTCCCAACCTATTCAGTCGCCCCAACCATGTTGAAAACCTCACGACATCGTGTCACAGTAATGAAGTTGTAAAAATCATTTCAATTTCGTGCCGTCCAGAATCATAACCTACCATCACACAACACCTTCATCCTTTTACACCATAGCCACGAACGGCTGAATACAATGACTAAAACAAACCAAAAACGCATCTAAGATATCGATTTACTAACATCGCCCAATAATATAAGAACCAAAAACTCCTAAAACACTGTCAAAACTAATCCGGTGTGCGGTGTAGGTCCTAGTCGTCTCCCGATAGAACTAAACGCCACCCAAGTTACAAACCCTCATCATCTAACGATCTGCAAAATCCGTCCGAAATAACGCCTTCCTAGAATCAAAGTCATCTAGACTGAGTCCTACCACTCTGTCAAAAATCTCGTTTACCTCCTTCAGCATCTGCGGTAAAAAGTTACATTTCACATGGAATGTTGCTCCCGGACACATATTCTCATCTCCATGAATCGCACAAAAGGCCGACGACCCCTGAGGTTGTGCCGCGCCGCCAAAGCCAGGTCGTGGTGGCGTTGGGCAACAACTTTGCCGCACAAATCCTAAGATACTCTCTTTGAGTCCATGAAGTAAATCGGAAATATGCACTGCGCTGTGCTGCCTTTGCGATGCGTGGTTCTCTGGGTCAAGACATGTTGAAAGAAGGCATTTGATGACTGCGCCTAGCATCAGGGTATCACAGCCTTGTCCCCGAGATGGCGTGACTGCTTCTTTGCAATGAAGTGGACCATCGCTACGGGCGTATCGTTTAGTGTAGCAGACGTCAAGAAGTTTGTCTACGACATTGTTTCTACGTCGAAGAATTTCGCCTGCTGAAACATTAACGGCTAGTTTCCCAGAGCTTGTACATAGGTTCACTTACCCAGTACACTTTCCGGAACGGTTTCATGGAAGGGGCCACCGGATTTGGTGATAATTGTGCCATCCGGAGTAGTAGGACATTCCAGAATCAGGACTCGGGATATTACTTCGAAAAGCGCCTTATCTCGGAAGGACCATGCAATAAGAAGAGCGTCATTGTCGTCCTCTATAGTCTTTGCCCGGGGAAGCCACAGCTGAGTCCATGGGAACAGAGCCTCGTAGCAGTCGTATTTTTCTGCAGTAATGGCAATGTGTAGAAGCTCCGACTGGGATATTGCTGTCGGAACCTGTCGACTGGTATGATGAAGGATACAAAGGAGGGTGTACATAGCCTTCGCATTATCTTCGGGTAATTCCAGAGTGTATAATTCATTCCTTGAGCTGACAAGCTCGGCGCCTTCTCTGAAGTTGTCTCCCAGCATCGCTCGAAAGACCGGTGAAGCGAGTCGTAGGACGCTTGACTCAACGACGTATTTAATCGCATCTCCATCTTTGTGATGTAGCGCCACGATCATATCCGCCTGGGGGGAAAGCTCTACCGAGCAAGGAAGTGGTAGATTCTTTGTTGTACCTATATCCAGTTTTTCTAGAGCTGGAGTAAGATCTCGTCGAATAGTCGGTTTTAGAGGATAGCCTGGAGATATCGCCTTTGGACACAGAGTCGGAGATGTAACTGATTGCCCAAAACCTGATTGCATTCCAAACCCCCCAGACGGAGTTTGCGTTTTGGAACTTCCTGCATTTATAATGGCTGATTAGCTATTTATTTTGGTTGCTATAGGTTGATTCGAGGGACCAGAATTAAGGGATTCATACCGAACATTAGAGGAATATAAGTCTGTTTCTGTGCTTCGAGTTGTAGTTGTGTGGTGTGGGGTGTAGTGCGGGGTGGTTGCTATGTGTCATTGATTGTTTGACAGCCAGGTAAACAGTAACTGCTGAACTGGGCCTAGCGCCATGGTTGCTTTTGCGTGTGCTCAGTGGTGCCCCACTTGAAATGTATCAGTCCCCTGCACATAGTTTGGCATGAATGACTTGCTGGTGGGGGCGGCTGGTCGGGATCACCGAAGAAAGTTAAATGCAACAAGTACCTAAGTACCTAAACCTAGGGACCATGCGTGTACTGTTTGGAAGCGCAATCTAAATAAGCGCAGCGCGGTTGTCTCGCACTAGACGTTACCTGGCGCGCGAAACCCTCAACCCTAATTCGCTCCGCTGGGTGGAGGTTTCGCTCGAACAGGGTGGGATTTTACAGGCCGAGTACGAGGTTCAAAATCACGTGAGGATCGGTCTGGTGCGAGACAAGCGACGCGGCACTTCCGCTAACACTATAGATACCCGGTAGGTATGTAGGTAGCTGCCCAGGTAAAAGAGTAACCCACTAAATTCCCGCATCAACCACCTCCTTTTTTTCCAGCCTCTCACAAGCAGCTTTTGTTAACGAGTTTAATTTTAAGGAATACAGAATTAAACCTTCTCAAAAACGCTGGAGTTGAAAGAAGTGAAGTGTCTTGAGTGCGTTCTTCTATTTACTGTTCTCCACGAAGTTGAAGTAACAAAGGAGCGGTTGCTCTTGCTTCATCTTTCCCTTGGGTTTCCAGCAACCAACCAGTATCCGTGATATCCATCTCATGTAGCCATGTAACTCCATTGATCCAGTTGCATCCAAACGTGAGACAGCGAATCCGAAGCTGTAGATCCTTCTTCGAACCGCAGTTCAAGCGTTTCTTTGTAGTTCTCCCGGCCCCCAGTGTGCCTAGCGACGAAGGAAACCGCTGTGGAGGATGCCCTAAAATGGTATAGTCAGTAGTTTAGTGCCGGGGCGGGCCGCAGAGCCTCAGTAGTTTAGTCAGAGCTCGACTTCCACTTCAAAAATACACGCGCACGCTTTTATCATTTCTCATACGATCACGATTGTCACTTTTCTTGACGCCCTTTTTACGTTCTTTCTGGTTGGACTATAGTATGCCTGACAAGAGATTGATTCTCCAAACTGCTCCTGTATATTCTAGCCTTCTAAGTGTGCGAGCCCGCGTTCTGGGAAAGAACAGAATTAAACTGTGTCTTAGCCTAGACCTCAACTAAAATATAAATGAACCTCCGCTCCTTCCCTAGCCCGCGAGCATTCCCAATATCCCCACGGAATCCTGTCAGCTCTCAACTCTCCATTTATTCCCCGGATTGTCAACCACTCGCAGCCTAACAACTAGTAAGCTAATTTTCGAGTTAAGACAGAACAAACCACCCTCACTGCAAATCCTACAGCTGAGGCTATGGTAGAACCACCAATATCCGGCTAACAGTTCCATCACATAGTATCTCAACATTCTCAGACCGGTTCAGCATTTTTCTTGGTGCGGCAGTGGACGTGCAAGAAACTAGGTATCCTAGCAGACTTCATTGTTGGCCAACCTTCATTTCAGAATAACCCTGGGTAACGCGGCTGAGCCCGTCCCTTGAGCTTCTTGAATCTTCTCTGGATAGCTGCTTGCAAGGACTAGAACCGACTCGCCCACGCAGTAGTTCGAAAAGGCATACTGAAAATTGGAGAATATGGAATAATAATAGCTACAGGTAGAATGCGCAATTTGCAAGGCGGCGCTACGCGGAAATTAGTCCTCGTCAGGTATCTACTCGACAACGGGAGTGTATTTCTGAACCCTGGAACTCGGAGAATGCGAAGCCAACTACAGCGTTCCATATCGTAGGCAGGTTCGGTACTTTAAAAATGGTTTCGATAATGCTCCGATAGGATATTGATATCGATATACTCGATAAAAATAATTTCGGAGTAAGAACGGCGCTTGGATACGCAGCAGAGTGCCGCAGCTCAGGAATGTTAGGTTTATTGCTACGTGCAGGTGCCTATACAGAGCACACTGGCGAGGGCTTGGGTCTCCACTTTTTCTAACAGCGTTCACAGGTCGTCTAGAGAACTCTAGGGTCTTGCTACAATATAAGACAACGTAGGCAAGAAATACTTACTGCATGACTGCGTTTATGGCATTGAGGCTCGACTAGAGGACACAGGATCACCTTTAGTATGAGATGCACTAATTATCCATCCTAAATCCAAGTTTAACGCCTGCTACAGTGAGCGTAGAGTCTGTGTAAGGAGAAAACTTTCATAATAACTGGTTCGGAGGCCCAGGGAAGGATATGTTTCGACTTCTGCGTCAAGTACGTTGCTCTGTAAATAAGTCGGCTTGTTAACTTTACATGTCAGTCGCTGCAATTGGCTAGCAAGCCAACTTACTAGTAAAGTGACTCTTCTTGATAAGCAAGTTGACTTTAGAAACATGCTATACAGGAATAAACGAAAATTCTTCACTGACACTTATTGCATAAATAAACCTGACCAAGCTAACCATAAGCTAAGGGCTAATAGGGCAGGGCACCCGGTAAAGTATAAGGCACATAACTCTTTTATATATATCTAGAGTCTTCTCCCCTGTCTCTGACCATAGTCTATGCACACAATTCTCCCCTCCATCACAACACTGCCACATTGAAATTACCTTCTTACTTTTGCAGCCAGAATTAGAAACTGAAATCATATTCCTTATAAGAGTTGCTGCAAGTTCCAGAACAGGTGCAAGAATAAGTGGGCGCACAAATTCCTCCTCCGGTTTATACAATAATGGGTCTCAGTGTCAGTGGTGCAAAAAAAAACCCTCTATGCAGTATCCACTAGAGAAATGCACAGTACATGGGTTGGTATTTCTTGCGGCTGCGAAGAAAGTGTACAGGCCATTGCTGGTGCAAGAACTTGAAGAATCAGGTCCAGTATTCGGTTCACTACAACTTAGATGAGCATGATTGTGGAAACTTGGTCCCATGGACAACTAAATTTGAAATGGCATTGGCGGATCGTATATTCCCAGCGAAGGGGAAGGACAAGAAGGGGAAGGACAAGAAGGGGAAGGACGAGAAGGAGAAGGAGAAGTACGTGGAGGAGAAAGAAATGGGAGATGAGAGTGGAAATGTTGGAGGGACACCTAATCAGCAGCAGGAAGCAACGAAGAGCAGCGATAGCTTACCAATTGTGACAAACCCATTTGCCAAACAAGGATCAGACTTTCATAAGCATTTGATAGTCTGAGTAGCTCAATTTGTACTAGTGAATGCAAAAGAACATGGAAAATGCAGGCTCTAGGCTGTTAATACACTTGTAACCTCTTGTAAGTCCCATCCTCTTGCCTGTAAGTCGGCTTATTTGTCAAGAAAGTCACTTCACCAGTAAGTTGACTTGCTTGCCAATCGTGATGACTGATATGTAAAGTTGACTTCTTGACCAACGATGACGATGTTTTCTGTTTCCTCAGAAGCTTCCCGACTGAGCTGGAACTATAAACGCATCTTTCAGCACTTGGTACTCGGCACTGAGGGAAATATTACAGTCGGAATAAAGATGTTTCAATGGATTTTGCACTCTCGTCGCGGACTTACCATTACCGAGCTACAACACGCTTTCGCTATTCCGGATGATCCCAATGTCGAATTCATTCCAACAATAACATCATTCGAGAGTAGACAAATATGGGATATGCAAAAGCGCGTTATTCACTGTGGGCGCAATTTTTTGGAAATCAGAGACGGGGGTAAGTTAGACTATGCAATAATGTTCCCAGTAACATTCTTTCAATTGCTAATCACATAGTGAACTGACCTGCGGGCAGGGATTGTCCAACTCATGCACCAAACCGTTCGTGAATTTTTCACCAAACCCGGTGGAACGGTGGCCAGCCCCAGATTCTGCGCAACAGAGTATGATGCTCATTCTCGGATCAGTACGACGTGCATCCGCTAAGTTCTTTTCTGCGCCGCCAACACGTCCATCCGCAGGGGAAAATCCGCCCCCCCCGATTGCTTCTTGCAAAGAAGAGGATTATGAGACTTACGCCAGATATCTTTATGAAATGCCGTTTCTTAATTATGCGATATGCCATCTCAAAGGTCATATCTTGGAATCTAGCGGTGCTATGAACGCACCCAGTCTTCCTCGGTGGGATCATGTGCATCTTCTCCTCCAGCTCATCCAAGAGCTGACAACCGACAATTCAGCATCACATCTCTTCGAGCCCTGGCTATCTGTGAAGGACGTTCAATGGCCGAGTTACTCTTCCAGCCAGTTCAGAAATATGCTGCTATGGCAAGCATCCAAGGTTGGACTGTCTCAAGTTGTCGGCACGGTCTTATCACTTGGAGCTGAACTCAACGCCACTGTGGAAGGCAAAGCGGCCCTGCACATTGCTGCAGAGCAAGGTCACGAGGTTACGGTCAAACTCCTGCTCGACCGCGGCGCATACATTCACGCCACTACACATTCCAGCAACTTCACTGCCTTACATATAGCTGCAAGAAATAGGTGCACTGCTGTCGTTCAAGTGCTACTTGACCGAGGTGCTCGCATCTAGGGTACAACACTACCCGACAACCTCACCGTATTTCACATAGTCGCCCTGGCGGCCATCTGTCAACTGTGCAGTTGCTTCTGGATGCTATCTAAGTAGTCATTAGGTTTCGTAGGTTTGAAATGTAGCTCTAGATAGTTGTGAGATGGAGGCTCTAGTAATAGATCATCACTCTCATTGTTATTATTGAATCGTCTTTTCTTTTGTGTGCATGCAAGTTGCAAGATCCAGGCCCTGACAAAATGCTGACTGCGATATTAACATCCATGTAAAAATACCGTACTGCGTTACGCATGGCCGTAAGAAATGGACATGTAGAAATTGTATGCCTGCTGCTTAATCATAGAGCCAGCCTCATGGAGAAGTCGGCTTTTGAGGTTTTCACTGCTTGTCACATAGTTGTTACGCAAGGAAACACCCATAGTCCAGATCCTTCTTGATGGGGGTGCAAGCGTCGACGCCAGGTTCTTCTGTAGTGAAACGCCACTACGCCTAGCTGCTTCATGCGGACACAACTCCGCCATCGCTCTTACTAGATCGAGGTGCATGTATCAATGCTTTGATGTTCAACAGAAGACTCAATTGGAGTGGGCAAACACGCGATGACCGAGTCTACAATCCGGCTGCTGCTTGCTTGCACAGCTGCCGTTCCCGAGCCCGGAAACACATCCCGTGTGCATGGTCCTTCCTTCTCCTGATAAGAGTAAATGACCACCGCCTGCGAGTCCTGAGGGCTCAGGGCTTGGACCTAGTGCCTGGGCCTGTGCATAGCCCGGACTGGGGACGTTAAAGACTTGGGAAGCTAAGACTCCTCGGGATGCTCGGACTCATGATGTCCGAACTCTGGATGCCCTGACTTGGGATGTCCGGACTTGGAATTGGAGGACTTAAGATTGGATACAACGGGTCTTCCAACAATTACTAGGATTTCCAACTCCTCCCGTACCCACCTCCTTGTTCCCTTCATGATCTGGACCTCATGTCTTTAGCTTCCCCATGGGCGAAACCCCCCCGGTCACTCTGTGAGTCCATACTTTGTTTTTCGTGTCTTCTGTAAATCAGAAAGCAGGAATTTGGATGGTTTATTTGATTGGTATTGATTGTGTTGCGACAGTGAAGGGGAGAACCGTGTGTATTGGCTATGGTGCGATGACTGTCTATGTACAGGTCTAAAGGTCCAAGATGCGTAGGGAAAGGGAAGAGTAAAGTGTGAAGTCTAAAAGAGCAGTCACGAACCTTATCTATCAACAGATTGATTGTGGAAGGGACTGTATGTATTTTGAGGATTAGAGAAGCAAGCATTGTATTGGATTTCTGTATGCACTTATCTGAGGATTCGATGAAATTGAGATGTAGTCCAACAGTGCATGAGCAGTGGGTTCTATAGTTGCTTCGGCATCGCTGGTTCTGTTTTGTCTCCTATACGACGTCACAACACATACCGCACCTGCTATACTAGGTATGGTCTCCTCTATTTGCTACTCACAACATGTATAGTGGTGGCGGGTTTGTTTGAACTTGGTTGTATTGATACCGAAGTCAAGCTACTTGTTAACTCGTGTCGTCCATTCGAATGGCCGACATAATTGCTAGCCTCAGGCCTGGCATGACATAAAGCGAAGGAAACCGTACACTGAGGAAATAACGAAGGATGATGGATGTTGAGCCTGGGTTAGGGATCCTACCGCTACGGGAAACCCGCAATTTAGCGCCGAACTAGTCTCTGACCAAGACTAGCGCTGCACTAAATCACGGGATTCTTAACAGGGATTGGATCCACTCTTATGAGAATGTGCCCTGTCGGTTAAGTGTTGGCGCGACAGCCTCATTTACCATCTTCATTGCCAACACTCTCCCTGTCTTCTCCCTGAGTTTTACCACAACGCCCGGACCCCACTCCTTCGCCGATCAAGCCGGTACAACTAACTCTCTTCCGACATTACCGCTACGCGGAACCTTCTCCGACCGCCCACGTCCGCCATAACTACCCGCTGTCACTGTGCCGCAACATCCCTCTCAAGTTCCAAAATGCCCCACTACAACGGCGTCTCGGCTCATATCTACACATCGACGCCTCTCGCCGAATATCCCGCGCCCTCCGACACCGCCTCTCTCTTCCCGGTTGTCAGTGTCTACGTCGAAGCGCAGCCGGGCAACTATTTCAGCATCACATGTGACGCTCTCCCCAGCAACGTCCCGAACACGATCGCGTTTCAGAGTAAAATCGATGGAAAGAACTACCACGAAGGCTGCAGCTTCCGTGCGGGGCAGAAAGATTCCGGCGTGTGGATCGACAATAACGCTTTCCAGAGATACCGGTTCCAGGATGTAAAGTTGGTCGAGGAAAGAGTGCTCGGTATGATCAGCCGCGAACAAGCTGCCGGGATCGGCGTGATTGAAGTGGCGGTGAGGAGGTGTACGCAGAAGATTATTGTGAAGGAGATAGGCGAGAAAGAGGAGAGAAAAGAGAAACGGGATGAGTTAAAGCTCAAGAAGAGCTCTATGGGCGGAAGTCCCAAGAAAGAATTAGCGGTGTTTGAAACGCTCCATGAGAAAGACGCTAAGGGGAGGGATGTAGGGGCTATGGTTAGGTTCGTCTTCACTTCATACACCCCCGCATGCTATTTGCTCATCAATCCGGCAGCTTTGGACCGCCAGTGTACACGGCCCGCAGCAGCAGCAGGAAACCCAGCAACAGCGAGGCCACTACCCGCACCACCATCAAATTGGTCGATTGGCAGGACAGCTGGCAACAGCCGTATGTGTTGTTTCGCTTTCTTTATCTAAAGAGAGATCGACTACAGGCGTTCGGCCTCATTCCCACAGACCCGTCTGAAGTCCAGATTCGCATTGAGCCTGAGGACCCTGTTGTGAAAGAACCGGTATGTACCCTCGTTAATCCTTCAAACTTCGGCGCTTACCGATCTAGCTGGCGCAGAAAACAGAGCTGAAGCCCATGATCAAACCGGAAATGAAGGAAGAGATTCCTATGACCAGAAATCTTGTTGTATGTCTCCTTTCATATTGCTAACCTCATAAACTGATGATTTATTACAGGCAAAAGCGAAAAGAGAGAGGAAGGAGGAACTGGACTTCGTGGAGATTGAGTCGGTGGATTTGACCGATATTTAATGATTTCTGGATATCCATATGGTCCGACGTTGTGGATATCCTTATGGCGTTTCTTATGGCGTATGATTTGTGCATGGAGCTGGCGAAGGGATCTGGATGTTTTTTTTTCTCTTTTGGCTCGCTGGTTAGGACTTCTCGTTGGGAGCTGGATGAACCCAGAGTGTTAATGGCACGTATGGATACTAATTAACGTTTTCTTGTCTGTACGTTTTCCAAGTTATGCCCCCCTTCTGATGGCTTCCGATCGTTATTCTCTAGTATAAATACTTGATCATTCCTTCCGAACGGCTGTTTGATATGCATTGAATGTTAAGAGTGAGTTTCATGTGATAGAAGTCTTGCGGCAACAGGGATTTAAACCAAACAACCTCACAACAAGCACAATCTCCCTTCTCCCTCACACTCGTTCTCAACATTACACGCAACCCTCTTTTCTTATGCTTCTTCTCAAGCATTCGCAGCAGATCTACACATAAATGATCGCCAACGCCATCGAACTTTGGCCAAACTATGCTGTAAAGTCGAGTTCAAGATGTACAGCTCAAATGTTGGTGTTACACGCTGATTTATTGTCTTTCCTCTGTTTTTTCTTTACTGGTGTATCTTAATCACAGCTCCTCGCTAGCACTTTCATGTCTCTCGATTACTCCTATCGCCGAGGAGGAGATGAATTCTCCCTCCATCCTCCAGTTTCGATTAATCACTCTCTGACTATTAATACGTAGGACAGGTCTGTAATAGAGACGGTGGTATGTGGCATAAGTAGCAACAATTTAACCGATTCCGTGAAAACAAAGCATTCTTAAGCGCCCCGGTCGGGCGCTAGATTTGTTTGCGACCTGTAGATTAGAAGTTGAAAGTAGTGATGGACGCGAGACGAGTCGACTTGAGTTCAACGCTTGAGACTTACACCTCGAGTCGGCCCTGCCGGAAAGTTTTTGTTTGTTTTATTCATACTGTATGCACTCTAATTAGAGTATGACAGAGCCCCATATCCCCTCCGCCTCCGGGCAAGCCGGTTAAATGGCGGAGTTCCCCATCCGCTACCCTTTGTCCCCTTCACACCGGCACTGGGATTCGAACCCATAGCATTGTAACCGTATACCCCGCCTATACTTTCAGGAGCGATACCACTGCGCCACGAGGCCACGGGGCCAGCCCCCTGCCGGAAAGTGGGAATAAGTGAGTCAGCTTGGGTTTGCAAAAACTGAAAAGCTCGAGTTTAACCCAAGCTCAAGCTCAAGCTCATGAGTTCGCTCGAGCTTTTGTGAGTCTCGTCCGCCTGACGCGTCTCCTGCTCGAGCTTCTAACCCAGGCTCTAGCCGACTCTCACTTATCACTTGCTGGAAGCCTCAGGCAGTGTCACCCTTGGAGGAGTCTGGTACAAAGCTCAGACCTCCCAACGGTGGAAACCGGTTGGGAAATCTGCACGGAACTACACTGTATGGCTTATACCAACTATTTAAGAATTGAAACTGCACTGCTTGCGCAACCAGTTTAGTAAACCAGTTGGAATCAGTTCAGCTGTACATACTGCTTTCAACTGTTTAACTGGATTGAACCAGTGCAATTGCTCCATATCTGGTTTCAAGGCAATATATGTCTAGAGAAGATTCTGTAGAAGCCGTTAAAAGCCATAATCTGGGTCCCCGTAGTGACTAGAGCCCAGAAGGGACGAGTTTTCACGCCATCGTGTGTGCATAGTATCTCATTCGGCGTACGTGACTGCAATACTGTTACATATATACAAGGGTCTGATACAGCTGGCTGTAACCGGGGCTGATGCCTCCTGTATATATCTCGAGTCTCTCCCCTTCTCACTCCCTTCTCTCTGTACCTTAGTCTATACACACGGTTCTCCCCATACAGTAACAGAAAGTATAAATTAAACCCGGCGCCGTCTATTCCTTTGCTACGCGGTTTATACGGTAGTATACTACTAAAACTATTAGGAGGTCTAACGAAGCTTAAGTACATTGTGTCACTCAACAATTTTTTTAGCTTTATGTCACGTGTGAACCCAAACTTTAGAAGCCGCATGAACCTTCAAAGTAAAATTAACTCACTATACCCTCGTGTACACTCCGCGACTATACATCCTACACCACGTAGCCCATCACCGTCTCTACAATTACAACCACCCCACCACCGCCATGCCCGAAGTCCCCTACCGGGTCATCCACTCCAACACAAAACTCTTCGACTACCGCGACCACTCCGTCTGCCCCCTGTCCTCCCTCCGTCTCGCCGATCTCGTCGCCAAAAGCCTCTCAAGCATGGAGTACTGGGGTAACTTTCCATGCAACACTAAAGTGCGATACGGCGGGTTCCTCCTTGGCACACAGGAGGTGGTACCATTCTGGAGCGATGCGGGCTTTGAGGATGCACTGAAAGAGGTCATTTGGAAGGGGAAAGTGATCAAGATGCTTACGGTTACTTTGGATTTCGACGATGACGCGTGGAAGAAAGTGGTGGCTGCGAGGAATCAGAGGTTCAGGGAAAAAAGGTGGCGCGAGATGACGCCTGAGGAGGTTGAGTGGAAGGAAAGGTGGTATAAGCCGAAGCCGAAGAAGGAGGATGGGAATCAGAGTCAGGGAAATCTGAACTTTGGCGTTTGGGGGTGAATACTACTGAAGCATCGGATTGTGGTGGCACGTGTAGGTGAACATGGTACTGGAGTATCTGCTGGATTTCTCTCTTTACTCGGGACTCTCGTTCTTCCATAACCGGATAAATTAAAGCAAGTAATACGGTCTTATGAGTGCAATATATCATGGAACTTTTAGTATTTTCGGTGCTCTTTATCGTGGGTTATGCGTTTGTCGGATTTGAACGTTGCTAGTGATAAACTGTAATGTAACAACGCTAGAGTACTTAGGAGTACTTGTCTCGTCCCCAGACTCTCGTTGCCTTCGCTCAGAAACTCGCATCCTGTGATAAACGAGGTACGAGTGGCAACACAACTGGACGTTGGACACGAGACAAGACGAGTACGACACTACGACCGTTCATCGTTGTATCGACCTTCATTCTCCATCACCGCCCCCTCTCTTTGTATGACTACACTACACGTTGAACTCTTCCAACTTACCTCAGAGCAAGTCTCTGCTGTTGCTTCCACTCCTATTTCTCCGATTCCTAATTCTACTGTCAAACACCATGTGGTTCTTCATAACTTGCTTCCTCCTGTTCACTCTCACAAGCATCCCAGTCTCTGCTCTTCCTTACAATCACTGTCGAAGGTCAACCATTATCACAACAACTGACGCCCGCTTCAATGTTGGCACATTTACGGCCCACGGCTCAGAGTACACACCTACGATTCCTTTGCAGCATGAGCTATTATTTTCATTTCCGACACCTCCCGCGGTCGACCGTCACCATTGTCACGACCCCGGTTACGTGGGGTATCCGATCGGACCTACGAGGGCCCAGCCTACTACTGTAAAAGCTGGTGCAACAGTGTTGAGTCTAGGAGGTCTGGTAAAACGGACGGCTCCTTTACCAGAACCTACTGTGGCTTTGATGGATAGTTCAAGCTGGTGGAGAGGTCCTCGACCGTCGGCGGGGCCTCTGCCGCGAAAGCAAATAGTGGAGGAATTATTTGGAGAGGTACAATCGGTTGAGTCTGGATCTGGGAATCGGAAGGCCGGATTGATGCAACACAGTCTGGATAGAGGACTCTACGGTGCAAGGTGGTGGGAAGGTCGAGGTCGAGGGGAAGGGAAGTTGGCTTTGGAAAGTTCAAGTACCGGTGTTCCTGTTTCCAAACGGTCCCCTAGCGCAGAATCTCAGCCCCAGGGCGATACGGATAAGACTACTCCTGAATTCACAATAGATTTAAACGATGCAACCTCAGGCGATCAAGCTTCAGCAAAAGTAGAATCGAAGGACTCGGCCTCACCGGACTTTGATTTTCTTGACGGAGTCGTGGCTCGACCCATACCAACAACCAGTCCGTTACCTATTTGGACTCCTGATGTCATTGCAACTTCACTTGCTCTGATCCCAGTTATTCTGGCAATCACAATTGTCTGTTGTCTTTTGCTCTTCACGATTCTTCACTGCTGCAGTCCTAGGGAGATTACACACGTTACAAATAACACTTATACAACGAAAATCGTAAAGAGGACCCCACGAGACACCGAGAAACCACGGCCAACGACAGAAGGACCATCCGGAAACGATAATGGACAAGGGATCACCCCGCCGCAACCAGCGGTTGTAGCTCCATCAGATGCACAGGCCGATGGTAACCTCGATCAACGAACGGAGCCTAGTCCCAGCAGCGATCTATATATTCCGCATTACCCTCGACAGTACTCGGTTATATCTGTTAATAGTGGTGAATCCGCGGAGAAGAGATGGCATCGCGGTTTACTGGACCTTGGAAGGCGAAAGAATTTATCCAGGCAAACTTCGTTCTTGCATCCATTTGTTCCATCTTCCTTGCTTACTTCAAGTGACAGCAACGTTGATACCAGCTATATTCTCAATCAAGCATCGAAGCGTTTAGAAACAGTTCCACCTCGCCCGTTGTCAACAGTACCTGCGAGTCCACTACCTTCAAGCCCATCACCTGCAAGCTCATCACCAATGAAACCACCACTTACATCCCCCGAGCAACGCAAAGCGAAGACGACATTGGCTACCGGATTGCAGGATACTGGGTGCAGTTCAGAAACGCTTAGAAATCGACGGAAGGGAATGAGGGACAATTGGCTTAGCAGTCTTTTTGTCGAGAAAGCCCCCGGAACTGAGAACCTAGTTATTTTAGAGCAACGGGATGGAGCAATACGAGGAGCATCTGTTGGAGGGGCACGGGAGCCGGAAACCTTGCAGGTTACCGAGTGCTCGAGCACTCCCGTAAAGGTTACCATTAATGTGCAAGACAAGGAGTTGCGCCGTCACGGTTCGGAAATTAGGCGGTCTGATAACACAACTGCTAAGGGTAATCACATCCAGACAAAAGCCAACAACCGTGGAGCCCAGAAAACTAGGAATTTCGGTCTCCGCTTTGGATCAGTTCCACAACGTCTTGGAGAGATGAACTCAAAATCCGTGACGGTTCGGTCAGTCGGCCCGATGATTTACGAGGTACAGTCCCCAGTCTCTGGTGGCGGGTACCAAGGCAGTCAATCCGACTTAGGGTATTCAGACACATCACTACCAGACGAGATTCCTAAATCCAACATGGGAAAAGAAAACGTTATCATCGAACATGCCAGATCTAGGCGGACCTCCGAAGATACGTACGTCAGTCGGATTGATGCTACTCTCAGAGTTCCAGTCAATCACGCTGAGGAGATGATGACTATTGAAAACAATTTCCTCATCCCTCCACCGGCTTTCGACGGTTTGGTTGATTCCACGCCCTTCAATCAGCTGACGAACTTCGAGGAAGAATTTGCCAGACAACTCAAAGAAGCTGTTAGACAGGAGGTGGAAGATGAACTTCAATTGCAATTGGTGGAGAGCTTGGACGGGTCGGCTAACAGCCCCGATGGACTTGGCCAAGTTGGTATGGGATTGGGATGGTCGGAGAGGAGTGCTACTGATTGCGGTGAATCCGAAGTGGACATAGCCGATAGATTTGAGTCGAAACTGTTCTGTTCGTCGTCAAAGGGGACGACTGAAATGGGAGATGTGCTAATTTCAGAGCAGAGAGGGAGCACTACAAGCTTTGGTGTGTCTTTGAGTATTGATTGAGGGTAGAGTTTTGCTATTATTGTGTATGAATTATGGATAACATTGAATAACTGTATTGTATGATTAGGACCCGCGCAGAAATGTGGCTACTACTAGAGTTATCAGTATTGAATGTGGGTAATGAGAAACGAGGTTTATTTTGACAGTAGCAAAATTTTGTTGTAGCAGCATATATTATCGCCATGAAACTTCGATGCTGTTCCGCTGTGTGGGCTCGTTACGGTTGGATAAGATAATCTGCACATAGTTTCGGCTGAAAGTGGGGCTCAGGGCTCAGGGTTGATATCATGTGATGAGCGGATTTGCTGTTGTGCCCTTAGCGCAAGTGACCTTGGGCCCGAAAATTTTAAGCCTCAACTGTCTGAACGGTCTGTGATACGAAAAACAAAGGTGCGATAGGTATGGAGGTGTGTTTTTGACTAAAAGAGGAGGATTGTGTAGTTAAGAATCTTCCCGCAGATATCTTGCAACACTTACATCAAAATCCGGACCTCAGCCGCTAGGCACAGGGCGTAGATCCAAGTTGACCCATCGTCAGATTTCTGTCTGATATCAAAGACTTTAGTGTGATTTATCCGGTCGACACGGACCGATGTATAACGGTTATCGTTGACTTTGCAAAGTGCACCTTAGTCTAGCAGACTGAATGTGGTGCTAGAAACCCGTAGCACCTTTTACTCTTCTTTACATGTGTTTCATCTATGTTTGATATTTGCCGTGGTAACCGTTCAATTTTGCCTGAGAAGCCGAGCACTACGTTCGCAAGTGCAATCAGGTAATCTGCAGATGAGAAATTCTGTATTAGTCATATAAGCCTAGATTGCTACCAGCTAGAAAAACCACGATGCAGGTTCGAAGCCTTAAGTGTTCAATGATGCTAGAAACACCAATCCTCAGGCTAGAAACCTGTGGTTATTACCTTTTGCCCTTCTTTTATATGTGCTTCCCAACAGTCAAATTTGTCAAGGGTGTGAGAGCCTGCAGGTGCGGCGAAGTCATCCGGGAACGGCCATGGTGGCTAAAATCATCAAGTTGGCAAGAAACAATATCTTAGTTAAGATATATAGCGGGACGTGGCGTTGGAAACAGCATGGTGCAGGCTCGAAATATGCGGTGATCACTTTACTTTTTACGATAGATTTTGGCTGTTGGTAAAGATGACCATGTCCAGCGGCTTTACGAAGATAAGGCCAGTAGGGAAAATAATTGGTCGTTATTATTCATTGTCATGTATATCATATGCCCCTCCCTCCCATCAACGTAAAGCAGAGGTAACCGACACGCTATCCACCAACACCGGAGAATAAGAAATGAAAATATCGTATAAAACCCTCAAAGAAAAAAGTGGACAAAAAGAACGAAAGACAAAATCCTTGTCATATCTGGGCAACGTGAAATGGTCTTTGCACTGCGTCAGCAACGTTTATGGAAGCGTTTTTGAAGCGTTTTTCAATGATCGCGATATATCACTGCTACGTTTTACAAGCTACAGATATTACTAATTGATATTAGAAGATACTAACTTCGTGTGAGAATGATCGTGCGTTCGCAAACCAGCATCTGCCTCCTTCGCAAGAGCAGTCAGTTTTAGGACCGAGCTAGCCGACTAACGAAACTCTGGGCACGAGAGCAGAGTGATCGTGCTATTAGATTATCGTACATGATAAATTAGTTGATGGACAGTTGGGCTTCCGCGGTATAACATGTGTATACCTATCTTCTTTGAGGCATGCATAAGACTTGGCGGCTAGCTGGCTATCTGGCCAGGCTTCAATTTGCAGGCCTGCACTAGCGAAGATCAGGCCCGGCTTCATACAGGCCGGCCGGGCCTTGCCGCATCGGAATACTGGTTCTGCATTATACTCGACCACAGCGAATTCATTGTAATTCAATTTTCGGAATGGCTAGCAGTTTTATTGGCCTCGGTTTATATATCGGCTGGTTAAAGACTGACTTGTTTAAACTACATATCTTCCCCGGCTGCAGAATTGCGGAGCGCGTCTCGAGACATTCTTTTTTCGATAGTGGGAATGCGGGCAATGATGACCCCACCTGCGAGAACGAGGACGTCGTTACACTCTACTCTAGGTCGCAGTAGGGAAGATCGCTGTTCTAATAGTGTTTTATGAGTTCCAGAACATTTTTCAAGTCACCTCTTAAGCTTTCTTTCAGCACTTTCACCAGGGTGAAAATTGGGTCATCAGGGCTCTGACCACTTCATCTGAAAAAATAACCAGATGTGAACAAAACTCACATCTTCTTCATCGCCTCCTCGTATATTTCGAGATATTCCTGCAATGCAACAAGGTCATAGTCTTTTGGATTGAGGATTTTTTGTAAAAGTGCAATAGCTTCTCAGCAATCTGTAATCCCGTAGTGTAGGTCCTTAAAAATCTTAAATTTTATCAGCCAGATGACTTTTGAACTTTGCGCATACACGTACTTCATGTTCATAAGCTCCAATGACATTTGTATTACACTGCGAAACCATATAGAGTCGAATAATATACTTTGCGGTCCGAGAATCTAGCAAAAGACGAATTGAAACATCAAGAATGTCAAGATTTTCGGTATTGACGAACACCACTGCCTTGCATCCTTACGCGCCGGAACGGACATTAATGGGACCGTAGTGAACAAGCAACTCAAGTACACTTTCAGGCGACACGGAAAGATCGTCAAGCCTGAACATATAGATTTCGCCGTCTCCGATTTTAATCCTTGCAGTGCGGTAGGGATTGTCCGACATGTTGGTTGGTGACTAGTCGGTAGAAATGCTTGGTTTGTGTTGAAGACCTCACGTACCATCCCTGCACAGACCCCTGCGGAAATGGTTATCCTAGAGAAATAGTACTGGTGAAGTCTAAGTACAAAAGGTGCGAATTGTTGCTAAAGCATTCATTCTTCCCCCCGTCACCAGTTACTTTCGGTATGGGAATATTTGGTGAGTGCAACCAGAGTGTCGCCTTACACACTATAAAGGGCACTTGTCTTTCATGGAGAACGAGTGTACAGGATTCACAAGGTTCCCAGTATTGGCCACTTATATTCACAGAGGCAGGGTTTATTAAAATATAGGCGGGAAAGATGCGATACCGTGTTTACTTAAGTAAGTTTATGGTACTGTTACCATCATCCATAAATTTCGATGTCACAGATACGTCGCTGGTTGACGACTGTCGTCCCTGGCTACTGTATCGAATCTCAAACCGCCGCTCTCCTTGCCCACTTAGTTACTATGCAGCATGTTCTAGCATTACTATAGAGTAGGTTACGGATACGCAGCTGGGGTTAGCTGCAGCAATAATGGATCACGACAATATCGACCACCTAGCCTCAGGGAATTAATTATGTATGAAAGAGAAGCTGTATGGAGGGTACGCCAAAATGGTATGCCGAATGAGATTATTTACAATGGGCAGAGTTAGGGAGTGTTGAAAATAGCGGAAATAGTACTGCTTCTTTCTGTTTTCGAATCGGTCTTCAGTAGATCATCGGTTCGTTGATGCGATTGCTTTAGAGAGCGTAAAAGCTAAAGCCATTAAAAGGGTAGACATTGAGTATCTCGGGCCTATCTATTTATCATTAAAACCTCGAAACCATATTTTATGAGTTTTGTCTATATAGGTGACCGGATCATCTCTATTGAATTACTTTTCCCTGCCCAACAATCAAAATATACACAAGCTATTATACAGTATTTACACCTCCCTCAGCCTACTCAAAATCCGGCATCCTCCCAAGCCCACCCACATCCTTTCCCTCTCCCGCGCGTTTCCCCTTTCTAGACTCTACATGCTCTCTAATCATCTCCAAAATCTCGCTATCCCTCCACCTACTAGGCGGGGGTCTATACGGCTCCCTCTTCCTCCCCACAGTCTGCGCCCACTCTGTTGGCGGCTGCTCCCCGAACCCCACGACCTTACTTCCCGCATCCCATCCCTCAACTTTCCCCGACCCCAATCCTTCCGCTCGCCCCTTCCTTACCTCCTCCGCCACCGTCGGGCGCGCTTCCTCCACCGCCGCCCCCCTCACCCCCACATCCGCCCCCCCACCCACCGGCGAGCTGCCCCCTTCCGCATACTCCACACTCGTTGGTGGCGCCTGCTGCGTCGCCCAGTAATAAATATCCCAATCGCTCTCGTCGAGGAACTGGTCGTACTGCTGCAGCATCTGCAGATCCATCGTGGCCAGGTGTTCATGCGCGAAGGTAGACAGTAACAGATCCGTCTCCAAGATCCCACGCTTGCGGGACTGGTATAGTAGACGTGCGCGCATGGTGGTGACGTCCTCGCCCGTCCGCCGTAGTGGTTCGACGCGGAAGCTGCCCTGCGTGATCTCGCCGACGCCGAGTTCGTTGTCGCCGAAAGAGCCAGCGAGGCCGGGGGAGGAGGAGATTAGGTCTGGGGGTGCATTGTGGGTGCCGACAGAGGGAGTAGTGGAGGATGGGGTGGAGGGGGAGA
>Ga0307515_10003748_pt1 | contig 31847 bp, 14 predicted proteins | sample 17_EM_MG_FD_194513 | JGI IMG/M metagenome (GOLD analysis project Ga0307515, IMG submission 194513) | Populus trichocarpa ectomycorrhiza microbial communities from riparian zone in the Pacific Northwest, United States - 17_EM | ecosystem: Host-associated > Plants > Roots > Unclassified | place...
CTATGAGCTACATCCTCGCTATATCGCTGGCCGCTTTCGTCATGAACCCTATTATTCTGATCTCGTGTGTACGTACATCACCGCAGCTATGAAGCACCTTGTCACCAGAGTCTGCTGTATGTCGATTCATCCGTTTGCTTACTGTACGACTAAGGCCCGTCCATCTCTTGTGAGCGTCGAACATCCATCTCTTCGCTCAGGTTTACGAGCCTCCCATAATCCGGTTGCTATCACCAATCAATTTCCATACCAGCATACGAGTCTCTATCTCATCACTGGGAGACGGGGAGAGGGGGAAGCGGCCATGTGCACTTGGTCCCGACGCGATCGTCGCTTAAACTTCTTCCTCGCACACCGTTGGGGGCTACAGGACCAATCGTTCGAGGATAGTTTGACTGAGAATGGACGCGGACTGAGTACTGCGCTTGGCCACACGGCCATCGTGACCAGAGAAATTAGGTGCATCGTAGCCGTATGCGCCTGTCGCCTTTCTCGTGGTACGCACTCCGGGCATCTCTACCCCAGGTATCTCTTGGCAACAGAGCAGGGTTCCCGAGGTCGCGACACTCTTCCACGAGAACCGAGTGCACTGCGTTAACGCCACCGGCAAGCGCATCACGTATAAGGGCGATTGGACAGGGGTCCACAACGGAAACGAGGTGTTGACCCTCTTCTCGGAGTGTCAGATTTTAATATCTTAAGGTTCGCGTCACACGGATTTGTGCTTGGCTTCGCCTTTTTATTTTATTTATTTATTATTTATTTTTTCATGATATCTGACACCGCAATCGCCTTTCAGGGACCAGTATCTGGAGTAACATCCATGCATTATGTTGATTACATCGAAGACGGGGATCACGACCTCTATCTCAACTGGCATGCGGTGCTTTTGGAATGGACCTCTTCGCGCGCGTGGTGCCATCTTTCCTACGTGCACCCCACCAAATGTCCGGTGGACCCCGGAAGTATGTGACGGTGTGACGGTGAAGCTGGGCCAGCTGACTCAAGCACAAACGTGACATTCAAACTCCGCCCGGCCAACGTCAATCTTGGAGCCTACCTCAACTAGACAACCAGCAGACGCGAAAGGCAACACGCGTCGACGACTATACTGCAATAGGATTCTGTAAGTACTGTGGTGACCTGATACCAAAGGAGTTGGAAAAGTCTAGGAAATGCGGGGTTGGTGCGTTTGTCCTGTTGAATTATTCTAGTGAAAATCTGGCGCTAACCGCAATGATACGCAGGAGCTAGCTCTGCATGGAATAACAGGAGAAGAACATTCAAGGCGCGTCCGGAGGGTCTGGAGGGTTGGTGTATGAGAATGTGAGTGTTGAGTTGGAAGCATACTTGGCGTAAGACATAGGACGTAGGACGCGTATGTGTCTAATCCAAGTATATGACGCACGAAGACTCGCCTGCAAAGCACCAGCTGGGTCACCTTGCGAGTGGCCTGGCAACCCCAGCAGCTCTCGCCATCGCCAACACCATTTTATACGTAATAATTTTTATTTATAATTATAAAATATATACATCATTATATTCACTATGTTCGCTGATGCGCCCGGCCTTTCGAACAGCTGGCCACAACTTCGAACGTAGCCTCAAACCGTCGGCCATTTTCAAATATTTTTATACATAATAAACTACTGTTTTATTATAATTAAATTATTGTAAATAATAACACTATTCTATGACTAACGTTCGCGACGCCATTTCAACGGCTGCTCCTCAACCTCAATCCCAACGCCCGTCACGCCGTCACGCAACCATCAGGTGGCGTGATTTACAAGGTGGTGCGATTTACGGTGTGGCTGGGAGGATCCGGGGTCCCAGCGGACATTTGGTGGGGTGCACGTAGGGTCGTTCCATACTCGTACGTCGTTCGTCGCTGACACGCGGACTGCGCAAAGGGAATAGGCTGGGACGCACGTGAAAGCGTCAGCAGCGACCCAAGAGGCAGCATCTGTCAGACAGTAGAGTTTGGGGTCGTGGGATCGTGGGGCCTGTTGGGAGATGACGACGAGATTACAGAGGGAACACCTCTCATACTTATTGCGCCTCGCCCACTCTCCACTCAACCGCTCCCGTGTCGAACAATGAATCGGTACTGTTCAGAAGCCACAAGAAGGGCAGAAATGTCCGTAATACCCATGGAGGAGGTCACAGTTTAATATAACAAGGTGGTTTTGCTGTCGTGTACTGAGTCCAGTTTCAAACTATAAGATTCTATACGGTTTCGCCTCACGCCCACGCGCAGTCACTGGTTTGACAGCCCCTAACAATCAGACGTGAATACGCGAACATAGCGAATATAACGACTCTGTTGAGCTGAGTGCGGTTTCCCCTTTGGCTGTTTCCTATGACGTCTGTTTGGTTGGTTGTTTTCGCCTCTTCCATGTATAGGCCAGGGGATCCCTCACGGTCCTTTCCCCTCACCCTCGTCGCCTTAGCTCCTACAGACTCAACACAATATGACCATTTGGGCACGCCAGTGTACTCATCGATCTCCACCATCTGGGGTATATAAAACAGCAATAATGACGGTGATAGCTCTTTATAAATATGTTGAGAAAGGTATTTTTGGGTTATTGCGCCGCGCCCACTCGATCTCCAGTCGTCCCTAGCTCTCATAACTGGGGGGCGGTCCAAATTCAGTTATAGTCGAAGGCATGAGTGGGCCGCCCGTGTCCATAGGTATGCCAGACGGTCGAGGTGGTTGAGGGGGACGCTTGCCGTCTTGTGGTAATAGCGGCTCGGCTTGTCTCATTGGAGGGGTAGTGTGTGGAGAAATGGGGCGCGCGTCGGTGTCGACCCGCATCCTTCCTCTTCGACGGTATAGGTAGCAAGCACTACCAATGGCGCCGACTACAAGCGCGAGAAGACCGAGTGTCAAACCGACGGCTAGCGGGACTCTGTTTGTTTGATTTTGATTGGTGGAACCGACTGGTTGGGAGCTCGTGGTCGGGAAAGACGAGAGGAACGTAGACGTGCTGCCTTCCTCGGGCAACACACTGAACGACAATAGAGGAAAAGTGATGAGAGATAGTGAAAGTCAGATGTTTTCTCTTTTTTGCCTCACATTATTAATGACTAACCGAAAGAAGTCCAGGCTTAATTGGTTGCTGGGGGTGTCGTCGTGCGTGAGGGTGACATTGTGTCTGCCAGGACCAAGGCTTGTATTTGACCAAATTAATTGCTGACACAGAGTCAAATTGCTGTTGGCACTCAATCGCTGCGGTGTTGAACCGTCAATCGACACGTTGAAGAAACCAAAGGTTGGGCCAATTTGACCATAGTACCTACAGAACAAGTTGGTCATTGTATGGCATAAGGTAGGTAATCATACCATATTGCAACTCCATCAAAGACATAACTCAACGCACTACCGCTGAAAATTGTAGTCGAGAGACTTCTGTTGTAGTACTTAACACTGCTTGATCCATGTACCCACGAGGAGGTGTGGTATATAACCTCTGGGCTAGAATCGTCCACAGTGACCGCCCCTGCGGGCACGTTCTGCGCAGCTGGCCCAGCACTGAGAGGATCAACGGGATCTCCAGACGAATTTGCAATCCTTGAAGCGGTGAGGTTGTTAGCACACAATTCTTGGGACGCTGTAAAGTAAGGACATCACGCACTCGAAATAGTCCATCTCGAAAGTCGTGCCCGTGCTGTCAGCGAATGCATGAAGCTGGTGATCCCCATCTCCTATGTTATCAGCATGATACATGGATGATACCCCATCGCCAAAGGTCGTGCCGTTAGGCTCTATGAGAGTAAGGTTACCATCGAGAATAAAGTACATATATCCCATGGATCTTGTGTATGTCGTGGTAGTTGGCCACAACCGGCCATACATTCTGATACTGGTACCTGAAGGGAGGTTGCGATGTTAGATTTCATGAACAGGATATGCCGAGCACTGATCAACTAGATATAAATCGAACCTCGGAACAAAAAAAAAAATTCGGAACCCAGGGGGGCGATCATTGTGTTGTCCTTGTACCTGGACCACTGGCCAAAATACACGATGTGCTTGTCGGTGGCGTTAACACGGACCACTCGGTTCATGGAAAGGAGAGGAGGGGCCTGGGAGTGGGTTGGGAGCATTCGCCTGGTGGAGACATGTGCAAAAAATGGCACTAAATACAGTACGATTAGAATGGCGAGCAGGACCCGAGACATCGGGGTGAAGTCACACCACACCCGTATCGCGGGATTCGTGATCAGAATTCGCAACCTTGTGGATTTGAGAAAATAATGGATATGGATTCGTTCTATTGACTACGATTTCGAATATCACATGTCGTTCGATGTACTTGACATTCCAACGGGAAGCTAGGCGAATCCGTATAAGGCCTACAATCGCCTACGCCGTAGACGTAATTACTGGCCGGCTTGTCTCATCGGAGGTTAGTGTGTGGAGAAACGGAGTGTGCGTCGAGGTCAATTATCGTCCTTCGTCTTCGACGGTATCGGTGGTAAACACTACCAAGGACAACGACTACCACCGTGATAGAGTTAGTGGTTGAGAAAGACAAGAGGAGCGTAGACGCGCCTTCACATTGTACGACAATGGATGAAAGTGATGGGAGATTGAGAACGTCAGATGTATTGTCTTTGTTGCCACCAAAAGAGATACAGAAAAAAGCACCTGGTGGGGTAGTCGTCGTGAGTAAGGGTGACAGTTGTGTCTGCCTGGATCAAGGCTTGTATTTGACGAGATCATCCGTTGATTGAGGTATTGAACGGCTGTAGTGTCGAATTATCGTAAAGAAGCCGCACAAAGAACATGGACAACCGTAATACCTACGGAAGAGGTTGGTCATTGCATGGCGTGAGATACACACACGTACCATATTGCAACTCTATCAACACGAACTACCCTTGGTCTTCGTATATGAGACACCCCCCTTGCAGTTACGGGTGCCACCGATATCTTACTCACTCGTATTCATTGTGATATCCATTCTTCGGCTGTGCGAAGATGTTCTGAGCAGTTGAACAGGCACTGAGAAGAGAAGGTCGAAAGCTGCCTCCAAACAAGTTATCAATCCTGTAAGTGGCGAGATTATTTGCACACTGTTCTTGGGCGGAGTGGAGCAAGGGCACCACGAACGACCCTACGTGCACCCCACCAAATGTCCGCTGGGACCCCGGATCCTCCCAGCCACACCGTAAATCGCACCACCTTGTAAATCACGCCACCTGATGGTTGCGTGACGGCGTGACGGGCGTTGGGATTGAGGTTGAGGAGCAGCCGTTGAAATGGCGTCGCGAACGTTAGTCATAGAATAGTGTTATTATTTACAATAATTTAATTATAATAAAACAGTAGTTTATTATGTATAAAAATATTTGAAAATGGCCGACGGTTTGAGGCTACGTTCGAAGTTGTGGCCAGCTGTTCGAAAGGCCGGGCGCATCAGCGAACATAGTGAATATAATGATGTATATATTTTATAATTATAAATAAAAATTATTACGTATAAAATGGTGTTGGCGATGGCGAGAGCTGCTGGGGTTGCCAGGCCACTCGCAAGGTGACCCAGCTGGTGCTTTGCAGGCGAGTCTTCGTGCGTCATATACTTGGATTAGACACATACATGTCCTACGTCCTATGTCTTACACCAAGTATGCTTCCAACTCAACACTCACGTTCTCGTACACCGACCCTCCAGACCCTCTGGACACGCCTTGAATGTTCTTCTCCTGTTATTCCATGCAGAGCTAGCTCCTGCGTATCATTGTGGTTAGCGCCAGATTTTCACTAGAATAATTCAACAGGACAAACACACCAACCCCGCATTTCCTAGACTTTTCCAACTCCTTTGGTATCAGGTCACCACAGTACTTACAGAATCCTATTGCAGTATAGTTGTCGACACATGTTGCCTTTTGTGTCTGCTGGTTGTCTAGTTGAGGTAGGCTCCAAGATTGATGTTGGCCGGGCAGAGTTTGAATGTCACGTTTGTGCTTGAGTCAGCTGGCCCAAATTCACACCCAGCACCCATCACACCATCACATACTTCTGGGGTCCACCAGACATTTGGTGGGGTGCACATAGGAAAGATCAAGTATGGGTATGGAGGATCCGCTGAGACATATCAGGCCCTCAGTGCCTCGCACTCTGTGACAGCTCTTAATGCTGATGGCTATCATGGAATGTCATTAGTTCTGAGTGCATCCTAGTTGTGTGTCTATTGCTTTTCTCGTGGTACACACTCTGTGCATCTCTACCCTAGGTACCTCTTGGCACCACAATTGTCCCACAGAGCAGGGTTCCCGAGGTTGTGACACTCTTCGACGAGAACCAAGTGCTCTGCGTTAATGCCACTGGCAAGCGCATCACATATAAGGGCAATTGGACAGGGGTCCACACCAAAATGAGATGTTGACCCTCTCCTCAGAGTGTCATCTTTTAATGTTTCAAGGTTCACTTCACTTGGATTCGTGCTTTCCTTTTAATAATATCTGACACCGCAATCGCCTTTCAGGTGCCAGTATCAAGATCTACGGCTCCATGACAACGACTACCAGGGGAGCTTTGGAATGGACTTCTTCGAGTGCTTGGTACCCTTGCTCCACTCTGCCCAAGAACAATGTGTTGCCAATCTCACCACTTACTGTACTTTCAGGGCCAACAGGCCACCCCCCTCAATGGGCCAATGGTACTTGTGGTGCCTGTAGACAAATGAAACTATATGTAAATCGTTCACAAGCCATACCTTAGTGTAATTTGTGCTTTGTGAGTCAGCGCCTAGCGATTTCATGTTACAAGGAGCACTTGACCAAAATAAGTGATCTCACTTTTGGCCAGGCCCACATCCACCCACCTGCTCGCTTATCAAAATCGAACAATAATATTCAACATACAATGGAACATTTCGGACAGCTTTGTTAGGCAGTTTTCATGTGGTACTGTACTTTTGGGCTCAATGGGCCACCCCCCCTCAATGTGTCAATGGCACTTGTGATGCCTGTAGACAAATGAGACCATCTGTAAATAGTTTACAAGCAATAATTTAGTCTAAATTGTGCATCGCAAGCCAATGCCTAGCAATTTCATATTACAAGCAGTGCTTGACCAAAATAACCAATCTCACTTTTGGCCAGGGCCATATCCACCCACCCACTCACTTATCAAATTGAACAATACAATTGTTAAAAATGGGGGCATTTTTAACATCTTTGCCAGGCAGTTTTTGTGTGGCACAGAGTATAGATCATCACACTCATTGTCAAACTCAAGGATTGTCCTGACAAGCCTTGCAATCCAACTTGTAAAGGGTATAAAGCAGTAGAAGAGACTGTTGGGCCTAGCTCAGATAGCAAGGCTGCCTCCATTTTTGAGGAGAGTGAAAATGGCAGGATTGGTGGTGCTGCCAAGAATGATGAATCTGAGGCCTTGTCTTTGGCCAATGATCTTGACAATTAGTTTACACCCATCCTGTAGTACTGTCAGAATTTGTGTTTTCCCATTTAGTTTACTGCTGTATGTCCTCGCTACTAGTTGATTTATTTACATGCTTGTTAGACCCGTCCACATCTGACTTGCATCCGGCGATTACGTTGGCCACCACTGTGCACTCGTTCCATATCCGGGAACAGCATATCTAAAAAGTACAAAGAATCATAAATCAGATGTGTTTGTGCCTTGTTGGGGGTGGCCCATTGGGCCAAAATTGTGCCTCACACTAGCTGCAGGTCAAGCTGCATCAGCAAGTTGCTGTAACCACAGTTTCATTTTATCACCATTTCTACTTGATTATTACATCGATCATGCTTGCTAGTCATGTCAATCTCTCAGGAAATGTGTTAGGATGCTGGATGGGGGCTAGAGGGGTTTCCTGAAAGTATTGCTTTCAGCCGCTAGGGCCTAGAGTTCTACTGGAACTGAAAGAGGAAGCGCGTCACGACGGAGAGGTAAGGTGAAGGCAAGGTGGGTCCGAATTGATAATCTGACTAGGGTCTCTAGGACGTATACAGGGATCTTAAATACTGAACTATGAGACCTGTCGGATGAACGAAAAACTATCGAAGTACGGAGCCCACGAGAAACGAAACAGATCGGAGGTTACAGGAATGAGAGGCAGGAGCATTGCGGAGCAATGACCATGAGGAGAAACGAAGGGAACGCGGGGCAGTGGGGAAAAGAGGCATGTATAAGGGAACGTGGGGAGTAAAGCGGAACTAACTAAAATGAAAGCATCGAAGAGAAGCAAGAAGAAGCGAAACGAATACATGTGATAATACCAGTGACCTCTGTACTCTATCCGATTAGCCTGAATGAGATCGGGCTCCGTGTGGGTAGCCAGATTGCCGAGTGGTTGCGAAGCGTTTGAGTCGGCACGGGTTGATACGACGTCATGTGGCGCTCGGGTCGATAAGCGGATCGGGTAGGTGCGATGGAATCGGTAATTCCGACGGTCTCCGACAGAGACACGCGAGCGGAAGCCGAAAGAGGAATAAAAGGAGGGCTTGAGGCTAGTCCGTTCGCCGACGGAATTAAGTTCTCCGCTCGTCCACGCGCGCCGGCGGGAATATAAACTCCGGGGAGAGGAGGAGGGGATGGGTACGACGACTTACGGGCTTGTCAGACCTAATACCCAAGCGACTGCCCAAAAGCACGACGGGCGCCCAATCTGTCTCGGCGGCTATGCGCTCCGACTAGGTACGACACCGAAGGGGCTGACTGAAGCGGGGGTTCGGTCCGGCTGGCTAGCCCGGCGGTGCTACGGGTGGGAGTTAGCACGCGAGGGCGGGGGAATGTTCCACACGGGCTTGAGGGCCGAAGTCCGACGGGCTGAGGGGCGATCGAGCGAGTCGGGATTTCAATACGAGCGAGGCGGGGCGCAATAACAAACGTCTATAATCGAGACGTCGAGTGAGGGGCATTCCTCATCGAGTCCGAGTCTAAATACAAAGTCCAAACTACGTACATGCGGCTACGGGACTGCAGGAGGCGGTGAAGCGGAAGGCGGTGAGTGAGTGGCATCGCATAGTGGAGGTGGAAAGAAGCAGAGTGGCGGTTGGACCCGACCACAACCGCCAAGTTGGTTCCAGCTGGTAAGTACTCTCGGGTACGCTGATAGTGGTCATGGACACAGGGCCTGGGAGTACAGACGACCTCTGGCTCTGCTCCCGGGCCGCCACGCTCGCCGCCGCTGCCCCAGCGGGGCTTTTTCCTCGTCTCGGACAAGGACCCCTTGTTTTCCTCACCTTCTCGGCCGTGAGATGGGACACCACCCTTACAGACACCAAGCGTTGACGTACGACACGCCACGGCAGATAGTACGTTTTTTTTTCCTAATTTTCTGACCTCCCTGTACGATCCGGGCGCACACCGCGCATGCACCACGCCCCTCATGCCCCCCTTCCCTTTATCCCCCCCCCTGTCGTGACTCATCGCCCACCTTTGTCGTGGCGCCCTTCACACTCCACACACTTCACACATCACTTTCCCTTCACATCCCCGTATCACCCCCTACCTTCCTACACACCAGTGAGTTTGCCCCCCCCTCCCGGTACCCAAGGCGTGTACGCGGCGACCTGCCCCTCGAGGTTGCGCCCTGCGCCGCGGAGAACTCACACCCTCACGGGTACTCCCCACACGTCGGGCATGGACGTACGGCTGGCTGGAGAAGCCCACCCGCTTAGAGTGCGGGGGCCCTACGTCCCACCCCCTGACCACTGTGGATCCTCTAGCACCGCAGTTACAGCCAGCAGCCCCCAAACACCTGGGCCTCGGTCTAGCCACCGCTTGTCACGCGCACCAGCTCTGCCGGTTAGGACGGACAGGCGGCCAGGCATAAGACAGCCCAGGCATAGGCAGAGCTCGGGCGTCATCACCCATATGTGCGCCCGCACCCCTCTGACCTGGAGTAGGGGCTACAGTAACGTAAGCCGTCCATCTGGACAGCATGCCCACCAGGACAACACGTCCGAGGCCACACGTCGGTGTCTTACGGACACCTGCAGGCTTATATCCGTGCCCCGCTACGGCGGTCTACGAGGTCCGCCCCCTGCGACCTGGGGGAGACACCTCCCCTTAAGTGGTCAGTGGGTAGCGCCACTTGAAACAACGTGTGCTGGCATCATGCCAGTAGAGTTTTAGGTTAATCCCTACCGCACGTCCCGGAACCGTGCGCTGCATCCGTTGGGGCCGATTCCCCAGCATGGCGGGCACTGGTGCTGACCCCCGGGTGGAGGAAAAGCCACTGCTGCGTCGATCGGCTTTGCTTGTCCGCCGGTGTGCCAAAACGCGATGCCCCAGCTAGTAGATCGTTACTCTGGGGAATTACTCAAACTTGGGAGCCTTTCCCTCCTGTGCATAACTGCGAAAGCATAGGTACAACGCCCCTAGGGGACACATTCGCTAAGGGGGAGCCCTTCCCCCCCTGGGTGCGGGCATACACCACAGGTTAAACACGTAAACGCTGGTGGCTGGCCCCACTTGAAAAAAGGCAATCTCAAGTCTGGACTTGTGGACGTCTCAACGCGTCTCACTCTCCAGGCCCACATGTTCACACCTACTGCGACTTGCGTGTAGACATCCTACCCATAGAAGCCTTCGTCTCCCGCCTGGACCAGGTTGGGCCTACACTGGATGGTCTTCGGACGCCCCAGTGTACATATCCAACGCCCCGGCGAGCCTCACCATGCTGTTGACCCATGGCTGGCAGACCCGGGGAAGCGCATTGCAGTTCCGATGTGAAACAGTAGGGCTCTCGGGCTCTCCACCCCGGATAACATCCATGTGCAGGCACACACATTAAACGCCAGTGGACGCTTCCCCACTTGAAATAACAGCCACCAACCCCTTGGCTTGAGGATCACGGGCGTGCCTGAATTGACACCCGGTACTGACCGGATTCGGCCCTAGCCAGGCCTCTGCGGAGACGGCGAGCTTGGGTCCTGGATACCCTCGCGTGCTTAACTAATTTTTTCTATGGGCATAAACTTACCCACTCTTTTTCTTTAGATACATACAGATACATACGAGTACATAGATACTATGAAGACCAGGTCCCTACTCGGGGCTACTTTAGTCGATGAGGCGAAGGCGATCGCCATCATCGATTACTGCCTATTCGGCCCCCAACAGGCCCACGCTCATCGCCGAGTCCCGGTTAAGCTGGCAAAGAGGAGAAGTGCCCGTAAGCCGGCTACACAGGTCACTCCCCCCACCCTCAAGTGCCCACTGGATGATGTCATGCTCCGGAAGCGCGACCCCACCCTGAGCGCAACCCCAGTCATACATGTCCCGATGCCTCGCAACACTTGGCGACCCCTCCCACACATCAAGTTTCCCGCTGGCTTATGCTACCTCGCTGCCGTGCGGGGAAGTAACAGGCAGGCAGCCGTAGAAGCTCTAGGTCACTACCCCACAGTATCTGCTCTCCTCGCATGCCCTCTCCTGGAGAGTTCAGGGTACTTACTGACGGAACAGGGTAATGGACTTTACCACATGGTCACCAGATATATCTTGGGAGCTACCACGCTATTCATGGCCCGGAGCACTTGGAAAGTGGGAGCGCAGATGCCCCACAGGCCACACCCTGGTCATAACGCCGGGTACCCACAGCGCCCACTATCCCACACGAGCTTAAGACCCCCGCCACCCCCCCCCCGACAACGCGAGCCTTTGCCCCCCCAGTCTATGATGGCGCCGGCGATCCCCCTGGGAGTGCCCGCCCCAAAGCCTTGGATCAGGAATAGACCCAAGAAGAACAAAGGGCCCTTCCACCCCTACGCCCCCCCCCCCACTCATAAACGGCCCAATTCCCCGGCAGCACAGTGGAAAAGAGCTCTCACTGACCCACTGGATGAACTCATGGACTCCCTGAAGGCCGAACTGGATATATTCCCGTCTACCTTAGCCGTGCCGGCTTGGAAGGACATGATGGCCTGGCTGAAAGACCGAAAGAAGGAGCCGGACTTCGACCGTAAGGAATGTATCCCCGGTGTCACTGAATTCTTTTCCACGATTCTAGCGAAGGTGAAATCGGAATACAGCGCGATCCAGGAGGATGAAAGAATGAGGGAGGAGACCCTGACAGCGGAGTCCGAGAAACTAGTGACGCTGCTGGCACGTTTTAGACAGGCGGAGTCAGCCCTGGAGAACCCGACCCCGGGCCTGGACCTTGCGCAGGCGCGGTTACTATCTGAAGCCCTGGCTCTACAGATCCAAGAACAGGAGAAGGTAGTAGACATGTTGGATGGAGGAGTGAACCCGGCGGACACAGACATGGGAGACGACCCCATCACGGACAACGCCTCCTTCATCGGAGTGCCTGACGAAGCCCCCCCTGAGAAAACGCCACGTCCCTCGGCCAAGGAACTTTGGCCTGAGTCTAATTACCAGGACTACGACACCAGGGTGGCTCCTCTCTTCCCCATAACAGAAGGAAAGGTGCCCCTGGGAAGCCTATTTGTGAAGATGGACGAGCCTGTGGACTCGAAGCTGTACCTCCCGCGGCCCCTAGAGATGTACACCGTGGAGGAGTTGTCCAAGGTAGTGCCGAAGGGCATATCCAAATGGAACAACAGGTATGAGGACCCGATGGAACCTGCAAAGAGCTGGTCATGGGAAGAGTTCTCGGAGGTCTATGAGAAGCCTGGCTTCCATTTTATGATAGCCAGGGTGGCACAGGTGGGTTCCCAGAGCAAAGACCCCAAGTTACCAACGCTCCGATCCAAGCTGGCCGAACGGTGGCGCTGCTCTGTGACGATACAGACGATGGACCCTAGGCAAGATTGGATGTTGTGCACCGTCCCTTCTAACTCAGAGGGCGAGAAGGATGCCCAGAAGTTCGACCTCATCCGACTGTCGGAAGGCAACGCAGTGTACGTCATTAGGAGATTCGCGCCTGCCGGGAGAGCTAGAGACCTTGAATGGGTGGTCAAAGGCTCCTTGGCAGACGACGGCACCATCTACAACCAAATGCGAAAGCGCCTCCTGGAGTTTGAGATGGGAGATACCAAGTTGGGATGGCGCGTTCTGGGCGTCCGGAAAGGAGGAGCGACGTCGAAATTCAGAGGGACGTTCATCCTAGACTCCCCTACAGTGTACTGGCCCTGGTCCATGACCTGGGGGCATAAACATGGCTCAATCCCGGAATCCTCCCCCCTCCTCAACTTCGAACCAACTTGGAGTGCTAGGCGCCCCTACGCGTGCCAGTGCTGCTATTCGACCGACCACTTCACGGAGGAATGCCCGCTGCCCTTCATGAAAGTCGGAGGAAACAGTCTAGTTAGCCACCCGGCCAGGACTCTGGTGATCAGCAAGAAGGCTGCCGAGAGAGTTATCGACTTGAAAAAGTCATCTTGGGAACTCCCGATACCCCAGATCCCAGGCACGCCAATGCGAATCCCGGCTTCCCCTTCCAGACCCACCGCGAAGCCCCAACGGCCCGTACCAAAAGCGCCTATGTCGGTGGTCTGCGAGGAGAGTGTGAGGCATGCTGCGGACGACGCGTCTTCGGTAAACGAGGACACAAGGATGTCCATAGCAGCCCCTCCCCCCCAGGAAAACCCACCCTACTTCGTTGTAGATAGCCTGATCAAGTTCCTCATGCTACAACTGCACGGAAACATCACGGATGGAATGGGCCTAACAGAGTCGAAAATACAATTCCTCTGTAAAACCCACAAAGGCTCCCTGCGCGCAGTTCTGGGATCGCTGAGAGCTGAAGGATGGTTGCCTGCGTCAGTCTCCGATCAGGTCATGTCGTTTGAGTACGACAGATTCATTATGGGCACCCCTTCCCCACAACCAAGTGGTGGGTAGATCCCCATGGAATGTCTGGACATATTACTAATATCGCGTCTTTTGACACGTGATTGCCCAGGCTCCAAGCCTATCCCAACACAAGGTGCTGTGCACCGAGTGGACCACGCAGGCGACGCTGAAGCCACCTGTATGACAAAATTTATGCCTTTAGTAAAATACGGATAGACATCCTGACTTTGTACCCTACATAGATATAACACCTGCTCTGCTGCAGACGATGCACAGAAACCAGCTTGCCACTGGGGACGAATCACAAGCGTCCGCCAGGAGCAGATCACACATCAGCGACACCCCGCCCCCAGCAGAAGCCGCACAATCGCAGAGCACCGTTCTGGCAGCTCCCCAACCTGCCTCCCAGGAAATACCGATCAGCCCTACCAGGCTGACCGTGGCAGCCGTAACCTCCATGCATAGCGATAAGCCTGCAACGGAATACACATGGCCTGACAGCTTATTGGACGTTGACATGACGAGCGGCGACGAGCCTGCCCACACCACCCTCCTGCCGGATAAAGCCGCCGCCTCCCACCCGGCCGTGCGTCGAGCACTGACATCACTAGCTCTCGGACGGACGATTGAGCAAGACAGAGACGATATCATGGCCGGGGTCCCGCTTCCCATTGTCTCCGCACCTTTACTCCCATCCTTGGTCCCTTTGAACGAGGAGGAGCAAATACTCTTCGGACACATCAAACCACTGCAGGGGGATGCACTCATTGCGGCGGCAGGAATCACAGCAGAAGATCTGCCAGCGGTTGTCCCGAAAACACACAAAGGGAAGCAGAAGAAGGCGCCCTGGACCATCCCTATACCCGCATCTCCTGAGTCAGGGATGCTCACGCCCCACACGCAGGAACCCGTCTACGACACTCGCTCAACATCGGACACTTACGAAGACCTGCCCCTCTCGCAAAACTTGAGAAGGATGGTGAAAGCTTTCCCCAACGTAACGGAGGAACACCTGTCCATCACCCTCGAGAAACACGGTAACAACCTGCCCACTGCGCTGGCTTGGATGCAGACGATCGCGGAGATGAAACACATACGGCGCACACTCTTGTCTGCTTTCCCCACAGCCAGTATCGAGGAAGTGGAAGAGGCTGTCAAACAATACAAGGGGGACTTCATGCTTTCCTTCAGTCTGTTGGACAGTAAGCACGAGCCCATGGAGGACTGGATGGATTTCGCCTTTGCACGGAGGCGCGGAGTCATGGATATCGGAGCAGACGCGCCGGAGTTCATCTACGACGACCCGGAGACACGGTCTTTCGAGAATCAATGGTGGAGGACATGCATCTTAATAAGGCGACACAGGGTTTCCCACTCTCCGGCAGTAGACGCGCTGTGGCCCAAGCTCGCTCCCATCGCGGTCGCACCTAGGCCCATATCCCCCAGATTCTTGAATTACGTCAATAATCTCGGGAACTACAATACGAATAGACCCCTTTTCACGAAGGCGGTGGGCACACTGCGAGCACAGCAGGACTTCGATGGCTTGGTCGCCCTCCTGGGCGAACCCCGGCCACACTTCAAGGACAACAACGACCATCACCCTGCTCTAGCGGTGCTACACGTCCTTGTTGGCGATGGCCTTGCATCCCCGGCAGCTGCGGCTTGGCTCGCCTTATGTGTCTTCAAAGACCCCGACATGTATGACACGTATGTCCCCCTTTTCTACGGCTTCTCAGCCATTAGGAGGAAGGTCTGGAACGACCGCAACATCCACATGGCTGCGAGTGCTGAAGCGGCCAGTAAGCAAGGAAGCGCCAGAGCGTCCAGGATAAACGCTGCGGCAGCAAAAGAGACGTACGCGAGCGCCGTCCCAGGTACCATCAAGCACGCTCTGGAAAAGCAGAGGCAAAAGCAAGACACAGGGAGCGGCCCCACCAAAGGCAAAGTAGACAAGACTTCGGTCAGCTCAAGAGGCTCGAAGAAGAGTAAGCGCATCAGAGGGATCTCGCCCAGCGCAGAAATCCCCGAGGATGAAGCGGAAGCACAAGAGGAGGAGCAGGAGGAGACTATGAGCGTTGCACTGGGCGTCCTTCTGCATGATGATTGATTGTTACGGCCCCCATGTAAAGACTAACACTAACCTGGTTTGGGTTCTCATGTTACTGGCTGCTTCTCACGGCTCATTCTGATTTATGGTATTCGAATCCCATTCTCCAGAGTTTCATAGATTCATCGGCACGAATATTGTATACTGAGATCTTTGCGGAATCACGCCTATTTGTCCCCATTTCTAACCAGGCTCTGCCTGACCACTACATGTCCAATAGAAAATTTAGTGGGGAATTAGCCATGGCCCTCCGGCGTTCCCCTCCCACAGGATTTCCGGTCACTAATGGGGCAATCCCCCTCCACAGCGTCATGGAATACAAACTCGCAAGCTCAAGATGTCCCGCAAAGGCTGTCGGCTACCTGGCTCAGAGCCGAGGGGCTGACGGTGACGGTGGAGGGACAGCGGGTACCTCCCTGGCTGGTGTGGTGGCTGCCAGTGTCACAAACAACCAGAAACGCGAATCCCCCCACCCTGCGGCCCCGAGGCGGAGAGCCGCAGGCTCCAACCGCGATCCGCCCCCCCCTACCTCGGGACAGACCTTGGCCCCCAAAAGGGCTGGAGGGAAGCTCCCAGATGGGGCCGAGGCAGTGCCTGAGGATCCCCCCATACAGCTGACACGGAGATCCTTCAAACTAGCTACATGGAACATGTGCGGCCAGGGCACTAAGGAAAAACGGAATACGTCGGAGAAAATGCGCTTTGCTGAACAACTAATGACATTGGAAGATATAGACATTCTAGTGTTGACTGAGACCCACACGACAGCGCTACCGTGCAGCCGACGAGTACAGGTCCTGGAGCAATCGGGCCTGGCCGCAAGGGCCGGTATAGCGGTGCTGACGAGAACTGGGGCTGGTTGGGACGTGCTCCACAGCGAGGTCATGGTGCTCGGCCACGCAATAATCGTACAGGTTTCTCACCGAGTAAGCAGGGAGTCTTTCTGGGTGTTAGGTGTATATGGGGACGTTTCCAAAGGCCAGACGTCCCTGGTAGAATTCTACGAGAAGCTGCTTGAAAGGTTATCAGCCTTTGTACGACGACAGGCGAGGACCCACTGGGGAGGATGCTTCGCGGCAGGAGACTGGAACTTCGTGGAGTTTGCCAAGGATAGGTTCCCTACAGGACATGCGGACATGGCCCCGACGAGATTACTGACATGCTTCAACAAGATTAAAGATCTTTGCGGATTACGAGACATAGCGGGGGAACACCCCGCCCCCTCTCACTGGTCATACAATAAGAAGACTCATCACGGACTCGTATACTCTAGGCTCGACAGGGTGTATCGACCATCTTTGGGCTGGTCGAGTGGCACAGTCACTCCTATGGATACAGGAAAGTCGGACCACCGACTTATCATGGCCACGGCGCACGTGCGGCGGCCGAAAGTCGAAAAGGCAGTCCCAGCGCAGAGGCTCCCTAATATGGAAACCTTGGACGCGACGCGAGAGTTCTGGCCCAGCATATTGAGGAGCTGGGACGCGTTGACAAGGGGTGGTCCGATATCTCTCGAAACATGGAGGATCTTTAAAGAATCCGTGCTAACAGCAGGAGTGAATGAGGCGAAAGCAATGAAATCATTCGGGAAGCGAGACTGGGTGAATGCCCTGCGGAGCGAAAACGTACCTCCAGAAGAGATCATGAGCGCTGTTACCCGGGCCAACAGACAAATATGGCGCAAAAGTAGTCCCCCTGCCCGTACACCCACTAAGTGGCCTGCGGCAATCCCGGCTTATGTGAGGGAACAGAAGCAGAGTCGGCATTTTGTCCCGAGCAAGGACTCCCCTTGGAAGACTCCCATTAGGAGCACAACCACTGCCCCACGAGGAGCCACCAGTGACCCTATTATTTTTGCACGGCCCGCAAAAGTGAAGGGGGTCGCAGAGCTCTTGCAAGAGAGGGCGGCTCAATTCGAGAAGTCCGCCAAGGACAAATGGGAGAAAATGACTAGGACACACTCATCGGAATGGTTCAAACAATCGTCCAACAAGGAGCTGGACGAGAGGGGGAGCAGAGCCTCTGTCTCGGTAGAAGGTCTTCGACGGCCTGAGGAAGACGTCGCTAGAACGGATCTACAAGGGATGACTGAGGTGGCAAGGGACTACTTCTATGCGTTACACACCCCTGAGCCCCTAGACCAGGTAAGGAAAGATGCGCAGAACGACCTGCTGAGAAAGGTCAAGCTCCAGAGCCTACAGCTTCCAGGTCCGAGCGAGGAGGATACGAGAGAGGGACCTTTCACGGACGAGGAGATGAAATCCCTCCTATCCAAAATGCCAAACACCGCCCCGGGGCCTGACGGCATCCCCTACCCCTTCTGGAAGAGACTCATCAAGCTTTTGGACGGCCTCCAGGATGGTGCCTCGCCCCCCCGAACGTTCTGGGGCGTCTTCTCTGATCTGACAACTGACATCGCCAGGAGGGGTTCTTCCAGGGGTGGCTTCAAGGATGCCAACATTAGCCTGTTTTACAAAAAAGGCGACCCTACACTGGTTTCGAATTACAGACCCATTTCTTCCATGAACACGGATTGCAAGATGTACACTAACCTGGTCAACGCGCGGCTAGCGCCTTGGGCCGTGTCCAAGCTACACCCCGATCAGAAAGGCTTCGTGCCGGGGAGGTTGATGAATGAACACACCAGGCTGGCATCGGAGGTGGCTCACCTGTGTGACGTGACAGAAACACCGGGCTTCATCGTGGGTCTGGATCAAGCTAAGGCATACGATAGAGTAGATCAGCGCTGGTTGTTAAAGGTCCTGAAGGCTTTCGGCCTGCCGGCTGACCTCCTGCTACTCATCAGCGACCTCACCAGTGGTTGCAAGTCGCGCGTTCGGATTAACAGCGGCTACAGCCCTTACCTAGAACTGAAACGAGGGGTTAGACAGGGAGATCCCTTGTCTTGCCTTCTTTTTAATTTCTCTATAGAACCCCTGGCCATCAAGCTGAGGGAGCAGATAATCGGCCTCTCAGTACCGGGGTTAGCCCCGGTGAAGGTAATGCTGTATGCGGACGATGTCAACCTGTTCCTGGGCAGCCATGATTCTATCCCAGAAGTGTCCGACTGCTTGGCGGAAGTATCGTACGTCATCGGCTCCAAATTTAACCTGGACAAGACCGACATGAAACTGGTTGGCCCGCACGACTTCAAACTGCAGTGCTTTACCGCTCAGGATATGGGAGGGTCTGTGATCCCTGGAGCGCACATCCTGCCACCGGCGAACCCACTATGGGTACTCGGGGTATGGATCGGCAGCAGAGACAACGCCTTACAAAGGTGGCTACAAATCGATACCCACATAGGTAAGATAATCTCCCAATGGCAAGCAATTGGCGCGTCTGTGCGGAACAGATCGCTCCTAGCCAAAGCCCTGATGCTGTCGAGGTGTCATTTCCTCATGGATGGTAATGGCGTACCGCCGCATATGCTACGAAAGATTAGCGGCAAAATTATGAGCTTTGTGCGGGGTAAATTCTCCGCTATGGCATATAGGACACTGGAGGCCCCCCTGGCGGAGGGTGGCATGAACTCACCCTCGCTTATAACACGGAAGTACGCCGCGGACTTGAAGTTCCTGAGTGATCTTGTTACGGGCAACCAACGAGTGCCCTGGAAGCAGTGGACATGGATGGACCTGAAGCTGGCGTCGTTCACTAGTAGGGCTGGCACGTACAGCGGATTGAACCCCTTCATCCAACAGGCCTACACGAAGCCATCCCTGTTGCAAGGTAGAGTTTCCCAGGCTTTCTTAACCGCTAGGAGATTCGGCTTAAACATGGAGTGCGCGACGCCGTCCCTGGAAGCTAGGATGAGAGCTCCTTTACTCAACCATCCCGCCTTGCCCAGACCAAGTTCACATAGATTCCTGAAGGTTCTAAAGCTTGGGGGAATCAGGGTGACTAAGGTGGTTCACCTGTATGCCCCTCCCCGTACGAAAGGCACAGGCTTGGGTAAGACCCTTTCAGCCCTAAAGAACGATGTGGAAGGCTCGACATGGTCACCACTGGCAAACTACGGAAGCGGGCCGCGAAGCAACCACATCAATATATGGCCCAAAATGTCGGGCCCACTGGGCTGCGTGAGGGTGTTCACCGCCCCTAGGTCCATCATAGCGGGACGGAAGGTCAGGGATGCCTACAAGGCCTCCAGAGTTCGTAGGCCCATGGAAGAATACACCGCAGCCAAGAGGTTACACACCCGACCTCTGGACGCCATAGTCTACGAAAGAGACGTACACATCTGGACGGATGGCTCGGCGGACCAAAACGGGCGAGATGGATGCACGGCAGGATCGGCCTGGGCCTCTGACCTGCAACTTAGCGATAAGGTGTCCTTGTCGGGTTCGACCCTCTCTAACAATGTCGCGGAGGTAGCAGCAGTTGTACTATGCCTGCAGGCATGGCGCAACGCTCACATAGTGATACATACTGACTCGACCTACGTGTTGAGTTTGGTCAAAGGAGGCCTCCTGGCTATGGAACGCGACGGTTGGGGGGATGCCCCAAGACAGATGAGCCGAGGCCCCCCTACGCGCCTCCTACGTTTCCTGCTGTACCTACTGCGGGACAGAACGGGCAGGTTGGACTTTGTGAAGGCCAAGGCCCATAGCAATGATGCCATGAACAACCTGGCAGACATGTTGGCCAACGAGGGTCGCATGACCGGGAGGGTTTTCGACGTAGGTAACATTGAAGTCCCGGATGGTTGGGTGGATACATCCCCTGTGTTATGCCACCAACCCCTCGACTACTTAACAAAGCTTACAGTTAGGGCCACGGTGAGAGCCCCGAGTGGCACCATTAAGTTCGAGGCTTTCTCAGATAGATGGGTGGTAACTATCGGGCACATGTTCGATATCGTGCTGGACCCGGGTAGTCACATCGGTAAGGTGTGGCAACTCACCATCCCGGAGGGCCTGAAGGAGGTGCTCTGGAAAGAAATGAACGGGGCGCAAGTCATCGGCCATAGGTACCATGGCACTGGGCAGGCCAAATCTGACATGGGTAGATTCTGCGCTTGTGACGAAGAAATGTCCCTGCGCCACATCCTCCTAGGCTGCGACGCTTACAAACTACAACCCCTGCTGGACGCGCTGACGGACGCCTTGCGGAAGGTTTCCCCGCATAACAGCTTCAAGACCTTACACCCGGATGAATGGGGCTACTCCCCCTGGTACCCCCTCCTGGCGCTAAAGGAGATAGAGGAGAGCGCTCTCCCAATAGCCAAAGGCAGGAAGGCCCTCCTTAAGAGCCTGACGAAAACCAGGCAAACGCGAGAATGGATGATAGGCAACTATTACTGGGCCCTATGGAAATGGAGAATGAAGGAGGTCCATGAGCCTGACTTCAAGTTCGTGCCCATTTTCTGCGTAGAATCCCTCCACAAGATACTGGTCACCCCCATCCCCTCTCACTTGTCGAGGGTAATGGACGACTGTACCGATAGCCCTGTCGAGGCCAATCCGGCCGCGAGGGATGCACAGGCGGAAGCAGAAAGCGACCTCTCCTTACTGCCCCCTCCTATCTCCCACATCTTGGATCACGCTAACGAAGCACCCCCGTCGAGGCAAAGCGCGCCGGTTGCGCGCCCCGTCGGAGCACCATTGACGATGAGAGTCACGCAATCCCTCACCTCTAGGGAGAGGATCCTGCGAGCTCTCACAGACGACGCCTACGCATAACATGCTAGGCTCACTACGTCTGCTGACACCTCCCATTACACCCAGACCCCATCGTCTCCATGACCCTTCCTCCACCCTCTGGGAGCCGGTCCTACTCCGGCTGTAAGGCGGGGGATAGTGGCCCTCACCCGAGTTTGCTTGCGGACAGACGGTGAAGGCCCAGGGAGGGACGTTAAACAACTTATGGGCGGTCCGGTACGGCTAGCCCTGTCAGTCGCAGGCAGGGGTCATCACAGCCTAGGTCGGACAGGAGGCCCCCTGCAGGTTTAGTGGGTATTCCATGGTCACTCCGACCGCTGGCGACCCCCACACTCCCGGCCTCTGAAGCTGAGGCGGATCTGGATATTCTCTTGGGCACCGGGAGACCATCTTGCCCCTGAGTGACAGAGCAGCTGTATTGGCGCCTCCAACAGGCAACGGGGTCTTAAACCAGATTCCTGCAGGTGACGGTAGGGAGAGTTCTAGAGAACAGGCGGTGCCGGATGATGGGGCGCCACTCCATAGAGACGCCAGCAGCAGGGGACGGGAGACCATCTCCCCTCTCTGGCTCCTCATGGTTTAGGCGGCAGAGCCGCCTCCCTGACCCACAAAAAAAAAAAAAAAAAAAAAAAAAAAAAAAAAAATGGGAAAGAAGCAGAGGCGGGGGTGGTGTGGAAGTGGAAACTACACACGGGCAGTGAGGTGGAGGCCATGCGAACGCGGTGGTACAGAAGTGGAGGCGAAGAGGGAATAGCGGAGCGCGCGGGGCAGAGGCGGGTCTACACTATCGGGGCGAGTCCAGTAGCGAGCGGAGAATGATACACACGTGAGGGAATACAGGATACAATCGGGGAGCATCAGAAAGAGTCCGTACATACGAGACACGAGTCATAGGGAGCGGGAAGGGAACGAGGGGATTGGAAGGGGAGCGGAATTGGAGGAGGAATATCGGAGTGACCGGAGGGAGCGGAGATCGTCGGAATAGGGAGGAAAAGGGGAAAAAGGGGCGATATTATCGCAGTACCCCCCACCAAGGGTCAGCGTCCTCGCTGACTATCGACGGACCCTCCTTCGTCTGGCGGGTCATGCACGAGCGGCAGGAGGGTCGGTTCGCTTAGGGGCGTCCGGATGTCTGCGGTAAAAGTCCTCCTCGAGGTCGAAATCATCGTCTCCGTCCTGTAGGAGGCGGGGTCCAGCATCGGAGTCAATATCTTCGGCGTTTTCCCAAGTGTCGTGTTCCTCTGTGAAGCCCTCCCATCGGATCTTGAACTGGAATCGATTGCGGAACCATCGAGAATCCAGATACTTCTCTATGACCCAGAATTCCTCATCATTGACCTTGATCGGAGGAGGAGCGGGATTTACGCGGTTCGGAATCGTGTCAGGAGTTGCTTCGGATAGGACATTGACATGGAAAACGTCGTGGATCTTCCATTGAGCGGGAAGCTCGAGTCGGTAAGTCAAATCCGAGAGCTTATCCTTGATCCGGAACAGGCCGTGACGTTTACTAGCGAGTTTCAGAGATGGCTCATCAGTCGTGAGGTTGGTAGCTTCGAGCCAGACTGAATCTCCGACTTGGAAACCGGGATTATCACGTTTCCACTTGTCGTAGGCCCGTTTCGAGATTTCCTGTGACCGTTCGATAGCGCGTTTACATTCCTCCTGGGCTTCGTGAATCCGCCGGATCCGTATGTCAGGCTCATCGGATTGGGCCGCAGTCGGGACGTTCGAGAGAGTCGGGTGGTAGCCAAAATTTGCGAAGAACGGAGTTGTGTCGATCGACGGATGATGGTGGTTATTGTATGAGAATTCCGCCATCGGTAGAAGGTCGGCCCAATCATCCTGACGGTGAGAACAGAACATGCGGAGATAGGTTTCCATCCACTTGTTGTTGTTCTCGACTTGTCCTTGTGTCTGCGGATGATAGGCGGTTGAGAAGCGGGGTTCTATTCCAAGTCCCTTGTAGAGGCTTTTCGTAAACGCGGCGGTGAAGGTCGATCCTCGGTCCGTTCCATGTACCAGCGGGATTCCATGCAGTTTCCAGATATGGCGGATATGCAACTTCATTAAGTCCGGGGCGGAAATATCGGTAGTCGTAGGGATAAAGTGGGCCATCTTCGTCAATCGGTCGGAGACGACGTAGATGGCGTTGAAACCACTCGATTTGGGGAGTTCACCTACGAAATCCGACTGAATCCATTGCCAAGGTCCGTCAGGAGCGGGAATCGGTTGGAGCTTTCCGAATTCCCGCTGATTCCGATGTTTCGCACGTCTGCAGGTATGGCACCCTTGGACATATCGTTTCACCCAAGCTGCTAAGTCGCGTCGCCAGTAGCTGCGGCCGACGAGCTCAAGGGTTCCCGAAGTTCCTAAGTGACCAGTGACTGGAGAGTCGTGGTAGAGTCCCATAACCTTCTTCCAGAGGTCGTCCGACTCAGGGATCCAAATCCGTCCATCCTTCCTTCCTAATCCGTCATCCCAAACCAATCCTTCGGGTTTATCCTCCCAGTCCGCAGCGATCCTGCGGGTTTCCGCCAGAATATCCAAGTCCGAAACGGCGAGGGCAGCAACGAAGACCTCTCCGAGACCTTCCCAGTCCGAAGGAGTCATCTTGGCCTCGCAAGCGGCCAGCTCTGTGAAGTTCTCCGCAGGAATTAACGACTGCGGGATTTTGTCTTTGCCGTCGGCAGGTCGGAGTTCAGCGCGTCGGGACAGGGCATCGGCGGCGCAATTCTTGTCACCAGGTCGGTAGTGGATCTCGTAGTTGTAGTGGGTGAGCAACTCCAACCAGCGCATCTGCTGTCGGTTCAGGATTCGAGGCTTTGCGAAGTACTCCAAATTCTTGTGATCGGTGAGGATTTGGACCGGGAGACGAGTCCGCTCGAGCCAGTGGCGCCAGTTCTGAAGACCTTTTACGATCGCGAGAGCTTCCTTGTCGGGGATCCCATAATTCCGCTCAGCCGGATTCATGGACTTCGACATAAAGCCGATCGGATGGTGGCGACCATCGGTCTGTTTCTGGGAGAGGACGGCACCGTAGGCGTAGTTCGAGGCATCGGTTTCCAGGCGGAATTGCGCGTCGGGATCGGCATGCACAAGGACGGGAGCTTGAGAAACGCGCCACTTCAGGAGTTCGAAGGCTACCTGCTCGTTCTCGGTCCATTGCCAGACTTGGTTCTTCTGGAATAGATCGTGGAGTGGTCGTGCGACATCGGAGAAACCAGGGATCCATCGCCGATAGAAGTTCACAAATCCGATAAATTCCCGCACGCCGCGGACCGACGTCGGGTTTTGCCATTCTGCGATTACGGAGGTCTTCTTTTCGTCCATTTCGAATCCATGGCGGCTGATGTCTACTCCAAGAAACTCGATTTTCGGCTTGTGGAATTCGCATTTCTTCGGGTTGCAGAACAGATTGGCTTCCCGAAGACATTGGAGTGTTTGGCGGACTCCTGCGATGTGTTCCTCTAAAGTCCGATGATGATTGAGCGCATCATCGAGATAGTTTTCGAGGTTCTTGTAGAGCAGCGGGGCGAAGACCTTGTCCATGAGGCGTTGGAAGCAAGGCGGAGCGTTCGTAAATCCGAAGGTCATAACGCGGAGTCGGAAGGGACCGAATGGAGTCATGAACGTGGTCTTCCATTCATCACCGGGTCGGATGCGGACCTGGTTGTAACCGGATTTCAGATCGAACTTCGTGAAGATTTCCGATCCGCGGATGCGATCCATCATTTCGTCAATGCGCGGGAGCGGATAACTGTCCTTGATCGTGATGTCGTTCAGTTTGTGGTAGTTGATAACGGGTCGGCGGGTTCCATCCTTTTTCCAAACGAAGAACATTGGGGCAGCGATTGGACAGTTGGAGTCTGCGGGTTCAGCCCAACCGGCATTGAGCATTTCATCGAGGACTTTTCGGCATTCGGTACGTTCTTCCTGGTTCATATGGTACGGTCGACTTGGCTTTGGGAGCGGTTTCGAAGGATCGAGGTCAATCGTGAAGTCGGAATCCGGTCGGAAATCGGGGAGAGTAGTGGCGGCTTTCTCTCCGTCGAACCTGTCCATGTAGTCGTGGTAGTACTCAGGAATATCTGTAGCTATCGGCTGAAGGCGTTCCGGAATGTCGATTGCATAGAGCTTGATCTCCTTGGTGGTGAGCGGATCTAACTCTGCGTCGGGAATATTTTCGACCGTTTCCGACGTTCGGATGAGAGGACGTTGACTGAAGAATGTACTTGCGGGTAAGGCAAGACAGTGCTTCTCACAGTAATCCGATGCGAAGGTGACCTTACCGCTCGACCAGTGTATCTGCGGATCGTGCTGCTGAAGCCACAGTAATCCGAGTACGATGTTATGCCCTCCCAGCAGTGCGACGTCAAAGGTGAGGGTCTCGGAATGGTTGCCAACGGCCATCCGGATCTCGACCTGTCGGTCTACGCGCGAAAGGAGACGGCCATTTACATCATTTACGGTGAGCGGGTTTCGGCTTTTTGTGACCAGTGCGTTTTGTTCAACAAATCTCGGGTGTATAAAATTCCCCATGGCGCCCGAGTCGACCATGGCTGTTGTCTTGATCATATCCGCCAAAGTAATCGGAGCGGTTAGATGTCTTACTAATTGGTACGGAGTGACAGCCGAAACCAATACTGTATTCTCAGAAGACAAATCCGAATTACAAAACGAGGCAGAGTCCGATACATTTCCGTCCGCGGGCGCAACAGGCTCCGTTGGACGATCTAGTTTTTTGACTCTTCACGAGTCGGGGCGATGTCCGATGGCGGATCGACAGCAGCTGGTTCCACCGCTGCGATATGCGCCTTGGACTTTTGGGGACAGTTCGGGCGGATGTGACCTTTTTCTCCGCACCCAAAGCACCTTCCTTTGGAGCGGAATTGGAGTCGATCGGACTCTGAAAGGCGTGTGCCGATTCGTGCAGACTCGGCCTTGATCTCGGGAGTCGACTGTCGGGAGGCGGAGTCGGGTCGTGGGGTCGAATGGGCGGAGTCGGAGGTGTGGGTCGTGGTCTTTGGTTTGATGTCACGACGGTCGGGGTCCTGGGCGGCCATTCGTTCCTCATCGAGGGTGATAGCGAGAGTCTTGAGGTCGTCCAGGTTATCGGGGCGTCGTCCGACCAGATCGCGCTTAACCTCGAACTTGAGGCCTTGATAGAATGCGGACGTGATCATTTCGTCGTCGTGGAATTCCGTCTCGAGGATGAGCTCTTCGAACGCTTCGACATATCGGCGAACCGATCCGGTTTGCTTCAGGCCAGCGTGGAAACAGTTGCGGGCCTTCTGCTTGGCGTTGAGGTCCGCCCACTTGTTCAGGAAATTCCGCTGGAATAACTTCCAGCTCACAAGGTAGGCGGGAGCGGTATCGATGTCATAGGCGAGTTCGAGTTGGACGCGCTTCCAGTTGGCGGCTTTGTCGGTGCACAGCTGGAGGGCCCACTGGATGCGGATTTCGTCGGAATCGAAACGTGACTTGTTGAGTGCCATAAAGTTATTGCACTCGGCAAGGAAGACGCGGGCTTTAGAGGATGACCCGTCGAAGTGCGAAGGGAGCGCCACCTTCAGGGCTCCGCCGCGCTCCGTCGGAGCGGGCCCTGAAGAAGTCGACCTAGTCGACAGCGTGGTCTCCGATCGCTTTCGTTGGGCATCCTCATAAAGGACCTGTACGTCGGCGAGGAAAGAGAGGAGGTCGGTGATGTGGGCGAGATTCTGAGGTTTATCGGAAAAAGATTCGAGTAAGGCAGGGGTTTCTTCGAGCTTATCCGCAAGGTCGGGAAAGTCCTGCAGGGCTCCTTTGACGCGGTCCCGGAATCGTGTGACCTGTGCATGGAAAGCGGATATTTCATCCTTCAAGGGCAAAGCCTTGTCCTTCGGGGTCCACCTCGGGGCGACAAACGGGGCCATCGGTGGGTTCGGGTTTTCGGTGTCGGGGTCGGTGTCGGGTTCTGGTTCTGCGATTTACGTTCGCGAACGTTCTGGTCGTGCAAGTGCGCGGCACCTCATAGGGTACTCGACGTACTGCGATGGAATCGGTAATTCCGACGGTCTCCGACAGAGACACGCGAGCGGAAGCCGAAAGAGGAATAAAAGGAGGGCTTGAGGCTAGTCCGTTCGCCGACGGAATTAAGTTCTCCGCTCGTCCACGTGCGCCGGCGGGAATATAAACTCCGGGGAGAGGAGGAGGGGATGGGTACGACGACTTACGGGCTTGTCGGACCTAATACCCAAGCGACTGCCCAAAAGCACGACGGGCGCCCAATCTGTCTCGGCGGCTACGCGCTCCGACTAGGTACGACACCGAAGGGGCTGACTGAAGCGGGGGTTCGGTCCGGCTGGCTAGCCCGGCGGTGCTACGGGTGGGAGTTAGCACGCGAGGGCGGGGGAATGTTCCACACGGGCTTGAGGGCCGAAGTCCGACGGGCTGAGGGGCGATCGAGCGAGTCGGGATTTCAATACGAGCGAGGCGGGGCGCAATAACAAACGTCTATAATCGAGACGTCGAGTGAGGGGCATTCCTCATCGAGTCCGAGTCTAAATACAAAGTCCAAACTACGTACATGCGGCTACGGGACTGCAGGAGGCGGTGAAGCGGAAGGCGGTGAGTGAGTGGCATCGCACCTCAGGCACTCGAATCCGGGGCCTTTCAGGCCCGGCTAAGCCTAGTAAATTTACCCCCTGAAGGGGGGTCGTCAGCAGTCAGCAGTCAGCTTCTACATGAGGACGTCAGCTTCTAGATGCTGACGGCCGTCCTCATCTCTCCCTCCGTGGGCGGGCTGCTGGGGTCGCGATAATTTTTGTACGCACTTTAGGATAGTCTGAATACAAATATATAATTTATTGTATAATTTACGTCGTCTAGAAAATGTGAGAAAAATCGAAAGGGGAACCGTCATGACGGCCACCCTTAGATCCTTCCGGTCCGTCATGACGGCCGCCCTAGGTGCTGACGGCCCGTCATGACGGCCACCCTTAGGTGCTGACGGTCCGTCATGACGGGCCCCCTAGTGCCGACGGGCCGTCATGACGGCCGCCCCTAAGATGCTGACGGTCCGACGGGCCCCTTAGGTGTTGATGTCCCGTCATGACGGGCCCCCTAGGTGGTGATGTCCCGTCATGACGGCCGCCCCTAGGTGCTGACGGCCACCCTAGGTGCTGACGGCCCGTCATGACGACCCCCCTGAATGCTGACGGCCCGTCATGATGGCCACCCTTAGGTGCTGACGGTCCGTCATGATGGGCCCCCTAGGTGGTGATGTCCCGTCATGACGGCTGCCCCTAGGTGTGACCGTCCGTCATGACGGCGCCCCTAGGTGCTGACGAGCCGTCATGACGGCCGCCCTAGGTGCTGACGGGCCGTCATGACGGTCACCCTTAGGTGCTGACGGTCCGTCATGACGGGCCCCCTAGTGCTGACGGGCCGTCATGACGGGCTCCCTAGTTGGTGGTGTCCCGTCATGACGGCCGCCCCTAGGTGTGACCGTCCGTCATGATGGGCCCCCTAGGTGCTGACGGTCCGTCATGACGGACGCCCTTGGGTACTGACGGTCCGTCAGCACCTAGGGGTCTCGTCATGACGGCCCGTCAGCACCTAAGGACGGTCGTCATGACGGTCCGTCAGCACCTAGGGATACCGTCACGACGGATCGTCAGCACCTAGGGGCGGCCGTCATCAGCCCCTAGAGGGCCCGTCATGACGGCCCGTCAGCACCCAAGGGACCGTCAGCAGCAGAAGAGCCATCTGCGCGTCGTCCTGGAGCTCCAATAAATGTATAAAATATTCCACCGTAGTTTATTTATGTATTTACTTTGAATTTATTTGAATATTTGGATGCGCGCGGCGGCCCAAATCGTGGGTTTTCGTGAAATAAATTTACCGAATTTCAATGCTTGCATCAGTAATAATGTAAATATATTTATTTCGAATATATCTACGCGCGCGGCGGCCCAGAACGCCTGTTCCCGACGGCCTATGTAGGTCTATACAGTACGCGTCGGGCCGATAGGCACCTCAAAGTTTGTATTGCCTGTATTGCAATACCGAAAGCAATTGAAAAAAGCCACCACACGGAATCGTGTCTGCGTCTCCTGGGAATATGTCAGATATTCCCAACGCCGCCGCCGCTGCCGCCGCCGCCGCCACCACCACCTGCCGCCACCACACGATAATATTTGTATATACTATAGGATAGCTTGAATAAATAAATAAAATTCATATTATAATTTACATCGTCTAGATAATCTCAGAGAAAATCGTAAGTTGTAGAAGCTGACGGCCCATTATCAGCATCGTCATGACACGCCGTCATGACGACGCACGAAAGAAATAGGACGTCCAATGCGGCCCGTATAAATTATAAATTACACCACCATAGTTTATTTTATTTTATTTTATTTATTTTTATTTTTATTTTATTGGGACGCGTGCAGCGACCCAGAATGGGGGCTTTTGTGAGACAAATTTACCTAATGTCACTATTTGTATCGATAACAAGGTAAATACATTTATTTCTAATTTATCTGAACATATCGGCCCATCACCAGATCGATAACACCCGGCCACCCGATATCAGGGCAAACATGCCGAGGTGTGCCGAATGGGTGATCATGCCATTCATTCGGCGAAGCGCCAGGGTGTCGATCAGGCACCACGAAAAACCACCTCGAAAAGACAAAGCAATCCCGAAAAGAAAAAATTCTAGCGATAGTAATACGAATGCTAGAGGGCTCGGATGAGCCGGCATAGAGTACCTTGATAGTCTAGATTTGAAATTTTAAAAAAGCCTACAACGGGTATGGCCACAACTTTTGGGGGTGTTGGGAACATCAATGCGTTCACATTCCCTGTTCTGCGGCTTGGTACATGTGCACCGCGAGTAGGGAAGGTATGAATACATGCAGGGGCAGCCCATTACAATATGCACCAGTAACTGATGGACTGTCATTCGCCCTCAATTCGAGGGGAGCATCATATCCATGTGTCCGCCATATGGAGCAGCAGCCGCCGAGCGCCATTGTACAGCTACGCAGCTACGATGAAGTCCTGAAATATATACAGAATAGTATCTTTTGCTCTCAATGACTCAGGTAAGTGCCTAAGTCGTAAGCAATGCAATGCAAAGTCGGGCGGACGCATGCCTGGCCTACCCTATCGGGCGGACGCGTACCAACCACCTGACCTACCTTATTGGTCCGATGCGTACCGGTCGCCCCAGTGTACCCTATCGGCGCGACGCGTACCGTATAGGTCGTCGGGTCCCCCGCCTTCAACAGTTCGTCGCGCAAGCCGTATTAGAGCGAGCGAACGATTCCTTTTATTTTACGGCCCTTTTAGCAACGCTTCGAGGATCATTGAGGCTGCAGGGAATGCGCACGCCCACGCGCACAGGTGTTCTGGGTCGCCACACGCGTAAATATATTCAAATAAATTGGAAATAAATGTATTTACCTTGTTATCGATACAAATAGTGACATTAGGTAAATATGTCTCACAAAAGGCCCCATTCTGGGTCGCTGCACGCGTCCCAATAAAATAAATAAATAAAAATAAATAAATAGATAAAATAAAAATAAAAATAAATAAAATAAAATAAAATAAACTATGGTGGTGTAATTTATAATTTATACGGGCCGCATTGGACGTCCTATTTCTTTCGTGCGTCGTCATGACGGCGTGTCATGACGATGCTGATAATGGGCCGTCAGCTTCTACAACTTACGATTTTCTCTGAGATTATCTAGACGATGTAAATTATAATATGAATTTTATTTATTTATTCAAGCTATCCTATAGTATATACAAATATTATCGTGTGGTGGCGGCAGGTGGTGGTGGCGGCGGCGGCGGCGTTGGGAATATCTGACATATTCCCAGGAGACGCGGACACGATTCCGTGTGGTGGCTTTTTTCAATTGCTTTCGGTATTGCAATACAGGCAATACAAACTTTGAGGTGCCTATCGGCCCGATGCGTACTGTATGTTATATATTCGAAATAAATATATTTACATTATTACTGATGCAAGCATTGAAATTCGGTAAATTTCCCGCGATTTTGGCCGCCGCGCGCATTCAAATATTCAAATAAATTCAAAGTAAATACATAAATAAACTACGGTGGAATATTTTATACATTTATTGGAGCTCCAGGACGACGCGCAGATGGCTCTTCTGCTGCTGACGGTCCCTTGGGTGCTGACGGGCCCCCTAGGGGCTGATGACGGCCGCCCCTAGGTGCTGACGATCCGTCGTGACGGTATCCCTAGGTGCTGACGGTCCGTCATGACGACCGCCTTAGGTGCTGACGGGCCGTCATGACGAGA
>Ga0307515_10003749_pt1 | contig 31847 bp, 26 predicted proteins | sample 17_EM_MG_FD_194513 | JGI IMG/M metagenome (GOLD analysis project Ga0307515, IMG submission 194513) | Populus trichocarpa ectomycorrhiza microbial communities from riparian zone in the Pacific Northwest, United States - 17_EM | ecosystem: Host-associated > Plants > Roots > Unclassified | place...
GGGTGGAGTTCGGCCCGGTCAACGCCCGCGCGGGGAATTGGGGCAGGTCACAAAGGGGGTGGGGGTGGGTTGTGACGCGTCATGTTGTGGGGTCAGTGTTTGGGGCCCACGTGGGTGTCCATGAGGGCGACTGGGGCTTTGCGGGCGACGGAGATGTCCCTCCTTCTGGAGTGCGAAGACGCCGATGCCGGGGCGCACCTTCGCTATGGCCTCGCGGGACAGTTGGATGAGCCCGGGCCACGCGTCGGCAGACGGTCCGGGGGCCGGGTTCGCGATGCTGGACAGGGGTTCGAGTCTGTCCTGCCAGGAGCGGATCGCGACACGCAGCGAAAAGCGGAGGTTCACGCGAACGTGAACCTCCGCTTTAAATGTTTGCCTTCGATTTGAAGGAAAAGTGCCCCGAGTCGGATTCGAACCGACGCTTGATGGGTTTTGAATCCATTGTCTCTACCGCTGGACTACCGGGGCTTCCTCGGAAACCAAGGTCAACGGTCTCCCGCTGTGCCCCCACCTTATCGCAGCTAGGTAGGCTCTTGTCAGCACTACCCCCGTGCCCTGAACGAGGAGCCCCCGTGACCGCCCCCGAGTCGCCCCAGCCCGTAGACGCGCCCGACGACGACAAGTCGCACGTGCCTCCGCTGACGACCCGTGTCGTCATCGCCGAGGACGAGGCCCTGATTCGGCTCGATCTCAAAGAGATGCTCGAAGAAGAGGGGTACACCGTCGTCGGTGAGGCCGGTGATGGTGAGCAGGCCGTCGAGCTGGCCCGTGAGCACAAGCCCGACCTGGTGATCCTCGACGTGAAGATGCCCAAGCTGGACGGCATCTCCGCGGCCGAGAAGATCGCCGAGGAGGGCATCGCTCCCGTACTGATGCTCACCGCCTTCTCGCAGCGCGACCTCGTCGAGCGGGCGCGGGACGCCGGTGCGATGGCGTACCTCGTGAAGCCCTTCAGCAAGAGTGACGTCGTGCCCGCGATCGAGATGGCCGTTTCGCGCTTCACCGAGCTCAAGCAGTTGGAGCAGGAGGTCGCCGACCTCACGCTGCGGCTGGAGACCCGCAAGCTGGTCGACCGGGCGAAGTCGATTCTCCAGACCGAGTACGGGCTGTCCGAGCCGGCCGCGTTCCGTTGGATCCAGAAGACGTCGATGGACCGTCGGATGTCCATGCAGCAGGTCGCCGAGGCGGTCATCCAGGACGCGGACGAGAAGAAGTCCTCGAAGGGCTGACACCGGCCCACCCACGGCAGCAGGTACGACGAGGCCCGCGCCCCCGAAGCTGGGGGCGCGGGCCTCGTCGTAGAGAAACAACCGGAAGCGACCGGAGACGAAGACTCAGTCCTCGCCGAGGTACGCCTTCCGTACCGACTCGTCGTGCAGCAGGTCCTGGCCCGTGCCGGAGAGGACGATGTTGCCGACCTCCATGACGTGGCCCTGGTCGGCGAGCGACAGGGCCGCCTGGGCGTTCTGTTCGACGAGGAGGATCGTCGTGCCGGAGGCCTTGAGCTCCACGATCGTCGCCAGGATCTTCTGCATCATGATCGGCGAGAGACCCATGGACGGTTCGTCCAGCATCAGCAGCTTCGGCTGGGACATGAGCGCGCGGCCCATCGCCAGCATCTGCTGCTCACCGCCGGAGAGGGTTCCCGCGGCCTGCTTCTGGCGCTCTCCCAGGATCGGGAAGAGGTCGTAGGCGCGCTGGATGTCCTTCTCGATGCCTTCCTTGTCCTTGCGGAGGAAGGCGCCGAGCTGGAGGTTCTCGGCGATGGTGAGGCGGGGGAAGATGTGTCGGCCTTCGGGGGAGTGGGCCAGCCCGAGGGAGACGATCTTGTGTGCGGGGACGTTCTTCAGCGGTTTGCCGTCGAAGGTGATGTTGCCGCCGGAGGGCTGCAGCAGGCCGGAGAGGGTGCGCAGGGTGGTCGTCTTGCCGGCGCCGTTGGTGCCGATGAGGGTGACGACCTGGCCGGCCTCGACGCTGAAGGAGATGCCCTTGACGGCTTCGATCTTGCCGTAGGAGACCCTGAGGTCCTCGACCTCTAGCAGTGCGGTCACTGGGCTTCTCCCTTGGTGCTGGTGGTGCTCTCCGCTTCCGCCGCGGGCTGGGTGTCCTCGGGTGTGGGTTCGAAGGGTTCGCCGAGGTAGGCGGCCACGACGCGTTCGTCGGCCTGGACGACGTCGGAGGTGCCTTCGACGAGTTTCTCGCCCTGGACGAGGACGGCGACGCGGTCGCAGAGGTTGAAGATGAAGCGCATGTCGTGCTCGATGACGAGGACGGCGATGCCCTTGTCGCGGATGGCGAAGACCAACTCCTCGGTCGCCCGCGTCTCCTGGGGGTTCATGCCGGCCGTCGGTTCGTCGAGCAGCAGGAGACCCGGCTCGGAGGCCAGGGCGCGTGCGATCTCCAGCTTGCGCTGTTCGCCGTAGGGGAGGTTGCGTGCCAGGTGGTCGCGCTTGTGGGCGAGGCCGATGAACTCCAGGAGTTCCATGGCGCGTTCTTCGCTCGCCTTTTCGGCACGCTTGAAGCCGGGGCCGCGCAGGAGGGCCGACCAGAGGCCTTCCTTGGTGCGGGTGTGGCGGCCGACCAGCACGTTCTCCAGGACCGTCATGTTGGCGAACAGACGGATGTTCTGGAAGGTGCGGGCGATGCCGGCCTTGGTGACCAGGTGGGGCTTCGGCGGAAGGACCGTGCCCTGGTAGGAGACCGTGCCCTCGGTGGGGACGTAGAGGCCGGTGAGGCAGTTGAAGAAGGTGGTCTTGCCGGCGCCGTTGGGGCCGATGAGGCCTACGATCTCGCCGGCGTTGACGGTGAAGTCGACGGAGCGGACGGCGGTGAGGCCGCCGAAGCGCATGGTGACGTCACGGGCTTCGAGTACAGGTGTCGTCATGGCTCTCTACGCCCCTGCCTTGGTGATGGCCGGTTCGTCGGTCAGGGTCGTGGTGTCCGGTACGTCGAGTTGGCCGGTCTCGTGGAATTCCAGCTGGCGTCGGCGGTTGGGGATGATCCCCTCGGGGCGGAAGCGCATCAGGAGGATGAGCGCGATGCCGAAGGCGAGCAGCGACTTGTCCTGGAGCGCCACGAGCTTCTCCGGGAGCAGGTAGAGCAGGGCCGCGCCGAGGAAGGGTCCGGAGACGGTGCCCATGCCGCCGAGGACGACGGCGGCCAGCAGGAACGCGGAGTTGGGCGGGGCCGCTCCGGCGAACTGGTACGGGTTCGGCACCACGCTGTAGGTGACGTGGGCGCTGACGGTGCCGGCGAGGCCGGCGAGGGTGGCGCCGAGGGCGAACGCGATGAGCTTGACGCGGAAGCCGTTGATGCCCATGGCGGTGGCGGCGGTCTCGTCCTCGCGGATGGCGATCCAGGATCGGCCGATGCGGGAGTCGGAGGCGCGGCGGTAGATCGTGACGACGAGGGCACTGATCAGGACCATGAGCAGGTAGTAGTTGGCGAACCGGCCGATGGTGAATCCGGCGATGTCGTGGTTCTGGCCGAAGTCGAAGCCGAAGAACGACAGGTCGGGGATGGACGGGATGCCGTTGGGGCCGTTGGTGATGTCGGGGCCGGAGACGCCGTCCATGTTGTTGACGGCGATGCGGAAGATCTCTCCGAAGCCGAGGGTCACGATGGCGAGGTAGTCGCCGCGCAGGCGCAGGGTCGGGGCGCCGATGAGGACGCCGAAGACCAGGCTGGCGGCCGCACCGGTGAGGGCGGCGGCCCAGAAGGGGAACTGGACGCCGGAGAACTTGGAGAACTCGGAGCCGGAGACCAGGGCGGCGGTGTAGGCGCCGACACCGAGGAAGGCGACATAGCCGAGGTCGAGGAGTCCGGCGAGGCCGACGACGATGTTGAGGCCGAGGGCGACGGTTCCGAAGATCAGGATGTTGACGCCGAGGTTGGCGTAGTGGTCGTTGGTCTGGGTGAAGGGGAAGCCGATCGCGGCGACGAAGCCCATGGCGAGGGCGAAGCTGCGGTTGTCGGCGGTGAGGCGGCTGAAGCGGTCGAAGAGACCGGCCGTCTGCAGGGCCCAGGCGGTGAAGACGACGACGATGAGGAAGCCGATGAAGAGTTCGTCCTCGGCGTCGATGCCGTAGGCGAAGACCGTGAGGCCGAGGGCGGCGACGATGGTGATGGCGAGTCGCTGGATCCAGGGCGCGGTGGCCTGGGGGGCCGGGACATGGTCGGCCTTGGCGATGTACGCCTTGAGCGCTTCCTTGGTGCTGTCGGTGGCGTCCTGCGGGAGGGCGAGGGCGCCGATGACGGGGAGCAGGGAGGCGACGGCGGCGATGTAGGTGCCGGGTTCCCAGTTGACGATGCCGCCGAGTTCGGCGGCGATCGAGATCACCGTGTACCAGGTGACGGCGAAGCCGCTGAGGGCGGTGAGGACGAGGGGTGCGTTGTTGCGGGCGGGCAGGAGCCAGCCGAGTCCTCGGACGCCGTAGGTGGAGAGGGCGAAGAGGGCGGTGATGATGCCCGCGATGAGGGTGAGGACCTGGAGGCCGCCGGGGTAGCCGTTGACGGTGAGGTCGCCGGGGAAGTCGGAGGTCCAGGTCCAGCGCAGGAAGGTGGAGGCGGTGGTGAGGATGCCGCCGGCCAGGAGGAGAGCGCGGGCCGTCGCGAGGGGCAGCGGGATGAGGCCACGCTGTGCCGCGGGGGCGGTGGCCGCTGTCTGAGGGTTCTCGGTCGTCTCGGTCATGTGATCACGCCCTGTCCGCGACGCGTTCGCCGAGCAGGCCTTGTGGCCTGAACAGCAGTACGAGGATGAGGAGACAGAAGGCCCAGACGTTGGCCCAGCCGGATCCGCCGAGCTGCTGCATGCCGGGGATGTGGTTGATGTAGGCCGAGGCGAGGGTCTCGGCGACGCCGAGGACGACTCCGCCGAGCATGGCGCCGTAGATGTTGCCGATGCCGCCCATGACGGCCGCGGTGAAGGCCTTGAGGCCCATCAGGAAGCCCATGCGGTAGCCGATGTTGCCGTACTTCAGGCCGTAGGAGACGGCTGCTACGGCGGCGAAGAAGCCGCCGATGGCGAAGGCTATGACGATGATGCGGTTGGTGTCGATGCCCATGAGCTGGGAGGTGTCCGGGTCCTGGGCGGTGGCCTGCATGGCGCGGCCGGTGCGGCTCTTGCGGACGAACCAGGCGAGGCCGGACATGCAGACGATGGCGGCCACCACGAGGAAGATGTCGGCGTCGGTGATGGTGACCGAGCCGATGTCGTGGCTGCCGTCGAGGCTGGGGAAGGAGCGGTCCTTGTCGGCGCCCGGGTAGAAGTTCCGGACGACTTCCTGGAGCGCCAGTGAGAGGCCGATGGCGGTGATGAGGGGCGCCAGCCGTGGTGCTTGCCGCAGGGGGCGGTAGGCGAATCGTTCGGCCCCTACCGCGACGAGGACGGAGACGATTCCGCCGCCGATCAGCATGAGTGGTACCGCGACCACCATCGAGGTGCCGTCGGGCAGGATGTAGGCGTAGACCGTGAGGGCGCCGAAGGCGCCGGTCATGAAGATCTCGCCGTGCGCGAAGTTGATGAGCTGGACGATGCCGTACACCATCGTGTAGCCGATGGCGATCAGCCCGTACATCGAGCCGAGGAGCAGCCCGTTGGCCAGCTGCTGCGGCAGGGTGTTCACCGCGTGGCCTCCATTGTCGCTGGTGGTCGTGTGCACAGATCGCGTGCCTGGGGGTGGGGGGGGTGTGACAACGGGCCGCGCGGTCGGGATCCTCCTTCCGCGCGGCCCGTGGTGCGGTGGTGCTGTGGCTGGGATCAGCCGGTGAAGGTACCGGTCTTCACGGCCTTCCAGGCGCCGTTGGTGACCTGGTAGACGGTGAGCTGCTTGTTGCCGGTGTCGCCGTACTGGTCGAAGGTGACCTTGCCGGTGATGCCTTCGAAGTCGGACTTCTGTACGGCGTCGACGACCTTGGAGCGGAGGTCGTTGCTGTCGGGCAGCTTGCCGTCGTTGGCGTCCTTGACGGCCTTCACGGCCTTGATGATGGCGGAGGCGGCGTCGTAGGAGTAGCCGCCGTAGGCGCCGTAGTCACCCTTGTAGCCCTTGGCCTTGTAGGTGGAGACGAAGGCCTTGGCGGCGGGCAGGGTGTCGACGGGGACGCCGACGGAGGTGGCGAGGTCGCCTTCGGCGGCCTTGCCGGCGGTCTGGATGTACGTGGTGGCGTACATGCCGTCACCGCCGAACAGCGGGATCTTGACGCCGGCTGCCTTGAGCTGCTTGGTGATCTTCTCCGACTCGTCGTACTGGCCGCCGTAGTAGACCAGGTCGGCGCCGGAGTTCTTGATCTTGGTGACGAGCGAGCTGAAGTCGGTGTCGCCGGTGTTGACGTGGTCGGTACCGGCGATGGTGCCGCCGAGCTTCTTGAAGCCGCTGTTGAAGATCCCGGCCAGGCCGGCGCCGTAGGTCTGCTTGTCGTCGACGACGAAGGCCTTCTTCTTCTTGAGGCCGTTGAACGCGTAGTCGGCGGCGAAGCCACCCTGGAGGGCGTCGGTGGTGGCGGTACGGAAGTACGTCTTGTACGGCCGCGTCTTCGTGGTCGCCCAGTTCTTGCCCTGGGTGAGGCTGGGGTCGGTGTTCGAGGGGGAGATCTCGACCATGTTGGCCGAGGCGAACACCTTCTGCATGGAGAGCGCGACGCCGGAGTTCAGCGGGCCGACGGCGCCGACGACGTTGGTGTCGCCGGTGAAGGCGGTGGCGTTGGACTGGCCGGTGGCGGGCTGCGCCTTGTCGTCCAGGGCCTTGACCTTGAACTTGACGCCGGGGACCCAGTTGTTCTTGTTGGCGTCGTCCACGGCGATCTGGACGCCGTACTGGATGCCGAGACCGGTGGTGGAGTTCTCACCGGACAGCGGGGCGTCGACGCCGATGGTCAGGGTGGTCGACCCGCTGTCACTTTTGCTACCGCTGTCCCGGGAGCCGCAGGCGGTGAGGGTCAGAGCTCCGGTCGTGAGAACGGAGGTCAGTATCACCAAAGAACGCTGTCGCACAATCAGTCCTTTCCGCAGGCACAGTCGCCCCCGTTTGGAGCGGCAAGGTGCTGCGCTGGTACCCAACTCCCGATGGAGCGGTGACTGGCCGTGACTCTAAGCCCGGTCTGTGGGCATGGGCATCGTCGTGAGCTGGCTTGTGACTTTCTTGTTATGACGTGCAGGTTGGCGGGGATCGTGGAGGGTGGGTCTCGGCCGGTTTGGCGGAGTTCAGTTTCGGTCCACATTTTGAGAACCTGCACTTCCGCTTGGCCGTGGGCCTGGCCTGGCCTTTGTCGTACCGCAGGCCCTGTGGAGGAGCTGGGAAAGGTCGTTGGAGTAGGCGCTGCCGAAGATGAAACTGTGGTGTTGTATTGCGCGCGTGTTACGCAGCGTTACGTCCAGAAAGGCTAGGTCCGCATTCAGGGGCAGTCCCGAACAGTCGGAAACCGAAATCTCCACCGTGACGCGGTGGGTCGCTCCGGTGCGGACGGTGAAGGAAGGATCGGGGACGGCCTGGGCGGTGAGCCCGTCGAAGGCGGCGCCGGTGACCCTTATGGCGACGGGAGGTCCGCTTTCCACGGTGACCGCGAAGCGGAAGAAACCGGTCGTGGTGGGGGTGTCGGTGGTCTGGGCGAGCCCGGTGTAGCGCCATTCGGTGATGTTCGCGGGCCACGGGACGGGTGGGGTCGGCTCGTCCTGCCGCCCGGCGTGGAAGGGCGGCAGGAGGACGGCTCCGACGGCGACGGCGGTGACCGTGCCCACGGTGAGCACGGCCCTGCGGGTGCGCTGCGGCAGGGCGTGCCAATGGTCGCTCAGGCGGGGCGAGTCGCCCCCGATGACGTCACAACTCCCGTCGATCTCCGGTGAGTCGACGGATTCGACGGGCCCGATACCGCTCATGCCGGCAGCCTCATGGGGAAACGGTAGGGGAGCGGACGGGGGTGCGGAAGACGGGGTCAAGATCCTCCGGTTCGGGGCCGGTTCGGGGCCGGTTCGCGGCGTGCGCGGTGAGCTGTCCGCGCTCAGTTCGCGGCGTGCGCGGGAATTCCGTCGCCCGGCTTCACGTCCCGCAGCATGCAGGTCAGCCGCGCGGTGCAGACCCGTCGCCCGTCCTCGTCACTGATCACGATCTCGTACGTCGCCGTCGAGCGGCCCCGGTGCACGGGGGTGGCGACGCCGGTCACCAGGCCGGAGCGGGCGCCGCGGTGGTGGGTGCAGTTCAGGTCGACGCCGACGGCGAGCTTCGTGCTGCCGCCGTGCAGCATCGACCCGAGCGAGCCCAGGGTCTCGGCTAGGACGGCGGAGGCGCCGCCGTGCAGCAGCCCGTACGGCTGGGTGTTGCCCTCGACGGGCATGGTGCCGACGACGCGCTCGGCGGACGCCTCGACGATCTCCACGCCCATCCTGGTGCCGAGGTGCCCCGCGGAGAAGAGGGCGACCAGGTCGATGCCGAGTGCTGAGTACTCGTCGATGACGTCCTGCGGGAACTTCCCGTGCTGCTGCTCGCCCATGGGGCCGACTCCGTTCGTCCTACGCCTGGCTGATGCACCTGACCGACGGCTGAGCGAACGCTCAGTCGGTGCTCGATTGTTCCAGACGTACGACGACGGACTTGCTGGCCGGGGTGTTACTGGTGTCGGCGGTGGCGTCCAGGGGGACCAGGACGTTGGTCTCGGGGTAGTAGGCGGCGGCGCAGCCCCGCGCGGTCGGATAGTGCACGACCCGGAAACCGGGCGCCCGCCGCTCCACCCCGTCCTTCCACTCGCCGACCAGATCGACGTACGACCCGTCGGCGATCCCCAGCCGGGCGGCGTCGTCGGGGTGGACCATGACGACCCGACGGCCGTTCTTGATGCCCCGGTAGCGGTCGTCGAGGCCGTAGATCGTGGTGTTGTACTGGTCGTGCGAGCGCAGCGTCTGCAACAGCAGGCGCCCTTCGGGCAGTTCGGGGTATTCGACGGGTGCGGCGGTGAAGTTGGCCTTGCCGGTGGTGGTCGGGAAGCGGCGTTCGTCGCGCGGGGCGTGCGGGAGGGCGAAGCCTCCGGGGTGCGCGACACGCTTGTTGAAGTCCTGGAAGCCGGGGATCACGCGCGCGATGCGGTCGCGGATCGTCGCGTAGTCCTTCTCGAACTCCTCCCAGGGCGTGCGGGACGCGGCGCCGAGGACACGGCGGGCGAGGCGGGCGACGATGGCCGGCTCGGACAGCAGGTGCTTGCTCGCGGGCTCCAGGCGGCCGTGCGAGGCGTGCACCATGCCCATGGAGTCCTCGACGGTCACGAACTGCTCGCCGCCGCCCTGGAGATCGCGCTCGGTACGGCCCAGGCAGGGCAGGATCAGGGCACGCGCGCCCGTGACGGCGTGCGAGCGGTTCAGCTTCGTCGACACGTGCACGGTGAGGCTGGCGCGCCGCATGGCGGCTTCGGTGACCTCGGTGTCGGGGGAGGCGGACACGAAGTTGCCGCCCATGGCGAAGAACACCTTCGCGTCGCCGTCGCGCAGGGCGCGGATCGCGGCGACGACGTCGTAGCCGTGCTCGCGCGGCGGGGCGAAGCCGAACTCCTTCTCCAGGGCGTCCAGGAAGGCCGGTGCGGGGCGCTCGAAGATGCCCATCGTGCGGTCGCCCTGGACGTTGCTGTGGCCGCGCACCGGGCACACGCCCGCGCCGGGGCGGCCGATGTTGCCGCGCAGCAGAAGGAAGTTGACGACCTCGCGGATGGTCGGGACGGCGTGCTTGTGCTGGGTGAGGCCCATCGCCCAGCACACGATGGTGCGCTCGGAGGCGAGGACCATCTCCAGGGCCTTCTCGATCTCCGGGCGGGTCAGCCCGGTGGCGAGGAGGGTCTCGTCCCAGTCGGCGTCCCGCGCGGCGGCGGCGAACTCCTCGTAGCCGTGGGTGTGTTCGTCGATGAAGGTCTGGTCGACCACACCCTCAGTCTCCAGGATGAGCTTGTTCAGGAGGCGGAAGAGGGCCTGGTCGCCGCCGATGCGGATCTGGAGGAACAGGTCGGTGAGGGCGGCGCCCTTGAGCATGCCCTGCGGGGTCTGCGGGTTCTTGAACTTCTCCAGGCCAGCCTCGGGCAGCGGGTTGACGCTGATGATCTTCGCGCCGTTGGCCTTGGCCTTCTCCAGGGCGGAGAGCATGCGCGGGTGGTTGGTGCCCGGGTTCTGGCCGGCGACGACGATCAGGTCGGCCTGGTAGAGGTCCTCCAGCAGGACGCTGCCCTTGCCGATGCCGATCGTCTCGGTCAGCGCCGAACCCGACGACTCGTGGCACATGTTCGAGCAGTCCGGCAAGTTGTTGGTGCCCAGCTCCCGCGCGAACAACTGGTACAGGAACGCGGCCTCGTTGCTGGTGCGGCCCGAGGTGTAGAAGAGCGCCTCGTCCGGGGAGCCGAGGGCGGCGATCTCCTCCGCGACGATGTCGAAGGCACGCTCCCAGGAGACCGGTTCGTAGTGCTCGGCCCCTTCGGGGAGATACATGGGATGCGTCAGACGCCCCTGCTGGCCCAGCCAATACCCGCTGCGGGTCGCGAGATCGGCCACCGGATGGGCCGCGAAGAACTCCGGGGTGACCCGGCGCAGGGTGGCCTCCTCGGCGACCGCCTTCGCGCCGTTCTCACAGAACTCCGCCGCGTGCCGGTGGTCCGGCTCCGGCCAGGCGCAGCCCGGGCAGTCGAAGCCGTCCTTCTGATTGACCCGCAGCAGCGTCAACGCGGTGCGTTTTACGCCCATCTGCTGCTGGGCGATGCGCAACGTGTGCCCGATCGCCGGGAGTCCGGCTGCGGCGTGCTTGGGCTCGGTGACCTGCGGGGCGTCCTGGACCGGATCACCCTTGGGCGGCTTCGTGGCCATCGCGGGCCCTCCTTCGCTGGCACATGTGCACTACATCTCCGATCCTCGCACGGGGCAGTGACAGCGCCGAGGTCGGTTCGCGGGATCTATGGGTTCGGGGGAGGGGTGGGGCGGCGGGTGTGTGAGGGGGTGCGGGGAGAGGAGTGGTGCGGGGCGCGGAGTGGGGTAGGGAGGGAGCGGGGCGGGCTTGTCCGGCTCCTCGCCATTGCGGGTGCCGCTGGTCCGGCGGTTGTCCTACGGCCGTTGCCGCGAGGCGACCGGGCTCACCACCTCCGCTCCGCCTTCCGTGGACTCGCCTTCCGCGGACTGCCTCCACCCCCGCCTTGGCATGCGCCTCCGCGCCACGGGCCACGATGAATTCGGCTGGCGCTCCCGCCGTCGCGGCGGCGACTTCCGCCACCCCCGGCGCGAGCCCGCCGTCGCGACCGTGACCTCCGACGCGGTGACCGTGACTCCGACTGTCAGTGGGTCGTGGCAGGATCGGGGTCGTGGCAGAGACAGCATCGAAGAAGACCGACAAGACCTCCGGGAACACCTCCGGCGGAGACCGTCCACGGCTGATGCTGATGGACGGGCACTCGCTTGCGTACCGCGCGTTCTTCGCGCTGCCCGCGGAGAACTTCACGACCGCGACGGGCCAGCCGACGAACGCGATCTACGGCTTCGCGTCGATGCTGGCCAACACCCTGCGCGACGAGGCACCCACGCACTTCGCGGTGGCGTTCGACGTGTCCCGCAAAACCTGGCGCTCCGAGGAGTTCACCGAGTACAAGGCGAACCGTTCCAAGACCCCGGACGAGTTCAAGGGCCAGGTCGAGCTGATCGGCGAGCTGCTCGACACGATGCACGTGTCCCGGTTCGCGGTCGACGGCTTCGAGGCCGACGACGTCATCGCCACGCTCGCCACCCAGGCCGAGGCCGAGGGCTTCGACGTGCTGATCGTCACCGGAGACCGGGACTCGTTCCAGCTGGTGTCCGACCACACCACGGTCCTGTACCCGACGAAGGGCGTCTCCGAGCTGACCCGGTTCACTCCGGAGAAGGTCGTCGAGAAGTACGGGTTGACGCCCGCCCAGTACCCGGACTTCGCTGCGCTGCGCGGCGACCCGTCCGACAACCTCCCGGGCATCCCCGGCGTCGGCGAGAAGACCGCCGCGAAGTGGATCAACCAGTTCGGTTCGTTGACGGAGTTGGTGGAGCGCGTCGACGAGGTCAAGGGCAAGGCCGGGCAGAACCTCCGCGACCACCTGGACGCCGTCAAGCTCAACCGCCGACTGACCGAGATGGTCAAGGACGTCGAACTGCCCAAGACAGTTCTCGACCTGGAGCGCGCTCCGTACGACCGCACGGCCCTCGCGATGGTTCTCGACACCCTGGAGATCCGCAACCCCTCGCTGCGCGAGCGCCTGCTGGCCGTCGACCCGGGCAACGAGGAGGCCGACGCGACCCCGCCCGCCGAGAGCGGTGTGGCGGTCGACGGTTCGGTCCTCTCCACCGGCGAACTGACCGGCTGGCTGGCCGACTACGGCACCGAGCCGCTCGGCGTCGCCACCGTCGACACCTGGGCGCTCGGCTCCGGTTCGGTGACCGAGGTCGCGCTCGCCACCGCCGGGGGAGCGGCCGCCTGGTTCGACCCCGCGGAGCTGGACGAGGGCGACGAGAACGCGTTCGCGGCCTGGCTGTCCGACGCCGACCGCCCCAAGGTGTTCCACAACGCCAAGGGCGCGATGCGGGTCTTCGCCGAGCACGGCTGGACGATCGCCGGCATCTCCATGGACACCGCGCTCGCCGCCTACCTGGTCAAGCCCGGCCGCCGCTCCTTCGACCTGGACGCACTCTCCCTGGAGTACCTGGGCCGTGAACTGGCGCCCGCCGCCACGGCCGACGGTCAGCTCGCCTTCGGCGCGGACGACGGCGCCGAGGCGGACGCCCTGATGGTGCAGGCCCGCGCGATCCTCGACCTGGGCGACGCCTTCGGGGAGCGCCTCCAGGAGGTCGGCGCGGCGGACCTGCTCCGCGACATGGAGCTGCCCACGTCGATCCTGCTGGCCCGCCTGGAGCGGTCCGGCATCGCGGCCGACAAGGCGCACCTGGAGGCCATGGAGCAGATGTTCGCCGGTGCCGTGCAGCAGGCGGTGAAGGAGGCGCACGCGGCGGCGGGGCACGAGTTCAACCTCGGCTCGCCCAAGCAGCTCCAGGAGGTCCTCTTCGGCGAACTGGGCCTGCCCAAAACAAAGAAGACGAAGACCGGCTACACGACGGACGCGGACGCCCTGGCCTGGCTGGCCAACCAGACCGAGAACGAACTGCCGGTCATCATGCTCCGCCACCGCGAACAGGCGAAGCTGCGCGTCACCGTAGAGGGCCTGATCAAGACGATCGCGACGGACGGCCGCATCCACACCACGTTCAACCAGACAGTGGCGGCGACGGGTCGCCTCTCCTCGACGGACCCGAACCTGCAGAACATCCCGGTCCGCACGGACGAGGGCAGGGCGATCCGCCGTGGCTTCGTGGTGGGTGAAGGCTACGAGTCCCTGATGACCGCGGACTACAGCCAGATCGAGCTCCGTGTGATGGCCCATCTCTCCGAGGACGAGGGCCTGTTGGAGGCGTTCACCTCGGGCGAGGACCTGCACACCACGGTCGCCTCCCAGGTGTTCTCGGTCGAGGGTTCCGCGGTCGACGCGGAGATGCGCCGCAAGATCAAGGCGATGTCGTACGGCCTCGCCTACGGCCTGTCCGCCTTCGGCCTCTCCCAGCAGCTGAACATCGACGCGGGCGAGGCACGGGTCCTGATGGACACGTACTTCGAGCGCTTCGGCGGCGTCCGGGACTATCTGCGCCGCGCGGTCGACGAGGCACGGGCGACGGGCTACACGGCGACCCTCTTCGGCCGCCGCCGCTACCTCCCCGACCTCAACAGCGACAACCGCCAACGCCGCGAGGCCGCCGAGCGCATGGCGCTCAACGCCCCCATCCAGGGCACCGCGGCGGACATCGTCAAGATGGCCATGCTCAAGGTCGACACCGCCCTCCGCGAGGCCGACCTCAAGTCCCGCATGCTCCTCCAGGTCCACGACGAAATCGTCCTGGAGATCGCCCCTGGGGAACGGGCGGCGACGGAGGAACTCGTCCGCCACGCGATGGCCGGCGCGGTCCACCTCCGGGCACCACTGGACGTCTCGGTGGGCGTGGGGCCGGACTGGGAGTCGGCCGCGCACTAGCCTCCGGCGGTTGGGCGGGGGATGTGCGGGGGTTTCAGTGGTCGGCGGTGGGGGTGAGCCGGCTGGGGTGGTGGGTGGGGCTGGTCGTCTCCCGCGCGGGTGCCGGCGGGGGTGGGGCGGCTGGTCCTCTCCCGTCCGTGTGCCGGCCGGGTGGGGTGGTAGACGTAGCTGTCTCTCAGCCGTGTGTCGGCTCGGGTGGCGTGGTGGGGGTAGCTCGTCTCCTGCGCCTCCCTACCTCACGACGTGCCTGCTGACGTTGCCTCGCAACTGGTTCGTTGACCTGACCTGCACGGAAACTCCGTTGCGACGCCGCGAACACCCGTCGGTACCGTCCAGCCTTCCCTGGTGCGTTGACCTGGCCTGTACGAGAACTCCGCTGCGATGCCGTGAACACCCGGTGGTGCCGCCTCGCCTTCCCCGGTTCGTTGGCCTGGCCTGTACGAAGACCCCGCCGCGACGCCGCGAACACCCGCCCGCCCCGCCCTCTCCGATTCGTTGATCTGGCCCGTACGAAAACTCCGCCGCGACGCCGCGAACACCCGCCGGCACCGTCCCGCCTTCCCCGGTTCGCTGACTGGGCCCGCACGAAACCCCGCCGCGCGACGTCGCGAACACCCACTGCGGCGCAGCAGCCGGTACCCGCACTGCCCCGCCGGTAGCGCACCGCCCCCGCCGCTTTCGCAGCCCCGCGGGGCCCTTTGATCCGACCCGCACAAATTCCCGCCGCAACGGCGAGCACCCACCACAACCCATCCCGGCGGTGCGGAGCTCACTCCAACCCCTCTCGTGCTACCCGCAGGGCACCCGCGCCGCTTCCCACCCCAGCTGGCGCGCCCCCGCCCCTGTCGGGCCGCCCGCAGGGCACAGCGTCGCTTCTCATCTCGGCCGGTGGGCACCCCCGCCCCTGCCGCGCTGCTCGCAGAGCACCGCGCCGCTTCCCATTCCGGTCGGCGCCCATTCCCACCCGTCCCTAGCCGCCCGCAAGGCACCGCACCGCCTTCCCACCCCGGCCAGCGGCCACCCCCGCCCCTCCCGGGCCGCCCGCAGGGCACCGCGTCGCTTCCTGCCTAGGTCGGCGCCCATCCCCACCCGTCCCCGGCCGCCCGCAAGGCACCCCCCATCCCGGTCGGCACTCGCCTCACGCCTCCCGGGCCGCCCGCAGAGCACCCCGCTCAGCACCCGCCCCGTCCCCAGCCACCCGCACGGCACCACACCAACCCCGCCAAGCGAAACCCACCCCCGGCCACCACAAACCCCGCCCAACCCCCGGAGGGCCCGTCACCCGCGTGGCCCCCGCGAAGGCGCCGCGCGCCCCTCGCGGCCGTAAGGATGCGGGCATGGGTATACGCATGCTCCATCGCCGGACGGGTCGGGCGCGGACCCGAATACAGGCAGCGGACGCCGCTGCCGCCCAGGTGGCGCCTCGCCCGCCGGTGCAGGCCTTCGCGGTCGGTGCAAGTACCGCCCGCCTTCCCGCCGACCTCGCGATGGCCGTCCAGCACACGGCCGCAGGCCTCCGGCTCCGGCTGACGCGTCGGGACGACACGGACGTAGACCCCCGAGAACAAGCCAGACACCCGCAGGGACCCGCCACCACCCCCACCGGCACCCCGGTCTGGCGGCTCTGGGCGGACCTGGGGCGCAGTTACCTGGACCTCGTCCTCACCCGGCTCCCGAAGTCGCCCTCCGCGCACACCATGACGGTGTTCATCGCGACCCCACCGGACGGCTCGGCGTGACCGCGTCCCCCTCGCGCCGCCCCTCGGCCCTCCACCGCCCCCTGACCGTGCTCAGCGCGAGCCGGCACTACGGCCCCGCCCCGCGCTGACCGCGTCCGGGTCGCCCGGCACCCCGGGTGGCGCCGGGCGCCATACCCGGACGCCGACCGCGTACAGGAGCACGCCCAGCGCCAGTCCCGCCCCCGCTCCGAAGCACAGGGTCGGGATCAGGTCCCAGGGGCTTGCCGTGGAGCCCCAGTAGGCCCACCAGGTCGATGCCCGTTCCGTCGCCGCGATCAGGGCGCAGGCGGCGAGGACGACCCCGGCCGCCCACCGGTCCCGTACCGACAGCACGGGCACCCCTACCGGCTCGGCGGCCGGAACCCGTCGTAGCGCACGCACCACGAACGCGGTGATCAGCAGGGCGGCGAGCGCCGAACTGCCGTACTGCAGGGCCGAGAAGAGGGGTCTGCCGCCCAACTGCCGGTCGAGGACGGGGAACAGGCGTACGCCCCACCGGTCGTGGTGCGTGAACGCGTCCCACACGACGTGGGTCAGGCCGCCGAGCACCGCGGAGACGTACCACCAGAGAGCCAGAGACGGGGTCGCACGCGCGCGTGGAGCGCCGCAGCGCAACAGGGTCGCCGTCCGCGGCCGGCGGGCGCGCGGGAGCAGGGCCACCAGGGGTTCGCGCAGGAGCAGCCACAGGGCGACCGTCGCCCAGGTGATCGCCACGTCGACCGTGAAGACACCCGGGAAGGAGTGCGTGACGTTCCCGAACTCCATCGCCCCGGGTACCGCACTCGCCGCGTAGTACGTCATGTCGGGGGCGAAGGAACCCGCCACCAGCACTGCCGGTACGAGACGCCCGCGCCCCCTTCCGTCGCCGCGCACGGCGGGCAGTACGGCGGCGGCGTGACTCAAGGTGAACGGCAACAGGGCTCCCCGTAGGAGACATCGGCATATGGCCAAGCGGTGAATAACGGTCACGAACGGGTGCCCGTGCAAAGCAAGTTGTCGTAGGGTCGCCTGGGTTGCCGCGCGGGGGAGCGCGCGGTCGGGCGCAGAGCGGAGCAAGCGTACAGAACATCCGAAAAGCAGCACGAGGGCAACCTGTGGCGCGGCTCGACCGTCACAACAGGCGCAGAGGGAACAGACAAGGACGGGCGCTCGGGCGTCCCTGGGAGGGGTTCACTCCATGACGGCGCATTTCGGCAGGCGGCTGCGCAAGGGTGCGGCGACGACGGCGGTGGCCGCGGCAGCGGTCGCGGCACTGTCCGCGTCCCAGGCTCCGGCGGTGACCGGCAACGACAGACCGACCGCCGCCGGCCAGACGACGCCCGACGGGAGCACCGACCACAGCGCCACCGGAGACTCGCCGTACTACACGGACCTCCCGCCGCTCAGCAGCCCCCTCCCGAGCCCGAGCGACAGCCAGTCGCCCTCCATAGGGACCCCGGTCTCGGTCGGCGAGGCCGAGGCCGGCATCCCGGCGACCATCCTCGACGCCTACAAGAAGGCCGAGACGGAACTCGCCGCCTCCAAGCCCGGCTGCAACCTGCCCTGGCAACTCCTCGCCGCCATCGGCAAGGTGGAGTCCGGCCAGGCCCGCGGCGGCCAGGTCGACGCCAGCGGCACCACGACCTCGAAGATCCTGGGCCCCGCGCTCGACGGCAACGGCTTCGCGCTCATCAAGGACACCGACAACGGCGCGTACGACGGCAACAGCACGTACGACCAGGCCGTCGGACCCATGCAGTTCATCCCGTCCACCTGGGCCTGGGCGGGCCGCGACGGCAACGGCGACGGCAAGAAGGACCCCAACAACATCTACGACGCCGCGCTCGCCGCCGGCCACTACCTGTGCCGCAACGACTGGAACCTGTCGACCGACGCGGGCCTGCGCAGCGCGATCCTCAGCTACAACAACTCGACGGACTACCTGAACACGGTCCTGTCCTGGCTGGAGTACTACCGCAAGGGCACCCACTCGGTCCCGGACGGCACGGGCACCCTGCCGTCGGGCCGCAGCGACGACAACTCCGGGGCCAACCCGACGCCCACGGCCACGCCTTCGCCCTCGACGACGACTCCGGCGACCTCGACGCCGAACCCCAGCCCGACCCCGAAGCCCAGCACGAGCCCCACCACGCCGGCCAGTTCGACCCCGACGCCCACGCCGACCCCCACCGACACGGTGGCCAAGCTGGCGGACGCGGGTACGGCGAAGCTGACCGCGTTGGCGGGCGACGCGTTCAGCAAGAAGATCAGCACCAGCGCCAAGACCTCGGCGGGCAAGACCGTCGCCAAGGTCAGGATCCGGTTCACGATCGTCGGGGACACGGACGCCACGTTCACCGGCGGCGAGAAGGTCGCCGTGGTCGTCACCAATGCCTCCGGTGTGGCCGTCGCGCCCGCTCTGCAGGCCGGCGAGACGACCGGTGACTTCACCGTCCGCGCCACCCTCGTCGGTCGTGCGATCGCCGGTCTCGACTACACGGCCAGCGTCACGCCCCGTGTCGCCGACACCCTGGCCCGCACCGGCACCACCGCGCTGACCTGCACCCCGGGCGGCGAGTTCACCGACCAGGTCGAGGTGAAGGCCACCTACAAGGGCGCCGTCGCCGACAAGGTCGGGGCCACCGCGACCCTCATCAAGGCTGCCGACGACACCACCGAGAACGACAAGGGCCCCTACTTCAAGGACGCGGACGGCAAGACCATCCGCACCCTCACGGGCCTGGCCACGGACGCCGACGGCCTCCTGAAGCTGCCGAAGCTGTACGCCGACGACACCACCGGCACCTTCCTGCTCCAGATCACCACCACGGGCGGCGCCATCCTCACGGTCGAACTGACCGTGGCGGCGGCCACCGACACCTCCTCGGCCAGCCCGAGCCCGTCGGCATCGCCGAGCGCGTAGTCCGGCTGCACGACCGTAGGACGAGGGCGCCTCTCCGCTTCGGCGGGTGGGCGCCTTTGTCGTGTGTGCAACGTGTTCTCATCTCGCCCGTGCGTTGCTACGGTGCCGGACCTGACGACCTATCAGTTCCCGGGTCCGTTCAGTTCCCCCTTCGGTTTCTGCCTGTCGGGAGGCCGGCATGCGTGCCCTGATCGCCGCCACGACCGGACTCGTGCTCGCGTTCGCGCTGGTCCTGACCATCACCGCGATGGGCTCACCGATGGGCAAGACCTCGCCGAAACCGCTGCTGACGACGGTGCCCGCGCACCCGTAAACGATTGCGCAAGCGTTTACGCAAGCGTTTAACCGCTAGGGAAGGAGGCCGAGATGCGCCGCAAGGCCAGCCTGATCCTGCTCGCCCTCGCCGTGTTCTTCACGGCGCTGTCCCCGCTGCTGCGCTGGTACGCCTTCCCGCGCCTGGCCAAGATCCCGGCGAACCAGTACCAGGACATGGTCCTGGAGGCGAAGAACGCCACCCTCCTCGACTACGGCACCATGCAGGCCAAGACGGTCCCCAAGGTCACCATCGTGCAGACCCTCAAGGGCGACGTGGACGCCGCGAAGAAGATCGACAAGACCGCCGGCCGGGACGTCGTCGTCTGGGACGGCCTGTCCTACGTCCAGGGGCCCGACGGCAAGATGGTCTCCTCGATCCCCGAGCGCTACATCTTCGACGCGCACACCCAGGACCCCGTCCACGCCACCGGCGAGATGGTCGACGGCGATCCGGTGAAACGGGACGGCATCGAGTTCAAGTGGCCGTTCCTGACGCAGAAACGGGACTACGAGTACTTCGACGCGCAGACCCGCACCACCAACCCGATCCACTACAAGGGCACCGAGAACTTCCGCGGCGTCAAGGTCTACTACTTCGAGCAGACCATCCCCTGGACCAAGGTCCCCTTCCCGAAGACGATGCCCGTCAAGGGCATCACTCCGGAGTCCGTCGCCAAGACCGGCACCACCCGCTGGTACACCACGGTCCGCAAGTTCTGGGTCGAACCCGTCACCGGAGCACCGGTCTACGGCGAGGAGCTCCACAAGGAGGAACTGCGCGGCGGCACCCTCCTGGGCGACCGTGCGAAGGTGACGGCGTTCGCCGGCGACGTGAAGATGCGCGAGGACTACATCAAGCACACCGTCGCCCTGGTGAAGTCCAACCGCACCCTCGTCCTGCTGATGGTCTCCTACCTCCCCTGGGGCTTCCTGACCCTCGGCCTCCTTCTACTGGCGCTCTCCCTCTATCTGGAGGCCCGCAGCAGGCGCCCCGGAGACCCCGCCCCCACCGAGGTCCAGGAACCGGAACCGGTCACCGCCTGAGCCGCGCGTTGGTGAACCGCGTGGCCTCGGCGGTCGCCGGATCCTCCGGCCACGGATGCTTCGGATACCGCCCCCGCAACTCCGCCCGCACGCCCTTGTAGCCGTCCTTCCAGAAGGAAGCGAGATCGGCGGTGACGGCGGCGGGCCGCCCGGCGGGGGAGAGGAGATGCACGAGCACGGGCACCCCGGCGACGGTCGGCGACTCGTGAAGCCCGAACATCTCCTGCAACTTCACGGCGAGCACGGGCTGTTCGGGATTCCCGTAGTCGATCCGAACCCTGGACCCACTTGGCACAAAGAACCGCTCCGGAGCCAACTCGTCCAACCGCCCCGCGTCCCCCGAAGCCCACGGCAACAACCGCCGCAGCCCCTGCCCCGCCTCGATCCGCCCCAGATCCCCCCGCCGCCGGGCCCGCCCCAACTCCGGCTCCAACCACTCGTCCACGCGCGCGTGCAGCGCGTCGTCGGAGACATCGGGCCAGGGCGCTCCGAGGTGCAGATACAGGAAGGCAAGCCGCTGCCGCAGCACTTGAGCATCGTCCGACCACCGCAACAACCCGAACCCTTCCTGCCGCAGCCCCTCAACAAGCGCGTCCCGTACGGCAACGGGGTCGGCGTTCTTCAGAGGCCGCACCGCCAACTCGACGGCCCCGAGCCGCTCGACGCGCCGGGCGACCACATCGCCGTCGGCCCAGTGGACCTCGTCCACCTCGCTGAGCAGCGCCCCGGCCGCGAACCGGGCGACGTCCTCGTCGACCACGGCTCCGAGTTGCACGCGTGCGTGCCCCTTGCCGATCGGCCGGTCAGCCACGGCGACGGCGATCCAGGGCGAGCCGCGGAGGGCGCTGGCGTCACCGACTTCGGCACGGGTGCCGGAGACGAGGAGATAGGAACCGCCGTCGGCTTTGGCGACACGTTCGGGGTAGGCGAGGGCGGCGACGAGTCCGACGAGAGAGTCATCGCTTGTGACGTTCACTTTTAGGGGGCCGTAACGGGTGGGTGGATGGGAAATCTCCCCTCTCACGGCCCGCAGCCGCCGAACCTCCGCACGCCACCGCCCCGCATAGGCGTCACCCCCACGCCGGGCACTCCGCAAAGCCCCGGCAAGATCATCCCCGTAGGCCCGCGGCGCCTCCTCACTGAGCAGCGCGACAACCTCGGCGCCGACCGGACCCGAGTCCAACAGGGCCCGCCCCAGCCGGGGATGGAGACCCAGCCGAGCCAACTGCACACCCCGTGACGTGGCCCGCCCACCCGAGTCGACGGCACCCACGGCCGCCAGAACACCCCGAGCCGCCGCCATCGCCCCGGAGGGAGGCGCGTCCAGCAACGCCAGCCCCGACGCCCCAGGATCCCCCCAGCACGCCACCTGAAGCGCGAACGCCGTCAGATCGGCCACCTTGATCTCCGGCGCCGGAAAACGCGGCAGACGCGCATCCTCGGCCTCGGCCCAGCACCGGTACACCGCCCCCGGTGCCTCACGCCCGGCCCGCCCCGCCCGCTGCCGCCCGGCCGCCTGCGACGCCCGTACCGTCGCGAGCGCGCTCAGCCCGCGCGCGTGGTCGACCCGCGGCTCCCGCGCCAACCCCGAGTCGACGACCACCCGTACACCGGGAATCGTCAGCGACGACTCGGCCACGGACGTCGCCAGCACCACCCGCCGCCGCGCCCCCGGGGACAGCACCGCGTCCTGTACGGCGGCTGGCGCCCGCCCGTGCACCTGGAGCACCTCGGCCCCGCCCAGGTCGCCCAACTGCCCTGCCACGCGCGCGATCTCCCCGACCCCGGGCAGAAAACACAGCACGTCCCCGTCCCGCTCGCCCAGCGCCCGCCGCACCGTCGAGGCCACGTGCGTGAGCAGCGCCGGGTCCACGCGCATCCCGTGCGGCGGCCGTACGGGACGTACCGGAGGCGTCCAGACGACCTCCACCGGATACGCGACACCCTCCGCCTCGATGACCGGCGCATCGCCCAACAGCCGGGCCCAGCCCTGCGCATCGGTGGTCGCGGACGCCGCGACCAGCCGCAACTCGGGCCGCAGCGCCTCCCGCACGTCGACCAGGAAGGCGGCCACCGTGTCCGCGTCGAGGTGCCGTTCGTGGCACTCGTCCAGGATCACGGCATCGACGCCCGCCAACTCCTGGTCGCGTTGCAGCCGTTGGAGCAGCACTCCGGTCGTGACGACCTCCACGCGTGCGTGCCGTCCGACGACCCGCTCGCCGCGCACGGTGTACCCGACGCTCTCGCCGACCTTCTCGCCCAGCAGCCACGCCATGCGCCGGGCCGCCGCCCGCGCCGCGATCCGCCGCGGCTCGGCGACGACCACCCGCCGCGCGGACCCCTCGTTCCCCTCGCCGAGCAGCCCGGCCAGCGCGAGCGGCACCAGCGTCGTCTTGCCGGTGCCGGGCGGCGCGACGAGCACGGCCGCACCGCCCGCCTCCAGGGCAGCGTCGAGTCCGGGCAGGGCACTGCGGACGGGCAGCGCGTCGAGGGCGTCGTAGCAGATCACGACCCCAGTGTCGTACGCCGTGCGAAACGACCTCTACGCGCGCGTGCCCGCGTTCCGTCAGCCCCTCAGTTGTTCAGGCCCCTCAGGTGTTTTCGCGGTCGCGTTCGCATACGAAGATCGTCGTCCCGGGGATCAGGTTGCCGCGCAGGGGGGACCAGCCGCCCCACTCGGCGGTGTTCCAGGACGGCCACTCCGGCTCGACCAGGTCCACCAGGCGCAGGTCCGCCGCCACGATGTCCCGGACGCGGTCACCGATCGTCCGGTGGTGCTCCACGTAGACCGCGCGGCCGTCGTCGGCCTGCTCGACGTACGGCGTGCGGTCGAAGTACGAGGAGGAGACCGTCAGGCCCTCGGGGCCCGGCTCGTCGGGGAAGGCCCAGCGGATCGGGTGCGTGGTCGAGAAGACGAACCGGCCGCCCGGCCGCAGCACCCGGCGCACCTCGCGCAGCACCAGCGCCGGGTCGGCGACGAACGGCAGCGCGCCGTAAGCCGAGCAGGCCAGATCGAAGGAGTTGTCCGCGAAGGGCAGTGCGCCCGCGTCGGCGCACACCAGAGGGAACGATCCGCCGATCCGCATCGCGTGCTGGAGCTGACGGTGGGAGAGGTCCAGGGCGACCGGGCGGGCACCCTGGGCGGTCAGCCAGCGCGAGCACTGGGCCGCGCCGGCGCCGATCTCCAGGACGTCCTTCCCCTTCAGCTCCTCGGGCGGGCCGAGCAGTTCGGCCTCCACCTCGTCGAGGCCCTCGGGGCCCCACACGAAGCGGTCGTCGCCGAGGAACGTGCCGTGTTCGACCTGGTAGTCGTCCGCGTTCCGGTCCCACCAGCCCCGGTTGGCCCGGGAACTCTCGGTGACGTCGGCGTCACGTCGGGTGGCTTCCGGCTCGAACGCATCGGGCTCTTGGATGATCGGCTCCCTCGTCGTACTCTTCCGTCACCTCTACGGTGCGGCTGTCCCCGGCGGCGTCACTGAAGGGGTGGTTCAGGCCTGCGTGGCCTCGCGGGACACGTTTTGTGCCGGGTATGCGGCGATCCGCCCCGGGTGTGCGCCTTCGCGCATTGACCCTGCCTGGCTGCCCCCGTATGCTACAAGTTGCGCTGCGGGCCTGCGCACCTCAGACCTAGCAGGTTGCGCTCGCATCTGTATGTATGACCCCTCGGTTTTCGAGGCGCCACCGGACACCTGGTGTTCCGGATCGGCGCTTCCTTGGCTGTCCGGCCCTTCTGCAGAGCGAAGCGAAAACGGCTCTCGGCGTGAGCAGTACCTACGACTTCAATGTCCGTACCGGAGCCCTTTCCCACATGACGAGCAGCACCGAGACCACCGCCACCACCCCGCAGGTAGCGGTCAACGACATCGGTAACGAGGAAGCCTTCCTCGCCGCGATCGACGAGACGATCAAGTACTTCAACGACGGCGACATTGTCGATGGCGTCATCGTGAAGGTCGACCGGGACGAGGTCCTGCTCGACATCGGTTACAAGACCGAAGGTGTCATCCCGAGCCGCGAGCTCTCGATCAAGCACGACGTCGACCCGAACGAGGTCGTCAAGGTCGGCGACGAGATCGAAGCCCTTGTTCTCCAGAAGGAGGACAAGGAAGGCCGCCTGATCCTCTCGAAGAAGCGCGCCCAGTACGAGCGCGCCTGGGGCACCATCGAGAAGATCAAGGAAGAGGACGGCATCGTCACCGGTACCGTCATCGAGGTCGTCAAGGGTGGACTCATCCTCGACATCGGCCTCCGTGGCTTCCTGCCGGCTTCTCTCGTCGAGATGCGCCGTGTCCGCGACCTCCAGCCCTACGTGGGCAAGGAGCTCGAGGCCAAGATCATCGAGCTGGACAAGAACCGCAACAACGTGGTCCTGTCCCGCCGTGCCTGGCTGGAGCAGACCCAGTCCGAGGTCCGCCAGACCTTCCTCACGACCCTCCAGAAGGGTCAGGTCCGCTCCGGCGTGGTCTCCTCGATCGTCAACTTCGGTGCCTTCGTGGACCTGGGTGGCGTCGACGGTCTGGTCCACGTCTCCGAGCTGTCCTGGAAGCACATCGACCACCCCTCCGAGGTTGTCGAGGTCGGCCAGGAAGTCACCGTCGAGGTCCTCGACGTCGACATGGACCGCGAGCGCGTCTCCCTGTCGCTGAAGGCGACCCAGGAAGACCCGTGGCAGCAGTTCGCCCGCACCCACCAGATCGGCCAGGTCGTGCCCGGAAAGGTCACGAAGCTGGTTCCGTTCGGTGCGTTCGTCCGCGTGGACGAGGGCATCGAGGGTCTGGTGCACATCTCCGAGCTGGCCGAGCGCCACGTGGAGATCCCGGAGCAGGTCGTCCAGGTCAACGACGAGATCTTCGTCAAGGTCATCGACATCGACCTTGAGCGCCGTCGCATCAGCCTCTCGCTGAAGCAGGCCAACGAGTCCTTCGGCGCGGACCCGGCCTCGGTCGAGTTCGACCCGACGCTCTACGGCATGGCCGCGTCGTACGACGACCAGGGCAACTACATCTACCCCGAGGGCTTCGACCCCGAGACCAACGACTGGCTCGAGGGCTTCGAGGCTCAGCGCGAGGTGTGGGAGAACCAGTACGCCGAGGCGCAGCAGCGCTTCGAGCAGCACCAGGCTCAGGTCATCAAGTCCCGCGAGGCGGACGCCCAGGCCGAGGCCGAGGGTGTCACCACCCCGGGTGCGGCTCCGGCTGCCTCCGGTGGCGGCGGCTCGTACTCCTCGGAGTCGGACGACACGTCCGGTGCGCTGGCGTCGGACGAGGCGCTGGCCGCTCTGCGCGAGAAGCTGGCCGGTGGCCAGAGCTGATCGCTGCCGCTTGGCTTAGCAGCTAGTTGAAGGGCCCGCACCTATTGAGGTGCGGGCCCTTCAGTCTTGTGCGGTGGCCGTTGTCGTTCGGGTGCGGGGCCGTTGTGGCTGGTCGCGCAGTTCCCCGCGCCCCTTAAGGGGGTTGTCCTTGCCGTCTTGCAGAAACGTGGGGGATACAGCAGTAACTGACGGGCCGTAACCGGCCGTTGGGAGGCTTCGCCGGTCATTCGTGGTCGGGACAAAGGGGAGCCGAGGACATGACGCAGTCTCAGAGTGGTTCTGGCGGTAGTCGCCGTGCGTTTCTGCGCAGTGTGGGTCTCAGTGGGGGTGCGGGGGCGATGTTCGCCACCATGGGGGCCTTAGGTCTTGCGCCCACCGCGCAGGCCGCCCAGCGCGAGCAGTCCTTCCAGGCGCTCAGGCCCGGTGACTTCACGCTCACCGGGCGGGCCGCCGCCAAGGTCGTCATCGTGGGCGGTGGCATCGCGGGGCTGGCCGCCGCGTACGAACTCGGCAAGGCCGGCTACGACTGTACGGTCCTGGAGGCCAGGGACCGCACCGGCGGACGCAACTTCACCGTCCGGGGCGGTGACTCGACCACCGACCTCGACGGCCACCGGCAGACGGCCCGGTTCGCCGACGGCCACTACATGAACGCCGGACCCGCCCGCCTCCCGCAGTGGATGGTCACCCTCGACTACTGCCGCGAACTCGGCGTCCCCGTTGAGGTGTTCACCAACGTCAATGCGGACGCCTACCTCTACAACGAGTCGGCCGGCATGACCGCGCCGGTGCGCTACCGCACGGCCAAGGCCGATGTGTACGGCTACGTCTCGGAGTTGCTCGCCAAGGCCACCGACAGGGGTGCCCTCGACGAGGAGTTGACGGCCGCCGACCGGGAGCGGCTCGTGGAGTTCCTCAAGGACTACGGGGAACTCGGCGACACCCTGAAGTACGAGGGCGGCGAGCGCCGCGGATACACGACCGTTCCCGGCGCCGCGGGCACCCCCGGTGTGCTGCTCGGCGACGTCCCGACCGCCTCCGAGGTGTTCGCCAGCGGGGTCGGGCGCTACTTCTCCTTCGAGTTCGGCTTCGACCAGGCCATGCTGATGTTCCAGCCGGTGGGCGGCATGGACCAGATTCCCAAGGCGCTCACCAGGGCGATCGGCGCCCACCGTGTCCGTACCGGGGCGGTCGTCTCGAAAATCGCCGACACCGGGAGCGGTGTTTCCGTCACCTACACCCAGGGCAGCCGTACCAGGGTGGTCAACGCCGACTACTGCATAGGTGCCCTGCCGCCGAACATCCTCGCGAAGATCCCGCACAACCTCGGCTCCGGAGTGCAGTCCGCCCTGGAGGCGATCACCCCGTCGTCCGCCGCCAAGATCGGCCTGGAGTACCGGTCCCGCTGGTGGGAGCTGGACCACCGGATCTACGGCGGCATCACCGAGACCGACCAGGACGTCGTGCACATCTGGCATCCGTCGTACGGCTACCACGGGGAGCGAGGCATCGTCATCGGCTACTACAACTACGGCACCGACGCCGACTCGTACGCGCGACTCACGCCCAAGGAGCGCGAGAAGCGGGCGGTGGCCGTCGGCGTGAAGATCTACGGCGACAAGTACCGCACCGAACTGGCGTCCTCCTTCTCCCACCACTGGCGTCAGACGCCCCACCTGGAGGCGGCTTGGCACTCCACCCCCGGCGGGCCCGACGACGCCCGCTACAAGCCGCTCAACGAGCCCACCGGGCGCGTGTACTTCGCCGGTGACTGGCTCAGCTACACCGACGCCTGGCAGCATGGCGCGTTCACGTCCGCCCGCAAGGCCGTGACCGCGCTCCACGCGCGCGTGCTGTCCTCCTGACGCACCGCGGGCGCGTCGTGGACGGGTAAGTCGTACCTGTGAGCGGGGTGCGGGCGGGAATGCCCGCGCCCCGTGCCACGTTGTGCAGTACGAACACGAGGAGGAGCGGTCACTGTGCTTGATCCGCAGGGTTTGTACGCATGGGAGCCGAAGGGCCTGGCTGTCGTCGACATGGCGTTGGCGCAGGAGTCGGCCGGTCTTGTCATGCTCTACCACTTCGACGGATACATCGACGCGGGCGAGACCGGCGACCAGATCGTCGACCGGCTGCTCGACACACTGCCCCACCAGGTGGTGGCCCGCTTCGACCACGACCGGCTCGTGGACTACCGCGCCCGTCGCCCGTTGCTGACGTTCAAGCGCGACCGCTGGACCGACTACGAGGTCCCCACGCTCGATGTGCGGCTCGTCCAGGACGCCACCGGGGCGCCCTTCCTGCTGCTCTCCGGACCCGAGCCGGACGTCGAGTGGGAGCGCTTCTCCGCGGCCGTCCAGCAGATCGTCGAGCGCCTCGGCGTCCGGCTGTCCGTGAACTTCCACGGCATCCCCATGGGCGTCCCGCACACCCGCCCCGTGGGCCTCACCCCGCACGGCAACCGCAACGAACTGGTGCCGGGCCACCGCAGCCCCTTCGAGGAGGCACAGGTCCCCGGCAGCGCCGAGTCGCTCGTCGAGTACCGCCTCATGGAGGCCGGCCACGACGTCCTGGGCGTCGCCGCGCACGTCCCGCACTACATCGCCCGCTCCGCGTATCCGGACGCAGCCCTGACCGTCCTGGAGGCCATCACTGCGGCCACCGGCCTGGTCCTGCCCGGCATCGCGCACACGCTGCGCACGGACGCCCACCGCACCCAGACGGAGATCGACCGCCAGATCCAGGAGGGCGACGAGGACCTCGTGGCCCTCGTCCAGGGTCTTGAGCACCAGTACGACGCCGCTGCGGGCGCCGAGAGCCGGGGCAACATGCTCGCCGAACCGGTCGACATTCCGTCCGCCGACGAGATCGGGCTGGAGTTCGAGCGCTTCCTGGCGGAGCGGGAGGGCGAGGGCTGAGCCCTCGCCGGTGTCTTCGCCGGTGCCCTGTCGGGGACGCTGTCAGTGGCAGGCCCTAAGCTGCCGGGCATGCTGACAGTGGGCCTGACCGGCGGCATCGGGGCCGGCAAGAGCGAGGTGTCGCGGCTGCTCGTCGCGCGGGGCGCCGTCCTGATCGACGCGGACCGCATCGCGCGTGAGGTCGTCGCGCCGGGAACCGAGGGCCTCGCGGCGGTCGTCGACGCCTTCGGTACGGAGGTGCTCGCCGAGGACGGCAGCCTGGACCGGCCCAAGCTGGGCTCGATCGTCTTCGCCGACCCGGAGAAGCTCGCCCTGCTGAACTCGATCGTGCACCCCTTGGTGGGCGCCCGCTCCCGCGCCCTCGAAGCCGCCGCGGCCGAGGACGCCGTCGTGATCCACGACGTACCGCTGCTCGCGGAGAACGGCCTCAAGTCGCTGTACGACCTGGTGATCGTCGTCGACGCGAGCCCCGAGACCCAGCTCGACCGGCTGATCCGGCTGCGCGGCATGACGGAACACGACGCACGCGCGCGCATGGCCGCCCAGGCCACCCGCGAGAAACGCCTGGAGATCGCGGACGTCGTCATCGACAACGACGTACCCCTGGCAGAGCTGGAGCGGCGCGTAGCGGACGTATGGGCCGATCTCGTACGCAGAGCGCGGGCGTCCCAGGAATAGCGTTGCCGTGTCCGGGCGTTGAACCGCCGTAGTGAGGGAAGGACTCAGCCGTGCCCGAGACCAGCGGATGGACCGGACGAACTCCGGAGACGCATGTCATCGACTTCCGCGCGGCAGAGCGACTGCTCGCCGCGCGTGATCCCCGTGGCGCGGTGAAACTGCTCGACCCCGTGATCGCCGCCCACCCCGAGAACACGGCCGCCCGGCTGCTGCGCGCGCGTGCGTTCTTCGCCGCCGCCCAACTGCGCCCCGCCGAGCTGGAGTTCACGATCGTCCTGGAGCGCGAGCCGGACAACGCCTTCGCGCACTACGCGCTCGCCCGCACCTACGAGCGCCAGAGCCGCCCCGAGCAGGCCAAGCGCCACTTCCGGCTGGCGGCGGCGCTCGACCCGAACCCGCGCTACCTGGAAGCGGCCCGCTTCGACGACTCGCCGTCCTGAGGGTCCGCGCGCGCGTGCGGGTTCACGGGCCGCGCTGTTCCGGCGGCCGGTACGGCGGGATGTCGGGGCCCGGCTGGTAGTGCGGGCCCTGCCGGATGTGCCGGAGGATCATGGCCAGGTCGACCGTGACGACCAGCCACAGGACACCACAGGCAGCCGCCCACCCAGGGCGCCCGGCGAGTACGAACGCGACCGTCCCCACGACCGCCCAGACCAGCCCCCACACGCTCAGCCAGAGACGCGCCCGCAGAGCACTGCGCGCTGTCGTCGGCTCACTGCCTGTACGCATCGGGACCACCGCTCCTTCCTGCAACGTACTCTTCGCTCCGGACGTTCACCAAGGGCCGTCGGACGAGCCGTCGGCCGCCGAAAACGACCGGGGGAACCCCACCGTGCTGCCGGACGCCGACGACCTTCCCGAAATCCTGCTCGACCTGGCCGTACCCCACGAGGACATCAACGAACTGATCGCACTGCGACGCCTGTTGACCCACGACTCCGGCGCGATGCGGCTCCTGGAGGAGTGCGTCGAAGGGCTCGTGCGGGACATGGGGGAGATCGGCGGGGCGGCGCCCTGGCCCGGCGACCGGATCACGGAACAGCTCACCGGGCAGGTGGACGAACAGGCGGACGGGCGTGGGAGTGGGGAGCCGGGGGCTCTCGGGCGGTACTTCGCGGTGTACGTGTTCCTCGCGGCGCTTCCGTACGTACGGGCCCACCACCACGCGCTCGGGGTGCCGCCCGAGGTGTCCCGCCGTACGCTCGCCGACCTCGGGCGGAACATGGCCGTGTACCGCAGGAGGTACGGCCGGGGCGGCCTCCAGGCGCCGTGGTGGATCGCGCTGCACTTCCACGGGGAGCTGTTCCAGCTGGGGCGGCTGCAGTTCCAGCGGGCGCGGGTGGGGGAGCGGACGGCGGGGCTGCTCGCCGGCACCGGTCTGGCCGCTGACGCCGACGCGATGTGTCTCAGCGTGCACATCTCCGACTTTCACGGGCCGCTGTCCCCGGCCGCCTGCGATCGGTCCCTGGCGCTGGCGTCGGACTTCTTCGCACGGCACTTTCCCCGGGAGCGGTACACGGCCGGGGTCTGTCACTCCTGGCTGCTGGATCCGCAGCTGAAGCGGTATCTGGGGGCGGATTCCAACATCGTCCGCTTCCAGGAACGCTTCCGGATCGCGGGGGAGGCGGGTGAACCGGCCGACACCGAACCCGTCCAGTTCGTGTTCGGGAATCCCGATCTGCCGGTGGCCGACCTGCCCCGTCGGACCACGGTGGAACGGGCCGTCGGGGACCATCTGCGGGCGGGCGGCCACTGGTACATCGGGCACGGATGGTTCCCGCTGCCGACGATGTGACTCGAACGAGTGAACAGCCGGGGATGGGGAACGGCCGTGCGGGCGTGGGCCGTTGTGCGGGCATGAAACTGGAAATGCGAGAAGGATATGAAGGCACGGGTCCCGGTGCGATCACCCCGGACGGCTGCGCGGTCGAACTGTACTCACGGCTGCCGATCGGGGACGAGCCGGACATCATCGCCGCGGCGGTGCCCGCGGGCGCGCACATCCTGGAACTGGGCAGCGGCGTCGGACGCATGACCCACCCGCTCCTGGAGCGCGGCTTCACGGTCACGGCGGTGGACGAGTCGGCCGAGATGCTGGAGCGCGTCCGGGGAGCGCGCACGATATGCGGCCCGATCGAGGGGTTAGACCTGGGCGAGAAGTTCGACGTGGTCATGCTGGCGTCGTTCCTCGTGCACGCCGGGGACGCCGAGGTGCGGCGGGGGCTGCTGCGCACCTGCGTCCGGCACGTCGCGGAGGGCGGCCATGTGCTGATCCAGCGCGAGGGCGCGGACTACCACACGAACCTGCCGCGCGAGCGGGTCGACCCGAGCGGGTTCACCCTGCGGATGGTGTCGTCGGAGCCGGTCGAGGACGGCGTCAACTCGGTGCGCGCGGAGTACGAGTTCCCGGACGCGGTATGGACACAGACCTTCCTGGCCCGGCCGTTGACCCAGGAGCAGTTCGAGGAGGCTCTGGGGGAAGCGGGGTTGAGGGTGGACCGGTATCTGACGGAGGACGGGATCTGGGTGAGGGCGGTGAGGGGGTGAGGGGGTGAGAACGGAGAGTGGCGTCCGGAGAGTTCGGCGAGAACACCACCACCCGGGGCATTGATCTGCTCGCGCTGCCGGTCGGTGCCCTGCTGTGCATCGGCGACGACGTGGTGCTGACGGTGAACGGGCTGCGCAATCCCTCGGCCGCTGGGACCGGGGCGGTTCCTACGGGGTGGCGTCGGGGCCGGTGGTGCCGGCCGGGCCGGGTCCGGTGAGGCCTCGTAGGCGTTCCATGTCGCGGCGGTCGCGTTTGGTCGGGCGGCCCGTGCCGCGGTCGCGGATGCCGGCCGGGGCGGCGGCCTCGCGAGGGAGCGGCGGAGGGCTGTTGTCGACGTAGCACT
>Ga0307515_10003750_pt1 | contig 31843 bp, 27 predicted proteins | sample 17_EM_MG_FD_194513 | JGI IMG/M metagenome (GOLD analysis project Ga0307515, IMG submission 194513) | Populus trichocarpa ectomycorrhiza microbial communities from riparian zone in the Pacific Northwest, United States - 17_EM | ecosystem: Host-associated > Plants > Roots > Unclassified | place...
TTTACAATCCTGCTAGCAATTCGATCGACAATCCGCGCATGCACTGATCACGCCGGGGTACGGCTCCGCAGGGCGGCGTCGAGCCGGGGATAGACCCGGCGGGCGTTGCCCTCGTAGACCTTTTCCCGGTCGGCCGCGGTGAGCCCCAGCGCGTCCACATAGCGCCGGGTGTCGTCGAAGTAGTGGCCGGTCTGCGGGTCGATTCCGCGGACGGCGCCGACCATCTCGGAGCCGAACAGGATGTTGTCCACATTGATCACGTCGAACAGCAGGTTGATGCCCGGCTGGTGGTAGACGCAGGTGTCGAAGAAGACGTTGCCCAGCACCGACTCGTCGAGCGGCGGCCGGCCGAGCATGTCGGCCAGCCCGCGGAAGCGTCCCCAGTGGTACGGCACCGCGCCGCCGCCGTGCGGGATGATGAACCGCAGCCCGGGGAAGGTCTTGAACAGGTCGGCCTGCAGGAACTGCATGAACGCGGTGGTGTCGGCGTTGAGGTAGTGCGACCCGGTGGCGTGGAAGTTGGGATTGGTCACAGCCGACACGTGCACCATGGCCGGCACGTCCAGCTCCACCATGGCCTCGTAGAACGGAAACCAGCTGGGGTCGGTCAGCGGCGGCGCGCTCCAGTGGCCGCCGCTGGGATCGGGGTTGAGGTTGCAACCCACAAATCCCATTTCCTGTACGCAACGCCGCAGCTCGCCCACCGAGTGCGCGATGGGCACGCCGGGCGACTGCGGGAGTTGGCAGACCCCGATGAAGTTGTCGGGATAGAGCCCGACCACCCGGGCGATCAGGTCGTTGGCCGCCCCCGCCCAGGCCGTGCTGGTCGCCTCGTCGCCGAAGTGGTGGCCCATCGCGGAGGCGCGCGGGGAGAAGACGGTGAGATCGATGCCGCGTTCGGCCATCAGGCGCAGCTGGCTGCCCTCGACCGACTCGCGGATCTCGTCGTCGGAGATCGCCGGGTACGGCGGCGGGCGCTCGCCGGCCCGGTACGCCGCCTGCTGGGCCTCCCGCCAGGAGGTGTGCGCGGCCGGCGCGGTCGTGTAGTGACCGTGACAGTCGATGATCATGAACTCGTCTCCTGGATGGGCGTGCCGTGGGTGTGGAAAGTATCGATGGTCTTCAGGCCCCACGCCTGGCCCTTGGCCCGTTCCGCGGCGGTCCAGCTGATCGTCTGCCAGTCCGGGGCCAGGATCAGCCGGGCCCCGGCATTGCAGATCTCGATGCGGTTGCCGCCGGGCTCCCACACGTACAGGAAAAAGGTTTGTTGAATGGCGTGTTTGTGCGGGCCGGTCTCGATGTGCACGCCGGCGTCGAGGCAGACGTCCGCGGCCCGGAGGATCTCCTCGCGCGTGTCGGTGGCGAACGCGATGTGATGCAGCCGGCCGCTGGCGCCGGTCCAGTCCTCGGTATAGACCAGGTCATAGGTCTTGTTGCCGACGGAATACCAGATGGCCTGCGGGCTGCCGTCGTCCTTGACGATCTGCTCGGTGCACCGCGCGCCGAGCACGTCACGCAGGAACGCCGAGGTCTGCGGTACGTCGGCCGTCAGGTAGTTGACATGGTCGAGGCGCCGGAGATTGGCGCCCCGGCCGGGATAGGCGGCCGCCTGGTTCTTCAGCGCCGGCCGGTCGGTGGCGTCGCTGCGGTACCACTCGACGTCCCAGTACAGGCCCATCTCGTGACCGTCGGGATCGGCGAAGAGATAAACCTCGCCGAGATTGTGTACGTCCTTGACGACGCCCCGGGCGAGCCCGGCCGCGTCGATCTCGGCGGCGAGCCGGCCGACGGCCTCCGGGCTGGCGGCTCGCAGATAGGTGCGGCCGATGCCGGCGGCGTCGCGCTGGATCAGCCGGATCGTCCAGGACTGGTAGTCGTCCCAGGTGTGCAGATAGACCGAGGTGTCGTCGCGGTGCACCTCACGCAACGCCAGCACGTTGACGAAGAAGTCGCGGGACTCCTCCAGGACGGGCGTATACAGCTCGATCGGCCCGACATGGGCGATCTCCCGGCGCCGGTCCGGGTCGTGCGTTAGCGTCATCCACTTGCCTTTCCACTGCGCGGCCACACCAGGCCGTCGGACAACTTGCGGGCGGTGCGGACGACGGCGCTGCGGTGCAGCCGGGTGCCCGTGCCGCTGCCGTCGAGGTCGACGGTCACATCGAAGAAGCCGGTCGGGTGCTCGATGCGGACCCGGCTGCCGGGCGAACCGGGCGGGTTCGCGACCGTGCCGGGCGCCAGCACCGCGGCCGCCACCGAGACGGCGCCGAGCACGCCGATCGCGGCGTGCACCCGGTGCGGGATGAAGGTCCGGGTGGTCACCGTGCCGTCCCGCCGGGGTGGCGAGACAATGGTGATCTTAGGGACGGTCGTGTCCCGGACGTCGCCGAGGCCCATCGCCGGGCCGGCTTCGAGGCGGATGGCCTCCACCTTCGACCGCAGCTCGGCGTTGGCTTCGAGGGCGTCCGGCGACTCGTCGCCCGCGATCCCCAGGTCGGCGGCGCGGACCAGCAGCACCGGCATTCCGCCGCTCACGCAGGTGACCTCGACGCCGGCGAACTGGTCGATCAGCCGCCCGGTGGGGAACAGCGGCGAGTCGTCGCCGGGGAACTCGAGGTCGATCGGCGCGGCGGGGAACGGCGTGCCGGCCATGACGGTGTCGCCGTCGTAGCGCACCCGGCCACCCGGCGTCCGCACCCGCGCGGCGGCGTTGCTCAGCACCGGATTCATGATCCGGATCCGGACCTCGGTGGTCTCGCCGGCGGCCGCGACCAGGCCCCGCTCGATGGCGAACGGCCCGACCCCGGCCAGCAGATTCCCGCAGGTCTGCGCGTCGGTGACGATCGCCCGGCCGGGCACCACCTGGAGGAAAAGGTAATCCACGTCGGCGTGCCCGACGGCCGACGGCCGGATCACCGCCACCTTGCTGGTGAGTGGGTGCCCGCCGCCGATTCCGTCGATCTCCCGCTCGTCCGGGGAGCCCATGATGCGCAGCAAGAGGTCGTCGCGCTCGGCCGGGTCCGCGGGCAGATCCGTACTCAGGAAGTAAGCGCCCTTGGAACTGCCGCCGCGCATCTGCATGCAGCGGATCCCGTCGTCTTCGTAGCCCATGTGAATACCGCCGTCCGGCAGGGATGTGGGCCGAACGTATCCAGTGTCAACAAGATTGTCAACAATGTGTCGGCCGGGTAAAACTGTGCTCAAGATTGGCTTCACAATTGTTGACAATGTGTGTAGCGTCCGCTCCGTCGGCCTCTTAGCGCTCGCTGGCGGGCGCCCCCCGTTTACTGGAGGACCCATGTCCCGACCCCTTCCAAGCGCCGGCGCCATCTCCCGTCGCCGCCTTCTTTCTCTTGCTCTCGCCGCCTCGGCCACCCCGCTCGCCGCCGCCTGCGGCTCGAGTGACTCGAGCGGCGGCACGACCTCCTCGGGACCGACGAAGGTGAAGGTCGGCGTGATCCCCATCGTCGACGTCGCCCCCATTTATCTTGGTCTCAAGCAGGGCTTCTTCACCGCCGAGGGGCTGGACGTCAGCCTCGAGACGGCCCAGGGCGGCGCGGCCATCGTCCCCGGGGTGGTCAGCGGGCAGTACCAGTTCGGCTTCAGCAACTGCGTCTCGCTGCTGCTGGCCAGCGCCCAGGGCCTGCCGCTGAAGGTGGTCGCCTCCGGCGTCGCCTCGACCGGCGTGCAGGGCAAGGACTTCGGCGCGGTCATCGTGAAGGGCGACAGCTCGATCAAGACCGCCGCGGACCTGGCCGGCAAGCGGGTGGCGGTCAACACCCTCAAGAACATCAACACCACGACGGTCAACAAGGTCGTCAAGGACGCCGGCGGCGACCCGTCCACCATCAAGTACGTCGAACTGGCGTTCCCCGACATCGTCTCGGCGATCGCCAAGGGCGACGTGGACGCCGGCCAGGTGGTCGAGCCCTTCCTGACCATCGCCACCGGCCAGGGCGACCGCCAGGTGGTCTCCAACTATGCGGGCACCTCGCCCAACCTCACCGTCGCGATGTACTTCACCTCGCAGAGCTACGCCTCGCAGAACCCCAAGGTGGTCACCGGCTTCACCGCTGCGATGAACAAGTCCATGGAGTACGCGTCGGCGCACGCCGACGAGACCCGGGCGGCGCTGGCCACGTACACGAAGATCGAAACCGCCGTGCAGAACAGCCTGATCCTGCCGAAGTGGCCGACCACGATCGACCGCGCCTCGGTGCAGTTGCTGGCGGAGCTGGCCACGAGCGACGGCCTGCTCACCAAGCAGCCGAACCTCGACACCCTGCTGCCCTGATGCGGTGCCCCATCCGCGCACTGTCGCCGGGACGGCTCTCATGACCGCCACAACGACGCGGCCCGAACCGGCGCTCGACCGGCCGGTCCGGGCCCGCCCGCCGGTCGCCGAGCGATGGCGCCGGCCCGGGCTCGGGCTGCTCGGCCTCGCCCTGGCGGTCGCGGTCGTCGAAGCCCTGCCGCGACTGGGCATTGTGGACAGCCGGTTCCTGCCCCCGTTCAGCGAGATGGCCGGGAAGCTGGCCGAGCAACTCACCCTCGCCGAGTTCTGGGTGGCGCTGGGCCAGACATTGCGCGGATGGGCGCTGGGGCTGGCGGTCGCGATGATCGCCGGCGTGGTGGCCGGGGTGCTGATCGGCAGCATCCCGGTGCTGCGCGCGCTCACCGCCTCCACCATCGAGTTCCTGCGCCCGATCCCGTCGGTCGCGCTGATCCCGCTGGTGGTGCTGATCTACGGCAGCCGCCCGCAGTCGGCCCTGATCCTGGTCGTCTACGCCGCGTTCTGGCAGGTGCTGGTCCAGGTGCTGTACGGCGTCGCGGACGTGGACCCGGTGGTGCGCGACACCGCCCGGTCCTACCGCTTCTCCCGCTGGGCCGTCATCCGCACGGTCATCTGGCCGACCGCCATGCCGTACGTCGTCACGGGCTTCCGGCTGGCCGCCGCGGTGGCCCTGATCCTGGAGATCACGGCCGAGCTGATCATCGGCGTGCCCGGCCTCGGCCGTTCGATCGGGGTGGCCCAGAGCTCCGGCGCCGTCGCGGAGACCTACGCGCTGGTGATCGTGGTCGGCCTGCTCGGCGTCGCCGTCAACGTCGTGGCCCGGGCCGTCGAGCGACGCGCCCTCCGCTGGCACACCTCGGTTCGGGGGGACATATGAAGATCGCCGAGCTGCCGCGCCGAGCACTCGTGGCCCTGGCGCTGCCGGTCGTGCTGATCGCGCTCTGGTGGATTCTGTCGGCGCACAGCACGAGCTTCTTCTGGCCGCCGCTGTCCACCATCGTGCAAACCTTTCCGCAGACCTGGACCGCCGACCCGATCCTGCACGACGTGCTGCCCAGCCTGGCCCGGCTCGGCACCGGCTACCTGATCGCCCTGGTGGCCGGCGTGGCGCTGGGCACGGCGATCGGATCGTCCGGCACGCTCCGGGCGCTCAGCGAGCCGTTCCTGGAATTCCTGCGGGCTGTCCCGCCGCCGGTGCTCGTCCCGGTCATCGCCCTGTTCGCCGGCTACACCGGGTGGACCGCCAAGGTGATCACCATCGCGCTGGGCTGTCTCTGGCCGATCCTGCTCAACACCGTCGAGGGGGTGCGCTCGCTCGACGAGGTGCTGCGCGACACGGCCCGCTCGTACCGGCTGGGCCGCTTCGCCACCTTCTGGCACGTGGTGCTGCGGGGGTCGAGCCCGCGGATCGCCACCGGGGCCCGCCAGGCGCTCTCCATCGGCGTCATCCTGATGGTGATCAGCGAGCTCTTCGGCGCCGACCGCGGCCTCGGCGCGGCCATCGTGCAGTTCCAGCGGGGCTTCGCCATCCCGCAGATGTGGACCGGCATCATCCTGCTCGGGCTGCTCGGGGTGGCCCTGTCCGGGCTCTTCCGGCTGGTCGAACACCGATCCCTGGCCTGGTATCGCGGGCTGCGCCAGGCCGAACGAGGAGTGTGACAACGTGAACGCGACCACCGCCACGACCAGGAACGCCGCGCCGGTCTCGCTCAGCGTCGACGCCCTGGCCAAGACCTACACGGGGCACGGCCGCAGCGTCGAGGCCGTACGCGATCTCACCTTCGAGATCAGCCGGGGCGAGCTGGTCTGCATCGTCGGCCCGTCCGGCGCCGGCAAGACCACCCTGTTGCGCTGCATCGCCGGGCTTCTCGAGACCTCCGGCGGTCAGATCCACCTCGACGGCGCCCCGGTGACCGGGCCACCGGCCGGCATGGCGGTGGTGTTCCAGGAGTACGGGCGCAGCCTGTTCCCCTGGCTCACCGTACGCAAGAACGTCGAACTGCCGCTGAAGGAGAAAGGCCTGGCGCGCTCCGTCCGCGCCGCCAAGGTCGACGCCGCGCTGGAGTCGGTCGGCCTGCGCGACAGCGCCGACTCGCACCCGTGGCAGCTCTCCGGCGGAATGCAGCAGCGGGTCGCCATCGCCCGCGCGGTGGCGTACGAGCCGAGCGTCCTGCTGATGGACGAGCCGTTCGCGGCCGTCGACGCGCAGACCCGGGCCGACCTCGAGGACCTGGTCCGCCAGCTGTGGCAGCAACTCGGCGTCACCGTCCTGTTCGTCACCCACGACATCGACGAGTCGGTCTATCTCGGGCAGCGCGTGCTCGTGCTCTCCAACCGGCCGACCGTCGTCCTGGAGGACGTCCGGATCGACCTGCCGAACGACCGGAACCAGCTAGAGACCCGGTCGTCCGCGCAGTTCGCCGCGGCCCGCAGCCACGTCTACGAGCTGATCCAGCTGGCGAAGAAAGGCCACCGGCCGGATCTCGGGTAGCTCAATAGCCGACCCGGAACGTGGCGTCCTGCTTGTCGGTGCTGGACGAGCTGCTGGTGATCACGTCGAGCCGCAGGACGTAGTTGGAGTGCCGGATGTAGCGGGTCGGGTAGGTGTACGACCGGAACGACGTCCAGCCGGCGTCGGCGAAGCCGCTCGTCCGGTAGAAGGTCGCGTCCTGGGCGTACTGCGCGGTGTTGTCGTTGGTGTTCAGCACGAGCTGGTAGCTGGACTGGCGCAGGTACATGCCGGGGTAGTTGACCGACCGGAAGGAGACGCCGGCCGAGTCGGCGAGCCCCGGCACGAGCGTCCACATCTGATCCTGGTACGGGTCGAACGGGTAGGTGTCGATGCGCCCGACGTAGTCGGCGTGCCGGAGGTAGCGGCCCGGATAGTTGTAGGACTTGATCCGGTTCCAGGCCGGCGTGCCCCACGCGGCGGTGAGGTTGGCCAGCTCGGTCGCGGTGATCGGGGTGCTGCCCGGGTGCTTGGAGTTCAACGGCTGGGTGTAGGAGCGATCGTCGAGCAGGGTCCAGGAGCCGTCCGGCACGTTCGTGCTCTGCCAGCAGAAGAACCGGCCGTTCGGGCTCCAGGTGTCGCCCCACATGTACCAGGTGTTGCCGCTGTTCGACTTGACGATGTTCGGCGCCTCGACCCCGCGCCCGGGGGTGATGGCGCTGGTGTAGATGCTGAAGCTGCCCGGGTTGAGCGTGCTGGACGACGTGCCGAGCAGGGTGCTGTTGGTGTTGTTCTTGTAGTACATGTAGTTGACCCCGCCGACCGTGACGATGTCGCCGTCGATGGCGTCGTATCCCGGGTCGTAGAAGGTCTGCGGCGTCGTCGCGGTGACGAAGTCGGTGGTGTAGTTGACCAGCAGGACGTTGTGGTCGCCGGGGACCGCCGAATAGATGACGGCGTACTGGCCGCGGGCGGCGTCCCAGTAGGCCGCCGGCGCCCAGGCGTGGGTGGCCAGGGAGTGCACCTTGAGCAGCCGGTAGTTGCGCAGCGTGATCAGGTCGGTGGAGTCCCAGACATGCAGATACTGGCTCTGGTACGACCAGTCCGTGCCGTACAGATCGGTGGCCAGCACGACGAACGTGCCGTCCTGCTTGCGCAGGATGAACGGGTCCCGCATGCCGCTGCTGCCCAGCGTGGGGGTGGCGACCGGGTTGTTCTGGTTCAGCGGGGTCCAGTTCAGGCCGTCCGAACTGACCGCCAGGTGCAGCCCGTAGTTGGCAGCGGCCATCGACGGCGACTCGGTGAAGTAGGCCATCGCATAGCCGGAGTAGGTGGCTGCCGCGGCCGGGCCGGGCCGCAGGAGCGCGCCCGCGCCGAGCGCCACGGCCGTGGTTCCCGCTGCGGAAAGTAGTTGTCGACGCTTCATGGATGCCTCGTTCCGCTCGATCATGAAATAGACGACCATTTATGTTAACGTTAACAGGCCGGTTTTGTTAACGGTGGGTGATCTCGCGGTGCGGAAACGGGGCGGCCGCTCTGGGCAAATTTTGAGGAAACGCTCCTACAGTCGATGGATGCGGAGTCAGGCGGTAGTGCCGTGATGACGGTGCTCGGCGTGGAAGGTGAGCCGGCCCAGGCTCCTGCACCCGAGCAGCCGAAGAACCGGTGGAGCAGCCCGGAGCTGCGCCGACGGGTGGTGATCGGCGCCGTCCTGGCCTGGGCCGTGGCGATCACGGCGGTGGTGCTCACCCGGGGCGGCGGCACCGCGGAGGCGCCCGTCGCCGCCCGGCCGTCGGCGTCGCCCTCGGCCTCGGACGCACCACTGAGCGTGGCCGAGGTCTATCAGACGCTGCTGCCCTCGGTGGTGCTGATCCAGACAACCGGCGGCGGCAGTTCCGCGGTCGGCGAGCCGAAGACCGCGGCCAAGACGGCGACCGGCACCGGCGTGATCGCCAACGCCAACGGCACCGTCCTGACCGCACTGCACGTGGTCGAGGGCGCCGACTCGGTCCAGGTCACCTACGCCGACGGCAGCTCGTCGCCGGCCGTGGTCGCCAGCGCGGACGCCAAGCAGGACATCGCCACGCTCACCCCGGCGAAGCTGCCCGAGACGGTGGTGCCCGCGGTGCTCGGCGGCGGCCTCGCGGTCGGCGACGACGTGGTGGCGATCGGCAACCCGCTCGGGCTGACCGCGAGCACCACCAGCGGCGTCGTCTCCGGCCTCGACCGGGTCCTGACCCGCGACAAGTCGGACGACATCGCGGGGCTCATCCAGTTCGACGCGGCGGTCAACCCCGGCAGCTCGGGCGGGCCGCTGATCAACGATCGCGGCCAAGTGGTCGGCATCATCGTCGCGCTCGCCAACCCGACCAGCGCCGGCACCTTCATCGGCATCGGCTTCGCCGTCCCGATCGGGGCGGCGCTCGGCGGCACCGGCGAGGGCGACGGACAGGCGCCCCCGCTGTGACCATCCCCAGTAGACCCACGACGAGGACGGATCCATGAACATGCCGGTACGCGACGCCCAGAACTGGACCGACGCCGGGTCCGCGCCGAGTTTCGCCGGCCCGGTGGAGAAGGTGCTCTACGAGGTCAAAAAGACCATCGTGGGCCAGGACCAGCTGCTCGAACGGATGATCGTGGCGCTGCTCGCCCGCGGCCACATCCTGGTCGAGGGCGTGCCCGGGCTGGCCAAGACGCTCGCGGTGAAGTCGCTGGCCGAGGCGATCGGCGGCGACTTCCACCGGGTGCAGTTCACCCCCGACCTGGTGCCGGCCGACATCCTGGGCACCCGGATCTACCACCAGCCGACCGGCGAGTTCCAGGTCTCGCTCGGGCCGGTCTTCACCAACCTGCTGCTGGCCGACGAGATCAACCGGGCCCCGGCCAAAGTGCAGAGCGCGCTGCTGGAGGTGATGCAGGAGCGGCAGGTCACCATCGGCCGGGAGACGCACCGGGTGCCGAACCCGTTCCTGGTGATGGCCACCCAGAACCCGATCGAGTCCGAGGGCACCTATCCGCTGCCCGAGGCGCAGATCGACCGGTTCATGATGAAGGTGGTGGTCGGCTATCCGAGCGTGACCGAGGAGTTCGTGGTGGTCGAGCGGGCGCTCGCCCCGGCCGCGCGGATCCAGGCCATCATCGACCCGGAGACGCTGGTGGGGCTCCAGGAGGAGGCCGACCGGGTCTACGTCGACCCATCCCTGATCGAGTACGCGGTGCAGCTGGCCCACGCCAGCCGCGAGCCCGGCCGGGTGGGGCTGACCGACCTGGCCCGTTACGTCACCTTCGGCGCCAGCCCACGCTCCTCGATCAGCCTGGTGCTCGCCGCCCGCGCCCGGGCCTACATCCGCGGCCGCGAGTACGTCGTCCCCGAGGACGTCACCGACCTGGCCCTGGACGTGCTGCGGCACCGGCTCGTGCTGTCGTACGAGGCGCTCTCCGACGAGGTCACGCCGGACCTGATCCTGTCGAAGATCCTGGCCAACCTGGCGATCCCTGAGCCCGCGGGCCGAGGTCGCTGACCCATGATCACAGCACCGGATCGGCTGCTGCGGCGCCTGGAGTGGCGGCTCGGGCGCCGCCTCGACGGGCGGCTGCAGGGCGCCTACCGCACGGTCTGGCACGGCACCGGCATCGACTTCACCGACCTGCGGGTGTACACGCCGGAGGACGACGTCCGGCACATCGACTGGAACGTCACCGCCCGCCTCGACGAGCCGTTCATCCGGCAGTACACCGAGGACCGGGAGATGACCGCCTGGCTGGTCATCGACCGCTCCGCCTCGATGCGCTTCGGCGGAGTGCTTGGTAAGGAATCAGTTGCGACCGAGCTGGCGGTCAGCCTCGGGCGGCTGGTCGCCCAGGGCGGCAACCGGGTCGGCGCGATCCTCTATGACAACGGCGGGCACCGGGTGATCCCGCCGCGCACCGGCCGCGACCAGATCCTGCGGATCACCGGCGAACTGTTGCGCCCGGCGGCGTCCACCGGACCGGGCGCGACCACCGACCTGGCCGCGATGCTGCGCCTGGCCGCCGCCACCACCGCGCGCCGGCGCAGCCTGGTCTTCGTGATGTCCGACTTCATCGGCGACCCGGACTGGGACCGGCCGCTGGCCATGCTCACCCACCGCCACGAGGTGGTGGTGATCCGGGTGGTCGACCCGGCCGAGCTGGAGCTGCCCGACCTCGGCCTGATCCTGGTCGAGGACGCGGAGACCGGCGAGCAACTGCTGGTCGACACCAGCGACCCCCTGCTGCGCGGCCGCCTCGCCACTCAGGTCGGCGCCCGCGAGGAGGCGCTGGCGGAGGCGATGCGCCGGGCCGGGGTCGACGCCCATCGGATCACCACGGACCAGGATCTGCTCGCCGCGCTGGTCGAGATGGTCCGCCACTCCGGACGGAGGCGCCGGTGAGCTTCCTCTACCCGGCCGTGCTCGGCGCCGCCGTGCTGGTCACGGCGGCCGCGATCGCCGGCTACGTGCTGCTTCAACGCCGTCGCAGTGCCGCCCTGGCCGCGGCCGGCTTCGGCTCGCTCGCCGGCGGCGGGTCCCGGTGGGCCGCGGTGCGCCGCCATCTTCCGTACGCGATGCTGCTTGCCGCCTTGCCCATCGTGCTGGTCGGCCTGGCCCGTCCACAGGCGGAGGTCGCCGTGCCCCGGGTCGCCGGGACGGTGCTGCTCGCCTTCGACATCTCCAACAGCATGGCCGCCACCGACGTGGCACCGACCCGGCTCGGCGCCGCGCAGGCCGCCGCGACCGAATTCGTCGAGCAGCAGCCCGACTCCGTCGACGTGGGCGTGCTGGTCTTCGGCGACCAGGCGCTGCTGACCCAGGCGCCGACCGACGACCACGCCGCCGCGATCGCCGCGATCGCCCGGCCCGCCCCCAGCGGCGGCACCTCGCTCGGCCAGGCGATCCTGGTCGCGCTCGGCACCATCACCGGCAAACCGGTCAGCCTGCCGTCCGACGGCGCGACCACGGACACCAACGACCTCGGCTACTGGCCCTCGGCGACGATCGTGATCTTCTCCGACGGCCAGCAGACCGGCGGCCCGGACGCCGAAGCCGCCGCCGAGCTCGCGGCGGCCGCCGGGGTGCGCATCCAGACGGTCGGGGTCGGCACCGCCAAGGGCGCCACCGTCGAGGTGGACGGCTACCAACTCGGCACCGCGCTGGACGAGACGCTGCTGACCACGGTCGCGCAGACCACCGGCGGCGCCTACCACCCGGCCGGCGACGCGGCCGCGCTGGCCGACACGACCAAGTCGATCGATCTGCGCCTGACCACCAAGAAGGAGCCGGTCGAGCTGACCGCGCCGTTCGCCGGTGGCGCCCTGCTGCTGCTCACGCTCGGCGGGCTGCTCGGCGTTCGCTGGCACGGAAGGATCGTCTGATGTCGTTCAGTTGGCCCTGGGCGCTGGGTGCGCTGTTGGCGGTGCCGCTGCTGCTGGCGGTCCGATGGTGGCTGAACCGGCGCCGCAAGCGGGCCGCGGTCACCGTCTCCAGCGTCGCGCTGATCCGTGCCGCGCTGCCCGGCCGCAGCTCGTGGCGCCGGCGCATCCCGGTCTACCTGTTCCTGGCCGGGCTGCTCGCGCTCGCCGGAGGCCTGGCCCGGCCGCAGGCATCGCTCGCGGTACCGACGAACAACACCTCGATCCTGCTGGCGATCGACGTCTCCGGCTCGATGTGCAGCACCGACATCGCGCCGAACCGGCTCGCCGTGGCCATCGACGCGGCCCGCCAGTTCGTCAAGGATCAGGACGACGGCACCCGGATCGGCCTGGTCGCGTTCTCCGGAATCGCGGGTTTGCTGGTGGCCCCGACCACCGACAAGGACGCCCTGCTCGACGCGATCGACACGCTGAAGACGGCCCGCGGCACGGCGATCGGCCAGGCGATCCTGACCTCGATCGACGCGATCGCCGAGATGAACCCGAACGTGGCCGCCACCGGCGTCGACCTCGGCGACGCCGCACCCGACACGCTGGCCAACTACGAGCCGGACACGATCGTGGTGCTCACCGACGGCTCCAACACCACGGGCGTCGACCCGGTCACCGCGGCGGAGCAGGCCGCGGCCCGGCACCTGCGGGTGTTCACGATCGGCTTCGGCACCACCGAGCCGGCCCAGATGGTGTGCACGGCCGACCAGATCAGCGGGGGTTCGGCGTTCGGCCAGGGCCAGCGCGGCGGCGGAATGGGCCGGGGCGGCGGGCGCAACCAGGAGATCGACGAGGACGCGCTGATGCAGGTCGCGGACGTGACCGGCGGGCAGTACTTCAAGGCGCAGGACGCGGACCAGCTCTCTGACGTGCTCTCCGGCCTGCCCCGAGAAATCGGCCTGCACAAGGAGAACGTGGAGATCACGGTCTGGTTCGTACTGGTGGGAATGCTGCTGGCGTTCAGCGGCGCGGGTCTCGCATTGTGGTGGAACCGCGGGCCTGGCCTGCCCCGGCCGCCTTCTTGAGCAACTGGCCTCCTGTCGATCGACGGACGTGAGTCGAGGGTAGGCTGCCCGACCGTAGCCGCCGGACAACCGCTCGGCGGATTCGTCTGTCCCGAACGGCGTCGTGGCGACACGCTCAGGCCATGGTCGGATGTCGTGTCGGCCGGGCAAAATGCCTGTACCCTGCATATGAAAAAAGGTACATTTCTCGCATTTTATCCGGAGCTAGCGTGACGTCGTTGGACACCCTTGCGTCACGGCGGGCCTTCCTGCCCGCCGACGCCCCCTATACGGAAATGCTCGCCGCCTTTCTGCAACTGACCCGCGACGAGATCGCCGCTGAGCTGAAACTCCTCGCCGCCGCCATTCAGGCCCGCCGGTATCCAGCCGGCCGGCCCTACCACCACATCAACGGCTTTACCAAGGTGGTCGTCGCTGAATACGCGTGTGGTGCTCGATTGACCCTTCATTACTGGCCGCAGGAACTCGGCGCGGCCCCGGACGTGTCCCGGCCGCACAATCATCGATTCGCCTTCACCTCGTTGCTCCTGACGGGCTCTCAGCACTTCCTGGAGCTCGACGAGGCCCCCGGCGACCAGGGCGCGCAGCCATGGTTGCGCTATTTCTACCGGCCTTATGTGGCCGGGCGGATCGCCTCCGTGGCCGCCAAGGGCGAGACCCGGCTACGGGTCTCCCGGACCGTCGAACGGGCGCCTCTCCAGGGGCACTACTCGACCACCTCCGAAGTGGTCCACCAAGCGGTCACCCGCCGCGACGCCGGGTGTGCGACCCTGGTGCTTCGGGGCCCGCGGGAGCGGCGAACGTCGACTGTGTATTACGCGCCCGGCGAGCCGGCGCCGCGCGGCGGTGTCCAGCTCGGCCGGTGGATCGGCCACGACGTGGTGCTTCAGCAGGTTGAGCACGTGGTTGCGATGGTGTCCGGACGATAGTGGAGGTGCCCGGGTCATGAAGCCGTTGTCGGAGGAATTCGACGCGGCGATGGCCTGGGCATCGCGCCGGCACGCGGGTCAGGGCCGGCACAATACCGACACCCCCTACGTCTCGCATCTGCTCGCCACTTGCGCCATCGTGCTGGAGGAGGGCGGCGACGAGGAAATGGCGATCGCCGCCCTGCTGCACGACGTGCTGGAGGACGTCCCGACTGGGCGCGCCGAGCTGCGCCGGCGCTTCGGCAACGGCGTCTACCGCCTCGTGGACGCCTGTACGGACGCCGATCTCGCTGAGCGTGGCGGCCTGCGATGGCGCGACCGCAAGCTGACCCATCTGCGACGCATGGCCGAACTGGACGACCGGGCACTGCTGATCATCGCCGCTGACAAGGTCTGCAGCCTGCAGTCCATCATGGACGACTATCTGCGCTTCGGCCCGGGTCTCTTCGAGAACAGCGAACGGTCGGCCGCCGATCTACTGTGGAACTACCAAGAGGTGCTCGCTGTGCTCGCCGCCCACCTCGGTGAACGTCCGGTGGTGCAACGGCTGTCGCGGCTGGTCGCGGAATTCGCGACGCGGGCGTCAGTCGCGCCCTAGGTATTCCCGAGCGCGGGTCAGGACGCGCTCCTGCCCGGCGGCGTCGCCCGCTTCGCGGACCAGGGTGGCGGGACGTCCGCCCAACTCGGCGTCGTGCTCGCGTAGCCAGGCCCGCAGCAGGTCGGTAGAGTTCATCACCCAGAACTCCTCCGCCAGTTGCAGCACGAATCGCAGGCGTATGGTGATCGCTTTGGCCGGGCCGTCGTCGCCCTTCTCGATAGCCAGGTAGAGGTCGGGAACGTCGGCCACACCGGCCAGATACGCCGTCAACTGCCAGTCGAGCAGTTGGCACACGCCGTCGACGGTCGCCTTCAGCTCGCCATGTCTGGGCTCGCTGCCTCGCCCGCCGGGCCGAGGGATCACCTTTGCCGTCATTTCTCCGAGGCTAGCGACAGTCCGCCAGCGTGGCGAGGGGCGTTCGTGCCGAAAACGCCCGGTCGGTCAGCTGCCGCCGAGATACATTTCCGACACTTCCTTCGCGATGACGTCGATGACCCGTTGATCGGACCGGATCGCCTGCCGTACCGCCGGCCACGAGTCGAGCCGAGTCCCCGCAAAGGACGGTGGATCATCGGCACGCAGATACATGGGCAGGAGAAAGGCATTCTGGGCCAGCCAGCTGATGTAGTTGCCGTTCTCGGCCCAGGCATCGTCACGAAGCCCTTGCCGCAGATATGAGCGCAGTTCCTCGAAACTGGTCCAGCGAAGCGCCAGGGAGTCGTTGGTCAAGCTGCGTATGGTCGGGTTGTACAGCTGATTGACGCCGCGATCGAAGGCGAACCGCCAGAACTGCCAGAGCTTCTTCTCCTCGCGGCCGCCCAGTGTCATCACCGACTCCGTTCGCTCACCGTGCCGCTGCACCAGGTCGTTGAGGTGGGCGAAGAGGGTGAAGGGGGTAAGCAGGTGGCGCGCGCTGCGACTCTCGAGCCCTCGGACGATCTTCTCGGCGTTCTCCATCAGTTGGTCCGGCGGGTAATCTGGAATGATCTTGGCGGCCATGAGCAGGGCCAGCACGGACGGGTTCCGATCGCCGATCGCCTCGCGCGCCACGTCCCACGGCCGGGTCGGGCGCAACCGGGGCTCCGGATTCTCCCTCCGGCCGTGTAGCTCCTCGTACTCGACGAACTCCTTCAGCCGCACCACCTCAGGCCACCGGGCGTTCGGCACGAGGTCGCACCAGCGCCGGACGTCCTGACGGAAGATCTCCGTCCAGCGGTCCGCCTCCTCGACGTTGAAGTCGTCGAGACATAGGACTATCCGCGCCCCGCGCGCCGACAAAGCCGCCGCGGCAAGCGCCTGGACCATGTTGATGACCGACGGCCGGGCGCGCAGCCGCACCGGCCAGTACACCAGGGACGGCGCCACCTCACTTCCGGACCATGATCGCTCCCAGTGGAACCGGCGGTCGAGTTGACGCAGCAGATCGAGGGAACCGGTTGGCGGGACCGTGCCGGGTTCGGAGATCAGCTCGCGTTCCCATTGCGAGTGGCGGTGCCGGCGGGCCGTCTTCTGTCCGCGCCCCACCGTGATCCGGAAGCGTTCGGCCAGCCGGGTGAACAATGCGTCGCCTTCGACGCCAGAGAAGAACCGGGGCGACGGCCGCCGGTGCGCCGCCGACGCGGGATGGTGAAATCGGCGCTCCAGGACGGCGCCGCCACCCTCCGACCGGGCGGCCCAGAACACGGTGAGCTCTCGTCCCTCGAGGGCGGTCAGCCGCAGTGCATCGGCCACGATGCCGTCCCAGCCGCTGTGTCCGACGATGCAGACGGTGTCGGTCGTGATCAGCTTCGAGACCTGCCTGGCCAGGGGCGCGTGCTGCTGATCGAGATAGTCCGGATCGTGCAGCAGGCGCTGCCTGCGATAGCGGGGATCATCCCGCCAGAACCCGTGCAGATGATGGACCAGTATCGCCTCACTCGCTCGGGCGAGCGGAGTCTCGGCCTCGAGATCGAGGGGCACGCTGATGGCGACGCGACCGGCACGCTTGATCGCGACTTCCAGGAGCGGGTCGAAGTTGGTGGTGAGGATCTGACCGTCCACGAAGGACTCCGGCATGGCGGCCAGCAGTCCGCCGAGCGCCGCGAGACCATCCGGCAGATTCCAGCCGTGCAGATCGCGTTCCATCTGGCGAGCGCGGGTGGGATCCAGCCGCTGCCACCGTCCCCGGCCCGAGAACGTGGGATTGGTCGACTGGTAGGCGTGCAGCACTGCGTCCTGGGCGATGAGGTCGAACTCGTCTTTGGCGATCCACTTCGCGAATTCTCGCCAGTACGCGCGATAGGTCGCGATGCTGCTTCCGAACTCGTTGCGGCTCAGTTCCAGCGCGGCGAGCAGTCCGGTGCTGACGGGATGGCCTTGCGCGTACAGGTCCGCGACGGCGAGCATGCCCCGCACGTCGGGAATGACGGGCAGGGACAACCCCGACCCCACCACGAACGTGAGGCGCTTCTTCTCTCTCGCGCATTCGTACAGCAGCTCGACCAGTTGATCTGTGTCGCCCGGTTGGGACAAGGGTCCGCCACCGGTCATGAGCCCTGAACCTGCAGGGTTTCCCGGAGCCGGCCGGGAACGTCGGTGAACGCGACGTCCGCCGAGGCATCCGTCGGCACGAGCAACTCGCCGGCCAGATCCGCCTCGAGTTCGCCGGGCCCCCAGCCCAGGTAGCCCTGGAAGAGCCGGAGTCCGTCGACGGCGCCGCCGGACGGGGACGCCGACAGCGGCAACGTGCCCAACTCGTCGGTGATCGGCCGGAAGCGCAGCGGGGCGTCGCTCTGGTCCCGCAGCCTGGCCAGGAGGATGTAACCCTCGTGCGGCACCGGGCCGCCCTCGAACACCACGGCGGGCGACGTGAGTGTCCCGAGTCCCGACGGCGCGGGCCCGGCCGGCCGGTTCAGGATGATGCCGAGCGCGCCTTCCTCCTTGTCGTAGCGCATGATCAGAACCACCGCTTCGGCCAGATCGGTCTCTGCCGCCGCGTCGGTGGCGTAGAACACCTGACCGACCCGATTGCGCCGGAACAACGCCGGGTTGTAGATCAGCGGGACGCTCTCCGCCGCGGCGTCGGGGCGCAGCGCCGGCGGGTTCGCTGGGCCGAGGCGCTCGACCAGGCTCTGAAAGACCCGGTGCAGGTCCAGCAGGTTCGGTCCCCGGGGGAGTCCGACGGTCAGCAGATCCGCCAGCTGCTCGGTGAGTTGTGGATACGGCTCGTCCGGCACCGGCGTCGAGCGCACCAGGAGACTGGTCCGGTCGATCGAGCCGGCGGTCGCGAGGGCGACGGTGCTGCCACCCACATCGCTGTAGCAATCGAGGACCACGACGCGATAGCGCGCGCTGTTCTCCCGGACCCGCCACCGGAGCTCCGCATAGTCGAAGGTGCCGCCCGGCAGCACCAGGCTCAGCGGATCAACTCGGCCGAAGCGGACCGCACCGACGTAGTGCACCAGCAACAGCCCTTCGCTGCCGACGCCGTCACCGGCGTTCTTGAGCGCGAGACGGACCTCGTCAGGTCCCTGTGCTCGGGGCAGGAGGATGCAGTTGTTCGCCGGGAGCCCCCACCGCATCCCCTCGGTGAGCTGATCGGCGAGCGTCCGCAGCTGGCGCTCGACCGCCGCGTCGCGCGAGTCGTCACCGGTGGAGCTGCCGATCAGAACCGCCCGGGACGCGTGGCCGTAGGCGGGCCTCATCGCCACCTACTCGTGATCCGGCTGCCGCCGTCCAAGCTCAAGGGGGCACCTCCGCTCCACGGAAACGATATCCAAGCGTGAACTCGCTGTCACTGCATGAACACAATGAGGCAACCATTGGAGATCAGGGCTTCAAGCTCCCGTCTTCGGGCTCTGCACCGGGCCGATGCTGAGCCCGGGATCCCCGTAGAACACGAAGGACGCCCAGCTCAGGTCCTTGAATCGGTGGGCGGTGCTGCGCCGGGCCGACAGCATCGCCGCACCGAGCGGTTCACCGTTGAGCACTCCGTTGTAGAACACGATGGCGAAGTGCGCGGCCACCCGGTCCGGGACCAGCCACACGTTGCCGATGCAGCCCACCGCACCGCGGTAGAGAAATGCGCTGGCCAGCCCCTCTTTGGGATCTCCCTCGTAGCTCCCGTCACCGGGAGCCGGGCCGCCCGGCTCGCTCAGCCGTGCCGTCTCGCAGGCGTTGAGGAAGACCAGCGGGCTCCCCGAGAGGAGCCGGTGGATCTTCTGGGCGGAACATTCTTCCGGCCCGTCGAGGATCAAAGCGCTCTGATCCGGCCGACGGTGGTCGAACCGTGCGTGCCCGGCGTAGTGGACGATGTCGTACTCGGATGATTCGAGCACAGTGTCGAAGCCGCGGCCGTCAGCGCCCGCGCCCTCACCGGTGACGAAGGTGTCGATGACGACCTTGTCATGCCACGCCTCGATCAGCCCTTGCTTGATCCTGGTGACTTCGCGACCGGCGCCGGCGAGTTCCCGGTCGCGGCCGGTCGAGGCGATCAGCGCGACACGCCGGTACAGCTTTCCGTGATCGGTGCTCGGCGCGCCGCGATAGGCGAAGCGCCCCACCGGCATCCGCGCCAGCGGGCGATCGAGCGCGATGAAGTTGTCGTGGCACATCAGTTCCCAGGACAGCTCCCGGTCGTTGGTGATGACCACCATCGGTACGTCGGGGTGCCGGTCGATCTCCTCCTTGAGCCGGTTGGGAATCAGCAGCCGATAGAGCTTCTGTCCCAGACCTTGCAAGTCCTGCGGCCGGCCCGGCGCGTCAGCGGGCAGCTCGATCTCGGTCGCGGCGGGATCTGCGGCGGCGCGGTAGCTCTCGTCGATGGCGATGCGCGTGCCGTCCACGAACTCCTGGCGGTTCCGGCGCACCAGCGTCGAGTTGTCCTGCAGGTTGAGGCCCATCTGCCGATCGCCGGTGACGGTGGACAGCATCAGGGTGTAGTCGACCTTGTTGCCGTCGGGCGCGCCGCGCAGCACCGTGAGCTGAAGGCGCCCCGCCGCGACCCGGGCCCGGTCCAGCAGCTTCTGGAGCCGGTCCGGCACCTGATCGGCGGCGACTTGCCGTTCGCCCCCGTCGGTGACAGGGGCGAACGAGTCGAGTTCGTCAAGCGCTCGCCAGACGTCCAGGAGTTGCTTGCCGGTGACACCTGTGCGTACCTGCCGCATCAAGTCGGCCAGGCGGTCACGGCCGAGCGCGAGATCGCGGGGGCGGACGAGCAGGAGGTTTCCGGCCTGGAACTCCAGCTCCAACTCCTCCACCCGGATCATGACCTCTTCCCAGCGCTCCAGACGAAGCTGCACTCCTCTGCTCGCTTCGTCGGCGGTCAGGCGCTTGTCGTCGAACAGCCGTTGCACCTCGTCCAGGGCAACCCAGGGGTCCGCGGCGAGCAGGCCCTCGAATCTGTCGAGTGTGCTGGGTCCCGCGGTGCCGGCCGCGAGCTTGGCGAGCAACTCGCGCGCCTGGCCCAGCCGCTCGGCGAGGTTGGCCAGCACCGCCTGCTCGCCGTCGACGACGATGACGTCGACCTGGTCCAGGTCGGCGGCGACCGCGGCGAGGGTAGCGAGCCGGTCGCGTCGCTGCTCGAAGAGGTCGGCAGCTCGGGCCACCCTCGCGATCTCCGGGGTGGTCATGGTTTCGGCTCGACCGGCCGCGGGAGCAGGGCCCGCTCGGCTTCCTGGAGCTGACGCCGGACGGGACTCCAGTCGGCGATGGCCAGCAGCTGATTCAGCCGGTCCCGGTTGGTCGCGTGCAACAGGACGATGAGGTCGTCCGCGTTGACCCGGTCGGCGGGCTCCGCCGGTCGCCGCGTGGTGTCGTCCGGCGGCACCAGTGCGGGCGGCGGCCAGCCGGTCAGCAAGATCGCACTGGTCCACGCGCGTTCACCCGGAAACTGCCGATCCAGTGCCCGCCGGGTCTCGGTGAGCGCCACGTCGGCCGGGATTCCGTCGAGAAAGTGGTGGTAGAACGTCTCCGTCACCGCGCGGGCATGCGCGTCGCGCACCATGTTCCGATGTCCGAGAACCGTCGTGTGGGCGGTCCGCGCGATGGCGTCGGCGACCATCTCGCTCCAGGCCGCGCTCAACACCACCAGGCGGATCGCCGGGTTCGCGGCTATCGTCGACGCGATCTTGCGTGCGCTGACCAGGTCACCGTCGGGCAGCAGCAGGCTTTCGCCCCGGCCCTGGCCGATGACGTGCACGATGGGCGCGGCATGCGACTCCAGCAGCGGGATCAACGCGACCTCGTCGGGCGCTCCGCGGACGTCCACCGAACCGGCGCCGGCGAAGACTCGCCGGATCTCCGCCACTTCGTGATCCACCTCCGTGGACTGGCGCAGCGTCACGACCAGGATGCCCGCCCCGTCGGCGGGTGCGTCGCGGAACGTCGCGAACGGATCGACACCCCGCACCAGCGACCACTTCTTCTTGAGCGCCAGGAAGTCGGTCCGCGGCTCGTACGCTGTCTCCCAGCCCAGCCAGCGCAGATGCGGCGGGAGATCGGGCGCCGGCACGATTCGCAACGTCAGCGAGACGCCCAGATCGGCCGCCTGCTCGGCCGCCTCGCTGAGCAGCACACCCAGCGACTCCGGGAACGCCGCCGACCACAGCACCTCGCCCTGCGACCGCATCGCGTTCGGCCGGATGTCGGACGCGAGCAGCCGCGGATCGAACGCGCCGGCGTCGAACGGCACCTCGAACGAATGCGCGGCACCGTCCAGCTTGAGCCGCAGACGCTGCGGGCCGACGGTGAGCAGCACCTGGATCGAAGTGTTGCGGATCGGTGCCATGGCGGATCACCTCCGGCATGTTCGTCCTTCAGCCGGCGGTGGCTGCGCGGCGCAGTGAGTCGGTGAGCCGGCTTGCCGCCCGGGTGGCGGCCAGCTGTCCGTTGCGGAGCACGGTCAGATCTTCGACGGCGCAGGCCGGGGGGCAGTGATTGTTCGCGGCCGCCAGCGATCCGTTGTTCCGCGCCCAGGTCAGCACCGTCCCGGTCAGCAGGTCCTCCATCGCGTCGGCGGTCATTTCCTCGGTGTGCAGCCGGTTCAGCAGGTTTTGCCGGTACGGCCAGTACGACCAGACCTTGGTCTCGTCGATGAGCTGCTCGACCGGGTCCTGACGCTGGTAGCGCAGGGCGATCTGGATCGAGTCGACTCGTCCGTCGGCGATCAGGGCGCTGACCATTCCGTGTCGCGCGCGGCTCCCCGCCACCTCGTAGAAGGTGCTGCGGCAGCCGTGCGGCCGGGCGGCGGCGACGATTCTCTTCCAGTTCAGCGGCTGGGCGAGGGGTGCGTTCAGCAGCTGCTCGGTGGCCTGGAAGTAGATCGTCTTGGTCTGCCAGTGGTTGCGCCGGGGAGACTGGTTGTCGGCGAGCCGCGCGTGCCATTCGGCGATGACGGTGTGCCGCAGGTCCTCGGCGATCGTCATAGACATCGTCCTCAGTCCCTCTCGGTCGGCTTTGCGGTTTCGAGCGTGTTCGCACGGCTGCCGCCGCGGCATGACGTGTTCGCGTGAACCTGGTGGCGGCGTCGGACTGGCACGCTGGTATCTGACGGACACGACCTCCGGTGTGCCGTCCGGCGGGCTTGGCCTGTTGCTGAGCCGGACGCCGGTACAGAATCAGACCGTGCACAGCCGACCGGATAGTCAGCGATGTTGATGGAGCTCACGCCTGAACAGCGGGAGAGCATCCGGCGGCTTCTCGAGGAGGAGCTGCGGGCCGGCTGCCGGTCGGCGATCGACGGTGGCGCGCAGCCGGCCGATGTCGCCGACCTCGTCGCCGAGCGCCGGCAGGCTGTGGAGGACCTACTGTTCGACCTCGCGGACGATCCGGAGCACCCGGTCGACGACCCCCGCGAGGGCCGCGGGATCGGCGAGCAGGGCTGAGACCCGCTCCTCGTGTGCCGGGCCGGTGCCCGGTGCCCGGCTGATCGTCTCCGCACCGCTGCCGCCCAGGAACAACGTGGTGAGGACCCGGATGACCGTCTCGATCGGGTCCCGGTTGCTGCGGAGGCCCTCCGTGATCGCCTCGAGCGCGGTCCAGGCGAGCGCGGTCACTTGCCGGTCCTCGATTTCGTGCTGCTCCGCCGGGGACCGCAGGTTGGCCACCTCGTCGCCCGGTGTCGCGGCGACGGGCACCGGTTTGTGGCTGAGGGGACGCTCGACGTGTTCGGCGTACCAATCGGGTCGTTGCCGCAGCAGTTCGAGCACGTGCGCGACCTCAACCGCCACCACGGCCGGCGTGCTGGCCTGGAACTCACCGGTGATCATGGCGCGGCGCTGCGCCCACTCGTCCAACGGCCAGACCTCGGCGCCCGCCGTCGCGGAGATGCCCACCCAGGTGAGGATCTGCAGCGCGAGATCCTTCAGCCAGCGGTCGTCGCCGAGCAACTCGGCGAGCGCTTTGGTCATCCGGGGCCGCTGCAGCGCGCCGAGCGAGCCGCGCCGCTTGCGGTAGCTGTTCACCGCGGCCTTGGGCGCCCAGTAGGCCAGCCAGGCGTCGAGGTCGTCGATCGGGGTCCGCGCCGCGAACAGGTGCTCGATCGTCGCTTCGACGTCGTCGTAGAAGCCGTCCAGGCAGGGGCCGACGAGATGCTGCGGATTGCGCATGCAGCGGCCGTGCTCGCGCCGGCGCTCCACCTTCTGCGTGACGACCTTGAAGACGATCGGGTACGCGACGGTGTAGGCGGCGGCGAACAGGCGTCTCCGCATGGCGTCGTCGGCCGCGCCGGCGACGGCTCCGAGCCCGCCGCTGCGGGCCAGCTCGCGCAGTGCCTGCACGTCGAACGCCGCAAGCTTGTCCGATGAGACGTCGGGAGGAGAGGCGACATCGAACGCGGGCGGGGGCGGCCGCCGGTCGAGTTCGCGGCGTTGGTTGGGGATCCGCGTGGCGGCTGTCCGGCGGGTGCGGTAGCCCGACCGCCGCAGCCCGTCGGCACTTTGCGACTCGGGCTTGTCTGCGCTGGTCACAACCGTTCCTTCCAAGCGTTGCCGTGGGCCGGCTTTCGCGAGGTCGAGAGTGTCCGGTGGCGCGGGGTTTCCGCCATCACGTGTTTACGTGGTCCTGGGCCCGGTGCCCGGTCACGACGTCGAGCACCCGCTGCCAGTCGCTCGGTGCGTCGTCGGCGCGCCAGGCGATGTGCTGATCGGGGCGGACCAGCACGAGCCGGCTGCGCCAGCCGGCGCGGACGCTCGGGTCGGTGATCGCCAGATGGGTCACTGGTACGCCGCGCGCGTTCGCCGAGGCCGCCAGCCGTGTCCCGGACGCGTCGTCGGTGAGATCCACCAGGGTGAACTGTGGACCGAGACGGTCGAAGAGCTGCCCGCCGCCGCTGAGCCGGAGGGCGGGCGGCCGGGTGCCCGGCAGAGTGGCGAGCGCGGTCGTACACGAATAGCGGTCCTGCCAGACCACCGATGAGGTGGCCGAACCGCGGACCCCGGCGGTCTCCATCTGCGGCGGCTCCTCGCGCAAGACACCCGCCAGGAACTCGCGTGACGCCCCTGCGGCGGCCATCCGGGCGAATCTGCGCCGCGTCTCGAGCATGCGGGCCAGCAACTCGCGGTCCAGCAGCGCGCGCTGGCGGCGTTCGCCCGCATAGCTGGCGAGCAACATCGGGCCGCCCCAGCCGTTGATCGCGGCGGCGAGCTTCCAGCCCAGGTCGACGGCGTCGTCGATGCAGGTGTCGGCGTAGCCGGCGGCCGGATGGAACCGGTGCGCCGAGTCACCGGCCAGGTAGGCCGTGCCCCGGTGGAAGGTCGCCGCGACCTCGAGCGCGTCGTCCCACTGGGCCACCCCCAGGATCTCCGGCGCGGGCAGCTCGATGCCGAGCCGGCCGTGCAGCAGTGTCGCCGGGTCGGTTGCGGTCTCCTCGCCCGGGCCCAAGGGCAGGTGGCCGACCCAGAAGTCGCGGTCGTGCCGCCAGGTCAGGGTGATCCCGGCGGCGATGATCGTCGACGGGCGCTCGGACCGGCGCGCGAGATCCGGGCTCCGGAAATAGATGGTGTAGTGGTGCGACGGCGGGCACAGCCGTTCCATCGGTACGCCGAGACAGCGGCGAACGGTGCTCTGGGCACCGTCGCAGCCGGCGAGATGATCCGCCTCGATCACGTGCCGGACGCCGGTGCCGGCCTCGAGCACCGTCGCGACCGTGCGGTCCGGCTCGAGTCGCAGGTCGGTGAAGGTCCAGCCTTCGCGCAGATCGATGAGCGGGTGCGCGCGTGCGGCGTCGCGCAGCCGGCCGGTCAACTGTTCGCCGGGGAGCAAGAGGTAGGGCTCGACCGGGGTGCTGCCGTCGTTGCTCAGCGCGTACCGGTGCCGGAGCTGGTTCACCGACGGGATCTGGGTTACCAGCACGGGTGGCTGGTCGAGGGCCCGGCTCCAGATGAATTCGGTGGGGGAGTCGGGGTCGAGGCCGTGCTTGCGGATCTCCGCGGTCAGCCCCAACCGGCGTAACAACTCCATGCTGCGGCCGTTGACGAGATTCAGGTCCGGATGTCGAGGTGGCCGCGAGGCTCGTTCGACCACGATGCTCGGCACCTGGTGGTGGGCCAGCTCGAGGGCCAGAACGGAGCCCGCCACCCCGGCACCCACGACCAGTACGGGCGTACGGAGCACACCTGCGATCATCGATTCCCACTTCCCGGCCGACGCCACGGATCCGGCGCGTACGGCAATGCTGGGGGAGTGGGCGTCGTCGGTGCATCACGTAGTTATGTGATTGTCGCGGCGCGTTCTCGCTCTACCAGTTTGGCGAGTTCCGTCCGGCGCTTGATCGTGAGCTTCGTGAAGATCTTGCGCAGGTGGCTGTCCACGGTGTGCCGGGACAGGAACAGCCGCCGGGCCACCTCGATGTTCGTCAGTCCATCGGCGACCAGCAGCGCGACCCGGCGTTCCGCCTCGGAGAGCTGTGGCAGGAAGGGCGCCGGCTCGGCGGCCGTCAGCACGGCGCCGCGCCAGGCGCCGAGCCGCCTTTCCAGCCTTCGCCGCGGGCCTTTCGCGCCGCATCCGGTGACGATGGCCAGGGCTTCGTCGTACCAGGCCTCGACCGTCGCGCGCTGCTCGGCGTCCCGGCCGATCACCGCCGCGTCCTCGAGCGCCGCGGCCAGCGCGAGCGGCCTGGGGGTGGCCCGGAACTGCTCGACGGCCTGGGCCAGCCGGGACGGGTCGCGGTGCAGCAGCCCGTCGGCGTGCGCGGCCGCTCCCGCCGCGGATCGCGAGCCCGGGTTGCGTTCCGCCAGCCCGCGGGAAGCGTCGACCACCAGCTCGGCGCGATGCCGGTCGTTGCCGGCCAGCGCGATGGCGACCAGGGCTCCCGCGGCCGCGGGATCGTGCCCGATCAGCGCCGGCCGGGCCGGCAGGTCGTCGTAGAGACCGGTGAGCATGGCCAGGGCCGCATCACTGGCGCCGCTCGCGTCAAGCAGTACGCCTTCGGCCCAGAGCACGTCCTCGGCCGGCGCGGTGATCCCGGCACCGACCAGGGTGCGCATCCGGGCCCGGTACTCCTGCGCCGCAGCGATGTCGTCGCGCAACACGGCCAGCCTGATCAGCGTGCCGAGCAGCGGAACGGCCAGCTGGTGCGCGGTGAGCTCCGCCGTCGCCACCCCGGCGTCGGCCTCCGCCACGGCCTCGTCGAGCCGTCCGCGAGCGGTCAGCAGATTCGCGTAGTAGTAATGCCACAGCGGCTGGGACCACGCGGTGCCGAGCCGTTCGGACTCCCGGCGGCCGAAGTTGAAGGTCTGCTCCGCGGCGTCGAAGCGGTCGAGCGCGGCCTGCGCGCTGCCCAGCCAGATCCGGGGATGGCGGTGCAGCGCTTCGGCGCCGGCCTGATCGGCGAGCGCGGTCGCGGTCTCGGCGTGCCGCAACGCGTCGCCGAGGCGTCCTTCGGCGTGCGCGACCAGGCTGCGCGCGGTCAGGCCGAAGACCGAGGCACCGTACTCGTGGCTGCCGCGGCCCAGCCGGTCGGACTCGGCCCCGGCGGCGTCCGCCTCGGTCAGCTTGTCGACATAGAACAGCGCGTGCGCCCGGATGGCGTGCAGACGGGCCCGGGTGGCATCGGAGATGCCGGCGTGGCACAGCCCGCGGTCGGCGTAGTGCACCGCGTTCTGGTTTTCGCCGGCGTGCTTGAAGGCCTCGGCCAGGCCGAGCAGCAGGACCGCTTCCGTCTCGCCGTCCAGGCCGGCCCGCAGCGCCTCCTCGCCCAGCTCGCGGGCCTGGGTCAGCCGGGCCGCCGACGCGAGCAGGCCGACCGCCTCGGCGATCGCGGCCGCCCGCTGCGGGCCGTGCGGGCCGATCGCCTCCAGGGCGTGCACCATCAGGCTCGCGGCGGTGGCCGGGGCCGCGCCCGCCACCTCCTTCGCCGCCCGCCGCAGCAGGGTGATCGCGTCGGCGGTGCCGGCCCGGCCGCTGCGCAGCAGGTGCCCCGCGACCTCGAGCATGGACCGGCCCTCGTCGCGGGCGATCGCGGCGGCATCGCGATGCAGCTGCTCGCGCACCGGCTGGAGCAGCGTGTGATAGACGGCGCTGCGCACCCGGTCGTGGGCGAAGGTGAGCCCGTCGGCGTCCTCGGTCAGGAAGTCGGCGACCGCCTCGTCGATCAGCGGGAACAACTCGGCCGGCGCCCGGCCGACCAGCCGGGCCGCCGCCCCGACGCTGAACGGCCGGGCGAACACCGAACTCGCCCGCAGCAGCCACTGGGCGTCCTCCGACAGGCTCGCCAGCACGTCCTTGATCGTGTCGATGAAGCTCGAGGGCAGCTCCGACCCGACGACCGTGGCCCGCCCGCCGTTGACCACCAGCTGCCCGGTCACCCGCAACGCGGTCAGCAGCTTTTCGATTCGCAACGGGTTGCCGCCGCATCCGGCCGTCAACGCCAGGACGGTGTTGTCGGCCTCGGCACCGACGAGGTCGGCGCACAGCTCGGCGATGGCCGCGTCGTCCAGGACGCCGACCTGGACCGGCGTCGTCCAGTCGCGCGCCAGCCAGGCCAGGGTCTGTCGCCCCGGGGTCTCGCGTGACGTCGGCCGGCTCGCGAACAACCAGCGGACCGGCGACGACGCCAGGGCGGGCACCAGCTCCCGGATCGCCAGCGCGCTGAGCTCGTCCATCCAGTGCGCATCGTCGATCACGATCAGCAGCGGGCTGCGGGCGGCCGCGTTCTCCAGCGATGCGCGCAGCCGTTCCAGCGTGTGGTATTGATCCTCGCCCTCGGGCCGCTCGGCGAGCCAGTCGAACTCGGTGGTGGCCGGCTCGCAGGTGCGCAGGGTGCCGGCCAGGGTCACCAGCGGCGCGGCCAGGTCCAGCTTGAACGCCTCGCGGCAGGCCACGGCGATCTTCAGCGGGCCGGCCAGCTCCGTGGCGACCCGCAGCAGGTGCGACTTGCCGATCCCGGCCGGGCCGTAGAGCAGCAGGCAGCCGCCCGCGCCGTCGGCCGTCTCGTCGAGGGCGCGGCGGATCACGGCCAATTCCCGGGCGCGGCCGAAGGTGGGGTTGTGCAAAGGCTTGGCCCCTCGATCTGTCAGACGCCGATTGTGCTCGAAAGTGATGATCGACTCTAATGACCTTTCGGCCCACTCGCACCCCCCACCCGCAGGCCGGAAGATTCTGTTTCAAGCGGGTTGGCGAGAATGGAGATCAACATTTCCCGGAGGAGGGCCGAACCGTGTTCGGTGAGAAGAGATTCAACGTGGAACTGGGTCGAGCGGATCCGGCTCGTACGAAGGGCATGGACGGCCCCGCCGGCCGGGTCCCGCAGCACCCGGACCGGCTCGGGGACCAGCGGACTGTGTAGCACGTCGACCTGGCTGGTCGCGACGAACGAGTTGTAGAAGCCGACCAGTTCGCGCCGCCCGGACCAGGCGATCGCGCGGCGTACGCCCTGGGCGGGTTCACCCAATCGGGTGACGGCCAGGCCGAGCTCGTCGGCCAGCACCTGATGGCCCAGGCAGACGGCGAGCATCGGCGTGCGGGCTGCCAGTAGCCGCCGGACGAGCCGGTGCATCCGGTCGATCTTGGCGTCGCCCCGGTCGCGCGGGTCACCGGGGCCCGGCCCGACCAGGACGGCGTCGTACGCGCCGCCCGGGTCCTGATCCCAGCGCCGGATCCGGACCACCACCCCGAGCGACTCGGCCATCCGCGCCAGCATGGCCGTGAAGTCGTCCTCGGCATCGACCAGCAGCAGCCGCCGACCGGCGAGCTCCGGGTCCGCCGGTCCGGCCGCCGCCTGTCCCCGCCAGAAGAGCGATAGCCCGTCGTTGCGGCTCCGCAGCGCCGCCCGCACCCGCGCGTCCTCGCCGGCCGGTGGCCGGCCGCCGATCGGGCGCGCCGCTTCGCCGGCCCCGCGCAACGCCGCGACCAGCGCTTTCGCCTTGGCCCGGGTCTCGTCCGCCTCGGCCTGCGGGTCCGACCCCTTGACCAGGGTGGAGCCCACCCCGACGCCGACCCGCCCGGCCGCGTCGATGTCCGCCGTCCGGATGATCAGGGCCGAGTCGAGGACGCGCTCTCCGCCGCGCCGGCCGATCAGGGCCAGGACGCCACCGTAGTAGCCGCGCCCGGTGCGCTCGTGCTCGGCGATGACGCGGCAGGCGTTCGCGACGGGGCTGCCGGTGACGGTGGGAGCCGGCGTGGTGAGGCTCAGGGCCGCGCGGACGTCGAGGCGGCTCGGGCCGTCGATGACGTACTCGGTGTGGGCCAGCCGGGACATCGTCCGCAGCCACGGGCCGCGGACGCGACCACCGCCGGTGCAGACCCGCGCCATCATCTTGAGCTCCTCGTCCACGACCATCAGCAACTCCTCGGCCTCCTTGCGGTCGTCGAGGAACCGCAGCAGGGCGGCCGGGTCGGGCCCGGCGGGGGGATAGCGGTACGTGCCGCTGATCGGGTTCATCGTGGCCACGCCGCCGGCGAGGCGCAGATGGCACTCGGGGCTCGCGCCGACCAGCGTCCGGCCGTTCCAATGCACCACGAACGTCCAATAGGCGCCCTGCTCGGCGAGCAGGAGCCGGCGGAACAGCGCCAGGGCGTCGCGCCGCGACCAGCCGTCGAACGCGGCCCGGAAGGTGCGCCGGATGACGAAGTTGGACCCGTCGCCCCGGCCGATGTTGGTGTCGAGCACCCGCCGGACGGTCGCCGCGTAGTCGTCGTCCGGCACGTCGAACCCGCCGGAGGTCAGCTCCGGCAGGCCGGTGGGCAGCCACCCCAGCGCGCCGGCGACCGGGACACTGGTCTGGGCCAGCACCTTGATGGCGATCAGCGGTTCGCCGTCGTCGACGCAGCGCAGGCCGCGATCGGCGATCTGCCGGAACGGCAGCACCGCCAGCAGATCGTGGCCGTCGCCGGCCGGTGCCAGCGGCAGGTCGGCCACGCCCCGCACCGCCGCCGGCTCGCCGACGAGGACCTCCACCGCGTCCGAAGCGGCCCCGGCCCGGTGCAGCAGGGCGAACGCCGACGCCGGTGGCAGGCCCAGCGCGCTGAGGTCGTCGTACGAAATCATTTCCCGTCCTAAAAGCTCGAAGAATGTCCGCAGCGTCGCCGCCCGGCCGCATTCCGGCAACTACTCAAATGGTCAGCGCGCCATTCTTCGAATTGCGGGTTGAGCTGCGCCGCGGCCTGCTCGGGAGCCGTTACCTACTCAGTTGAGTAGTGGGGCGATCGAGGCATTCGAAATACCGTTTCGGCATGGAGGTGAAGCAGCATGCAGATAAATGACTCGTTCGCTCGGAGACTGCGTCTCCGGCAGCTGTATCGCCAGGACGATTCCGGCCTGCTCGTGGTGCCGCTCGACCACGCGATCGGCGCCGGGCCGCTCGCCCATCGTGGGGAGCTGGACAACCTGGTCGGACAGCTCGCCGACAACGGCGCCGACGCGGTGGTGCTGCACAAGGGGGCGGTCCGCCGGGTACGGCCGCGGCGATTCCGGGAGATGTCGCTGATCCTGCAGCTGAACGCGGGCACCGGCCTGGCGCCGGACCCGAACGCCAAGTATCCGGTGGCCACCGTGGAGGAGGCGCTGCGCCTCGGCGCCGCCGCGGTGAGCGTCCAGGTGAACGCCGCGTCGTTGACCGAGGACCGGCAGATCGCCCACCTCGCGACGGTCGCCGAGTCGTGCGACCGCTGGGGTGTCCCGCTGCTGGCGATGATGTACGTGCGAGGCCCGGAGGCCGTCGACGGCAGCGCGCCGGCGGTGGTCGCACACGCCCTCGCCATCGCGACCGAACTCGGCGCGGACCTGGTGAAGACGGCCCTTCCGGCGGACGGCAGCGCGGTCGCCCGGATAACGGCGTCCTGCTCCGTGCCGGTGCTGGCCGCCGGTGGCCCGGCCGGCGGGGGCTCCGACGCCACGCTCGCCCGGCTGGCCGGCGCGGTCCGGGCCGGCGCCGGCGGGATTGCGGCCGGGCGCCTGGTCTTCACCGCCGCCGATCCGGGCGCCATGGTCCGGCGGCTGTCGGCGCTGGTGCACGGCCGGACTCCGGCGCCGGTCCGATGAGCGGGCGCAACGGGTTCGACCTCGGCGCCGGCCGGGCGGCCAAGCAGTGCTGGCTCGACGTGCGGGCTGCCGGCCCGTGGCGGCAGGCGGTCTGCGAGGAGGCGGTGCACCAGCGGTTCGACGCGATCGTCGCGGCCGACCCCGGCGATCTGGCGGCGCTGCCGCCGACGGTGTCGCGAGTGCTCGCCCCCGCCGGCGCCGACCTGCCGGCCGACTTCGGCAACGCCGATCTGGTGCTCGTCGACCCGGGCGTGCACGGCGATCCGGCGCGCCTCATCGAACGCCATCCCGGCGTACGGTTCGGCAGCCGGCACGACGTGAGCGATCCGGCCAGCCTCGCGGCGGCCTGCGCGAGCGTACGCCGGGATGCCTGCATCGTGCTGCACTTCCGCGACCCGACGAACATTCCCATGGAGATCGTGCTGGCCGCGGCGGACGGGGCCGCGGGCTCGATCATCACCGCCGTGGACCGGGTCGAGGACGCGGCCGTGCACCTCAGCGTGCTCGAACGCGGTCCGGACGGCGTGCTGCTCGCCCCGTCGGGGCCTGGCGAAGCCACCCGGCTCAGCGAGGTCGTCCGCTACCGGTCGCCGGATCTGAAGCTGGTCACGCTGCGGGTGACCGCCGTCGCGCACGCCGGAACGGGGGA
>Ga0307515_10003751_pt1 | contig 31841 bp, 41 predicted proteins | sample 17_EM_MG_FD_194513 | JGI IMG/M metagenome (GOLD analysis project Ga0307515, IMG submission 194513) | Populus trichocarpa ectomycorrhiza microbial communities from riparian zone in the Pacific Northwest, United States - 17_EM | ecosystem: Host-associated > Plants > Roots > Unclassified | place...
GACTCAGGGAACGGCGATGATCTTTCCAAGATATCGTGGATCCACCCAATTGCGTGGATCCACAAGGCCGGCTCTGCCGTTTCACCACAACGGCCAGCACACCTAGAGATGAATCGAGAAGCCCACCTGGAGCAGAGTTGACAACCGTACCTGACGAGGTATGCACCGGAGAGGTGGATGGAAGTCAATAAGCGAAGCGAAGTCAACAGGACACCCGAATGTGGATGGACGAAGCATAGCCGTTGCATTGAGGTCGAGATTGAGATTGAGGACATTGGGACTTCTCATACGACAGTAACTCAACAGGTAGAGCAAGTCAGGGTAGTCACTGGACAGAGGGCAACGCGGAAGGACGACGGAAGCCGAAGGGAGATAGTCTGAAGACGAAGCGAAAGCCCAACCGAATTACGTGTCGAATCACGAAGAGATTACGATGACAATCCCAAATCATGATTACATTGCTACCAAGCCACGATGGCAATCGACAATCGATATGATGAAGAAGACGTCGACGGAGCAACGAGGTTTCAAAAGGGGGAGATAGCCACGTCTATACAATCAAATCCTACCAACAACTCAAAATCCCACAGGGAAATCTACCAAGACACGTACCGAGAAGTCGACCAAGATTCCGCTGAAACTGCCTATTGAGAGCACAGCCATGCAGTCGACCAAATGGTCACCAAAGCGGATAACGAACGACGATTGACGAGTCAAGCAGCATCTGCGAGTCTATGCCACTAACCGATGACTACCGGCTGCAATAGATATTCTACAGAGCATGCGGAAGCACTCCACGAAGCCTCAAGAGAGCGCAGGCGCGCTAGAACTCGGTAAGTATAACCATCATTAGAGAAGTTCACTTGTTAGATGTCGACGAATGAGACATGACTACACAACAATGCGATTGATGTATACGATTGATGGCTACGACCGATGCCGGCAGCGGAAGCTCAAATCAATGCCGAGACACAAGCGGAAGCTCTACTACCTTGACGATCCCGACAATGACCTACGCCGAGATACGAGCTACGGGAATGCTGGTGGTTGGAGCATGGGTTTGGCAGTGGAGATCTCGAGACGGGATCACTTTTGGATGTTTTCTTGGTTCTCTGTTCTCTTCTTCTCTTCTTGGATCTCGGCCCGGTATAAATGGCGTCGTCACGGGTTTTACCACCTCCGGATCTCAATCAATGGGAGGTGGAGTTTCCCCGTGCACCGGATCCACCGAAAGGTCACCCTGAGCGGTACTGATTGGTTGTGGGACTTATGGGTTCGTACGATTGCGTACGTGGAACGGTTGTTTGATTGCTTCCTTCCATTTCTTTACTTCTACTTTTGTACGAGATTATGCAGTCCTGGAGGTCTGGACATAAAGAGGAGGATAATGTAACGGCACGGCTGCACGTGACGTGTGCAGGGCCGGGCAACCCCCGTTTTATATAGTCGGCTCGCCACGAGCCTTAGATCTCTAGCGATAATCTTACCTATATATCTACACCTATAATCACTGGAGTCCACGTTTGCAACCATATCCAGTCAATTACCGTATGTAAGCCTACGTAGTCGAGCGCAGGCGTACCTGCCTTTACACGTCATTGGGGGGTAAAAGACCTAGAGCAAAGACAAACGAGTGAGCTATGACTGCAGAGTATGCGTTCAGTTGTCTTTGTGATGAAGTTAAGCGTTCAGTTGACGAATCAGGGCCCTTAGATGATGCTAAGCAAATTGCCTCCTGGCTGAATTACAGCCAAGATGATGTCGCCAGATCAAGAAACCCCTCCAAGCCCATAAAGATATTCGCCTTGCCTGCCCACCTTCCTTACAATCTCCAGAACCTTCGACACTCACTCCTCACCTGTGCTACAGCATTGCATCACCCTTGACGATATATCCAACACTCCCGACGCTTGTTCAGCGTAACAAGCAGTCGACATCCATGTCTCAATCATTGACAACCGTTGAGAACCTAAAATGAAATGTGATGCCTGCTGGTTGCCGAAATCAGTCGTCACAGATACGAATACAATCCAGATGTGGACTCTCCAAGTCCATGTCTGGGCCCAGAACCCCGGTGCTGGAGTCAGCCCATGGGCAGCAGAAACAATGGGGATTTGGCAGGATACGGGTGGCTTGACAACACAACAGATAAATAATAAAGTGAGGGTGCGCGTCTGGGAGAGTGCCCAGTCCATGAGCATCATTGACAAGCAATGCGCCAGCCCCGACCAATGGGATCTCCTAATCGATCGTTGCGTCACTCGAATCAGTGAACTGGAGTCTAAAAGGCTGATGTGGAAATGGCACATGGCACACAAGACTAACCTGATTCGTCATAAACTCAGGGCAGCACACGACGAGTTCACGGAATGTGTCCTTTGCTGAAGGAAGAACAGGCTTGAAGAAACCCCTACTACGAAGAGGAAACGAGTGGCCATTGGTATGCATTTCATTACCCCAATGCTTCATTTGCTCTTCCTGGTGATGCGTAGCTCCAGAAGACGACAAGGAAGGAACCTCGGGTAATAGGTCTTCGCTGATAAAGGTGTGTTGCAATGCCTCGAACAATCCCTTTGTCGACCTATTTACCCTTAGCATCACATATGTGGATCCTGACATTCCTGGGAAGAGGGTCTGTGAAAACAATACTCAGCTATTCTGATGGCACTGGCCTGGGGATGATGAATCGATACTTCTGATAGTTACATCAATCGTCAATATTACCAGTTTGTCACTCGTCAATGCTGCAATCACCGGTCACCTAGACCCCAGCCAGAAAATCAGGGAGCTTGTGGGTTGCCTGGTAGCGCCTAATGGAGATGATGGTCCGTACTGCAGTAATATTACCCTAATCTTCAATAACTATATTGCGGCCGGATTGGTACAGGAGGCGATAGAATTATGCAACCATGTGCTTTTTTGCATCGTCTATCATGGCCAACAAGCCGACAGCATAGATGGTGCCCAGACACCTCTGTGTGGTGGCCGCAGCTACCTTCGACAGGATAACATCCTACTACCTCCAGCCGAGGATATGATCGACGATATTGGGGAGCAATCCAATTTTAATGGTGAGATGAGGCGCCCAAATCCAGGAAAGTTCCCACCGACTAAAACAGGCTTCCAAAAGTTTGCACAGAAGCTTCAAAAGAGGATTATCAGACACCAGCGATACCTTGAAGTCATCCGAAACCATGCTCTTGGTCTCTCTGAAGATTACGAGCAAAGAGTTGTTGCTGATGCGGATGTGGCTTGGCTACACGAGCACGATCACATTGTGGATCCTCCCGCTGCTGGCTCTTTGGCCAATAGGAAATGTACAAGCAGCTGCCCAGCTACAAGTTAGTCATTGTAAGGAAGGAATGCACTGGCTGCGCGGTTGTTCAAGGATATGCATTGTGGGTAGATATTTTTCTGGAACTTTGGAGGGTGGACGGATGGGTGATAATTTGGAGTTTTTTGATGAGGTTTTGGGTCTCGTTTTGGTGTTTTGTTTATTTTATTATTTCATTGTTCATATTCATGCTAGAAGGGCTGTGTTGCAAGTTCATGATGTTGAGATTAATCATTGAGATGTTTATTTTTGGGATTGGCATAGTGGCAGCGATACGACTCCATGTATGGCTATCATCTAATTGGGAGGTTGGTATCTTTACCCAGCAGAAGTTATCCCGAATGATTGCTGTAACGCGAACGCTTATTAGCTCGTTGCGATAACGATTTTCGTCAAAGGAAGCGAAACATCAACCCTGCGGCATGCTTGTCACCTCCCATTCATAGTTCCAAGTTCCGGTCCATCCAAGGAGTTGGTAGTGTGAGTGGCGGGACGAGCCAAGATGCTTGAATTGTCGACAGGATAAAAAGACACATCACGACGATGCTTTTGATCATATCAACTCTTTCTTACCTTTATACAACGCTTTAATTCATGTACTCTACATTCATTCACTTTTTGGTTAGTCACTCTGTTCATTTTTCGTACTTATCACTCGCTGCCTGTTTGAATCATGAGAAGAATGCGCTGCACTTCTCCTTCTCCGCTTCCTTCCAGCACCAGGAGAAGCAGCTGATCAATCCACAACGTGTATCTCGATGACGATCTCACAATGATACCCGACAATTTGAATGATTGTCGGGATGACATTTCCGAATCCGACAATGAGCCTGTTCTGTGACCATCCAGCAAAGCAATGCGCAAGCGGACATCCAAGGATTCGTTCAAGTCAACACTTGGAAAACGAGTCGCAGCAACTCAAATAACATCTACGTCAGCACAACCCCGACATCCTGAGCGTCAGGAGGCCTATATTGTCTCTGAGGAGGAGGATGCACGCGAGCTTGCGCCGCTGCCTTCCAAGAAGGTATCCAATTAAGCGTTTGAATGATTGAATCCGCCCGCTAATGTATATATTTTCTAGCGGAAGGATTCAAACGAAGCCTGTGAGCAATTGGTTCCATGGAAAGCTCAAAATCTGTTGCGATATGAGCCCATTGTTGACAATGTGACAGGCCTCATCGGCGGCCCAGAATACATCACACAGACAGCCCTTTCAGGTGTTCTGGCAATGGTCATGGCCCGTGTGAAGCCTATAGCTATCAATTATGCGACGTTTGTGAATCCCTTTGTCACGAATGCGGTGATGAACGCCCAGATTCATCGTTGGTTGTATGAAGAAATTGCCAAAATTGATCACGCCCAGAGAAACTCAGACCCTCCACGTGCCTACATTTCAGTGGAAGATGAATTATCTCCACGATTGTATTCATCGCTGCCATTGTGCCTGACGCTCGAGCAAAGATTACATGCTCCCATACAGCAGTGGTACACCGCGTCAAGACCACCATCGACTCCATTGACAGATTTCGAACACAGTCGCCTTCAGAGATCTTCCAAATGGTAGCCAGGTTATGGGCCAAGGACAGTTTTACATGCCCCAGAAATGTTCGTGAGGTAAGTTCAAAGTTCGCTTCTTGTGTATTCTTGGGTTGACGATTCATTTAGGAGTGCAAGTTTCGATTCGCAGCGACTGAAAGTGCGTATTCTATTGCCTGGACATACTTCTATGGCATACAGCAAATGGGAATGAAAGATAAATCATTGATTGATAAATTCAACCTGACATACATCGCCCTCACCACAACGGCCATCCACCATTGAACTTTGGCCTGGAAAATGGGCCAGTTTAGGGTCCCGCCAGAGTTTGGTCCAGAAAGTGGAGCAAAATGTAAGTGCGATTCAAGAAACATCGATCAGGCGGATAATAATGCACTCACAGATGTATTTCGTCGTCTCGACACGGATGTTGGTTGTTCCTCGCCAGAGGTTCAAGCCAAAAAGATAGACACTATCCGCAGCATGATCCGCAGCAGGATCCACTCAACTGGTACAGACCGAGGGATGTCACAACCGCACAACAATCAGGGCAGAATTGATGAGAACTTCTTTGATTACGTCCCGGAGGAGCTGATTGAGCAGCTCAATAATTCTTTTAATCATATCAGCAACTTTGTTCCTGCCACTGAAGCTTGTATGCGATTCTCACCTGTTTTGCCTGCCATCCCCAGCAGCAGCCAGCCCGTCCCCTGCAGCAACAGCAACAGCAACAGTAACGACATCACCAACATGACCAGCATTGAGAATACGGGATTACTCAAGGGAAGTACGATTGTAGAGGGTACAATTTCCCTTGGAGGTTAGGATTGGTGTCAGTGCTCAGATTGAGAATTTCTTTTGTGTGCTATATTACTCTAGCTTTCGTCGGTATATTATAATAGTAGTAAATTTATTAGAAGAGTTGGTTTACTGAAGTCTGATCTCAAAAGCGTCAGATCATAATCGTGACAATGCATAACCCTCCCCTGACGAACTGCAAGCTGCTGACGATCCCGTAACAACAAATTAAATATCGTGAAACAGTTCTGCATGGTAACTATCAATAGTCAAATTAAGCCATGAAGGGCTGCAAAATCAAGAACTACAGGCTTCATTAAACATATGGAGCGAGTACTATCTTCGTTGCAAGGACTCATCAATTTGGGAGATGTCTGAGTATGCCGAGAGATGATTTGGGATATTGCCAAAGGAAGTTGGAACAGTTCGTCAAGTACTCATTGTCACATTCGCAAGCGTGAGACCGCTGCTCGTGACGCTTGAAAACAGCATTGCGAAGACCCAAAGAACACTCTGGAACTGTAAAGCAATAGCATATTTCAGGGAAACGTAGATTTCATTGTTTTGAGTTTGTGGGTAGTATAAACAAAATGAATTTCATGAAGGAGATTTAGTATTTCTTGATGTACATTCCAGCGATTGATTCAGTACGCGGAAAAGTGAAAAGTTTATTTCATGACATCCCTGAATCCGGTCAGATTGAAGCTCTTAAGACCACAGAGCTGGAAACTAGAGATTTCTACTTGTCAGTAATGGACTCACGGGTACGTAAGTATATCAGCGGCTGCGAAGTATGCCACCAAATGAAAGCACCTCTGCACGCGAGTCACAGGATCACCATGCCCTTGCAGCGACCATCACAGCCATAGGAACGCATCAAGATAGAGTTCGTTACCGCCTTGCCAGACTCAACGGCATCGGCCTACACTGGGATTCTCAGTACTGTGGACCACCTGACAATGATGGGAATGTACATATCATGCCGGAGGAATATCGACTCGCCGGAATTGGCCTGGCACTTCTTTGAACCTGTCATCTAGAATCGCGGCGTTACGGATAACATAGTTAGAGCTCGCGGCACCCAGTTTACAAGCCGATTCTGGAACCGGCTATGTTCACATCTGAGTACTAACCATCTGCTCTGAACAGCCTTCCATCCACAGACGGACGGGCAGTCAGAGCGTCAAAAGCAGGCCATGGAGCAGTATCTCCGGGCTTTCTGCAACTACGAGCAGGACTACAGGGTGGGAATCTGACGGCAAGCCGAATTCACTCACCATACCACGGTACACCCGTCCACGAGGATGACTCCATTCTGGGTGAATTACCACTGTCATCTGGTGATGAAGTTTCAGGCCCCGAAGAACCCATGTAGCCTGAATTCGACAATCCACGCAGACACCTTTGCAGCTAGCTTAAAGGTGACTCACCAAACCCTCAGTAAGAACTTGCAAGATGCTGAAGCCAATCAGACGAAATACATAGACGGCAAGGAGGTTGTTTTGGAGATTGGAGATACGGTCTGGCATTCAATGCGGCACTTCCGATTGACAAGACTGTCAAAGAAGTCAGATTACATACAAACAGGACAGTACACGGCAAGTAAGTTCATCAATCAGAATGCTTACATAATACAACTGCCTTATACGAGCTGGAATAACAACATTGTCAACATCTCATTGCTTGACCGCTATACACCTCCTACCGCAGCCCAGATGCCTTCTGAACCGCAGCCGATGGTCGTCGACGACTCTGACTGATGGGTGATCACCCGGATCCTCGACTCTTAGCAACGCTACCCGATACTGCATTATCTCGTACAGTGGGTGGGTTACCATCACGTACAGACTCCGTGGGAACCAGCGCAGAATCTCGGGAATGCACCGGAATTGCTTGATGAGTTTCACCGAGAACATCCGAAGAAGCCTCGACGATAATTGGACTTGGAGGAGGGGAATGGAACATTTCCTCCGGAGATTGTACTTTGCATACCTACTTCTGGATCACGGCCTAGTACAAATGGCGTCAGCGCGCGTATTTACCACCTCCTATGACAAGTCAAGTGGAGGTGGAGTTTTCCCGTGCACCGAATCCGCTGTGAGGCTCCTCACAGGGTACAGATCAGTTGTGTGACTTACCAATGTCATACAGAGGGGTATGTATTTGAGTTTTGATTTCTTATGGGGTTTCTTGTTATATAGACATATGTGGCAGCCCAGGGGGTCTGCTCCTAAAGAGGGGGATGATATAATGGCAGTCATGATTCGGTTCTCGGCGATGGTACGAGGCGTGTCCAGGGCAGGGTAACCTCAACGTTGTATTGACGACTCACGATATCTCTGAGATCCCTAGCAATAATCTTACTTATCATCTACTCGATTATATTACCACATCCGCCCTTGCAACCGTATCCTCTCATATACTCTCATACGCGGCCATTTCCGGATCTACTGCCTTACACAATGGTAGAATCAATACCGTGTCAGGTATGAGACCAGGTTTAGCAAAGATAATTGAGAAAGTACGTACTTCAACATATTTTGAAAGTCCTTAAAATGACCATTGAAGAGCAGAGACTACTTGCTGAATTGAATACGCTAACACATGGTCGTTGAAATTGGTTCATTGATTGTTGAAAAGCCGAAGTCCGCATCATAGTGCCACTGATTATGGATGTGTTGACACCTTGGAACTCGACCCTGCAGTTACTCAGATGGGCCAATGGATCATGGGAATTCACACCCAACTGGCTTTAAAATACACAATTCAGTGAATACCGGCCACTGTTCACACCTCCAGAACAATGTACCATTGTATAGTAGGTCATGGAAGTGTAGAGGCCATTCCCATATTGGACCCTGCGGATGGTGCATAGTCATACGGTTACATTGCATCATTCATTACAGTATAACACAACATGTTTAGTAACATGGACGGCCTAATGAGAACTGTGGCCAAGAAGAAGTCGCAGTGGAAGAATGACCTGTTCTTCACCATTAAGTTAGCTTGACAGAAGCTGTCCAAATACCACGCTGAAGTGACTCCATCCATCAGTATGCTTTACATTTCAGCACATCTCCAAGATCCTTTCCGGAAGTTGCGACCATTTAGGGATAGGGACTGTGGAATGGATATATATCCAGAGGACAAAACATCTTGTACTACCTAATACCAAGAGGCCTTTCTGAAGTAGATGGAGAATGACTACAGTGACAAACATCGAGGAGTCCCAGTCATTGAACCAGAACGCATGCAGAGTTGCAATCTCGTCCCCTCCCCATAGCTTCAGGATCAGGTGAATCATCCTCTGATCCATATGATTTGTCCAGCGATAATGCAGAATACCTGATGCCTGACAATGTCGCTGAGACTACACCTGGACTAAATGAGTGCTCTGCACCCTTATTGACCACCGCCAGGCTCTGTTTGGATGCACTGCCTGAAGCACCAAGTGACGGGGGGCAAATTGATCCAAAGCTGAATGATTACCGCTTCGACCGAATGGAGATTATCAGTACATTTGCATACTGGATATTTCTGACTGGTTGAGGCGACTGGAGATACTGCACACCAAGTCCGCTGATCATTCGAACATTGTGGATGACAGATTCACTACCATACCACGGGGTGTTGGAGTGGAGGCCAGTTCGTCTCTTTGAGAAGATGCGATCGGCTGGAGGCAGTCAAAACCCACAGGCGAGACCCTTTGCAAAAAGGTCATTGTAAGGCAGTTTCCTCGAGCGAATCATGCCAATTTGCCAGGTGCTGACCCAGATTTGCAAACCAACAACAAATTCAATGACTCGGTAATGAACAAAGAGGCGGCTCAAAGGACATTGCACCACCTGGCCAAGGTTTACAATGTTTTGGAGATGTGGCAGGGTAGCCAAAACCTACATGCTACCCAGAAGGAATGTCGTGCTCATGACAAGCAGATGACTGCCAAAGGAGACATTTGGGACACAGAAGAGATCGTGAAAGCATCCTGGTCACTCTTTTCACACTATGGTGTGGCTGCGTCTAAATTGTCAGAAAAATATGCTTTGCCATCAGCTTTGACTGGAAAGGACCTCCCTGGATGACAAACTACAACATTAAATGTTCTCCGATTCCAAAATATCAATCATTATCCGAATGAAAGTCATAAGAATGGCGCAGCCGAAAGCATTTAGGTCACAGAAGATTGGCTTAATTGGAATGGCCACTTGGATTATCCATGTAACACCATTGACAATTGTTCAACAGATATTCAATTTGCAATTGAGCAAGGCGATGGCATCGAGGATCTGGAATGCCCAGTGGAGCCGTTTGTGTGGACTGCGCCAGATGTTCTCACAATGTTTCGGCCTACACGGAAATCAAAGGCACAGGCGGCAGAGGTGTTGGTGACTGTCAATGCAATCGAAATGAGGAGGAATCAGAGAGTGAAGAAAAAGTAGAACAGAATGTGTCAATGGTGAACAAGTTTATTTCTGTATGTTGACCAAGAAATTCAGTTAGAGATATAGTATGAGCGAATGGTGAGCAGTATCATGTGAATATCGGTTGATAAACAGATTTATAACAGACTCAATGACACTTTGGGAAGATAAATAGATTTCAGTCGTGTGACAGCGGATAGTGCAAGAATGTTACTGCACTCGGCTTGGGCACAGGGCCAACTCGCAATCAGTCAGAAAGACTACCAATATTTTCAAATCATAATGTAATCTATTATCAATGGCAGCAGATGTTGAATGGACAATACATTAAAATGTGTGTCAACAGAGTATACATGATTTCTGGTTTTGAAAGGACAGTAATTAAACAGTGATTTGGTCGCTGTGATGCCTAAACGATATACCAGTAGCACCTATTGGCATGAGAGACAGGAACATGGTCGCTTCCCCAATCTGAGAATGAGCGTCAACAGAGTGTAAACCATTGTTAGCTTGGTATCATGGGTTATTTATGTTCTGATTGGTTGAAGACATCCAGTTATCAGGTATTGGCAGGCTTCAAAGTCATAAACAACAGTGACATGCTACCTGCCGCATCCTGATACTGAGCGTTAACGGAGCGTCAAGATGTTTTAGATTTGCATCTTGGGTAATTGTGTTCTGATTGGTTGACAACCTCCATGTATCAGCTATTGGCAGCCTTTACAGGCATAAATACCAGCGACATGTCCCTACAGCATCCTAAAAATGAACTTCAATGGAGCGTCAATGGTTTTTAGCTTTCTATGTTAGGGAATTTATATTCTGATTGGTTGCAGACATCCATTGATCAAATATTAGCAGCCTTTACTGGCAGAAAGATTACGGAAGTGCTCCTTGCCGCATCCTGAAAAGGGGCGTCAACGAAGAGTGAACAGTTTTTGTCGTTGCATGATTCGAAATGAAGGCCTCACACAGATATTGCAGTTCGTAATGGACCTATGGACCACATTGATAGGAAAAAGTACAATATACCATAGGTAAAACACTGATTCGATATTAATCGAAATTGCAAGCTGCAAAACATGGAACAACGTAGTATTGGTTGTTGATACCACACTTTTGATAAGATACCAATAACATACTACAAAAACAAGAGCCTAATATGAATCGATAGATAGACCTGCTGGGCTACCTGAAGATAACCCGCAAGATTGAAACGGATTGGGTGTTTACCAACGAACTGTACACCAGTTGCCGGATGTGGAATTTTGACCACCTGGAGGCCTGTTTGGCAGTCGTTCAGATTTGACCTGGACCTGGACCTGATGTGATGGTCCGGAACCATTGCAAATGCCAGGGAAGGGTTCAGATCCGTTGCATGGACTGTAATGAAAAGCGTTGAAGATATCAGATCCAAACAATTGTGTGGATTTGTGTGATGGAGGAGGAAGAAATCTTCTGATTGACTGAGTTGAACCCACGTTACACGAAATATTCCTAATATTCTCACCCGACCCACTACTCACCGTGAGACATGAGTGATGATGACGACTGCAGGAGTAGACAGAAGACTCACCAATGAGACGAAGAACAAAGAACAAATACTTCAAACACTCAGTGGAAGCAAATAAAGAGAATGGCAAGAAGCGCAGAAATTGTGGAGAGATACGAGAATCACACACTGGCGAACCTGCTAACCACCTAGAGACTTGAAAAAGACAGATTTGGCAGTAAGCATCCCTTCATGTACACCAAGAGCTCCCCCCCCCCCCAGTGTTCCTAACCATTCACAACCACCTTACTATAATGTTCATCTCGTTCTGCACTCCGACAACTATGCCCAATATCACCGTCTCATCCATAACGGATGACCAACCAACAACATATTGTTTACATCCATCAACCACGTTGAACCAACAATCAGCGACGGGATGGATTTTGAATCGTACTTAAACAACAGTGCCACTGCTGGTACGAGCTTCAATCTCACCACCGCGGCGGAGCCCACCACCCCTGCCACCACCACCCCAGCTACCACCGCCACTATTAGCCTGTTGTTGTGGTTTAATCATGCTGTATAGACTCCAATTTGAGTTAGACAGGACCCTGATATCCCCTCCACCACAGGGCGAGCCGGCGCGGTGGCCGAGCTGCGTCCCCGCTACCCTTCATCCCAGCTGACAAATGCAAGATTTGAGACAGGTACAAATGAAAGGAAATAGAGAAAGAATGGTATAACCCTGTTGCGGCCAGTGCCGCTCATGAGCCCCAAGCTCTGATCCCTTTCCATACCTCTACCTCATTTGGGTGGAAACCAGCTGACCTCAATGGCTGCCAAGAAGTCCATCTCCGCGTGGTAGCAATCTTGTACGGTAAAAAGCTCCGTGATCAGCACGTGCTGGCATCTACCTGCGTTCCAGCCCGTCTCCTTTCCCATCGGCTTGAATATGTCTCTCAGGTGGTCTTTCCAATAGCTGCAGTGGCAGAAGAGGTGCTCCTGGGTCTGAGTCAGTGTCCCTCCACACCACCACCATTTCTCGTCATCTCAGTGGCCCAATGGCTTTAGTTACACTCCAGTGGGCACATGCCCGGACTGTAGGTGGTAGATTCTGGCGCCCAGACAGTTTGTGCTTGTCATCATCCTAAGTCTTTTGGTCGATACCTTGCCCTGGAGCCTGAAGCTGAAGTGCTTACTGCACTTGTCGGCCTCCCACTCCTCCTGAGTTGTTGACAATCCCTTGGAGATTTGTCTAGCCCAGTTCCGGGCCAAGGTGTATGGCCACTCTATCATTGTACATCGGCTTGCATCTACGGCCAAGTTAGCCCGAAGGTCTGCATCTTTGTTTCCGGGAATGCTGGAGTGTCCTGGGACCTAGTGGATCTCGATTGCGCCGCCGTAACCGAGCAGACTCGGTGCCTATCCGTTGATCTGCTTTACTCATTGCTCCCTGCGATCAGGTCAATGAGTGCAGCTGGTCGAATTGCGGCCTGTGAGTCACTGAAGACTCCCACTGTCTACACTCCATGCAACTGCAACATGTCTCTCTTCTTGATCGCCACTTCAAGCGTGAGCCAGATGGTCGACAGTTTGGCATTGAACACCTCCATATGTCCTGTGCCTACCAAGGTGTGGCGAGACATTCATTCAGTTCCGTGGTTACACATTGCTGGGGCTCCCACTCGGCCTTTGTCTGAGCGCGATCCATCTGTCCACCATATCCAGACCCCTGCTCTGAATTTTGGCTTCTGTCTCTCTTGCTCCGCACTGCGTGGCTCTTTTGGCTGCAGTGGTGTCTTCCAGTATAGTGGTCCTAAACACTGGTTCTGCAGCCGGGGCCGGCCGGTTCATGCCATTTGTTGTCCGCCCATACTCATGCGCTTTGCTGAGTACTCTGCATATTGGTGCACTGGAAAAGGGGTTCCAGTGTAGGTCCTGTAGCTTGCTACTGCATGTGGTTTCTAGTCTCGCGGTGAAACGCAGCAGTATGGAGGATACGGTCACCGCTACCGGTGTCAGCCCTGACACTCTCATGAGTGCACCCGGCAGGGTAGTGTGGAGCGCGCCTAGGATGAATCTGGTTTGACGATTGAGGAGGAGTTAGAAGGTCATCTCGCATGGGTACAACCCTGGGGTCCCACCAGTGCTTGCTCCCATATAGTGCTACCACGTGGATGCTCGCCACTTGGACGGCCCTGACACTCCCAGGAACAACACTTTATGTCTTGGTAAGTGTTCGGCGTCAGGCTTCAGTTGCCCTACCTATCTTCATGCATCGGTTATGGTGATCCTTGAATGTCAGATGTGCATCAATCCAGACGCCCAGCCAGTGGGTGGCCTGTGCATTGGATCATATGGACCCATTTCCGACTCTTCACATTGGTTTCAGTTTTGGCCGGAGGTGTTACCTGTGGCCCCATCTGCACGTGAACACCCCCGCGTCCCTCTTCATAGTGTTGAACTGATGCCGTCGTCTGCTTCCCCACTCAATGCTTGGTGCTGTGCATAGTTCAAGTATTGAGTCAACATGGTTCAAAGCGCATCCGGTCGCCACCCAGCTGATGTTGTCTACAAAGGATAGCCCCTCTGCCTCTGATCCATACCCTTCGACCGACTAGATTCGTCCTCAGATGCTGATATCCAAGAGGATCGGTGACACCGGTGAACCAGGTGTTAGCAACGTGTCCAGGTTACCCGCCAGCGGTCGAGGTTTGGACCGGAAAAACGGGTTGGCTTGGTGCCAGACCCGTCCACAAACCCGACCCGCAGACTCTTTGCGGGCCAAACCTGGACCTGTACCCATCAACCAGCGGGTCCCACCGTGGTTGGCTTGGCCTGTCAGTTCCGATCTCCAGATCTGCATTTCGGGTTTCACAATTATGGTCGCATTCAGATATGGTACAGTAAATCGTCGAATATGGACATTGGTAGGTCACGGTTTATTTTCGACGTATTAGCCTCCTTGATGTGCAAAACAGGAATACTCACGCGCCCAACCACATCCTGAAAATGAGCATCAACAGAGCGTCAACGATATTTGGTCTTGCATCTTCGGTAATATGAGCGGCGCGTGAAGACAAACATCCATTAAGAAGGATATGGCGGCCTTGATAGGCAGATATGTAACGGATATTCTAGCCACATCCTCCAGGACAGTAACAACCTATTTCATTTACAGAGCGACCACTAAGTATTCTGGGGTCTTTTAGAGTATAATAACAGGCAAAAGGATGTATATAGAGAATAACCGCCACATCGCCCTGTGATTTACCATGATGGAAGCCCATCAACCTGTTACTGGGGTATTTTAAGTCCCAGTTTCAATACAACATTTATTAGACTAAATACAGCCGCCTATCTCCTTGTCCTTCTTTCCTCGTCTTCCCAGACTCAATCTCTTATTTCTATAAATGAGAGCATTCCACTCTTCCTCGTCTGTCCAAAGTCGCTCTTCGTAAAACTCTTCGAAGGGTAACACTCCGGTAAAGATGTACCGGTGAACCTCGTACCCGATATTGTTGATAGTCGCTAAGAACATATAGTGCCGGGAGATGTGGGTTGAACGCTGCTCGTTGCAGAATACCACGGCGTCTCTGATGACTCTGACGAGCTCTTGGCGTGGGTACTGAGATGTAGTGAGTTTCTTCGAACTCATATAGAGTGTATTCTCTGAGGGAGAATAAGGAAGTAATTTTGAAGTTTGGTAGAGAGAATTCTTAATAATATTTTAAGGTATTCTTCACTGGTAATGTCTGACTGTGGATTGCTGCTAGAGCTTGGTTCTTCTCATTGTCGGATACAACGTGAGCTTTTTATAATCGGTTCCCTCAGGTCAAGCTTGCCCTCGGTCTTCCGTCATGACACCATTATTGCTTGATAGCTTATCGCCGAGTTCAACTAGTGTGTCTCATTGATAGTGCCACGAGTTCCCATTGGTTATCGTGTTCATGCATGAGTGGTTTTAAAACCTTACGTTCCCTATCAGGCCATCCTCATGATCATGATATCAAACGCAAATAGTGACAGCTCATAGCCTCCGGTTCGACATCTTGCTTCCCATTCGTTCAGTAGCTAGAACATCTGACGACCTTAGTCCTATCAGTGCTTATCGCAATATAATATTAATAGCTCTTCACTATTAATTGCCTCACCATACTATGGCTATTCGGCATTGCGTCAGAGATTTAATTGGCGACCAACCAATACTCCGCTAGGGTAGATTATGACACGTCAACCTCGTATTTTTCAACGATTATGATGTTGCAATGCATGCGGTCATAAATCCATAAGCCGGTTTGCTTCTGGTTTCTTATCTTCAGCCAATGTCATGAATCCCTCAGACAATGCATGCTTAGGTCTAGACCTTCTGTAGACCGGGGAGTGCCGCAAATTCCCTCACCGCTTATCGTATCAGTTTGCAGATCCCTCGTACTCTCATATTGCAATAACGTCTGCTGCGCATGTAGTTCTGCGTTATCGCAACTTAACTATGTGTCGTCCCGCTACACATGGTTTAATAGGTGTGGCCAATAATTATGCTCACTGCTGAAGGTTTCTCACATCCCAGTTATGGCAACATAATTGCATCATCATATCTGAATCCGCAAGTGCGTCCATATTAATCACTAATTGATCGACACGCTGCTCAAGTGTGATCCCGCTAAGGACCGCTTGACCAACAAACATGTTCATGTATTTGCAGGTAGGTGTTTCGCATATGATCATCGCACTGGATATTTATCACATGTACCTGCTTCATTGAAACATGTATCAATACCGCTGCTAAAGGAGAACCCCTAACACAATCCTTGACACTCTATTGACGCTCAATTTGAAGATGGGGCAGGCAGAGTTTCACTTTCACTTTTGGCCTATAAATGCAGTCCATGATCAGTTTATGACAATGTGCAACCAGTCGCCACCCAGATTTCCTATGATACATGACCAACAAGCGTTGACTCTCCGTTGATGCTCATCTTCATGATTGGGCATGGAGGGTATTGCAATCTGTTTTGCTTATAAAGTCAGCCAAGAATTCCTTTATAACTGACTACACCCTATCGGAGGTGTCATTTCACTGGACGCATGATTACAAATCGTTGACACTCCGTTGACGCTCATTGTCATGATGGGGCATGAAGGGTATTGCTATCTGTTTTGCCTATAAAGTCGGCCAAAAATTCCTTTATGACTGTCTACAACCTATCAGAGGCATGAATTCCCAGGACGCATGACCAAAAAATGTTGACCCTCCCTTGACGCTCATTTTCATTATCGGGCAGGCAGCGTATTGCTGTCTGGTTTGCCTATAAAGGCGGCCAAATGTTCCGTTGTGACTGACTACGACATATTGGAGGTGTTATTTCACAGGACGCTTGACTAAGAATCGTTGATGCGCTGTTGACGATCATTTTCATGATGGGGCAGGGAGGGAATTGCTATCTGTTTCGCCCATAAAGGTGGACAACAATTCCTTTGTGACTGAGTACAACCTATCGGAGGTGTGATTTCCCAGCACTCATGACCAAAAGTTGTTGACGTTCCGTTGACGCTCATTTTGCCATGGCTGTATCCGCAATATGCAATCATTCAATTTGGCACAGTGCATCATTCACATTGTTTTGGCTGCCTTTCTGGCGTTTTCATTTACTTTGTTCTTGATATCTACTTTGTTCTTTAATACTACATAGATATATATAATAATATACTCCAAAATCCGGTGTCTTTCGGTTAATGTGTATCATCAGTTGCAGGATCGTTCAATCCGCTGCTTTTGTCTTCAAAATGAATGTTAGCCACATTACCACACAACAGATAGTGTACTAACCATCATCAGTCAGCATATCTGGATCAAAATGGGTATTGTGCTCAGTATCCTCATCATCTTCAAAGAATTCCGCACTGCGAAGAGGTGTATGCGAAGACGTATATCCGGCAGACCAATTGACGATACCAGAAAGTTGAGCTCCGGAAGGGTTAACAGTTGGGGTGGGTGGTGTGCCGGGCAGAGGTGGAGTCAGCTCTAGAGTCTGCACTCTGCGTCAGGCGGGGGGAGGTGCACCCGTTCCTTTGCGTCTCCACCATGTCTGCAGATTCATTACAGTGCCATTTTGGCAAGGCAGGCAACCAGATGTATCATTATGACAAAGCATTGCAGTATGTCTTTGTATCGCAGCCATCACCTTGTTATGCCCTGGGAACTCAACACCCCGCTTTTTCTCTTCTCAGAGCTCTTTGTGTGGTTTCTTACATAGAGATATTTCGTTTCCTCAATTGCAGCGCACGAACATCCTTCTTTCGTCATCTTGGCCATATTCAATGCCAGGTGCATGTCGGACTATTCCAGCTGTACCTGACCTCCTTGCCTTGCCATAGTTGCAGACATGTTGAAAACCTACAAGACATTAGTTGATGCTTCTAACAATCAAATTCAGCTGTTACCTTTACCATAAAAGCTTCTGTAGCCTCCTCTAATGTGATTAAAGCCTGTTTCGTCCACTGACGGGGAGGCTTAGCATGGAATTCATCTGCGAAAATCCCAGAGCTCGAAACATCATGATGTTGGATTTCGGGGACTGTGCGGACACATGCCTTTGCCAACTATGGCAGTTTCCCGTTATGGGCAGCGATGAATTCGTTACATCGTTCGCTACGGACACCTGCTGTAAGTTATACTGTTAATTGACCGCCATTTGCCTTGATAAAGATAAACTCGCATCTTACTGCATGCTGATTCTTGTTTTTGCTGCTTCCTGTCTTCCGGACAATCTTTAAATGTGCATCCTGGTTCATATGTTTGGTGGCTACATTGGCATCATCGCGGTGAACTAACTTGTGTCTGCGCTGTTGTTGTGTGCCAAGAATTGCCATATTTGATGTAGCGCCCACCAAACTGCCAGTATATGATCCGCTCTCACCTGGCGGGGGTGGTTGTGTATTCATAATGTGCTGGTGTTGAATAGAAGAGGAAGATGATAATGAGAGAAAGTGGGAAGCACTAAGGACGAAATAGTTAGCTTCATGTCAGAATGCAATAAGTAGCAGCCAACATGATTGTTATGCTCAGGATGAATCCTACTGAGTATGGCTGCAAGTTGCAGGGGTTTCCCACTGCCCCGCAATTTGCAATAAGTCGGTCTGATGTTGTCTGTTTGATAACAGTGATCAATTGCGGTGTAAGACTGCCCCAATCGCCCAATTGCTGGACATTAATAGGATGTAGTTCAATCGAAAGGATGTCTGCTGATGTTTGTCTCAAATAATCCACGGGATATTACATGAAACTGACGCTGACAATCATGTCATGTTGTACTGTTAACGTCATGATTTCTGATATATTGACGGTCAAGAGAGCGATTTCGCTTTGTTCACGATGAGTAAACCTACTGACCTTGACCCAAATGACGCAGCTTACCTCCATATCGTCCATAACTTGCAACATCCAACATCTCGCCCAACAACAAAGTCCACAAAAACTACAATGGTGAATGTTCCGAAAAAGAACTTTTCGCCACTTCCAGTGTGCAGACACGGCAAATTGACAAAGCGGTCAACACAATGATGTCATGAAGCGAATGAAGGCAACAGCGGTTTGGAGGCAGAGAGAATACAAGCCCTTGGGGCATTGCACAGCTTGAGATCCAAAAAGAAGCTTTCGGCGGAAAAACTACGAGAAATGCACTTCTTAAGCAATGAAGCGAATGAGAAATGGATTGAGGTTTATGTTGAGACCGAAACCTCTGGGGCAAGCAAGCGAGTTGAAGATGCAGAGGCATTTGTTCAACAAGAGCAGGACGATATGACGCATGCTGAAATAGTGGTATTGACGTCCAGAGAGCCTGAAAAGACGTTTGAGGAGACGCAGGTTGCTATCGGAGAGAGTCTGAGTGATCTTGCAACTTCCGACAATGGGGAGGCTGGGGAAGATGAGCTGGATGACAGGACTCAGTGGGGCAAGTTGAGCTAAGATGACAAACCCGGCTGGGTGATGCGCACAATCTCAAAAACGGTCCAGCACCGCATGGCGAGGATTCTGCAGAAGCAGATGAACCTCAAAGAATTGACTCGACTGGGTGTAAGGACGCATATGCCTACGTCTCGCCGTAGACGTATGAGATTGTATACGGTTGCACACCAGAGCGAGTGAGTATAGATGGAGAGTATAGTGGTAAGATATTCGATACTGATATAAATGTCGTACCGGGCGATCTAGATACAATGGCGCTTACCCGGCCTCGGGTCACGTGTCGCCGTTACATTATCCCCCTCTCTAGGCGCAGACCTCCTGGGCTGCCGAAGCCAGTATATAAGAGAAACGAAGGAAAGGAAACAAGGAATGAAACAATCATCCCACGTACGCAATCGTACAAACCCATAAGTCCCGCTACCAATTGGTACGGTCAATGGCGACCTTTGGGCGGATTCGGCGCACGGGGAAACTCCACCTCCATTGGTAGGTGGTAAAACCCGTGCCGACGTCATTATACCGGGCCGAAATCTAATCAAAAGAGAAGAGCAGGAAATGAAAAAACATGTACAATGAAACGTCCAAACTGCTTCCGTGTCCTCCATATCTCCGCGCCGGACTCTATACCCCTACTCCCATGGCTGATCCGGACGCTCTCGGTGAAACTCGTCAACTGTCTCTCGCGCGTTTTTAAGGTGTTCCGCCCGCTCCCAGCTGGTGCGTATGTGGTTGTACCCGGCCCATTGGACGAGTTAATGCAGCTTCTGATAGCGCCGCCTGGAGTCGAGTATGCGGTCGACTTCTCATTCCTCTCTTTCCTCGACTATTGTTGGGTGCGGTTCTGAAGATGGCTGACCTCCGACTGGCAGTGTGTAGCGATCGAGAAGCGAGACATGGAAAACGTTGTGATTCCGCATCGTACTTGGTAAGTGTAGTTTGTATGCATTCTTATTGATGATCTTACTTACCGTATACTGTGCCATGCGCTTGTAATCTTGTTTATTTGAAGGCCTGGATGTTTTCAAGTTCCAGGTCGATAGCCATACTCTGTCTCTAACGGCAAAAGTCATCTCTTTTTCGCCGGCGTACTTTGTTTGTCGCACCTGAGCCTCGATTATGTTTTCGCGGAGAATTCGGTTAGTCTCTTCTACGCCTGCCATCCACGAGTCTGCCTCCACCTTTGATCTGCAAATGGGGTCCTTGGGAGGCTTAAACTGCATCGTAGGATGGTAATTGTAGTTCGCCTAGAAGGGTGTCATCAGTGTGAAATGGTGGATGGAGTTGTTGTAAGCAAACTCCGCCAGTGGTAACAATTGGACCCAGTTGTCCTGCTCGTAGTGGCAAAAGGCTCGGAGGTACTGCTCCATCGTTTGGTTCTGCCGCTCGGTTTGACCGTCCGTCTGCTGGTGGAAGGCGGTCGAGAGGCGGTGATTGATACTGAGGTGGGAGCAAACTCTGTCCCAAAACCGACTGGTGAATTCTTTCCCGCGATCGGTGGTGATATTGTCCGGTACGCCTCGTTTGCAGATCACATGTTCGAAGAACATTCGTGCTAGCTCTGGGGACTCAATGTCCTTTCTGCAGGGGAGGTAGATCACCATTTTGGTCAAACGGTCGACGATTACCAAGATCCCGGTGTATCCCGATGCCGTTGACTCTGGCAAGTCGGTAACGAAATCCATGATGAGTCCCTCCCAGCGACGAGAAGGCGGTGACAGAGGCATGTTGAGGCCATAGCATGCGTGACGTGGTGCTTTGATCCGGTGGCACAACTCACAGCCGGCAACGTACTTCCGTATCTCTGACTCCATCGCAGGCCAGTAGAAATCTCGTGACATGAGCTCGGCAGTCTTCAGGGCTCCGATGTGACCGGATTCGGGGTTGTCGTGGAAAAGCCTTGTCACTCTACTTCGGAGTGCCGTGGGCACGTATATCCTCCTCTCGTAGGTCAGAGCTCCGTCGATTGATCTCCAATGACTCTCATCTGCGGTTGAAACATCGACCAAGGTTGGCCGTATTACTGGGGCTGAAAAGTCGGTCTCTTGGGCCGACTTGATTTCCGGTAGAAGGTCATGATAAGATTGGGGGAGGGTAGTCGCTGCTAAGGTAGCCAGGAGCGGTGCCGTCATATGCTCATAGCCGATCTCATAGTCGGGTCTTCTCGATGGTCCGTCTGCTGGGTTCTTCCTGCCATCCAGGTGTTCGATAACCAAGTTGTACGAAGAGAGGATCTCCGCCCATCTAGCCTGCCGCCGGGATAGCACTTGTGACGTTTGGAAATATTCGACGTTCTTATTGTCGCATTGTATGAGGACCTTATGATTCGCTCCCTTGAGGTAGTGGCGCCATTGCTTCATAGTCTCCACGATGGCCAAGAGCTCCCGATCGTATGTGTTGTAGTTCTGTTCGGCACCTGTGCATTCTCGAGAGTAGAAGTTGACCGGTCTGAGAATCCCAAAACCGTCATACTGGTTGAGAATGCCGGCTACGGCAAAGCCGCTTGCATTGGTCTGCAGAATATTCGGCTTTGCTGGATCGAAATGGTTGAGGATTGGTGCATCGGTGAAGGCCCTTTTTATCTTCCGAAACGCAAGTTCGGCATCCCGAGTCCGTTCCCATTTGACCTGTTTAGACGTTCTGCGGTTTTCCGCATTCTTTAGTAGATCTGATATCGGCGTTGTTACCTGTGCATAGTTCCTGATGAACCGCCAGTAGAGGTTTGTGAATCCAAGGAGAACCTGTACGTCCCGGAGAGACTCCGGGGTTGGCCAGTCTTCGATCGTTGATATGCGGTCCGATTCCATGACAATCCCATCGGGGCTAATGACAAATCCGAGGAAGCCGGCCTCCAAGACTCCAAGACGGCACTTTTCGGCTTTGCCGTAGAGGCCAAATTCTCTTAGTCGTTCCAGCACTTTTCGTACCTTCTCCTCGTGCTCCTCCTGGTTGGTCGAGCAGATCAGTATATCGTCAAGGTAGCACACAGCGAAGTCGTCAATGTAGGGCTGTAGGCAATGGTCGATATAGGCTTGGAAAGTAGCTGGTGCGTTTCTCAACCCGAATGGCATGACTCGGTACTCGAACTGCCCATACCAAGTGCGGAACGCAGTTGTGTACTCGTCGCCTTCCTTGATTCGGATAAGGTGGTAGACGTTCCTGAGGACCTGTTTCGTGAAGATCCGGGCTCCACACAATCTGTCGAGCATCTCTGAGATCAGTGGGAGGGGGTATCGGTTCTTCACGGTGGTTTCATTGAGAGCTCGGTAGTCCACACACAGCCGCAGTCCGCCGTCTTTCTTCTTTGCGAACAAGATTGGTGCTGCCGCGGGCGACGATGATCGCTGGATGAATCCATTGGCTAGGTTTGTTTCGATGTAGGCCTTGAGGGTTTTCAACTTGACTTCAGAGAGGTTATAGATTCGGCCATATGGTAAATTGAAGTCCGGTTCCAGATCGATCGCGTGGTCAATTGGCCGGTGCGGTGTAAGAGTCTCTGCCCTATCTTTGCTGAATATGTCTACATAGTCCTTGTATCTCACGGGGATACGACCTCCATCATCAGTAGGTACAGTACCTGGTCAAACATCCGTACATTAGCTTATATCTCCGACTTGGATTTTGAAAAGATGATAGGGAAGGGAAACCAGGGACCTGCGGATCAAGCAGCTCGCCCAGGACCGAGCCAAACCACGCAAGTCCAGCAACCTCCCATCGTGACTCGGCGAGCCGGTAGCAGTCATTCAAGTATACCTGAGTGAGGTTCCTCTTCAGCCGCAACTACCGCCGCTGCTCCCTGCTCGCTCGTCCAGCGCTTTGGGTTGATAGTCTCAATCTCACCTGGATCTTCCAAGTGGTGACCTCCATAGTCGCTCCCAGCAGTCCGCTGCATTCCCCAATTCGTAGGGTGAATGTCTCGATGGTCTCGTCGCTAGCTAAGAGATCGTCGAGTGCGGTTGCTCCGTGTATTTTGATATCGGGAGTAGGACTGTCCCCACCGCTCTCCCTTGGTTTTCCATTTGAATCCACAGGAATCTCCGACGTCGAGTTGATCGTCGGCGTACTGCCACCAATGTCTGGCAGCCGTACGTTAGTACTTTCGTCATACTGACCTTCGTACCACTGCACTATCATACCTGATCTGCGTGCCTCCCCTTGGCCACTTGGGGTGCTTAATGAAGTTAATCGGCCGTTAGCCCAGTCGATCTCCGGCTCGCGGGTTTTGAACCATGGTACTCCCAGTACTAGATCGTATTCCCTCATTGGGACCAGTAGCACCTCCGGTTTGTGGACTGGGGCTAAATGATCCATATATTGGACTGTCATCGCCGTTTTGCGGATCTCCCTTGCATGCGCGATCACCTGACCGTCGAGGCAGTGAGTCGTGATGTGCGCTGCTTCGTGGGGTAGTCCAAGTCTATTGAGAAGTTGTGGAGATATAAAGATTTTTGTAGCGCCGCAATCGATGAGTGCTCGTATTCGCTGCAATTCTCCATGTTGATTTTGTATCTGGACCTCATGGACAATGTGCGATGAATCCGCTCTGGCCATTCCACACAAATATTGACTTGACATGAGAGCTTTCGGGCTCTCAAAGACAACCCTCGGCCATAGTGCAACCCGATGAGGTTGAATTTCCCCTAATGTTGCCATCAACGCCCTTGTACCTGATGACTGCAAGCCAAGCTCCCGTTTGTCCATCCTCTCCCGGCGAGCTAGGTACCGAGAGAGGTAGGCTAGTTTTTTGGTTGTTGACTATCAAAGGAGCGCTGGCGTTTGATTTGTTTTCCGTCTCGTGGGGGAGCAAGGTTTTCGGGGAAGTTGGCGCGTGTATATGTCGTGCACCGGAATGTTTTATGTTTCGGTGATCCTGAGCGTATGCATTTTTTTTCCGATTTCCGAGTTTAGTAGAGCTCTGGCGAGACCCAAGGCGCTGGAGTGCGTTTATCACCCCTGTCCGAGTTTGACTTGTCGGGCTTCGGTGGTTCGGCCGGCGCGGATATGGATGGTCGGAAGTTGTGTTTCTTGCCGCCTTGTTGAGATGATGACTCTCCTGACTGTCTTTGCTGTTGTTGTGGCTGCTGCGGTTGAGGCTTTTTGCCGTCCGGCTTGACTTCTGAATCGGCGGCGCAGTCGAAAAGCTCTTCCATACTGTCGAATCTTCTGTTCTTTGGGGTCAACGGCTTGATCTTGGACTTAAGTCCTGGTCGTAGTCCGTTCCAAGCGATTTCGTGAATGTTCTCGTCGTCCTGCGGGAGCCATCCCGCTGCTCTCCAATTTGCTTTGATTTGATTGGCGTAAACTCTCACCGGTTCATTCGCTCCCTGGAGGAAGACTGTCATACACTTCATTGCCGCATTGAGTTTTCGGTCCTTGTCGCCGTACATCTTTTGCATTTCTTCCGAGAAGGCCTCGAAGTCTTCCAAACAGGGATCTGAGTCTCTCCGTAGGTCTCGAAGCCACTCTACTGGATCGGTCATCTGTGTCTGTCTCTGTGCTGGGTCCGGGTGATTGTTCCACGTGCTGAGAAGGCTCGCTGCACATTTGACTTTGTCGGGATCTCCGTGCGGGAATGAGTGCGCGTGGGATTGGACGTTAGATCGTAACGTGTCGAGGAAGTAATCAAGTTCTTTTGCTCAGCGGTAGTACCATTCTGGATGGGTCATATCGAAGATGTTCGTTTTCGTTGCTTCCGGTCAAATGAACTCTCTGCAGTATTCCCGGTTTGCTTCCATCAGCTCGGCATTCTGCACACATAGTTGAGTATTCTGTTGAATGGCATTGTTGAGCATTTCTCGCTGTTCCTCCATGATCTTTCGCATTGACACGACCTCGGATTGCGTGGTAGGTTCCGACTCGCTAGGATTGTCGCCCAGGACATCGCTCAGGTTGTCGCCCAGGCCGTCGCTCAAGGCATCGTCCATGTCGGCAGTGTTTTCTTCGTCGTCGTGATCGTCCTCATCATGGATCTCATCATCCGGAAGTACGGAGGCTCCTCAGGTGGGAATAGGGGTTACTCGGCCGAGAGGCGATCGTTGGTTTTCCATGCTCGAGCATATACTAGCCAAGCGCAATTGACCTCTGGCAGCTTTCTTAGGAGGCATACTAGACGATTAACGGTAGAATTGACACGCAAGCTGTTCGTTTCGTGTCGATTGTGTCGTTTTTGACAATAGGGGTACAACTCGTATATCCTCGTACGTGAAACATATCCAATAACTGAAAATCGAATATAATATAAGGACGCATACGCCTGCGTCTCGGCGTAGACGTATGAGATGGTATACGGTTGCACACAAGAGCGAGTGAGTATAGATGGAGAGTATAGTGGTAAGATATTCGATACTGATCTAAGTGTCGTACCGGGCGATCGATATACAATGGCGCTTACCCGGCCCCGGGTCACATGTCACCGTTACACCGGGATGGGAGGATGCAGCCGACAACTTCCATGAACGAAATAGGAAGTACGGCACCACCAAATTGAGGGTTCCGGCCGTCGTTCAGCCGCAAACACATGATGATGCTCCAGCACCTCCACCAGGAACAACTGGAGAGCTGATCGAGAGTCTTGACATTGTCCCAAGAATATCTCAAAGGCCGCAATGGACTTCTCGACCAGGCAGTAGTCATATTAGGCATGGTTCAGTGAAGCCGCAGTCTAAATCGAGCATACATAGTAGTGAGCCAGCTGCAGAGCCCGATTCGTCAAAGTTGCTGAAAGCGAAGCAAGTTGAACCAGTAAGCTTGTACCGCTGCATATAGTCTCCAGCTAATTAGCATATAGATATCGGATTCCAATGAAGAGATGGTGACAGCCCGTGCGTTTGCCGAAGAATAGCAGTGCAGACTGTACTGTTTGACATCTGATCCCGGTGAAAAGAAAGTTGTTTACCAATTATGCTACTTGTCAGCTTTTGCTTGATTTCAGAGACCAAATTGTGAGACATGATAATTCGTCTGTGCATGTGCAAGGGTCAAACACACCGTGTGAAAATTCTAGAATTGAAATCGGACTGTAAGACGGCCATCATGTTCGGTTTTATTCTGCAAGTGCCTGTTAAGTGACAAAGCAAAAGCTATATTAGTGATGAAATGTGCTAACAAAATATAAGTGAGTGATGTCATACATGTCATAGGAAGAGCGGTCAGTGCGCATGACAAATCGATCTGAATGACAACCGTTATGCAGTATTCACCCGTGTATCCAGCTGCATAACTCTCCACACAGACCTGGTGCACATGGTTGAGGTATTTGAAATTGCTTGTTGTACGTCATGGAAATCGAGGAGAAGGAGCTGGATAAGGAATGGTCAGGAAGTCGAGCTACATTTGCCAAAAACAAGTGAAAAGCTCTACATGCCGTCAATTGCCAGCCGAAAACACAGAAATGTGACAGGGCCACATCATTTCTCACTCAGATAGCGTTGATAGCAGTTGATCAAAAATTGAGAGATAACAAAACTCCTGGATGGAAACGATAATAAATACAAACACAATAATGGATGTCAAAACTGTGTATTTGATTTGTTGCATACAATTATGGAGTGTACACAGCCTGTTTCTATGTGATTAATGTGAGCGTCAATGGAGCAGCAACGATTTTTGGCATCGCATCATGAAACAACCAGTGGGCTGTGCGGTAACAATAAGTCATAATCAAGCTATTGGCCGCCTTGCTATGGAACAACAGTGGTGGCAACATTTCTACTATGTTCTCAAAATGGGCGTCAACAGAGCGTCAACAACTTTTGGCCTTGCAACTTGGACAATGCATGGGCTGTGCGGCGACGTTACCCCATAATCGCGCAATTGGCCACCATTCTAGGCAAAAACTCATGCAACAACATCGCTACTATGTCCTAAAATTGAGAGTCAACGGAGCGTCAATGACTAATGGCCTTGTATCATGAAAAATCCTTGGGCTGTGTGGCGACATGAAGACATAATCACATTATCGGCTGCCTTTCTAGGCATAAACAGTTGCGACTACATCGCTACTATGTCCTAAAAATGAACGTCAACGGAGTGTCAACGACTTTTGGCCATGCATCTCGGACAATCCAAGGACAGTGCGGCGATATCAACACATAATCGAACTATCGGCCGTCTTTCTAGTCCAAAATGCTTTTGATGACTTCGTCACTATGCCCTAAAAATGAGAGTCAACGGAGTGTCAAGGATTTGAGGCCTTCCTTCTTGGAAAATCATGAGGCTATGTATCTCAAGTGATCTATAATTGTACTACCGGCCGCCTGTCTAGGCAAATGTGCTTCCGACAACATTGTAACCATGTCCCAAAATGACAGTCAACAATCTTTGCACTGGCATCATGGGTAATATACCCGGAATGGAACGCAGATAAACCACAATGAAGGTATCGGCAGCCTTTGTTGACAAAAATGCAAGTGTCAATATCGCGTCTGTCTCCTAAAATTGTGTGCTCACGGTGCGTCAAGGCTCCGAACGCTAAACAGCAATATACTGCAGTGTGCTGTTTCTGAATGGAGGTTTATGCAGTCAGTCATTGCAATCTGTCCTTGTATTCAACATTACAAAAATGCATGCAATGTGTGACTGATATGATTATATTCCTTGTAGCTGTAGAGTCAATATTTATGAACCCGCAATCTGCTGTAATGCATCGTAATACTCGGCAGTCTCTCGAATCAGATTACCCAGCTTTCAAAGTTCTACCCCCAGGTCGGATACACCGTCTGTGAACACCTCATCGCTAGAGATTATCATCACTTCCAAATATGAACGTATTGTTATTCTTCATTTGAGTGACCTTACTTTGCGAATCATTTTCGATGCGTGGTGGGCTTCAAAGAATGTACGCTCGAAGCGGCCTATTGGGTGGAATAATTCTAGACATGTGCCTTTGTGGCGATTCAATTTGCACTGTGGAATTGAGGACACCGGCAGCCCTGGCATCATATGTATTGTTTGTCATCAAGTCCTTAGCCATCCATCAGAACATGGGACCAGCTCAATGGAGAAACAATTGCTGGCAAAAGCTCACATCGCAAAGTTAAACAAATTAACAGAGTCAGAGGTCACTGAATTGGCTAGTTCAACTGTGGATGAAATAGCTTTGGCCATCCTGAAGAGTCAAGGAAGTCGTGGACTCAGAATAGTAAGCTTGCAGAGGAAAATCATATTTAATATCCAGTTTAATCCATATTGACCGAAATGACAGACGAAATGTTCCCAACTGTCAGAAAAGAAGATTGTAACTGCCGAATTTCACCAAGAAATGTCGAATTGCTACCTCATGTGGGGATTCGTTTTGGCACATATTCCGCGGAACGCTATATCAAACCTTGAGCTACAACGGTCATCTCAGGCATGATGCGATGAGCTAGTTCTACCGTCCTCTACGGCTAGTGTTAGCACACCGTCCAAAGACCCGGTTCGGGTGCGTGTCCTGTTCCGTCCCGGAACCGCACTGTTGCCACCGGTTTCCACACCAAACACGCTCCTCAACAGTCAACATTGCTTGCTACACTTAAGTATTTGAGTTCTGATTGTATCGTGACATAATCTATACGTGAAATATGCAGTTTGATGCCCTCTGTCATATCCTGTGCTCCGATTTGCAATCGGACCAATTCTCATGGAGTCACGATGATAACCCGGTCATTTTGGGGTGATTTTCGGCTGATTTTCATACCCACTCAATGAATATCGATCTGAACGCAAATCTGTGAACGGGAGATGAAATAGGGCACCAATCTTCACATTTCCCATATAGATGATGTTCGAATACGATCAGAACTCACATACTGAATTGGAGCGAAAGTTATACAAACAGTAAAATAGAACCGTGGTCCGGTTCCAACCCGTCCCCAACCATCGTGGGTACCCCTGTTTTCCTGGTAACAACCCGGACTGGACCATCCGGTCCTGTTCCAAACCCAAACCGCAGCCGGGTAACCCGGAACAGTTGCTAACTCTAGCTATGACCCTTAGAAACATTTGCCGGAGGGAATATGCAATTAAGAAGCGATTGCCAATACGAAATAAAGTTAGTTTAGCTTTGGACGGATGGACAACAACAAACAACCAAGCCATAATGTCAGTCATTGCATACTATATGGATCGAAATTGGACATTGCGTGAGGTTCAACTCGCTTTCAATGAGGTTGATCACCTGTGCTTTTCCCGTTTCGAAATCTGATTAAGCTCGATAGGTCAAGGGCCACCATACTGGAACAAGGCTAGCCGTACATTTGAAGGACGTGCTTGATCGCATTGAGCTGACCGATGGCCGTTTTCTTGGTATTGCGTCTGATAATGCTTCCTCAAAGTACTCGATGACACGAGAGCTGCAATCAACACTTGAGACATCTGGAATCAAGTGGCCTGCATTGAGGAACCATTTACTGTGCATGGCGCACGTCATACAGCTGGCTTTAGGTGGATTCATGAACAGTCTCGGTGTAAAAGGCCGCACCAAGTCTTGGGAAGCGCATGAGCGTGATCAGCAATTTGGCGAGAATGAAAGCATAGACATTGGAAATAGTCAAAGACTTCGAAGAGAGGGCAATGCTACAATCAACAAGGTGTCGGCCATGAGACCAGGTTTAGCAAAGATAATTGAGAAAGTACGTATTGCATGATATGTTGAAAGTCCTGAATGTGAACTTGAGATAGCTGAGAATGCTTGCTGTATTAATTACGCTAACACCGGGTCGCTGAAACGAGTTTATTGACAGTCAAATAGTCGAAGTCCGCATTGCAGTACTTCCGATCATTGATGGGAAGACGCGTTGGAACTCTACTCCAGAGTTGCTTAAGCGCGCCTGCCGCTTACAGGAATTCACCCGCGAGTGGCTGCAGAACGCAAAATACGCCGAATATCAACCACTACTCACAACTCAGGATGGATGGACGATTGTCAAGTATGTCATGCAAGTATTGAGGCCATTTCGATATTGGACCCTTTGGATGTCGAAGAGGCATACAGTTACATTGCATCATGTCATTGCAGTGTACAATGACATGTTCGATCACATGGATGGCATGATGCGAGCTTTGGCCAAGAACAAGACTCCATGGAAGGAATTCTTGCTCTGCGCTGTGAACTTAGCTCGACAGAAGCTCTCCAAATACTAAGCCGGAGTGACTCCAACGATGGGCGTGCTTCTGATGTCCGCGGATATCCTCCATCCTTTCAGGATGTTGCGATCGTTAAGAAAGTGGGACAAGGGCATGGATATTGATCCTGAGGACGAGACATCCTACACTTCACAATACCAAGAGGCCGTTCTGAAGTATGTGGGGAATGAATACTGCACCAAACATCAACGTGTGCCAGACAATAAACTTGAAATGGTACCGAGCAGCAATCTTGTCCCCTCTGCAATGGCTTCTGTGTCGTATCAATCATCCTTTGATGCATATGATGTATCCAGCGATAGTGAGGAATACTTAACGCCTAACATTGCGGCTGGGACGACACCCAGACGAAGTGATCGCGCCGCCCGCTTATTGAAAGCCGCCAGTCTCTATTTGAATTCGGCTCCTGAAGCACCTAAGAAGTTGGGGCAAATCAATCCAAATCTCAATGATGACCACTCTGACCCAATCGTGATTACCAGTACATTTTCGATACTGGACATTACCAACAGGTGGCGACAACAGGAGGAAACCCACTCAAATTACGCTGATCGCTCCAACGTGGCCTGCGACATATTCTCTATCATACATCCTGGAGTCGGAGTGGAGGCCTGGTTTTCCCTTGGCCGAGATGTTATTGGCGGGAGGCAGTCAAACAGCACAGGCGAGACCCTTCGCGAAAAGTCATTGTAAGGCAGTTTGCTCGAGCTAATAATGGGATTTTGACAGGCACTGACCCCGAATTGGATACCACGAACACAGAAAACGACTCAGAAATGAAGAAATAGGTGGACGAAAGGAAATTGCACCGAATGGCCAAGGTTCACGACGTTGTGGAGATGTGGCAGGGCAGCCAAAACCTACAAGCTACCCAGAAGGAATCTGGCACTCAAGACAAACAGATGACCGCCTTATGATACATTTCGGACACGGAAGAGATCGTCAAAGGATCGTGGTCCCTCTTCCAACCTGATGCTCCGGCTGCATTTAAATTGTCAGAAAGATTACCTTTGCCACCAGCTTTGTCTGCAAAGGACCTCCCAGGAGGACGAACTCAAATTTGGAATGTCCGACGTATTCGGAGAATCAACTGACATCCAGTCAAATGCGACGAGGATAGCGCACCTGAAAGCATTTCGGACACCGAAGATTGGGTGAACTGTA
>Ga0307515_10003752_pt1 | contig 31839 bp, 34 predicted proteins | sample 17_EM_MG_FD_194513 | JGI IMG/M metagenome (GOLD analysis project Ga0307515, IMG submission 194513) | Populus trichocarpa ectomycorrhiza microbial communities from riparian zone in the Pacific Northwest, United States - 17_EM | ecosystem: Host-associated > Plants > Roots > Unclassified | place...
CCGAGCCTCGTCACCTTGCAACCCTGGCGCTGGTGGACAGCGGCCTTCGTGCACTACAGCACCATGCATGTGGTCGGCAATTTCACCGGACTGGCCTTGACGGCCGCGTTCGGCTGGGTGTCGCGGGTGCCGCCGCGCACGGCCGTCGCCTGGCTCGCCGCGTGGCCGCTCACGCACCTGGCTTTCCTGTGGATGGCACCCGGTTTGATGCACTACGGCGGCTTGTCGGGCGTGGTGCACGCGGGCGTCGCCATCGTCATCGCGCACATGCTCATCACCGGCACGCGTGGCCAGCGCTTCGTGGTCGGCTGCGTGCTCGTCGGCCTGATCGCCAAGATCATCACCGAGACACCTTGGCGCGCGCCGGTGCAGCACCTCGAAGGCTGGGACATCGGCATCGCGCCGATCGCCCACGTAACGGGTGTGCTGTCGGGCACGCTGTGCGTGCTGATCGCGCACGCATGGTCTCTGCGCCAACCGACGACGAACTCGCATGTCTGATCGCAAATCTCATCTCGACGGGCTGGCCGTCCTCTCCTTGATTGCCTGCAGTTTTCTGTGGGGCCTGAACGGCGTGGCGGCCAAGGCGGTGCTCGGCGAAGTCTCGCCACTGGTGCAGGCGACTGTGCGGTCGATCGGCGGCGTGGCACTGGTGCTGTTGTGGGCGCGGCTGCGCGGCATTCCGCTCTTTCAGCGCGACGGTACCTTGCCGGGCGGCGTGCTCGCAGGTTCGCTGTTCGCAGCCGAGTTCGCATGTGTCTTCATCGGATTGCAGTACACCAGCGCGTCACGCATGGTGGTGTTCATCTACTTCTCACCGTTCCTGGTGGCGCTCGGCATGCCCTTCATCGCGCGTTCCGAGCGCTTGTCTGCGCTGCAGACAGCAGGGCTGGTGCTCGCCTTCGCCGGTGTCGCGAGCGCGTTCGCCGAAGGCTTCACGAAGCCCGCCATTGGGCCGCGGCAGTGGATCGGCGATTCGCTCGGCGTGCTGGCGGCCTTCCTGTGGGCGGCGACGACGCTGAGCATTCGCGCCACCAAGCTGGCCAGCGCGTCGGCGGAGAAAACGCTCGCCTACCAGCTCGGTGTGTCGGGCGTGCTGCTCGGCCTGGGTGCGCTGTGGAACGGCGATGCGTGGCCGCAGCGGTTGTCAGCACTCGCCGTCGGCTCACTGGCGTTCCAGGTCGTCATCGTGGTGTTCGCCAGTTACCTGCTGTGGTTCTGGCTGGTCCGCCACTATCCCGCCACGCGGCTCGCCGCATTCACGCTGCTGACGCCGGTGTTCGGCCTGCTGATGGGCGTGGTGCTGCTTGGCGAGCCGATCACCGCAAGGCTGCTGCTGGCTCTCGCCGGTGTGACGCTGGGAATGGTGCTGGTGAACCGCCAGCCGCGTTAGGGCAACGCTGAACAAGTCCCTTAGCTGCGGATACGCTTGACCAGCGAGGTGGTCGAGTAGCCGTCGACGAACGGGATGGAACGCGCGTCGCCACCCCAGCTGCGCACCACGGCCGTCTCGGCGAGCGTTTCGATGTCGTAGTCGCCGCCCTTCACGTACAGGTCGGGGCGCACGAGCTTGAGCAGTTCGACCGGCGTCTGCTCGTCGAAGAGCGTCACCAGGCTCACGCTTTCCAGCGCGGCTAGCACGCAAGCCCGGTCTGCCTCTGCGTTCAACGGGCGGTCGGGGCCCTTGCCGAGCATGCGAGCCGATGCGTCGCTGTTGAGCCCGATCACCAGGCTGCCACCCAAGGCGCGCGCCGCCTCGAGGTAACTCACATGGCCGCGGTGCAGGATGTCGAAGACGCCGTTGGTGAACACCATCGGCCGGCCGAGTGCGGCGAGCCGAGTAGGCAGTTGATCGCGGCTGCAGAGCTTGTCGAGGAAGGTCGTCATGGGGCGGATTGTCACCTGCGTGGCACGTGCTGCGAGCTCGTCGCCATAGACTTCGGCCACAAGATTCTGGAGACACGACATGATCACACTGTGCGGCAGCACCACCTCGAACTACTACAACAAGGTCAAGCTCGCGTTGCTGGAGAAGGACCTGCCTTTTACCGAAGAAAAGGTGCCCACGCAGAGCCTGGACGAAGCGGTGCTGAGCGCTTCGCCGTTGGGCAAGATCCCGTTCATCCGTACAGCGCAGGGCAGCTTGTGCGAGAGCCAGGTGATCCTCGAATACATCGAGGCCGCACACCCGCAGCCGGCGCTGATCCCTGCCGACCCGTGGCAGGCCGCCAAGGTGCGCGAACTCGTCACCTTCGTCGACACCCACCTCGAGCTCACTGCGCGTCAGCTCTACCCCAAGGCCTTCTTTGGTGGCGAATTGAGCGAGGGCAACGCGGCCCGCATCCGCACGCTGCTCGAGAAGCAGATCGCCGGCTTCAAGCGCTTGGCCAGGTTCTCGCCCTACGTCGCGGGCGACAGTTTCACGATGGCCGATTGCGCAGCCTGGGCCAACCTGCCACTGGTCGTGATGGCCACCAAGGCGGTTTACGGCGAAGACCTGCTGGCCAAGGCCGGCATCGACGTCAAGGCCTACTCCAAGGTGATCGACGAGCGGGCCTCTGCGCAGAAGGTGAAGGCAGACCGCAAAGCGGATCAGGACAAGGGCAAGGCCTCTCAAGCGGGTTGAGTGGGGCGCCAATGCAAACGGCCCGCACGAGGCGGGCCGTTGTTGACTGAGCGTTGAAGCTCAGGCGGGTAGCACGCCAGACTGCTTGCCAGCAGCGACCTTGGCGGCCACGGCGGCCGTCACTTCTTTGCGGAAGCGGTTCAGCTCCTGCACGCTGGCGAAGCTGCGCTCCATCAGCAGGCTCATGTTGTGCAGGATGCGCTCGACGACCTTGGTTTCCCACACGGCGTCGAATTGGATTTGCTTGTCGAGCCACTGCTCCAGCCATTGCGGATTGGGCAAACGGCTCTGGATGGTGTCGCGCGGGAACAGCTTCTCGTTCACGTGCAGGTTGGTCGGGTGCAGCGCCTGCGCGGTGCGGCGCGCGCTGGCCATCAGCACGCCCACCTTGGCGAAGGCCGCACGGGCTTCGTCGCCAAACTTCTGCATCGCCCGCTTCATGTAGCGCAGGTAGGCGCCGCCGTGGCGGGCTTCGTCACGCGCGAGCGTCTCGTAGATGGCCTTGATCACCGGCTCGGTGTGCCATTCGGCGGCACGGCGGTACCAGTGGTTGAGGCGGATCTCGCCGCAGAAGTGCAGCATCAGTGTCTCCAGCGCTGGTGCCGGGTCGAACTCGAAGCGCACTTCGTGCAGTTCGGCTTCGGTCGGGCACAGGTCGGGCCGGAAGCGCCGCAGATACTCCATCAGCACCAGCGAGTGCTTCTGTTCCTCGAAGAACCAGACGCTCATGAAGGCAGAGAAGTCACTGTCGTCGCGGTTGTCGCGCAGGAACATCTCGGTGGCGGGCAGGGCAGACCATTCGGTGATGGCGTTCATCTTGATGGTCTGGGCTTGCTCTTCGGAGAGCTGGCTGCCATCGAACTCATCCCATGGAATGTCTGTGTCCATGTTCCAGCGCACGGCTTCGAGTTGCTTGAAGAGTTCGGGGTAAAGCATGGTTCAGCCTTGGTTGGTTGACCGGGCATTTTAGACGCGCCCTTCGTGACAAGTCGTCTTTCACCCCACACGCCGGCCAGCGCAAACCCTCATACCGCATCCAGAAAACCCCGGCATGCGTAAGAAAGGCCATCAGCGCAACATCGGCCGATCTTTCACACCCGAGGACAAATCATGCGCCACGCTTCTGCCATTCTTCCCTTTGTTCTCGCTGCGTTGTGCACCGCGAGCGGCGCCAGCCGAGCCGCCGATTGCCCCGCACTGCTGAACCGCGAGATCCCTCGACTGCAAGACGAAAAACCGCAGAACCTGTGCCAGTACAAGGGGCAGGTGGTGCTGGTGGTGAACACCGCCAGCTTCTGCGGCTTCACGCCCCAATACAAAGGCCTGGAGGCGCTGTACAGCAAGTACCGCGAGCGCGGCTTCGTCGTATTGGGCTTTCCGTCGAACGACTTCTCGCAGGAGCCGGGTGACGGCAAGGCGATCGCCGACTTTTGCGAGAACACCTACGGCGTCAAGTTTCCGATGTTCATCAAGTCGCGCGTGGCGGACTCGACGGGTGCACAGAAGAGCCCGCTGTTCGCCGAGTTGAAGCAGGTCACCGGCGAAGCCCCGAAGTGGAACTTCCACAAGTACCTGATCGCCCGCGACGGCAAGACGGTTCAGAGCTTCGGCACCAGCACCTCACCCGACAGCACCAGCTTCGTGAAAACCGTCGAAAAACTACTGGATGCAAAATAAATACTTATGAGTTATATTTGATACCGACAAGTTCAATTCGAAAACCAAGGCGACGTCGGTGCAAAAAAACTTCATCAAATTGAAGGAACTCCAGGCGAGTCGAGCCCTCAAACCCGGCGTCGGCGCATTGAGTGCACCGACCAGAACGAGTTGTATGCTGCACAGCCGGTCGGTTTCACCGACTGGAATCCCAGGGCGGTTTCCCTCCTCCCTCCTCCCTCCCTTGTTCCCCCTGGGGCGCTGTGCAGCAATCTTTATTCGGCGGGGTGTCGCCCACGGCGGCATTCCGCGAATCCCCACCGCCTGTACCCCGCGGAGCATCGCTTGATGCGCCGCGTCGCTGTCATCGGCTCGGGCATCTCGGGCCTGTCGGTCGCGCACTCGCTGGCGCTGGAAGCCCAGGTCACCCTCTTTGAGGGTGGCAGCTACTTCGGTGGCCACACCCACACTGTCGACATCACGCTCGATGGCGTGACGCATGGCGTCGACACGGGCTTCCTCGTCTTCAACGAGCGCACGTACCCGAACCTGATTCGCCTGTTCGGCGAGTTGGGCGTGCAGACCACGGCCTCAGACATGTCGTTCTCGGTCAAGGTGCCCGACACCGGTCTGGAGTGGAGCGGCAGCGACCTCAACACGGTGTTCGCCCAGCGGCGGAACCTGGTCCGTCCCGGCTTCCTGAAGATGCTGGCCGACATCCTTCGCTTCAACAAGCTGACGACGGCACTGGCCGAGCGCGGTGAAGAGGCCTCGCTGCAGCAGCCGATCGGCGACTTTCTGGCGCAGCACCGCTTCTCTGCGCAATTCCGAGACTGGTACTTCCTGCCGATGATCGGCTGCATCTGGTCCTGCCCGACCGACCAGATGCTGCGCTTCCCGATCGCAACAATGATCCGGTTCTGCCACAACCACGGCCTGCTGCAGGTGGCCGATCGGCCGCGCTGGTTCACCGTGACGGGCGGCGCGCGCAACTACGTTCGCAAGATGCTGCCGCGCATCAACGATGCGCGGCTGACCACGCCGGTGCGCAGCGTGCGGCGCACACCCACAGGCGCCATCGTCATCACCGACCACAGCACCGAGCACTTCGACGACGTGGTGCTCGCCTGCCACAGCGACCAGTCGCTGGCACTGCTCGCCGATGCCAGCGAAGCCGAACGCGAGGTACTGGGCGCCATCCGCTACCAGCGCAACCGCGCGGTGCTGCACACCGACACCTCGCTGTTGCCCACGCGTCCGCTCGCCTGGGCCGCCTGGAACTACGAACGTGCCGCCGACGGCCCTCGCGAACAGGCCGCCGTGTGCCTGCACTACCTGATCAACCGCCTGCAGCCGCTGCCGTTCCACCAGTCGGTGATCGTCTCGCTGAACCCGGTGCGCGAACCGTCGGCAGCCAGCGTGCACGGCGAGTACGACTACGCCCACCCCGTGTTCGACAGCGCCGCCATCGCGGCCCAGCAGCGCGTGCCTTCATTGCAGGGCCAGCGCAACACCTGGTTCTGCGGCGCCTGGACGCGTTATGGCTTCCATGAAGACGGCCTGATGTCGGGCCTCGCCGTGGTGGACCAGCTGCGTCGGCAATGGGTCGCCGAAGCGCCCTTGGCCGAAGAGGTTGCCGCGTGAGCGCGCCCACGCCCGTGCCGCTGATCGGCATCGGTCACGTGCGCCACACGCGCCTGCGACCCGCTCTGAACAGCTTCACCTACGGCACCTATTTCCTGATGCTGCCGATGCGTCGCCTGCGCGCGCAGCCCTCAGCGGAGTTGAAGCGCAACCGCTTCGGCCTGCTCAGCTTCAACGACCGCGACCACGGCGACGGCCGAGCCGACAGCCTCGCATGGCTCGATGACCTGCTCGCTCACGAAGGCATCACCGACGCCGTCGGAGAGACCTGGTTGCACTGCTATCCGCGCGTGCTGGGCTACGCCTTCAAGCCGGTGAGCTTCTGGTATTGCCACCGCACTGATGAGTCGCTCGCCGCCATCGTCGTTGAGGTCAACAATACCTTCGGCGAGCGCCACTGCTACCTGTTGCACGGCCCCGAGCTGGCCTTCGGCCGCGAACTCACTGCCGCCAAGGTGTTCCATGTGTCGCCCTTCTGCGATGTGGCGGGCAGCTACCGCTTCCGCTTCCTGCGGACCCATCTGCATCCAGCGGCAGAAGGCCTGCGTATGGACTCCCAGAGAACGGTGGTGCGCATCGACCACGACGACGACAACGGCCCAGTGCTGCAAACCAGCGTCTCGGGCCACCTGGTGCCGTTGTCGCGGCACAGCACCCTCAAGGCCTTTTTTGGCATGCCGCTGATGACGTTCTTCGTTGTCGCACGCATCCACTGGCAGGCATTGAAGCTGTGGACCAAGCAGGTGCCGTTCTTCCGCAAGCCCGCGCCTCCGAAGGCATTCGTCACTCGCTGAGAACCGACCGCGATGAACACGACCAGCAGCCCATCCCGCTTCCGCCCGCTCGCCACGCACGAGTCTGCCCTGCCCGACAGCGCGCCTGCCGCTGCGCGCGCCGTCTTCCGGCTGATGAAGAACCTCAAGCATGGCAGCTGCGATGTGCAGTTGCCCGACGGCAGCCACGCGCGCTTCGGCTCGCCGGCGGGTGGAGAGTTGCGCGCGGCCATTCGGCTGCGCAACTGGAACGTCTGCGCGGCCGCGCTCCGGTGGGGTGACATCGGCTTTGCCGAAAGCTTCATCGCTGGCGACTGGACCACGCCCGACCTCGCGAGCCTGCTCACGCTCTTCATCGCCAACCGCGACGAGATCGAGTCGGTGGTCTACGGCACCTGGTGGGGCTCCCTGCTCTACCGCGCCAAGCACCTGTTCAACCGCAACTCGCGCAGCGGCAGCAAGAAGAACATCCACGCCCACTACGACCTGGGCAACGAGTTCTACCGCCTGTGGCTAGACCCGACGATGAACTACTCGAGCGCCTGGTTCGAAGGCGACCGCAGCGGCAGGATGGTCGACGCGCAGTGGGCCAAGGTGCGGCGTGCGCTCCAGGAATGCGGTGCGAAACCCGGCGACCGCGTGCTCGAGATCGGTTGCGGCTGGGGTGCGCTGGCCGAATGCGCAGCGAAGGAGTTCGGCGCCCGCGTCACAGGCGTCACCCTCTCGCACGAACAACTCGCCTGGGGCCAGCAACGCCTGAAGAGCGCCGGCATCGATGGTGACCTGCGTTACCAGGACTATCGCGATATCGATGACGGCCCCTTCGACGCCATCGCCTCCATCGAGATGTTCGAAGCCGTCGGGCGCGAGTACTGGCCAAGCTTCTTCGAGACGCTCAAGCGCCAGCTCAAGCCGGGCGGCAAGGCCTGCATCCAGAGCATCACTATTCGCGACGACCTGTTCGATCGCTACGTGAAGTCGACTGACTTCATCCAGCAATACATCTTCCCCGGCGGCCTGTTGCCGAGCCCTCAGGCCTTCCGCGAAGCAGCCGCCAAGGCCGGCCTGAAGGTCGTCAACGAACTTTCCTTCGGCGAGGACTATGCCGAGACGCTCCGACGCTGGCGCGACAGCTTCCTGTCGCAAGAGGCCCGTGTGCGCCGCCTCGGCTTCGATACGCGCTTCATGCGCATCTGGGAGTTCTACCTGGGCTACTGCGAAGCGGCCTTCGCCACCGGCAACACCGGTGTCATGCAGTTCACACTGCAGCGCGACTGAGATGACTGGGCTCTCACGCCGAAGCACGTTGCTGGCACTGGCCTGGCTGCCGTGGGTCGGCGCGAAGGCGCAACCGACCGAGCTAGGAAGCGAGGTGCCCGGTGCTCGCCTGCTCGGCCAGGGCAAGCTCACCTACTTCGGCCTCAACGTCTACAGCGCGAAGCTGTGGGTGACCGAGGACTTCAAGGCTGACGACTTCGCGCGCCGCCCCCTGGCATTGGAGCTGGAGTACGCACGATCGCTGGTTGGCAAGCTCATCACCGAGCGCTCGCTGGTCGAGATGAAGAAGATCGACAAGGTCGGCGACGACAAGAGCGCCGCCTGGTTGGCCGCGATGACGCAGACCTTCCCTGACGTGGCCAAGGGCGACCGCATCACCGGCGTCCACAAGCCCGACGAGGGCATGCGCTTCTTCTTCAACGGCAAGCCGAGCGGCGAGATCTGCGACCCGGAATTCGCGCGACTGTTCATCGGCATCTGGCTCTCGCCACGCACGTCTGAACCGCAGTTGCGGCAAGCCCTGCTGGGCAACTCATGAGTGCCATCGCCCCAAGCGCATCAGGCTGGACCAAGCGCTGGCAGAACGGCCTCAGCTACGGAGCGCCAGGCTTTCCGCTGGCCTTCGTCGCGCTGCCGCTGTACGTGGTGCTGCCCAACCATTACGCGCGCGAGTTCGGTGTTCCGCTCGCTCTGCTCGGCGCCGTGCTGCTGGGTGCGCGCCTGTTCGACGCCGTCGTCGACCCGTTGATCGGCCGCTGGGCCGACAAGCTGCTCGATCGCTCGGCGGCAGCGGCCTGGGGAGCGATGGCGATCGCCGCGATCGTGCTGGCACTGGGCTTTCACGGCCTCTTCTTTCCAGCGGTGCCACACACCACCTCCGCCTTGCTGATCTGGTGCTCGACCCTGCTGGCCGTCACCTACCTCAGCTACAGCGTCATCACGGTGATCCACCAGGCGTGGGGGGCGCGTCTCGGTGGCGACGAAGCCCAACGCGCCCGCGTGGTCGCCTGGCGAGAAGGCCTGGCGCTTTGTGGCGTCCTGGTGGCCAGCGTGCTGCCCTCGGTGGCCGGGCTGGGTGCGACCACGCTGGTGTTTGCGTTCGCGCTCGCGGCCGGCGTGTTCATGCTGCGCCAAGCACCGCAGCCTTTGGCTCCGCTGCGCTCACCAACACTCTCGCTACAGCTGCCGCTGCAGACCTCTGCGTTTCGCCGCCTGCTTGCGATCTATCTGCTCAACGGCATCGCGAGTGCGGTGCCCGCGACGCTGGTGCTGTTCTTCATTCGCGACCGCCTGCAGTCGCCAAGCTACGAGCCGCTTTTTCTGGCGAGCTACTTCGCCGCAGCAGCCTTGTCGATTCCGTTGTGGGTGCGCGTGGTGGCTCGCTTCGGGCTCGCGCAGGCGTGGCTTGCCGGCATGTTGCTCGCGATCGCGGTGTTCGCGTGGGCAGCGTTGCTCGGCGCGGGCGATGTCGCGGCCTACACCCTGGTGTGCGTGCTGAGCGGCATCGCGCTCGGTGCTGACCTCAGCCTGCCCGCCGCGCTGCTGGCCGGCGTCATTCAGACAGCAGGCCACAGCGGCCGTGCGGAAGGGGCTTACTTCGGCTGGTGGAACTTCGCCACCAAGCTGAACCTGGCGCTCGCCGCGGGTGTGGCCTTGCCCGTGCTGCAGGCGTTCGGCTACGCACCCGGCAGCCAGAGTCCGCAGGCGCTGAGCGCCCTCACGGTCGCGTACTGCGTGCTGCCCTGCCTGCTGAAACTTGCGGCAGCGGCGCTTTTATGGTTTCAATGGATCAAGGCTCCGACATGAAAAGAATCCTCGCCGCGATGGCCATCGCACTGGGCCTCGTGGCCTGTGCCTCACCCGCACCAGCGGACTACGCGGCCGAGAAGCCGGTGCTCGATCTGCAACGCTATTTCAATGGCGACATCACCGCGCACGGCATCTTCACCGACCGGTCCGGCAAGGTGGTGCGCCGTTTCACCGTACTGATGAAATGCCAGTGGATCGGTGATGAGGGTGTGCTCGATGAAGCCTTCAGCTACAGCGACGGCAAGACCGATCGCCGCGTCTGGAAGCTGAAGAAGCTGCCGGGCGGCCGCTACACCGGCACCGCCGGTGACGTGGTCGGCACGGCCGAAGGCCTGGCTGCAGGCAACGCCTTCCAATGGGCCTACACGCTCAAGCTGCCAGTCGACGACAAGGTTTACGAAGTGCAGTTCGACGACTGGATGTACCTGATCGACGAGCACGTGATGCTCAACAAGGCGGTGATGAGCAAGTTCGGCATTCGCCTGGGTGAAGTGACGCTCTCTTTCCACAAACGCTGATATGGCAAACCACCCCCACGCTCACTTCGTTCACTGCCCCCCGAGGGGGCGTCCAGCGCCTTTCGGGCGGCCGGGCAGGCGCTGAGCATGTCACTCAATCCCCGCATCACCGACTGGAACGGCCGCGTTGTGTGGCTGATCGGCGCATCCACCGGCATCGGCCGCGCCACGGCCAGCTTGCTGCATGCCCGCGGCGCCAAGGTGGTGGTGTCTGCGCGCAACGCGTTGGCCCTGCAGGCCTTTGAGGCAGCCCACCCGGGGAGCCTGGGGCTGGTGCTCGACGTCACCGACGCTGCAGCGTTCACCGAGGCAGCGCAAAAAGTGGAGCAGCGCTTCGGCCGCATCGACCTCGCGCTGTACTGCGCCGGCTACTACAAGGCCATGCGCGCCACGCAGTTCGACATGGCTGAAGCACTGCGGCATCAGCAAGTGAACTACGTGGGAGCGCTGCACATGCTCGGCGCCGTTTTGCCGGTTCTGCTGCGCCAGAAGGCCGGCCACCTGAGCCTTGTTTCCAGCGTGGCGGGTTACCGCGGGTTGCCCAACTCGCTGGCTTACGGGCCGACCAAGGCCGCGCTCATCAACCTCGCGCAGACGCTGTACATGGATCTGCAACCAGTTGGCATTGGCACATCGGTGGTCAACCCAGGCTTCGTCGAAACCCATCTCACGGCGGGCAATGAATTCACGATGCCGGCTTTGCTGACCCCTGCGCAAGCGGCCCAGGAAATCCTTAAAGGCTGGGCGCAGGGCCGCTTCGAGATCCACTTCCCGAAGCGCTTCACCTTGTGGCTGAAGGCGTTGACGCATGTGAGCGACGCGCTGTACTTTCGTGCCATCCGCCGGAGCACCGGCCTGTGACAGCCGCACGCTGCGGAGATGCGCGGGTGGCGCGCATCGTTGAATTGTTCGAGCAACTGCAGCCGGCCGATATCGAGCGGCTCGACCAGTTCTACGCGCGCGATGCGCGCTTCAAGGATCCGTTCAACGAGGTCGTCGGCCTTGCCGCCATTCAGGACGTGTTCCGCCACATGTACGTCGCGCTCGATGAGCCGCGCTTCATGGTCCGCGACATCATCGTGCAAGGTGACCAGTGCTTTCTCAGCTGGGACTTCAGCTTCCGCTTCAAGCGCCTGCGCCAAGGGCTGCAGACCGTGCGAGGTGGCTCGCAGTTGCATCTCGATGCGATCGGGCTGATCACCCTGCACCGCGACTACTGGGACGCCGCGGAAGAGCTTTACGAAAAGCTGCCGCTGCTGGGCTCGTTGATGCGCTGGCTCAAACGACGCGCCAACGCCTGAGCATCAAAGCGGTGCAGACAGTTTGCGCCGCAAGAAATTGGTCACCGCGTGACGCTTGGATTTGCCTCGCCAGGACGCCCAGCATAGATGCGACCCGAACGTGTCGGGCCCGCCCCGGTGTGACAGCCCAAACCAGGTGCGCGACGGGTGGAAAAGGTTGCGATTGGGGAAGACGATGTCGGGGAACTGTTGCTGGTTGGCGGTGTAAAACAGCGTCACGCCCCGGGGCCCGGAGATGTCGGGAATGCCCCGGTGGTCCACCAGGTTTTCCGGCGCGTGCACGTCAAAGATGTGGCCGATGAACGCGGCCCAGAAGGGATGCCCGGGCGCGGAGCCGAAAACGGCGTTGCCGATCTTGAAGTCGGTGCTGCCGACCGAGCCCTCCTCGATGGGGAGCAGGCAGTTGCACTCGAGCAACTCCTTGGAGATGGGCTTCAGCAGCTTGTAGTCGGTGTCGAAGTAAAAACCGCCGTATGCGTGCATATAAGCGCAGCGGGCGATATCTGCTTTCATGACGCCAAACCGGATGGCCTCGTAACGCGTGGCGTAGTGGGGAAAGGCGTCGCGGACGAGGGCTGAATTGTCCACGTCGTCCCACAGATGCCCCGTCCAGTCAGGCAGCAATTTTTGCAAGCGAGCCTGCACCTTGCGCTCCTCCCAAGTCAGCTGCTTGGTGGGAGCCGTGAGGTGGAAGATGCTCGGTACCATTCGCCCCCCTTTGTCTGTCAGTAGGCGCCAACGAGCATTCGCCGTGCCATGGTGGCCCACCTCTCGTGAACGCGAGCTGACACACCGGGCTACTTGAGCCAGCCCTTGCGCCGGAAGTACCAGAAAGGCGACACGATGCTCACCAACATCAACGCGATGGCGAACGGATAACCGAGCCGCCACTCCAATTCCGGCATGGCTTTGAAGTTCATGCCGTAAATACTGGCAATGAGCGTCGGCGGCAAAAGCGCCACGCTGGCGACCGAGAATATCTTGATGATCTTGTTCTGGTTGATGTTGATGAAACCGACGGTTGCATCCAACAGGAAGTTGATCTTGTCGAACAGGAACGCGGTGTGGCTGTCGAGCGAATCGATGTCGCGCAGGATCTGTCGCGCCTCTTCGAATTGCTCGGCATTCAGCATGCGGCTGCGCATCATGAAGCTGACCGCACGGCGGGTGTCCATTACGTTGCGGCGAATGCGGCCGTTCAGGTCCTCTTCACGCGCAATGGCCGCCAGTGCCTGGCCAGCAGCCTGGTCGTTCACCTCTTCCTTAAGGACGCGCGCGCTCACCTTCTCCAAGCTTTCGTAGATGTTCTCCAGCGCGTCGGCGCTGTATTCGGCGTCGGCGTCGTAGAGCTTGAGCAGCACGTCCTTCGCGTCTTCGATCAGGGCCGGGATTCGCCGCGCCCGCAGGCGCAGCAACCGGAACACCGGAAGGTCCTCGCCATGGATCGAGAACAGCACCTTGTTGTGCAGGATGAAGGCCACCCGCACGTTGCGCGGGGTTTCGTCGTCATCGATCAGGAAGTCGGAGCGGATGTGCAGTTCGCCGTTGTCTTCTTCGTAGAAACGTGCGGACTCTTCCAGGTCGTCGTCGACCACATCTTCCGGAATGCTCACTCCGAAGTGCTGGGCGATCCAGCTTTTCTCTTCCGGAGTGGGCGACTCCAGGTCCACCCACACCGGCTGGACATTGGCCAATGCGTCGGGGCTCTCGATTTCTTCTTGGAACAGTCGGCCGTTGGCCAGAGAAAACACATTCAGCATGCAGGGGCTCCGACGGGGCCGGCAGGCACTCTTTCTGAGCGCGCTGCTGCAATGGCCAGGGAAGACAAGACGGTAGATCGTGGGAGAACCGACTCGCCCCGGCCCAGGGCGCTCACGCGCCGTAAGGGAATTCAGAGCGGACGGTCACCGAGGGTGACTGCTGTCCATATGCGTGATTCGCACTCCGTGAATGGAACGTCGAATTATCACACCCGCCTCAAACACCCATCAAGCCGCAGATCGCCCTCGTCTTTGCTTCGCTTCCACTAGAAATGTGACGAATAAACGCTTATTCGCCTTGCAAAAATGCTTCTATCAACATGCCTACTCGCGGCGTTGTCACCCGCTTGTCACACCGACGGTTCGGGCGCACACTGATTCGCACGGGACTACGGTTCCACCCATCCTCGCCTCCGACACCCCCGCCTTTCCCGCTTCCCCCACCCCCTGCGAAAGGAGCCCTCATGAATTTGACGATCAGCGGCCATCATCTCGAAGTGACGCCTGCATTGCGTGAGTACGTGCTTACAAAATTGGATCGCATCACGCGGCACTTCGATCAAGTCGTAGACATCAATGTGCTGCTGTCGGTGGAGAAGCTAAAAGAGAAGGAGCGAAGGCAGAAGGCGGAGGTCACGTTGCACGTGAAGGGCAAAGACATCTTCGTGGAGAACTCCCATGAAGACCTTTATGCCGCCATCGACCAGCTGATGGACAAGCTGGATCGGCAGGTGTGCCGCCACAAGGACAAGCTGCAAGACCATCATCACGTGGCCGCCAAGCGGCTCGACGCGACGGCCTAAACAGCCTTCTTCTGGTGCAAAAAGCGGCCCTAGGGCCGCTTTTTTTCACACTTCCAGAACAGCAGCCCTGCGGATGCGGGGCCGTATTCGTTGCTGCGATACAGCAGCGAGTGCACAATTCCACCGATTGGTCCCACCAGACCTAGCCCCGCATGGGGGCGATTTTTATAATTGACCACCCAGTCGCTGACGTGACCTGCAGATGAACCGACTTTCCGCGATCTTGCCTCTCAGCAACGTGCTCGTTGACGTAGAGGCCACCAGCAAGAAGCGCGCGTTCGAGCACGCAGGCCTGCTGTTCGAAAACCAGCATGCGATTGCACGTGCCACGGTCACCGACAACCTGTTCGCACGCGAACGCCTGGGCTCGACCGGCCTTGGTCACGGTGTGGCCATTCCGCATGGCCGCATCAAGGGCCTGAAGAACCCTCTGGCCGCCGTGGTGCGAGTCCAGCAGGCCATTCCGTTCGACGCACCCGACGACGAAGCCGTCAGCCTGCTGATCTTCCTGCTGGTGCCCGAAGCGGCAACCCAGCGTCATCTCGAGATCTTGTCCGAGATCGCCGAGATGCTGAGCGACCGCGAATTGCGCGAGCGCCTGAAGACCGAAGGCAGTGCCGGCAAGGTGCATGAACTCATCTCCAACTGGGAACCGTTGAAGTCCGTCGCCTGATGACGAGACCCGACCCCTCCGCGTGAAACCCACCGTCATCAGCGCAGAAGCGCTGTTCGAGGAACACCGCGCAGCCCTGCGCTGGGAATGGGTCGCAGGGCACGCTCACCCGGAGCGGCGTTTCGATGAGGCTGCCGTGCGCAATGCGCAGTCGGCCGCTGACCTGGTCGGCTACCTGAACTACATCCACCCCTACCGGGTGCAGATCGTCGGCAGGCGCGAGGTGGCGTATCTGCAGGATTCGTCCCCCGAAGACCAGGAGCGGCGCATTCAGCGCATCGTGACCCTGGAGCCGCCGGTCGTCATCGTCGCCGACAACCAGACGCCGCCCGACAAACTCGTGGCCTTGTGCGACCGCGCCGACATCCCGCTGTTCGTCACCGACGGTTCGGCCGGCCACGTGATCGACGTCGTGCGCGGCTACCTGGGCCAGCTGTTCGCCGAGCGCACCACCCGCCATGGTGTCTTCATGGACATTCTCGGCGTCGGCGTGCTGCTCACTGGGGAATCGGGTCTCGGCAAGAGCGAACTCGGGCTGGAGCTGATCTCGCGCGGCCACGGCCTGGTGGCCGACGACGCGGTCGACCTGTACCGCATCTCGCAAACCGCGATCGAAGGTCGCTGCCCTGAGTTGCTGATGAATCTGCTTGAAGTTCGCGGCATCGGCCTGCTGGACATCAAGTCCATCTTTGGCGAGACGGCGGTGCGTCGCAAGATGCGGCTCAAGCTGATCGTGCACCTGGTGCGCAAGGAGACGCTGGAACGCGATTTCGAGCGCCTGCCTTACGAGCCGCTGAACGAAGACGTGCTCAACATCGCCGTCCGCAAGGTGGTGATCGCGGTGGACGCCGGCCGCAACTTGGCCGTGCTGGTCGAGGCAGCCGTGCGCAACACCATCCTGCAGTTGCGCGGCATCGACACCTACCGCGAGTTCATCGAGCGGCACCAGAAGGCGATGCAGAAATCGGAGTAGGCCCCCCAGTCGCTGCGCTCCTGGCGGCCCGGCAAAGCCGGTTCCGCGGGCGTTGCTTGATGGGCGCGTTGCTTCGCTCGCGCCGGGCGGGTGCTACTTGCCTTTGTACTGGCAGTTCTTCTTGGTGCAGACGGCGTACAGGCTGAGCGCGTGGTCTTGCAGCTCGAAGCCTCGGGCGTGGGCGACGCTGTTCTGGCGCTTTTCGATCTCGGGGTCGTAGAACTCTTCGACGCGGCCGCAGTCGATGCAGACCAGGTGGTCGTGGTGCTTGCCCTCGTTGAGCTCGAAGACAGCCTTGCCAGACTCGAAATGGTTGCGTGACAGGATGCCGGCTTGCTCGAACTGCATCAGCACCCGGTACACCGTTGCCAGACCGATGTCGGCGCCTTCGGTAAGCAAGGCCTTGAACACGTCTTCAGCCGTCATGTGACGCTGGTTGGTGTGCTGGAAGACGTCGAGGATCTTGATGCGCGGCAAGGTGGCCTTCAGGCCACTGCTCTTGAGGTCTTCGGCGTTGGACATAGCGGGGTTCTCAGCGTGGAACGCGGTCGGCCGGGAGAGGGTCAGCCGCTAGAATCGATGAATCATATCGAGGTTGGCGTGCCGTGCGCGCCCTCTCACCATCATCATGCGCATTCCTATCCTGTGTACAGCCGGCCTGCTCGCCGCCACTTGGCTGGGCGGCTGCGCCTCACTGCAGTCGAGCGACAACTTCCTCGGCTTCATCACGCCTTACCGCGTCGAGGTCGTGCAAGGCAACGTGCTCACCAAAGAGCAGGTCGCGCTGATCAAGCCTGGCCAGAACCGCACCCAGGTGCGCGACATCCTCGGCTCTCCGCTGCTGACCGACACTTTCCATGCCGACCGCTGGGACTACGTCTTCACCATCCGCCGCCAAGGCGCCGAGCCGCAGCAGCGCAAGGTGGTCGTCATGTTCGACGGCGACAAGCTCAAGAGCATCAGCGCGCAAGACCTGCCCTCCGAGCGCGATTTCGTGGCGTCGATCGACACCTTCAAGAAGCCCGGCAAGATCCCGCCGCTCACGCTGAGCCCTGAAGAGATCAAGGCGCTGCCGATTCCACCCAAGCCCGAACCCGCCGCATCGGCACCCGAAGGCCCGCAACGCACCTACCCGCCGCTGGAGCCGAGCACGTGAGCAGCGCGATTCGCGTGGCGGTGGCCGGTGCCTCCGGCCGCATGGGGCACATGCTGATCGAAGCCGTCACGAACACCGACGACTGCGTTCTCGCCGGCGCACTCGATGTCGCGGGCAGCCCTGCGCTGGGCCAGGATGCCGCAGCCTTTCTCGGCCGCACGAGCGGCGTGCACATCAGCGCCGATACACGCAGCGGCCTGGCCAATGCGCAGGTGCTGATCGACTTCACCCGCCCCGAAGGCACGATGGCGCACCTCGCCGCGTGCCGCGAGCTGGGCGTGAAGATGGTGATCGGCACCACCGGGTTCAGCGACGCGCAAAAGGCCGAGATCGCCGCGTACGCGCAGCACATGGCCATCGTGATGTCGCCCAACATGAGCGTCGGCGTCAACGTCGTGATGCGCCTGCTTGACACCGCAGCTCGCGCGCTGCACCAAGGCTATGACATCGAGGTCATCGAAGCCCATCACCGCCACAAGGTCGACGCTCCCAGCGGCACCGCGCTCGCGATGGGTGAGGTCGTCGCCTCCGCGCTCGGCCGAGATCTCAAGGAATGCGCCGTCTACGGCCGCGAAGGCATCACCGGCGAGCGCGACCCGTCGACCATCGGCTTCGCCGCCATCCGCGGTGGCGACATCGTCGGCGACCACACCGTGCTCTTCGCCGGCACAGGAGAGCGCATCGAGATCACGCACAAGGCCAGCAGCCGCGCGGGTTATGCCCAAGGCAGCCTGCGTGCAGTGCGTTTCCTGGCCGATCGCGCCACCGGCCTGTTCACCATGAACGACGTGCTCGGGTTGAACTAAGGCATGAACGGCCTCTTCCGTTTCTGGCAGCAAGGCGACGCCATCACTTGCGGCGTGGCCGCGTTGCTGTTGTTGATGTCCATCAGCGCCTGGGTGCTGATCTTCTGGAAAGGCTGGCTGCTGCACCGCGTGCGCGCCGACATCGCGCGTGCCGTGCCGGCCTTCTGGTCCGCGCCCTCGCTCGACAACGGCCGGGAACAGCTCGCCGCATTCGACCGCGAAGCCGTGCTTCGCCCCCTGCTCGCTGCCGCCACCGCCAGCCCGACAGGCGAGACCCTTGAAGCCCGCGGCCAGCTCGCCTCGCAGCTCACGCGCCGCCTGCGCGATGCGCTGCACCGCGTGCTCACACAGCTGCAGTTCGGCCAGGTGGTACTTGCGTCGATCGGCAGCACCGCCCCCTTCATCGGCCTGTTCGGCACCGTCTGGGGCATTTACCACGCGCTGCTGAGCATCTCGGCCGCGGGCAGCATCACCATCGACCGCGTCTCGGGGCCGGTGGGCGAGGCACTGGTGATGACGGCTGCCGGCCTGGCCGTCGCAATCCCTGCGGTGCTCGCTTACAACGTCTTCAACAAGCGCGTGAGCGCGTGCGAGGCCGAGCTCGAAGGTTTTGCGCACGACCTGCGCGAGATGATGGCTGACACCGCGAGCTGACCATGGCTTTCGGCCGACTCGAACGCAGCACGGCCCCGCCGCCGATGAGCGACATCAACATGACGCCGCTGATCGACGTGATGCTGGTGCTGCTGGTGATCTTCATGATCGCCGCACCGCTGATGACGGCCAGCCTCAAGCTCGACCTGCCCAAGGCCGACGCCGCGGCCGCCAGCGACACCCCCGACTTCATTGCCGTCGCGATCGACCCAAGTGGCCAGCTCTACCTCGCCGACCAGCCGGTCGCGCCCGACGCATTCGCCGAGCGTCTTTCCCAAGCGGCCAAGAAGAACCCGCAGACCGAGGTGCAGCTGCGCGCCGACAAGACCGTGCCCTACGGCCGTGTGGCAGAGTTGATCGGCATGGTGCAGAAGGCCGGCCTGAACCGCATCGGGTTCGTGGCCGAGCCCAAGCCCGACGCCAAGCCGTAGCGGCTACGCTGCGCCGGCTTCCTCACGCAGCGCCTTCGCCGCCTGCACCATGTGCTGCAAGGCGGCACGTGTCTCCTCCCAGCCGCGTGTCTTCAGGCCGCAGTCGGGGTTGACCCAAAGCCGATCGTCCGGGATCACTTCGCGCGCCTTGCGCAGCAGCGCCAGCATCTCCTGCGCGTCGGGCACGCGCGGCGAGTGGATGTCGTAGACACCGGGCCCGATCTCGTTCGGATACGCGAAGTCACCGAAGCCGCGCAGCAACTCCATCTGCGAGCGCGAGGTCTCGATGGTGATCACGTCGGCATCCATCGCCGCGATCGACGGCAAGATGTCGTTGAACTCCGAATAGCACATGTGGGTGTGGATCTGCGTGTCGTCGCGCACGCCGCTGGCGCTCACCCGGAATGCGCGTGCCGCCCACTCGAGGTAGGCCGCCCAATCGCCGCGGCGAAGCGGCAGGCCTTCGCGGAACGCGGGTTCGTCGATCTGGATCACCGCGATGCCTGCCGCTTCGAGGTCGACCACCTCGTCGCGCAGGGCCAGCGCCAGCTGCAGTGCCACCTGCTCGCGTGGCAGGTCATCACGCACGAAGGACCATTGCAGCATGGTCACCGGGCCGGTCAGCATGCCCTTCATCCAGCGCGGGGTCAGGCTCTGCGCGTAACACGTCCACGCGACCGTCATGGCCACGGGGCGCGCCACGTCGCCATAGATGATCGGCGGCTTGACGCAGCGCGAGCCGTAGCTCTGCACCCAGCCGTTCTCGGTGAAGGCGTAGCCTGACAGCTGCTCGCCGAAGTACTCGACCATGTCGTTGCGCTCGGCTTCGCCGTGCACCAGCACGTCCAGCCCCAGCGCTTCCTGCTCGCGCACCGCCTGCTCGATGGCTTGTTGCATTTGCTCGCGGTACAGCGGTTCGCGCAGCTCGCCACGCTTGAACCGCGCACGCGCCACACGGATCTCGTTGGTCTGCGGAAACGAGCCGATGGTCGTCGTCGGGAACGGCGGCAGGGCCAACCGCTCGCGCTGCTGCGCGCTGCGCCCGGCATAGGGTTGCGCACGTTGTGCATCGGCTCCCTTGAGCGCCGCGACGCGGCGGCGTACCTCCGCTTGATGAACCGTCGGGCTCTCGCGGCGCGAGCGCTGAGCGGCGTCGCTGGCGTCCAGCGCCTTGGCTTCGGCAGCTTCACCGTCGAGCAGTGCGCGCTTGAGCGTGCCCAGTTCGTCGAGTTTCTGCACCGCAAACGCCAGCCAGCTGCGCACCGAGCTGTCGAGGCGCAATTCCACCGAGACGTCGACCGGGCAATGCAGGAGCGAGCAGTTGGGCGCGAGCCAGAGGCGGTGGCCCCAGTGCTCATGCAGCGGCTTGAGTTGAGTCAGCACCTTGCGCAGGTCGGCTCGCCAAATGTTGCGGCCATCGATCACGCCCGCGGACAGCACCTTGTTGCGTGGCCAGTGCGCAAGCGCTGCGGCCGCCTGTTGTGGCGCCCGCACCAGGTCGAGATGCAGGCCGTTGATCGGCAGCGCGGCCAGCAAGGGCAGATGCCGCTCCACCGACTCGAAATAGGTGGCGAGCAACACCTGCAGGTGTTGCGGCGCAATGGCCTCATAAGCGCCCTTGAGCGCATTGACCCAGGCCTCGGGCAGGTCGAGCGCCAGCACCGGCTCGTCGATCTGCACCCAGCTCACGGCCTTCGCGCCGAGCTTGGCCAGCAGCTCTTGGTAGACGGGCAGCAGCCGCGGCAACAACGCCAACTTGGCCTCGGCTTCATCGGCCCCCACCGGCAGGCCACGCATCTTGGACAGCCACAGAAAGGTCAGCGGCCCGATGACCACCGGCTTGGACGTGAAGCTGCGGTGTTCGACCTCGCGCACCGCGTCGAGCAACTGCCCCGCATGCAGGCTGAAGCTCTGGTCGGGGGTGAGCTCGGGCACGAGGTAGTGGTAATTGGTGTCGAACCACTTCGTCATTTCCATCGCACCCTGCGCCGCATTGCCGCGCGCGAGTTCGAAGTACTGCTGCTGGCTCAGCGTGCCGGGCTCGAAGCCGAACCGCGAAGGCACCGCGCCGAACATCAGTGCGTGGTCGAGCATCGTGTCGTAGAGCGAGAAGTCGCCGGCTGTCGCGAAGTCGAGACCTGCATGGCGCTGCGCCAGCCAATGCCGTGCGCGCAGGTCTTGCGCCACCTGCGGCAGCACCTCGGGTTGCGATTCGCCGCGCCAGTGTCGCTCGAGAGCGAACTTCAGTTCACGGTGTGCGCCAATGCGCGGGAAACCCAGGGTGTGCGTCTTCATCGTCGGCCTCGAATGTGCAAAGTCCGCGAATGCTAGGCAGCTCGTCTGTATGATTCAAGCGAAAGTATTTCAGCCTTAACTTGAATTTCGCTCATACCGTCATGACCACTCCTCTCGAGCTGCGCCACCTGCGCACCCTGGCCGTGCTGCTCGAAGCACCGAGCCTGAGCGCCGCAGCCGAACGCCTGCACCTCACGCAGTCGGCGCTGTCGCACCAGCTCAAGTTGCTCGAAGGCGTGTATGGCGTGCCCTTGCTCGAGCGGCGTACCCAGCCGGTGAGGCTCACACCGGCGGGCTTGCGCCTGGCGCAGTTGGGCGAGCAGGTCACGGCAGCGGTGCAGCTGGCCGAGCGCGACCTGGCCAACATGGCTGGTGGCAGCGCGGGCACGCTGCGCATCGCGGTGGAATGCCACACCTGCTTCGACTGGCTGATGCCGGCGATGGATGCGTTCCGGCCGCACTGGCCCGATGTCGAACTCGACATCGTCTCGGGCTTTCACGCCGACCCGGTGGGCCTGGTGGTGAGCCAGCGTGCCGAACTCGCGATCACTTCCGAGATCGATGACAGCGGCGGCATCGAGTTCACGCCGTTGTTTCAGTACCCAATGCTGGCGGTGATGGCCAACGACCACCGCCTCACGGCGCGCACGCACCTCACGCCACGCGACTTTGCCGACGAGACGCTGATCACCTACCCCGTGCCCGATGCCTTGCTCGACATCATGCGGGTGCTCGGGCCGGCCGGCATCAACCCGCAGCGCCGCACATCGGAGCTGACGGTGGCGATCCTGCAGCTGGTGGCCAGCCGCCGCGGCATCGCGGTGCTGCCGAACTGGACGCTGCAGCCCTACGTGGAACGCGGCTACATCAGCACCCGCCCCGTGGGCAAACGCGGCCTGACTTCGCGCCTGTATGCCGCCGGACAGGCCGGCCTCTCACAACGGCCTTACGTGCGCGCCTTCGTCGAGACGCTGAAGGACCGCAGTTTCCAGCTGCTGCCCGGCATCTCACGTTTGTGAGGCGCTAGACGCCCGCCTTCGCCAGCACCACCACCGACACACCGCGAGCCGAGGCAACGGCGTCGGCGTTCTGGTACGAATGCGGCAGGTTGCCCGGGAAGGCCAGCACATCGCCTTCATCGAGGGTGTAGCGCTCGCCAGCCACCATCAGGTTGACGCGCCCGTCGAGGCAGGTGAAGAACTCGCGCGTGCCCGGCAGGTGTGGCGTGCCGCCCATCACCGCGCCGGGGGCGAAGTCCATCACTTCCATCATCTCGTCGGGCACCGGCTCGGGCACCAGCGCACGAATGCTGACGCCGCGGCCTTTGGTGCGGCTGGCCACTTCACCACTCGCCCATCGGCGGACCATCGCGCGCGGCGAGGCCAGCAGCTCATCGATCGGCACACCCAGCGCGCCCGCCACCTTCACCAGCACCGCGAGCGATGGATTGCCCTCGCCCGACTCAAGATTGGCAATCGTCGAGCGCGGCACCGCGGCAGCCTTGGCCAGCCCGTCCTGCGTGAGCGAACGGGTGTGGCGAAGGCTCACCAGGTTGCGTGCGAGGTGGGATGCGACGGGAGAGGAGTCATCAGTGACCATGGCAACCGGATTGTGCGACGACCTTTGTCCACCCCGCCGACCTTGTGCCAATGCGCTGGACATGGGGCTCGCCGTGCGCGGCACCGCGCCCTATCTTCGCCTCATCGAAACACGAAAGCCTCTCACCATGACCACCTTGAAAATCCCCCGCGACCTCCGCGTGGCCATCACCGGCGGCACCTCGGGCCTCGGCCTCGCGCTCACCCGGCTGTTCAGCGAGCACGGCGCCCGCGTCGCGTTTGTCGCACGTGATGCGACACGCGTGGCCGAGGTCGCACGCAGCTTGCCCGGCACGCACGGGCTGGTCGGCGACGTCTCGCGCAAGAACGACATCTACCCGCTCGCGCTGCAGATCACCGCCGCGCTCGACGGGCTCGACGTGCTGATCAACAACGCCTCCAGCCTCGGCCCGGTGCCGCTGGCCCTGCTCGCCGACACCGAATGCGAGGACCTCGAAGCCGCACTGGCCACCAACCTGCTCGGGCCGTTTCGCCTGACGAAGGCCCTGCTCGGGGCGTTGGGTGCAGCCGCGCGCGATGGCCGGCCCGCGCTGGTGATCAACATCACGAGCGACGCCGCCGTGTCCGCCTATCCCGGCTGGGGCGCGTATGGCGCAAGCAAGGCCGCGCTGCAGCACCTGAGCCGCATCTGGGACGAAGAGCTGCGCGAACAGGGCGTGCAGGTCATCGCCGTCGACCCTGGCGACATGGACACGCCGCTGCACGCGCTGGCCGTGCCCGATGCCGACCCCGCCACGCTGAAGCGCCCAGCGCAGGCCGCACGCGAGGTCGCCGCACTGATCGAAAAGGCCTCGACATGAAAGCCGCCACCACCCCGGTTCAACGCCCGCGCGACGCGCGACTGCTGGTCGTCGACGCCACGGGCCAACTGCACCACGCGCCACGCCGCGCGTTGCCGAACTTCCTTTGCCCGGGCGACCTGCTGGTCGCCAACGATGCGGCCACCCTGCCGGCCAGCCTGAGCGGCTTGCACGGGCCGACCGGCAGGCGGATCGAAGTGCGCCTGGCCGGCCGCCGTTCGCTCGCCGTCGACGACGTGCAAGAGTTCACCGCCATCGTCTTCGGCGAAGGAGATCACCGCACACGCACCGAAGACCGCGCACCGCCCCCGTCGCTGCACCGCGGCGATACGCTGCTGCTGGGGCCGCTGCGTACGCGGGTCGTGCAGACGCTCGGCCATCCGCGGCTGATCTTGCTGCGCTTCGACGGGACACCCGATGCCATCTGGGCCGGCATCGCCCGCCACGGCCGGCCCATCCAGTACGCGCACGTCGCCGAACCGCTGGCGCTGTGGGACGTGTGGACGCATGTGGCGGCATTGCCGGTCGCCTTCGAACCGCCATCGGCCGGCTTTGTGCTCAACGGGCAGATGCTGCATGCGCTGCACGAGCGAGGCGTCGCGTTCGCCACGCTCACACACGCGGCCGGCATCTCCTCGACCGGGGACGCGGCACTCGATGCGCGCCTGCCTTTCGACGAGCCTTACCACCTGCCTGAAGCCACCGTGCGCACCATCGAGCAGACACGGGCCCGCGGCGGACGCGTCGTCGCGCTGGGCACGACTGTGACCCGTGCGCTGGAGCATGCGGCTTCGCTCGGCAGCCTGCGCAGCGGCATGGGTGTCGCGACACAACGCATCGGTGCCCATACGCGCTTGCGCGTGGTCGACGCGCTCATCAGCGGCACGCACGAGCCCGGCACCAGCCACCACGAGTTGCTACAAGCTTTTGCGAGCGAAGCATTGCTGCAGCGCGTCGACCAGACGCTGGAATCGAATGCGTACCGCACCCACGAGTTCGGCGATTCGGTGCTGATCGAGCGCACCGTCAAGGCACCCGCGCAGCCGGCGCAAACGCAAGCAATACCGCACGAGGCGTGATGCGTGCAACGGGTTTTCGGGCTTGTTTACGGCGCGGCAAGCCAGAATAATGGCCCGTACTCAAAACTCGAACTCGTTGGAGGCTTCCATGCGCAGACCCGCAGCCCTAGCTCTTGCCCCTGTGCATGCGGCCTTGGCCTTGACCCTGGCACTGATGGTGAGCACGGCACAAGCCGCACCGTCCACCAAGTTCGAACCCACGGCGCAGCTGCAGGGAACGCCGCTGCAGCTGAACGGTGCCGGCACGCGCTACAAGGCGGTCTTCAAGGTGTACGACATGGCGCTGTACACCACCAAGAAGACCAGCACCCCCGAAGAGTTGCTTGCGCTGCCCGGCCCCAAGCGCCTGCAGTTCGTGGCGTTGCGCGAGCTGCCCGGCACCGACCTCGGCCTGCTGTTCATCAAGAGCATGTCCGAGAACACGCCGAAGGAGACGGTGCAGAAACACAGCATCTCGACCAGCCGCTTGATCGAGATCTTTTCGGGCCGCTCCAAGCTGATGCCCGGCGATTCGTTCGCGATGGACTACCTGCCCGGCAAGGGCACGCAGTTCTACATCGTCGGCAAGCCGCAAGGCGACCCGGTGGGCGATGCCGAGTTCTTCGGCATGGTGCTCAAGATCTGGGTCGGCCCCTCGCCGGCCGACAGCAACCTGAAAGACGCTCTGCTCGGCAACGAGCGCTAGGGATGTCGGCCCCCACGTCGCTTTGCTCCTGCCCCCCGAGGGGGCGCCAGCCGCTTTGGGGCGGCCCGGCAGCGGCTGAGATGCCGGCCCCCACGTCGCTTTGCCGGCACCCGCTGGGCCGGCCCGGCGGCGGCGGCTGATGCTCATGGCGTTGCTGCGCGGGCTTCTCGATCGCGTGGTGCTCATCGTCGGCGTGGTGGCTGGCGGCATGGTGCCGAGCTACCTCGCACAGTACCGCCAGCGCGTCGGCGGCGCACTGGGCCAGGCCCTCCAGGACCTCGCCCCCTTCCAGCAGATTGCCGATCGCTTTCACGAGGGCAGCCTGGCCAAACTGATCCAGCATCACCTCGCGAGCACTGACCCCACCTTCCACGCCGAGGGTGCCGCCATCCAGGCCATCGCCGATTCCGTCGCGTCATTGCGCAGCGCACTCACTGCGCTCGATACCGACGTGTTCCACCAGCTCGCCTATTTGCTCCGCCAGCCCGACCCCGCCATGGCGCAAGCCACGTGGGATGCCTTTCGCCCATCGTTCGGCATCACCGCCGACAGCCTGCTGATGGCCGGCGCTTTCGGGTTGTCGATCTGGCTCGTGTTTCTCTGCGTGTGGTGGACGGTCGCCGCGCTGTGGGGGCGTCGCGCGCGCTTGTCGGGTGCGCGTTGAACTTCAGCGCTTTTCGTCGTCCACCGGCAGGCGTTCCAGCATCACCGCATAGTCCTGATAGCCCATGCGTCGCCAGAAGGCGAGCGCCCTTGCGTTGCCGGCCAACACGTCGACGGTGAGCCGCTTGTCGGGCCAGCGCTCGAACAGCGTGAGCATCAGCTGCCGTGCGGTGCCCTGGCGGCGGTACTCGCGCTGCACGTAGATCTGGCGCAGGTAGACGCTGTCGGGCAGGTCACGCCACAGCACGTAGGCCACCACGGCATCGCCATCGAACCCCAGCAGCGCTTCATACCCCTCGTACGCCAGCCAGTTGCGCATGCGCTCGGTGAGTTCGGCAAGGCTCATCCGGGTGCGAGGGCCTTCGTCGCGGATGAGCTCCTGGTTGAGCCGGCTGAGTGCCTCAGCATCTGCCAGTGTGGCGGGGCGCAAGACAAGGGGATCATCGGCCATGCCGGGATCGTAGCCAGCTTCGATTCGGGGCAGAGGGGGATGAACCCGGAAGGGAGATGGTGGTGTGTTGAGTCGAGGGGACGATGCTTTATCGCGCGCGTCAGCCCGCCGGGCGGGCCTCACCCCCGCTGGAACTTGAACACCGCCACACTCGCCATCAAATTGGGAAAGCGCCTCACGGCCCTCCCATCCTGCATGCCGAATGCATCCAGCACCTGGAAGCCATCCTTGCGCAGCAGCACCTCGCAATCGGTGAACGTGCCGACGCGGATGTTGGGCGTGTCGTACCACTGATACGGCAGCGCCTTCGTCACCGGCATGCGCCCGGTCGCCACGCGCAGGCGGTTCGGCCAGTGTGCAAAGTTGGGGAAGCTGATGACGCCCACGCGACCGACACGCGCCGTCTCGCGAAGAAGCCGCTCGGTATGGCGCAGGTGCTGCATGGTGTCGAGCTGCAGCACCACGTCGAAGCTCTGGTCTTCGAAGATGGCCAGGCCTTCTTCGAGGTTGAGCTGGATCACGTTGACGCCGCGCTGCGTGCAGGCGAGCACGTTGGCATCGGCGATCTCGATGCCATAGCCGTTGCACTGCCGCGTGTCGCGCAGGTGCGCCAGCAAGGCGCCGTTGCCACAGCCGAGGTCGAGCACGCGCGAGCCCTTCGGCACCAGCTGTGCAATCAGCTCCATCGTCTTGAGATCGCTCATCGCGTCACCTCCTTCGCGATGTTGTCGAAGCAGGCGCGCAGCACGCCGTGGTAGCGCGGGTCGTCGAGCAGGAAGGCATCGTGTCCGTGCGGCGCGTCGATCTCGGCATAGCTCACGTCGAAGCGGTTGTCGAGCAGCGCCTTCACGATCTCGCGCGAACGCGCCGGCGAGAAGCGCCAGTCGGTGGTGAAGCTCACGAGCTGGTACTTGCAGCGCGCGGCGGCAAAGGCCGCGCTCAGGTCGCCGCCGTGCGCACGCGCCGGGTCGAAGTAATCCAGCGCACGGGTGATCAGCAGGTAGGTGTTGGCGTCGAAGTACTCGCTGAACTTGTCGCCCTGGTAGCGCAGGTAGCTCTCGATCTCGAATTCGATGTCCTGCGTGCTGTAGGCAGGCTGGCTGCCTTTGAGGCTGCGGCCGAACTTGGCCTCCATCGAGTCATCGCTCAGGTAGGTGATGTGGCCGATCATGCGCGCCACGCGCAGGCCGCGCCGGGGCACCACGCCGTGCGCGTAGAAGTGGCCGCCGTAGAACTCCGGGTCGGTGATGATGGCGCGCCGCGCCACCTCGTTGAAGGCAATGTTCTGGGCCGAGAGGTTCGGGGCGGTCGCCACGGCCACGCAGTGGCGCAGGCGCTCGGGGTAGCGCAGCGACCAGCTGAGCGCCTGCATGCCGCCCAGGCTGCCACCGAGCACGGCAGCCAATTGCTTGATGCCCAGGCCGTCGAGCAGCCGGGCTTGTGCATCGACCCAGTCTTCCACCGTCACCACCGGGAAGTCGGCGCCATAGGGCGTGCCGGTCGCGGGGTTGGTGTGCATCGGCCCGGTGGAGCCGAAGCACGAGCCCGGGTTGTTGACGCCGATCACGAAGAAGCGGTTCGTGTCCAGAGGTTGGCCGGGGCCGACGAGGTTGTCCCACCAGCCTTCGCTCTTGGGCTGGTCGGCATAGGTGCCGGCCACATGGTGCGACGCGTTCAACGCATGGCACACCAGCACTGCGTTGCTCTTGTCGGCATTGAGCGTGCCGTAGGTCTCGTAGACCAGGGTGTAGTCGCGCAAGCTCGCACCGCTCTGCAACGGCAGCGGCTCTGCGAACGACATCGACTGCGGTGTGACCAACCCCACTGAACCCATGACGCACCCAAAAGAAAAAACCCGGCGCCGCCAAAGCGGGACACCGGGTAGTGCGTCCTGTCTTTAGCCGAATTTATAAAGCGCCCGCAAGCCGGAACAAATCAGCGCGTGGTGAGTATAGGCCCGCCCCGTTTGCGAGCAACGGCCACTCGGAACGAACAGCAGTGCGAGAGCCCGAATCTATCCGGCGGCCGCCCGTATCAACGCCTGCCTCAACCGATGCGCATCCACCGGCTTGGTGAGGAAGTCATTCATCCCCGCGGCCAATGCCTCGTCGCGCTCAGACACCAATGCCGCCGCCGTCAACGCGATGATCGGCAGCTGCTCTGCCGAGTGCTTTCCGCGCAGCCGTTTGGCTGCTTCGTGCCCGCTCAGGCGCGGCATCTGCACGTCCATCAGCACGGCGTCGAACGGCCGCTGCGCTGCGAACGCGCGCTCGACTGCGGCCACGCCTTCGACGCCGTCGACCGCTTGCGTCACCTCGACGCCCCACTGCTCCAGCATGGCCACGCCGATCATCATGTTGACGGCGTTGTCTTCGACCATCAGCACGCGCATGCCGGCCAGGCGTTCGATGTCTTGCGCCTCCAGATGCGGGTCGATGAGCGGGGCAGCGACCTCGGGCAAGGGAACCTCGGCCCAGAAGCGGCTGCCATGGCCTGGCGTGCTGTGCATGCCGACGTGGCCCTCCATCAACGCGGCCAGCTCCTTGCAGATCGACAAGCCCAGGCCGGTGCCGCCGAAGCGCCGGGTGGTCGAGTCGTCGGCCTGGGTGAAAGGCTGGAACAAGCGCTGCTGCGTGGCCGCGTCGATGCCGGCGCCGGTGTCGCTCACGGTGAAGCGTATGTGGTGCGGGTAGGCCGGGTCGGTCGATCGCGCCACGCCGATCTGCACCCGGCCACGCGCGGTGAACTTCAGGCCATTGGTGATGAAGTTGCTGAGGATCTGGCGCAGGCGCACCGGGTCACCACTCACCGTGGCGGGCACGTTGTCGGCGATGTGGATCTCCAGCTCGAGCGAGCGCGCCTGGGCTAACGAGTGATAAGCATGGTGCACCGCCTTCAGCAGCGCATGCAGGTTGAAGGGCACGGCCTCGAGGCTGAACTTGCCGGCCTCGATCTTCGACAGGTCGAGGATGTCGGAGATGATGCCCGCAAGGCTCTGTGCGCTGTCCTGGATCTGCTCCAGGTATTGCTGGCGGCGCGCGGCCTCGATGCCGGGCTGCATGGCCAGGTTGGCCAAGCCCAGCAGGCCGTTGAGCGGCGTGCGGATCTCGTGGCTGGTGTTGGCGAGGAAGGCGCTCTTCGCGCGGCTCGCGGCCTCGGCCACGTCGCGCGCTGCCGCCAGCGCCTGGTCGATCTGGCGGCGTTCGGTCACGTCTTCGGCGATCCAGATGGTGCCGGCTCGCGTCGGGTGGGTCGGGTCCACCACCTGTGCCAGCAGGCGGCACCAGAAGAGGCTGCCATCGCGCCGCGCCATCTGCTGCTCGAACTCGACGAGTTTGCCCTGTATGAGCAGCGGCGAGGCGAGGCGGCCGAAGTTTTCATAGTCCTCCTGGCTGCCCCACACCGCCGTCCCCGGCGCACCGACCAGCGTGCCCGCTTCCCAGCCGAACATGCTCTCGAAGCGCGGGTTGGCCTGCAGGAAGCGCTGATCCCGCGTGAGAGCGATGCCGATCGACGCGTTCTTCAGGATGGCCGCGTGCTCCAGCCGTGCGCGCTGGCTCTCCGTGACATCGCGGCCATTCATCACCAGGTAGTCGCGCCCGTCCATGGAGAACCTGCCCGCCGAGACCAGCACCGTGACCGTCTGACCTGCCTTGGTGCGGAACAGCGTTTCCACGTCGACGACCTCGTCGCCCGACTTCACCGCCGAGAGGATGCTCCGGCGTTGCTCGATGTCGTGCCAAATGCCCAGATCGAGCGAGCTCCGGCCCACCACTTCGTCGGCGGCGTAGCCGCACACGCGCGTGAAGCTGGGGTTGACCATTACGTAGGTGCCCGTCTCCATGTCGGTGAGCGTGATCAGGTCGGGGCTGGTGGCGAACAGGTGCGACAGCATGGCTTCCGATCGCCGCAGCGCCGCTTCGATGGTCACGCGTTCGGTGATGTCGTGGTACAGCGCCAGCACCGCCGGCCCATCGGGTGCGTTCACGCGCACGCCGTTGGCCTGCACGGTGATGCGCCGGCCATCGATTGCGTGGAGCTGCACCTCGGCCAGGTCCAGGCTCTTGCCGATCGGCTGGGCCAGCAACGTCTTCCGGCGCTCGCGCAGCACGTCGCGAGAAGAGGCGGGGTAGAGCTGCGCCAGTTCGAAGCCGTTCATCTCCTCGGCCGACTTGAAGCCGAACAGGCGCGCGGCGCTGTCATTGGCGAGCAGGGTGATGCCGTCGCGGTGCAGCACGAGCGGGGTGGGGGACAGCGAGAACAGTTCGCGGTAGCGGCTCTCGCTTTGCTGGTGCGCTTCACGTGCGAGCACTTCGGCGCTGACGTTGCGGCCCACGCCCCAGTAGCCGGTGAAGCTGCCTTTGTCGTCGAAGTGCGGCCGCCCGCTGACGCTGAAATGCAGCATGCGGCCCGACGGGGCGCGGTAGCGAATGAACAGGTCGCTGAAGCCGCGCCGTGCTTCCAGGTCCTGGCGATTCGCTGACAACGCGGCCGGGTCGACCTCCATGTCCGGCGCTTCCCAGGGGTGCAGGCCGAGCCTTGCGTCGGTTGCGGCAGACGCGCCGCTGAGCGGGCGGTTGACGATGCGACTGAAGCGCAGCTCGGCGTCGAGTTCCCAGTACCAGTCGGCCGCAATGGCCAGCAGGCCGCGAAAGCGTTGCTCGCGCTCTGCCGCTTCCGCCGCGGCACGTTGCAGCATGACCATCGCGGCGGCGAAGCACAGTGCCAGCAGCAGGCAGGTGCCGACCAGCACCGGCTTGATGCCCGGTTGGGAAGGCATCACAGAACTGGCGCAGAACAAGGCACCGGTGATCGAGACGCCACACCCCATGCCGAAGAGCAACCTGGCGACGCGGCGGTTGAGCCCCAGAGGGTACGCAGCGACCGGATGGTCCAGCAGGGATTCGCGAGGTTCGTTCATGCAGGAGCCCCGACGCGAAGGGTGCTGCAGTGTGGCCTGCGCTAGAGCGCGCGCGTGGCCTCGTTTTCCCCGTGTGCGGACGGTGACGACCGTGCCGCATTCAACGCCGCGCGCGTCTGCTGCGCCGCCGTGCGCGCGGCCGAGGCGAAGTCAGCACCCGACGATGCATAGAGCACGGCACGCGACGAGTTCACCACGATGGGCGCATCGGGTCGCCAACCGGCACGCACCGTGGCCTGCGCATCGCCGCCTTGCGCGCCGACACCGGGGATCAGCAAGGGCAGCGTGGGCGCCAGCTCGCGCACGCGCGCAATCTCGCCCGGGAAGGTCGCGCCGACCACCAGGCCGAGCTGGCCGGTCTGGTTCCACTCGCCCTGCGCGAGGCGGGCGATGTGTTCGTAGACCATGCTGCCGCCTTCGAGCTTTTGTGCCTGCAGGTCGGAGCCACCCGGGTTGGAGGTGCGG
>Ga0307515_10003753_pt1 | contig 31834 bp, 31 predicted proteins | sample 17_EM_MG_FD_194513 | JGI IMG/M metagenome (GOLD analysis project Ga0307515, IMG submission 194513) | Populus trichocarpa ectomycorrhiza microbial communities from riparian zone in the Pacific Northwest, United States - 17_EM | ecosystem: Host-associated > Plants > Roots > Unclassified | place...
TCCTGATATCAATGTGAAGCTCCTTGGCTGCCAATTCATACTTACAATACAACTGAAAATTTAACCCCAGGGTACACACACATGTGATGACAAAGTCCCACAACTGATCTAGTACTAGTTGGTCACGACTTGGGCCAATTGGTGCATGGGGACACTCTACTGCAAGTACTGGGTGGTAACATTCAAATGGATGCCATATATAGTGGGCCAAGATCCAAGGGGAGAGAAAGAAACAATGACACAAGAAAGTATTTCAAGACCTGATATCCTCTGTGATATTGCTGCCATCGCTTGTACAGATTATATCAATTACATTTGGCATTCTGGTTCTGCGCATTTTCGATGTTTTTAAACAGTTTCCCTTTCATGCATACAAAGCTGCCTCTGGCCCTGTGAACACGGTCATGTAGCTTCCAGTATGGCAGCTCAGAATTAAGCATCCAGTCAACCTCCTACCCTTCCTGGAGATGGTCTAGTAGGATTTGGTTTGGCTCTGATAATTGCTGGTCTGCAACTGGAGGTGTTTTCTAATTGGGATTGAATATGTGAAACATGTTGTGATTCCGCATTTTCTTCCACAAGTGTAATTTGTAATTCCTCTTGCTTATGGCCATACTGACTGTGTGCAGTTCAGTGCACTTAAAATCAAGTTTATATGATAGTCTGGTGATTTTGAAGTGCCAAGTTGAAAGCCACACTTTGTCTACAACTCTCAAAGTGAGTTCTTTCCTGCCAGTGTACATCAATTGCTGCATTTCAGTCTCTAGTAGGTGCTTTTTCAGGAACCAGCGAGCCTCTTGCTGGCCTGCAGCAATTGCATCTGCTGGTATATTTGTCCTAATGTGTGATGGGGTCTTTGGTTGCTTGAACTGTATTAACAGGTGGCTGTGGTAGTTAGACCAGAACGACATCGAGTATGTTGAGTAATGGATGCAGCTATTGTATGAATACAGTACCAGTGGTAAGAGTGCAATACAATTATGGTGAATGTAGTTGTACACAGCTCTTGACTTTTGCTTGATGGACTGGATCTGCTACTTTGTTTGGCTGTCGGCTTGTGGGTGGTAGGCAACAAAGTGTCTGTCATTAATGCTGATATCAGAGGAGACTCAGTTCCAGAATGGACTGCGGAACTCCATCCACTGATTGCTAAGGAAAATGACTTGAAAGCTGCATTTGTAGGTAATGTGTCCGAAAAACACCCTTGCAGATTCTAGCAAGTCGATCAGGTTTCAACTCAGGAGGTTGATTGCCATATATCAGTGAAATGTATTTCTGTCACTGGGAGTGCCGGCAACATGCCTGGGAGGGCTGACAACAAGCCAGGGAGCACCTGGATGCACTGACGAGAAGCCTGGGAGAACCTTGAAGTGCTAATGACAAGTCTGGAAGCACCAGGAAGCACCAACAACAAGACTGGGAGCACATCGAGTCACGGTAGAGCAGTCGGGGAAAAACATCATATGCTTTGGGTACGTTGCTGGTGCATCTAGAAATCAGAGCTACTACTTATCGTTCAATAATTTTTACAACTCATGCATCATGTCTGTAATGTCATCTATGTATCTGTGTATCTTTGTATCTATATAGCCACCCATCCGCAAATGGTAATCTGGGCTGGGCACAAGTGGTGCTTGACATCATTTCAAGGTGCGCCTGAAGATGGCTCTCCAGTGTACTTAGCAAGGCACTTTGAAGGTGGTGATCGAGCCAGTTTGGAGATGCACATCAAGCAAGAGATTGAGAGAACTTAGAGAAGCACTTGCAGGCCATTATTGTGCAAACTGAGAGGTGCACTCTGAGGCTGGAATCGAGCGAGGTTGGAGATGCACTCTGTGCCAGAGATAGAGTGAAGTCAGTGATCCACTGGGAGACCAGTATCGAGTGACCTTAGAGATGCACTCTGATGTGGTGAGCATGTGAGATGTGAGGTGCACAAGCAGGCCAGGCTCGAGCCAGAGTGCAGGAGTACTTGGAGGTGGTCGATCTGGAAGCAGCCTAAGGGGGGCACCCCGGGTGCTGAGACTCTAGTCATCTGGTTAGTTAACTCGCAACTGTGTGAATGTGATGAGGTGACTTTACCTTTAAACCTCTCCTGGAGAACTGGCTTGTGGTGATCAATCTGTAGTGAGGCAAGCCAGAAGTTGCAGCTACATTCGGTGGTTAACTTGAGATTGTCAGATTGAAGGGAAGCCAGACAATATTTGCTGGATGCTTTACTTGGTGTATGCTTTGCTCAGTGTATGCTTTACTTTGTGTACACATTCCTCGGTGGTATGTTGAACTTGGTGTATGCTTGAACCCGGCATATACTGTACTTGGTGTATGCTGTACTCTGTGTTAACTCATGATCCTGGCATGGAGAGATAGAGAGGGCTGACAAAACTTTGTATACCGCAATGACGCCAGAGTTGTGGATGAGAAAGAGAGATGGGGGATGATGATAGTGATGATATAGCGCATATGAGCAACTATGAAAAATCTGGGGTACGACTTGCCTGATTGGGTCTAGAAGACCTCGTATCAGAATTATTACCCGTGGGATTGGGACTTGTACCTGCTGTAACTGGGATGGTCAATTGCCTCACTCATAAAATTCTCTTATATTACAGTATCTCAAGATGATTTCATGTCCTCTCATTGCTATCTTTCATGTCCGCAACTATCAAATTCCTGAACAACACAAATTTCAGTCATCCCTCTCTATCTCTCCACACTCTGATCATGAGTTGACACTAGGTGCACCATACACCGAGTTGACCAAGTGCTGCATGCACCGAGTACTTCATACACTAAGTACTGCATCCACCAATGGCCACATACACCGTGAATCGCATACACCAAGTACTCCATACTCCGAGCACTGTGTACCCAGAGTACTGCATACACAGAGTACTGCGTCATCCCAAAGTTGACTGCCACCCGCTTCCAGCCAGTCTCTCATCTGTCATCACTCTCCTCTTGGTAGACCTTGTTGTACTCAACTCTCTACATTCCCACAATTAGGAGTTAACCAATGAATTTACTCTCTGCTCCCATCTTACCTCACTCCCAATCCACCGCCTCCAGAATGATCACCTGCTAGTACTCCAATCTCATTCCATCACGGACTTCAATTGCATGTCCAGACTTGCCCGGTCATGGCCTCCAAGTTCTCACGATCCTGGCTTCCAGGTGCATCCGCAACCATATTCGATCATGAACGCCATGTGCATCGCTAAGTTCACATCATCCTGGCCTTCAAGTGCATTTGCTCAGTTCAGTTGATCTCTGGCTTGAAGTGAGTCTCCAAACTTGCTGCAAGTTGTCTTTCAAGTGCATTGCCAAACTCACACGGTGTTAGTGTGGTGAAATGCCGGAGCTATAGACAGCAGAGAGCCCATTATCAGCCCTCCACCCCACCTCTCAAGACATGCAAAGAGAATTCATGAAACAGAGCAGCTCAGGCTGGAGGATGTAATAGGCTGCCTTGCGGTGAGGAACCACACACATTGCATTGCTGTATGATAACTCGGCACAAATATTTGAGGAACCACAAAATTTATGCAGATAGATGACAGCTTGGCAATAGTGCATGGGAGCAAGAGCTGGGAAAGATACAGTGCGTATTTTGTATAATGAGATGATTTCTATATATTCAGGGTCTCCCAAATATATACTCCCTGTTGCCCAGTCCATGTCCATTATCCCAGTGTCTCCATACGCCCCCTGTCACCTTCCGCCTGCCAAACTGAATGGCGGTGGTGGTGGTGAGAAATGGGTTTTCATGCCACCATGGCCTCCAAATGCATCTTTAAGTTCAGTCAATTGGCATCTCCAGGTGCTCCTCCAATTACACTTGAGTACTGTCTATAGCAAGATTGACTGTATGTATATAGATAGAGAGACTTTGATAATTGATGCCAGAGTATGATATAGCGAATCTTGTGACTGTAACAAATATAAATATGATAGACACAATGCCTAGTGGTTATGGAACCCTATGAACCACTGCTGTGAGAATATGGTACGATGTCTCCTGCGGAGCTGTGCAGAGGTCCCAGCTGGTCTGGAAGTCTCCTGCAGACCTGCCCTGAGGTGTCAGCTGCTCCATAATGTGACTACCATGTAAGTCAAATCTTGTAGCATCATGAATTCACCTCCATAACTACAGGTGCTATCAAGAGCACCTGAGATTGCACTTGCAGAGTCCGAAGGCACTTTGCTTAGCTCAAGGGGCGCAAGGGAGCATCTTGAAGTAGTGAGAAGCACTTCTGAGGTCGACCAGGGTGACTGGGAGGTATGGGTGTAGCTTCGAAACCGATTTACATTGTGCTGATGTAATATTCAATTGGTTAATAATTTCCATCAACCCTCATTATGCCGAAGCAGTTGACATCAGAAAGTGCGTACTGAAGCCAATTGTTACTCTCTACAATGTTAGAATAGGTAGTTGCTGAGACACGTTGAGTCCTTGGCAGTAGTGGCCTGGTGCTGCAACTGAGTGGCTTAACTTGCAGCTGGTGATGTATTTGCACACAGCACCATCTATTGCTGGCGAATTGATTGCTCTACATCCCAATCCAACAGCTATAGGAGCTTCAAAGTGGCCAGATTCAGGGTTGCAATGGAAATGACATATCACTTGGCTGTGGAGGGAGTCATCAGTCAGTAGGTATATCTTCCTTTCGTAGGTCTGAGCTCCTGCAGTGAATATCCATTCTGTGCATGAGTCCACAGCCGGTCATGGCAGATCAGAGTGTCTGACCACGGAAGTACCAATGATCCTGTGGTTAGCATCATCAGCCAATGAGCTTGAGGCCTGGGCTGACTTCATCGAAGCAAAGAGTTTATCCTACAGTCTAACAGTGTGTGCCAGAGTTGTTAATCATCATGCAATCAGTCTCTTGTATACAATCTCTTTGTTAGATCATCATGACAGCCTATCTGCCAGGTACTTCTTGCTTTATACATGATTAATTGGAATGAAAGTTGAGGACAGTATCTCTACCCATCAGGCGTGTCTGCAGGAACAGTCACCAAACATTTTTGGGAGTTGAAGTTCACTGTACTGAGGGACCTGAAACCATTCAACCAATGGGGAATACCAGTGTTAGCCTAGCAGCTGTTACTGTTTAGCAAATTGATTCCCTATTGGGGTTGGAAATGCTAGAGGATCGGTGGATTGGCAAAGACCCTATGCAGTTTCTGGAATGCCAGCTAGGCATTGTGAGCCCTCACCCAGTTGTATGTGCGTCTGATTTTCATTCAGCTGCATTCAGGTTGACATGCAGGCTCTGCCCACTTTGGTAACTCTGTTAGGGAAAACGTAGTGTTTGAATATCTTCCAATAAACTGTCAGTAGATCATTGCGAATCGAAGAATAATTTGCACATTCCACACTGGCTTTGGGATTGTCCAATCCTTGATCATAGGTATCCTACCTAATCCTTTCCTAATTACTTCTCACTTGATGGCAAATACAAGATAGCCAATGACTGAGACTCCAAATTGGCACGTTTTAGCATAACAATGGAAGGTAATTTTGCCAATTTGTTTCAGCACTTTTCGTTTATGCTCCTCATTCAGTTTTTCTTTTCTCGAGCAGATGAGTATGTTTTGAGGTGTTTCACAGTGAAGTGCTGAATATAAGGCTGCAGGCTGTTGTTCATGAAACCATGAAAGGAAGCTAGTTTAGTCTCGAACCAGATGGGCTCATCCCTGAATTCAAACATGCCCATGTGGGCATGAAATGCCATCCTGCAGTAGCTACGATCCTTGCTGCGGATGAGATAATCAAGATATTGACGATTGAGACTGGTAAAGATCCGAATACGATACATATGATTAAGAATTACCAAGATCAGAGGCAAAGTGTACAATATATTACTGCACCCAAATCCAGTGCCCAATCATCAATATGCAGCCATTGGCCACTGTACTGCATTATGGCACATAGTTTGGCCACTGCTGCCAGTGAGCGGAACCAGTAGATGGAGCTGTTGGCAAAGTACATTTCAATGTAGATTTTTGACATTTTCAGTTTGACCATCAATTGGTTGTAGATTCACCCATATTGTAATATGCAGCTGGGTGGAAGGTCAATAATACAATTTTCTAGTTTGGTGAGGTGGGTATGTTTCTATTGTGATCTTGAAAAAGAGTTTGATAATGTCTCCACACCGAGGTTCAATTTGAACTCCATCATCTGTCATTACTATATCTGGAATGCAATTTTGGGATATTTATTAGTCTCTGCCTGGTATACCAGTGTGGCAAGAATAGAAATGTGTAGGTGTCAATGGAGGCTGGATTGGAACAGTTTGGCATAGTATGGTCAACCGTCATACTGGAACTACTCCATTTGTGCGTCAGTGAGCCAGTATCAGTCCATTATGATTCGCATGTGGACTCTCTTCCACCATAACTACTGCAGCTACTCCATGCTTCCACATTTAGCACTGATTGTGGCATATTGCACTGAATATTCCCTTGGTTATGACTTACGACATTTGTGGTACTCCCAGCAGTTCTGTGCTCTTGTTGATTGGCATCACAAATACTACTACAACCAAGTTACTAGCATGTTCGTTATTGACTCAAGTGGCTGACAGGAATTGAAAATCATCTGCTGGAGGTGGTAGTTCACAAATACTGCATTGGACACATCCATTTCTCTTGGGCAGCAAAGTAATAATCTGCTCATTTCCAGGGTTTCTGACTGTTGTCTGCAAACTGATCAACAGGCCATTTGACCACTCAATGTTGGCATTCCTAAACTAGAACTATTGATTGCCATGTATGAGATTGCAAGCAGTTATAGCTAAAATTACAACATGCAGTTTGTCAACCAGCATGAAATACTCATCATTGTGACACTGCATTGTAGCTTTGTATATGTATCTCATGGATATCATTACCTGGCTGTTATGACTTACACTAAGAATGTGTGCCTGTGCTGCTGGCAGTTGAAGTTGCTGAAGCAGTCTGGTAACTATGACAATTCTTGCAGGGCTTTGATAGATTCCAGCTGACATGCATTGTCACGCTTCATGTATGTATTGCACAGAGAGATTATGCACTATGGGAGCTATGTTGGGATTTGTTGTTCTATATAGATATTGACTTGACTTGCGAAGTGAGGAACAGCAGCACATCGTAAATCAGTTTGGAAGCCATAGCTAATCAACTCTGCAACTCTGATCAGCCACATGAAAGCTTCCAGGGGCTTCCAGATGCTCCTAGACAGGCCGAACTCAAAGTGAAGTTCGCTCAGGTGCTCTGAGACCACCTTCTGGTTCTTCTTAATTCTTTTGAAGATGTGCAACATTATTCAGGAATATTCAGATTAGTGTATTGTTGTTTTTAGAATGCAACAAGATGAAGCCATTAGATTGTTCAAATTTCAGAGCTATTGGTAGTATTGCCCACATCCCCAAGATGATTCAAGTGCATTACAGATCTTGACCCATACTCTACTGTAGTGATTGTTAAAATATATACCATAATATTCTATAAACTATGTTACTCCTACTCTTGTACACCTTGATTCAAATTGATACATATTCCAGTAGGTATCTAAATCCACATGATCATTCACAAGTAATACACTATCAATTCTGTCTGATGAGGCATTCCCTCACACGAAATCTGCTAGTTCAACTATCGCTCCAAAGGGTACAAGATGCAGTATAACAGACTGCTTGACAATTCAGATAAAACTGTAATAACAGCCAGTTGAGATTTGCAGATCATTGTACTCTGCTAAAATGTCCAGCACATATTCTGGAACTTTAGGATAAAATACCCATCATTCAGTCTTGTTGCACCTCTTAGAAATGGTCAATGTCATTTTTCCTGCTGGCAGTCAGTCATGAAAGTGGATGATCTGGTTCCGTGGGGTCCAGCTAAAGTACACTACTTGACACACAGGAACGTATCCAAGAAAGGTGTTATGAACGTTGTTGTATTTACTGTCTGGATATTGGACTTATAAGTTATGAGATTCAGGGATGATTCCTTGGTTGGTATTGGTTCATTTGATCTTGCTATTCAGTTCCAGATGATCGACAGAAGTAGAGCTGTGACATGGTTGACAGTAGTACAACAGCGCATTCTGCAGTTTAATATATAAACTGTCCAGAGGTACGTTGAGATCATATCTGAACATGTATTCTCTAATTGTGTCTTCGCTGTACTCATCAATTTGTATATGGAATAGCTTTCTGATGGGTATCTGTGTGATGTTAATTGGATACTTCTACACACTCTGTTGATATATGTTTCTGTCAAATAATGTGTCTGTTCGAATACAGGGTGAAAAAAATGTTCTTCCTGATAATGTTGGAGGTGTAAATGATCAGCTGTGTATGTAAGTCCCCGTTTTTCTCCAGGGGACAGTTGGTTGAAAACCGTTGCGGCAGCAATATCATTCAAGCGTTGAAAGGCAAGATAAACCCGTATGTCCTTCATATAGTCGAGACTGGTACTCTGGTTACAACGCTTAATTCTCTGGGGTATGTAATTGAGTCCATTGCTAGTGTAATATGCTGCTTGCATATTACCCGTATCCAGGAGTTCAGCAATACAATTGGTAAAATATTTTCCAAATCCCATTGGCCGAAGTGCCACTGATATATAGAATACAGGATGCATGTTCGAAGTCTAACATGTAATACTTGCTGATCAATGTGTTTCGAGAGCTCCTGAATAGTGAATGCCTCTCTGCAATCATCAAAGGTAATGTAATCGACAGATTATATCATCTTGATTGGCTTCTGCATATTCATCACGATAGGAGTGGTCACTATGTGCAGACTGTCTGTGATGTCATTATGAACAGTGATACTCCATATGGTGGCATCTGTTGCAGCAACAGATAGATGGAAGAGAAATTCCACATGCTTATTGGGGGTCATGTTTGCTACACCACAAACCTCTTCATCTATTATAGTATTAATTTGCAAAAGTGATTCAGAAAAGTTGGTTCTGAGACTGATGACCTTACTTCCGACTTTCTGGAATTCTTATTGTTTGAGATGATAGATCCATGAATCAGAAATCCTTTATTTATCTCAAGTGGCTGAGTTCAGTTCCTACTGCAATTGATGTTTTACCTTCTTTTGATCAGGCTTTGATTATTTGGTTGCTGCTTGTCAGACACTACTAAGGTGGACCTGGAATTGTGGCTTTCTTGTTGTAGTACCCATACCAGCCCTGTAGACATGGGCGTCCATTGCAAAATACATTGAACCAATCTTAGGTTCAGTGACCTGGTGGGATTCTGTTGCCTACTGTTTGTCCACTTCAGCCATCACAGAGGTTGAACATATCTTTTCTCAAAACACGCTCTTCTTCTCATTCAATTGCATTGGTGCATTGTCCTGTGCATTGAGGGACAGAACAGAGTGATTTAGTGGACTAACAAGCTGAGAGAATTCACATAATGCCTGCACTGCTCCTATTACCATCCTATCAGAGGTGGTATGTGTGACAGTTTTCCTGTCATCTTGGGAGCAGACAAGATTTGGTGTGCAGTGTACTCCAAGTGGTCTGATCAATCCACTGATCACTTTTCCATGCTAGGAGCCAACTTTCAATAAATCAAATGGTCTAGAGAAGAACTGGACACCCTGATATTGACATGCCATTGTGAATTGAATCTCAAATTGAACCATTACATTTCTAGCTTTCAGGTATTTAAGCAGCCTGTTGAATATATCCTTCACTAATCCCTCAAACTGCTGAAGCCATTCTTCAGACTGCTAAAGCGAATAGATATTATGGAGAGGGTATTGCCATAACTGCTTGCAGATTGGGTGAACAGCAACAGTGTGCAGAACATCGATGTGATTGTCATCTAGCCAATCCCTGTGAATATGGTGATTTCTGGAGTTATTGAGTGGTCAAAATAATACAAGTCCCATGGGCATATACTGGGGAATTTCACACTTTGGACATGAGCCTTATGAGAGTCGAACAACTATGGCTTGTTCTGGATAATCCTCATTCCACCCAGCTGAAAGAGTGTAACATTGAGTGCGGATTTCTTCAGCCCAGTACCATTTCAAGGTCGAACCAGTTATGTCCAGATTCCAGAGTGGGGATAAGAATGTGTTCACCCCACTATGCCATGCTTAGTCACTGGTTTCATTGGCTTTGGAGGGACATGGTATCTACCTGCACAGTGTCCAAGTGCTTTACATAGCTGTCAAGCTGATAGTATTTCAAATATTACAAATATTCTAGCACTGTGCCCATGTATACTGATCATGTAAATAATTCATCAAGTGCATCTTGTTGGATGCACAAATGAGTTGCACGATTGTCAGCTTGGCAGGCAGATGATCGTAGGTATTGCAACACCAATTGCATGTGAACATTTTGGAAAATTTTTGAAGACTCTCTGTGTTAGGATGAATCACCTGTTAATAATCAAGGTGTTCCTGCATGGGAGATGTGGCAAGAGAAGCTCTATCTGATTCACTCTATGCCTGTAGTATAATGTTCCAAAGCTGTGTAAATCATGTTCTATCGAACTGTCTTTGCCAAGCCCAAAATCAATGTGAGAGATGAGCTTTCTCAGATTGCCAGGTGATCGGAATCATTCGAATTCGACATTGTCAGGTCTCCACCTCTGACATTGGTCTATCCATGTCTTTGTTAGCTCACTAAATGATTGTGCTGGTTAAAAGTCATGTGTGGACTAAAACAGGTGTGATGGACTCTGTAGTAGTGAGTGGTTGCAATGCTAGGTGTATAGTAAGGTTTATATACCATATACTGTCCCATGTGCATGTTCCTCTACAACTATCTCCCTAGGAACCTTTATACATGTTAAATAATCGGTACATGTCAGATTGCACGTTTTGGGATCTACAGTTACATCGTTTGGAGTAACATCTGGTGGTGGTGGTGTACCTGGCACATTCTGAATGGGTTGATACTTAGACAAATCCATCATTCATCACAATTTGGGAGCACCTACTGAAATTACAGCAAAATGGCTTTGGTTGAACACATTCTGGAGGTGGTAAAATGCGAGCAGGTAGTAGCCTTTCAGTCATCGATATTAGGTGATATGGTGATAGCAAGATCCCAGTCAGTTCAAATCAACTATTTGCTTTCTCCAGATAAAACATATACATTTTATCTATGTGGACTAATCATGATAAGTGCATCAGGGGGTGATTTATGTCAGCTGCATATGAGTGTTAAGGATATTGGTTTGAAAATATGCAAACTCAGGTTTGGGTGTCACTTTCACAACTGCTTTGCACTCCACCAAATATAGGGGAGGGGTAATACTAAGTCACAATGTAATCAGTTTTCTTCAGAACCTAGAATATATATATCGTAGTGTACATGTTACTTAGTATACATTATCTGCAGACAATTGAAACCAGAGACGAGACGGTTTGATTTGTCATAAACTGTAACCAAATCTGATGTGCCTTGTCAGGTGCTGCTGTGATTACGACTGTCAGCCTATATTATTGTGGTTTTGTGAGTTCCACCTATGCTTGAGCCTCACAGGTGCTGATAATAAAGATAGATCATCTTAATACAATGAATATGTGAGTGTTTTATCACACTGTTTGCCCACTCAGTAATCATTGAGAACTGGTAGAATTGCTGGATGTTCGCATTATTAATCATGGTGTACAGTTGGGCGGACCCTGAAAAGCACAATGCTGTCTGCAAAGGTGCTCAATCGAATACAAACGCTTTTGCTGCTCAACTGACAGCTCTCCCATTCAATGAAGTTGCCGGTTGTACACACATATTTCATGTGTACAATTATTGGTCATGCTAACCTTGTAAGTTGGTAGGAGATATTTTATCATATAACTTCTATGACCTTTATTGTCATGAGCCATATGTAGTTGTGATTCCATCCAAGATTCTAGTTGACAAATTCACTCATACAACACAGTCAGGGCAGGTGTTGTGATTGAACTTTCTGTTTCTCAGCCCGGATTTATTGATCAATGGTGCAGTGAAAGACCACAGTTTGTGACAATATGGGATATACCAGGCCTTCATGTCGCTGAAGGTCACTTGTATGTTCAATGTATACTACTATACTCTCGAGGAATTCTGAACTGTGTATCAAATCACAATATCTGTGACATATTCATTTTGTCACACAGTATATAGCCAAATAGTTCTCCACCAAATCCATTCAATACAGCTCCAACAGGTTGCATTTTGGGCTCACAACATCCACCTGACATCAATTTGGAATTATCACATATTGGTTGTTTCAATGCCTCAAGCAAAGACTGTTTATTTGGACAATATACCAATCACTTTTATCAGCAACCTGGATATGGTTACCCTCCATTCCAGCAACCATTCCCACACACTGCCCAGTTCTACCATGATTCACCATCCATCATGACACCAAGTACTCAACCAAACACCAGAGCCAGTGAAGGATTTCCATGTTATGACCCACCATGGCAAGGATATGAAATTCCCAAGGGCAGTTATGGTGGATCTCAAATGATCTCTCCACCACATGTCACAGAACAAGAACCATCATCTCCAGGCACATCTCAAGTGCCTCCAGCACCACCTGGAATCAATTCACTCATGTGGCGCACATCTTCCAGCTCTACTCTACCAGGGCCTTCTTTTGACATACATGAGAGACCCCCTCTCAGCCTGCAAAGCAAAAGATTTCTGCCAGCAGTTGAATCACAGAAAACTAATGTCGCAAGGATTTCAGCCTTGCCCCCCTGTACCAGCGAATTCTTATGACAACCATCATGTAGATGCAGAGAGAAATGATTTGTTGAGCTTGGGCAGTGTAGAAGTCACAGCACCAAGTAGCCTAACGCAAACTGTACTCTCCTTGAAGCAATATATTGCAAGAATGGGGCAGCTCAACAACAGTGTTTTCAACAAGTTGAAGAAAGTCCAGGTCGCTTGGTTGCAGGAGACAATGCATCAGGGAATTATGCTGGAGTGGGACTATTTGAAACAGCAGCAGGATAGATAACTGCGGTGGGAGATGGGAGTTGCTGATTGATTGACAATATTCGAGAATTGGCTGCCTTTCGACAATGTTATTCAATGCCATATGCATCCAGCGACAGCTGAGCAAGATGTCCTTGGTGATTCTGCCAGCATGAATTGGAAGGGAAGGAAGAAAGCAAGGGAAGGCAACAAATGACCAGCGATGGAATTGGAAAAGTGCCCCTGCACAAATTATGTTATCTCCTAGGACTGTCAAATTGAACTTTTAAGGTTGTAATTTGCTGGGTGCCAAATAATGACCATAGATTCCACATGATACTCAAAGCCTCATATATGTATGTCAGGTACTGGGAGTACTTGAATGATTTGATTGATTGACATGCAGGCCCGAAAGAACCCTACAGTCCAAGAGCAATGTTCAAATATACCTTGGAGCCTGAAGAATTGGATGCAATGTGTATGGGGCAATTCACAGACAGGCAACTGATGAATGACCCCATAAATGGCCAGAATTTGTATAACTGTTGCATTCCAAATTTTTTCAAGTTGATCCAGGGACACAATTTGAAAATAAGTTTCGTAGCAATGACTGTCATTACAGGGCAGGATGATGGGGAGTACATATTGAGACCAATTAAGGTAATCTCTGCTAGTTATGTTGCAGCTAGATATGCCCAACTGCTAATCATTATTTTAAGGATATTGAAAAAGTAGAGGATGAGGATGATGGTGGGAAAGAGATGGGCAGTGGTATTAATGTGAGTTCACATTGAAAGAGAAGAATTGTTTATACTTCACACATGTTTCTTCAATCCGACACTTTTCTGTAAATCATCATAAATCAGGATGAATTGCAGCTCTCACAGAGCATGAGCCGCTCTGTACACTTAACTTTGAATGAACTGAAATCGATTACTGAGGATGAACAGAAGACAGACAGCGGTGCAAGGGAGGTTGACATGCAAGAGGTTGGTGAGGAGGTCAACAATCCAGACAATAGCAGTTAAGCATTAAGCACTATTCTCAGAACAATCGACAACATATTTGAACGTGAGTGGTTTGATGAAGCGGTTACACTGCCGTTTGCCAATGGGATCTGCAAATCAGATAATAACCAAATTCAAGGCAACAACTATTCAGTTCCACATCTAGGTGGATTGTAGCATCTGGCGAACCAGGATTGGAAAATATGCCTCATTGTGAGATGAGAGTGGGATTGAGATATGCCAGGTGTGCTGGTGGCAGATATGATGTAGCTAGAAAGCATACTTATCTCAGTTGCAGCTGCTATAATATGCAAATTGCTAATGGAGATGGTTGTTGTAGGGCTGTTGCTGTTAATTTTGTAGGGGAATACTCTTGACAAATGAGTAAATATGGTACAGAATGACCATCCTGGCATTATCAGTGCAGAATGAAACTGGGATCAATTGCAGAGTCTGATTTCAGTACCCTGCTACCAATTCGAGATCCAGAGAACTCCACCTCTAGGGCATCCAGTGTTTACATCTGCCCTTGAACAGATCCTACTCGTCACAATGCCCAGAGTGGCATTGACAATGTAGAGCGTTACCAATGCAATGTGATATGTGGTCGAATTCAAATCTTGCCAACGGTGTGGATTCCAACAATATCAATCCCACCAATGAGCATCTCAACATCACTATTGACAAGGTAGGAAGTCGATGGAATATGCTCATTGTTATATATGATACCTTAACATCCAGAGCGAAATGATCAAGCAACTGCTAACTCTCAAACAATTGATGGAATTTAGAAATATGTGATTAGTGTTATCTGTACCAGACATAAAGCAGTGTGGGCTGGCCAATTGTGAAGAATGCTACAATGCCATGCTTTCTGCAAGTCACAACAACTCTGTGATAACATTCACCTTATGTTTGGTGTTACCAGATGGTATGACATGGTTCAGGTACGCCTGAAGATCCTGGGGATGATACTCGGAGGGGAAGTCATAGTACAGAGGCATTGTACCATGCAGCAAATAGTTCAATGTATGCCATCTGGACTAAAGACAATGAAGCTTTGTACTATACGATGCACAGGTTGGTACAAATTGCCCAGCTATGGATGTTCATATGGTGATCAGAATCAAAACCTGCTAATGGGAAACCATTCGTTACCATTCCAAAGTGAATCCAGTTCTTGTTTATCACCTGTGGGCTCAGGAAGAGTAAGCAAAGCTGAATACCCATGTGGAAAGATAGGTATTGCAAGGGGCTTCACTAGCATGGAGGAATCGAAGATGATGGCGAGCTTGATTCATAGTAATGTTTGGAGACATGGTCGATGTCAGTGACATTTCGGTGTAATGGTGCAATGAATGGCCACTCAAGTCGGAGTTAGAACGTTATATGTTCCCATAGCTGCGAACAACAACCGTGCGAATGCTACTCTATGGATCAGGAGATCATCCTGAACTAGAAAAAGACAGAATTTCAAGTGAGATGCTCCTTCTCAACTAGCAAGATATGAAGATACTCTCCTTAGTGCACCTTGTTGATCTAAATGCACACAAAAACAGCAAATATTCCAGGACTTACCCAATCCATCTGTAGACATAACGACACCCAAAGTTAGTGTGATTCGCCCGAATCATATCACTGCAAACACTGTGGTATTAACTCTATAGTACCAGGTATTGAAAGAGCTGCACCAGGTAATTGCACAGGTTGTTTGTCTGGGGCAACACAGAGTTCCACACAGATTGCTACAAAATCGAGATCTCGGTGTCTCAGATACCAGACGGTGTTAGCATCACCAATATTCCTGACTGACCCAAAAGGGAAACCTGCATAACGTTATTAGTTCCCTATACATTATGACATCAATCATTTGATTTATTCTGCAGTCTGGTGTGGACCAAATAAAGTTGCTGAAAGTGCATGGAAACACATTGCAGTCAGATCTACCCCATGAACAATAGTTATAGATGATCAACATAGTGAAATACATATACACCTCTTTATTATTCATCCAACATTGTCTTATCAATAGAGACAAACTGTCAAAATGGGACATTTGTAAGGCACACCTGAGCATAGACATCTCATTTCTCAGTCATATTGAAGAGAATCAAGTGCTGATTAGGAACTGTTGTTTCCGAAATTAGTATTTGGTAGAGAGGATTTTCGTTGGTGTTTCTGATAATTTAGTGACCAATTTGAGATAGAGACAATTGATCGGCACTTGCTCTGTATTGTGAACCAATCTTGCTTCAAACAATCATGTTGGTGAAGTTGTAAAAGCCCCTGCCAAATGGTGCAGAGTAATGGGTAATATTTTTCACATATTCTAATTGTCTGATTGATTCTACAATCGGTAGTATCATGGTAATTGTCAGAATGGTACAAATCTGCACAACCCAAGGCTTTAATTCAGAGTTCCAGGCTGTCCTAATGCCATCATGATTGGTCTGTATAGGATTATCATATTTGATCCAGCAACGAGAGTAGAATGATTCATTATTGGCATGGTCGAGGTGAACTAGAATGCTGATGCCTTGCATGAAATTTGAAATCCAAATGATCACATGGGTTCGATCAATTACTCTCACAGATGCTCCAGAGTATGCAGCACATGTCTTGAGTTTCATTAAGACAGATAGAGCACTGCACAGTCTCCAACCACAATATCATAATAGACAGTCTAGCCAATATTAACTATGAGTGGCAAAATAAAATGCATGCCTTCTGCCTTCTTGGCAAAACAGCAGCATTTGCTGTCATATATAATTGATGTTCAGGCACACCTCAGATCTGCTACCAGGAGAGTTGGATGATGTGACTTGGCTTGCATATTCATAGGCATGCCTGTAGGCTTGGTTGCTGGATATTGTTCTAGCCTACAATTGTACTTCAGCCTCACCTCAGATCTGCAATGCAGCTAAGTACAATCCACTTCGATTCATGGCAGGGTTATATTCCAAATGCGCAGTTTATGAATCATGTATCATTCCAACCCAGGCACACCTCAGAGTGGCAAATTGGTTACTGAAATGTGTATATCTAAGTTAGTAGTACACTTTGAATTTTTCATTTGATTCATACCTAGTATGAGTTCTTCAACATTCAATGCTTCGGAATCTGTGGAAGCACTGCACACAGATAGTCATCAATGAATTCTGTACATGACTAAGTGCAGGCCGCTTATCTCACTTGGCCCTACACATCTCCCAATCTAGGCGTAATTGGTATGTGATAGCCGCCACTAAAATCCCTTGAACTGTTACGCTCCTTGTCAACTTGTCTGTTGGAGACCGGTTGCCACTGCACACTAAACCATGAATATGCACCCCTGGCCAGTTAGTAACCTCACTGAACTTGACATTTCCAAAGTAGTATGTTCCAACCTATGCTTCCAAATTCCAAAAAAGGTTCTGTAAGTTTGGGTTCAATCAAATAAGCTGCAGCTTGTGAGTGAAAATCTCCACAGAGTAACTCTTTAGTGCAACTTTGCAGATGACAGGCAACTCCTGGTCATGTAATGTTCTGCACTTGCTCACTGAGCCATTAGTTGTCGATGCTTTGAATTGAGACATAACATGATTTCAATCTACAGCATAGTTGGGCTGCTAAAACCCTACACTTGAAATAGATTGTGTAATCCAATTTCCATCAAGAGAGTTCAAAGAGAGAGAATCCTGAAAGGAAATCGCTCCAAAGTAACTCATGTAGGTTACTGGTAATTTCCCCATATCTTCAAAGGCTGGATTCTCTGAGGAATTGTAACATGACTGTGTTCCTTTGTGGAATCTGTCCACAACCAAAGATTGCTTACAGATAGCATTAGCAACAGGTCCGGGTAACCCGCCAGCGGTCCGGGTTTGAACAGGAAAAATTGGTCGGTTCGGTTCCAGACCTGCCCAAAAACACGACCCGCTGACTATTGGCAGGCCAAACCCGGACAAATACCCGTCAACCCACTGCTTTTGCCGGGTGTGGCTAGACCCGTCAGATTCAATGTCCAGTTCTGCATATCAGGTTTCACTATTCATAGTCGCATTCAGATATGTTAATGTTAATCGCAAAATATTGACATTGGTACGTCACTTGTTGTTTCGATGTATTGGCCGCCTTAATGATCCAAACAAACAGAGACACCCGCCCTACCACATCCTGAAATTCATCATCAACGGAGCCTCACCTATTGTTGGTTGTGTATGTTGGCTAATCTGGCAGGTGACAGGTTGCACACTCTCATAAACAAAGTATTGGCCGCCTTGATAGGAAAAAGAGAAAGCGAAACACTCCCTACACCATCTTGAAAATGAGCGTCAACTGGGCGTCAAGAATTTTTGGGCATGCATCTTCGGTAATATGAGTGGCACTTGATCACAAGCATCCATAAACAATGTTATCGCAGCCTGTATAGGCAAATATGTATGGGATATTCCCACCACATCCTCCGGGACCGTAAAAACTTATTTCATTTACAGAGCTACCACTAAGTGTTCCTGAGCCTTTTGACATACAAAAACAGTCAAAATGATGTATAGAGACAATAATGGCCATATCTCGTTGTGATTAACCATGAAGTTCAAGGCCAACAATCATTGACATTCCATTGACCCTCATTTTCAAGATGGGGCAGGGAGCATGTCGCTGTCTCTTTTTCCTATAATGGCAGTGAATACTTCATTTATGACTGTCTGCTACCTGTCGCCCGCTAGGTTACCCAAGATACATGACCAAGGATCGTTGACACTCATTTTCAAGATGGGGCAGGGAGAGTATCGCAATCTGTTTTTCATTTAAAGGCGGCCAGAAATTCTTGTAAGACATTCAGTGCCCTATTGGCGGTCTGATCGCCCATGATGCAAGACTGAAAATTGTTGACCCTACATTGACACTCATCATAATGTATTTTATAGTCGATATCGGCTGCCATCGATACTTCTATCGATTATGATTATGACTGATGTGTTGCCATTCACTCCGATTGAGACTTAGCCCATTGGCAAAGCCAAACCCTGTAATATTCTTGCACGGGCCTGTCTCATTCTACCAAAATTGATCTTTCTAACTGAATATTACATTTCGCCAGCTATTCTTCTGTTTATGAACAATTATCCCCATGCGACCGCGCACTATTTCCCCATAATAGTGCTCTCAGTGAGATTCTTGGACAAGCAACATATAGAACCTGTTCAAAACGTATTGACCCAATCTGTCCTACTTTTCTCGTTTCCCTTATCCCTCTTTGTTTCCATTGCACTGACAGTCATCAACCCCTTTTCAGCCAGTTTCATTGACAACCATGTTGGCCGAATGAATCGAGGAACATTTGGTGTGGTACTCACAACCCGGTGCTCTGGGGTTTGCGAAACCTTGATGCCATTGCCTAACTCTAGATCGGATTTGTCATCTGCCTCACAGTTGTTTTCGCTTGCATCTGGAAAAGCGAAATCACAATTGCACTCAAGCCACTGTTCGGTGTCGGAAATGCTTTCTGGTGTGCTTTCCTCATCACTTCTGACTGGCTAACAGTCAATTTTTCTGGTTTGGCGGAGATTCAATACTTGAGTTCGGCCTCCAGGGAAGTGCTTTGCAAACAAAGCTGGTGGCAAAGGTGATCTTTCTGACAATGTAAATGTAGCCGCACCATCATGTTGAAAATTTGACCAGGATGCGTGGATAATCTCTTCAGTATCTGAAATGTATCCTATAGCTTTCAGGTGCTTGTTTTGAGTGTGACGTTCCTTCTGTGTAGCAGGTAGGTTTTAGCTGCCCTGCCACCTCTCCAAAATGTGGTGGACTTTGGCCATTCTTTGCAAATTTCTTTCCTCCACCCTGTTCTTCAATTCCAAGTCGTTTTCAGTTTCTGCAGTATCCATTGTTATGCAATCACCCGCCACTGGTCCATGAGTGGCCTGAGCAAACTGCCAGACTACAACTTTTTCCCGAAGCATCTCGCCAGTGGTGTTAGACTGTTTCAAGCCTACAACATCTTGCGCAATGGAACAACTGGCCTCCACTCTGACACCATGTGGTAAGATAGAGAATACATTGCCTGCAACATTGGGGAGATAGGCGTACTTTGAGTGGGTTTCATCTTGCTGGCGCCACCAGTCAGTGATATCCTGTGCCCAAACTGTACTGCTAATCTCCGTGGGGTCAGAGTGGTAAACAATAAGATTTGGATTAACTTGCCCCCAGTTCTTTGGTGATTCAGGCGGTGAATTCAAACAGAGCCTTGCGGCTGTCTACAAGCATGCAGCGCGATCGCTTCATCTGGGTGTCGAGTCAGCCACCCTTTTAAGTGTTAAGTATTCCTCCTCATCCCTGTACAAATCATATGGATCAAAAGACAAGTGACCAAATCCAGAGGCCTTTGCTGGGGGGAAAATATTGCGGTGCAGAACATGTCCAGGTTGAATGACGGACATTCGTCGATCGTTGGCACAGTATTTGATCTCCACATCCTTCAGAACGGGCTCCTGCTGAGAGGGAGTATTTGCTTTTTCGTCCTTGGGATCAATATCCATCGCCTTGTCCCAGTTCCTAAATGATCGCAATCTTCAGAAAAGATCAAAGATATGTGGTTAAATGAGAGGCAGACCGGTCGTTGGAGTAACTGCAGAGTAATATTTTCACAGCTTCTGGCGCGCAACCTTCATGGCGAAGTATAAGTCTTCCTTCCATTGTGTCTGCTTCTTAGCCAAAGCTAGCATAACGCCATCTATGTGATCAAACATGTCATTGTAGACAGTGAAGATGTGATGCAGAGAAACTGCATGCCTTTTCGACATCCACAGGGTCCAGCATCGGAATGTCCCTAAAACTCTCATCATGTATGTGATGATGGTCCGTTCATCCTGACGTGTGAAGTGTGCCAGGTAATCACTAGATTTTGGATTCCCGTGCCACTCGCTGGTGAATTCTTGAAATCAGTAGGCTCACTCAAGCAACTCCAGTGTCGAATTCCACCTAGTTTTTACATCCATAATAGGTGGTACTGCAATTTGGTCTTTGGCTTTTTGACAGGCAATGAATTCGTTTTGACGACCAGGTTTCAGCGTAATCAATACACCAAGTATTCTCTGCTATATGAAGGTCAGTTTTGGGTCTTTCAAAATGTCTTGAAATATATACTTTCTGAATTATCTTTGCCAACCCTGGTCGCATAGCTGACACCTGATTGATTCTAGCATTGCCCTCTTTCCGCAGCCTTTGACTCTTCCCAATGTCTGTGCTTTCATTTTCTCCAAATTGCTGATCACACTCATGAGCTGCCCAAGACATCATGTAGCCTTCTACACCGAGATTGGACATGAACGCACCCAAAGCACGCTGAATGACATGCGCCATGCGTGGTACATGGTTCCTCTTTGCAGGCCACCAAATTCCGGAGGCCTCAAGGGTTGATTGTAGTTCCCGAGCCATCAAGTATTATGGAGAGGAATTATCAGTTGTAATTTGTAGTACACGGCGGTCGGTAAGCGCGAAACAATTCATAACTTCCTTCGAATGTATGGCTAGCCTTGCTCCAGTATGTGGAACCTTGACCTATTGTTCTTAATTAGTATTCGAAATAGTAAGAGAACAGGCTATCAACCTCATCCAATGCGAGTTGCACTTCTCGCAATGCTCATTTTCGATCCAGATAGTGATCTACGACCGACGTTATCGCTAATTTGTTTGTTGATGTACACTCATCTCAATCTAAGCTAACTTTATTTCTTGATGTTAGTTGCCTCTTAATTGCATCCACTGTCAGTGGGTATTCCGTCCGGCAAACGTTGATAAGGGTTCTGACAGATGGACGCACCGGCTTGCCACGAAATGCGTTAAATGACCGCCGTTGCTCAATGTTTGATATAGCATTCATTGGAATATAAGCCGAATCTAATCCTAACATGAGGTAGTGATTCCAGGTGTCTTGGTGAAAATCAGTAGTTAGGTAGTCATTTGCTGCCAGTTTAGAGCGTTGTGTCTGTCAATTGTGTTTATATAGGTAAGATCTAACTGTTGAATGTGAATGTCATTTGCGAACTTCCTATTGTAATTCCATGACCACCTGGTCTCTGCAATATGGCCAAACCGGATTCATCAACCATTGTACTTGTCAATTCAGAAACTTCTGACTCTGTTAATTCATTTCACTTTGCAATATGTGCATTTCCCAGCGATTGTTTCTCCATTGAACTGGTCCCATGTTCTGATGGATGGCAAATAACTTGATGACACATGATACATATGATGCCAGGGCTGCCGGTTTCCTCAATTCCGCAGTGCAAATAGATATGCCGCGAATACACATGTCTAGAATTATCACAAGCAATAGAATGCTTCAAAGCCCACATTCATTGAAGCCCACCAAGTGTCGAATATGATTTGTAAATTAAGGTCGCTCAAATCATGAATACAGACACATTCATTTTTGGAATATATCATTACCTCTAGCAACAAGGAATTTATAGATTGGGAAAACAACACGGTTGTAGGAATTTGGAAGCTGTGTAATTCCAGTTGAGAGAGTGTCAAAAGTTACATTATTGTTGAGTAGAACGCTGGTGCTTACATATTGACTCTTGAGCTACACGCAAGACAAAAGTAAGACCTATGAGTCATTGCATGCACAGTTGTGAGGTTGTATACAGGGTCATACTGACATGACTGACCGTGCAAAACGCAATTCAGGAATGACGCAAGCCATTTCATTGATGACAAGCTTACTGAGCACAACAAAACCTGTTGCCGATGCGCTGGCAGATAATTTTAGCTGGCAGTAGCGGAATTGTTAGTGGCATATTGTCCCGAAAAGTGGGGCAATTGGGTGATTCAGGGTGTATGTTGATGCACAGCCATTGGACTATGCTGCATTGCATGATGAAAAATCGTTGACGCTCCGTTGACACTCAGATTTAGGTCATAGTAGCGATGTTGTCGCAAACATCTCTGCCTAGAAAGGAAGCAGATAGTTCGATTATGGGCTATTGTCGCCACATACCCCTTCGATTTTCCAATATGCACAGGCAAAAATTGTTGATGCTCTGTTGACCCTCATTTTTAAGATGGTGCAACGAGCGTGTCATTTGCCTTTTCAGCTATAACGCTGACCAATACAGTTACTTTGGCAGGAGGGGACAATGCAGCCCTTTGATTGTCGGATTTGTAAGACAAAAAATTGTGGACGCTCTGTTGACGCTATTTGTTAGGGTGGCGCAACGAGCGTGTCATTTGCCTTTCTGGCTATTACACCAACCGATACGTTTAGTTGGAGGGACATGACACTGGAGCCCTTTGATTGTCGAATCTGTAAGACCAGAAATGGAAGACGCTCTGTTGACACTCACATTAATCACATATAAATAGCCTTGGTACACTCAATCATTGTATGTAACGAATTGCATACTCATTATTGACATCCAATATTCTGTTTCTAAGTATTATCATTTGCATCCAGAAGCTTTGTAGCCTCTCAATTCCTGATCAACCTCTATCCATGTTGTTTGGCTGAGAGATGACAAGGCCCTATCACAGTCCTGTACCATCGGCCAGCAATTTACGGCATGTAGATCATTTCACTAGTTTTTGAGTAATATAGCTTGACATCCTCACCATTCCTGATCCAGCTCCTTCTGCTTGAATTGCATGACGTACCATAACAATTTTCGATATCTCAACCACGTGCACCAGGTCTGTGCGGAGAGTCATGCAGTTGAATGCATGGATCAATGCAGCATGACGGTAGTCATTCAGACAGATTCGTCTTGAGCCCTGACCGCTCCTTCCATGACTCGTTTGACATCACTCACTTAAGTTTTGTTAGTATATTTGGTCACTAATATAGCTTCTGTTTTCTCACTTATCAGTAATTGGCAAACAGAAATCGAGCTTCTTGGCCATAATACAATCTGATTTGGCTTCTAGAACTTTCGCATGGTGTGTTCGACCCTTGCACATGCACAGATGAATCATCATGTCTCACAATTTGGTTGGTGAAATCAAGACAAAGCTGACAGGTAGCCAAATTGGTACGCAAATTGCTTTTCACCGAGATATGACGTAACAAATCACACTTTGCCTATCTATCAATCTGACAACGCAGGAGCCATCACAATGTCTTTGTCCGAATCCAATTTCTATATGGTGATTGGCTGGGGAAGCTATATGCAGCCATAAAAGCTTATGGGTTCAACAAGCTTCACTTTCTAATCAGATGATGAATCGGGCTCCATGGCAGATGCAGGACCGGCTACACCTGTGCTTGACTGCGGCTTCCCGAATCTCGCCCAGTATGACTACTTCCTGGTGAAGATGTTCCTTGCAGTATTTGCGATATTCCTTGGACAATATCAAGGCACTCCATAAGCTCTCCAAATGTTGTGGGTGCAGGTACAGCTGCATCATCATTTATTCGCGATTTAATGACTGGCGGAACCCTCAATCTGGATGTGCTGTACTTGTCATTTCTCTCACGGAGTGAGTCAGCTATGTCCCCCCATCACGGAAGTGTCAATTTGTCAAGCTACATCTGCTTCTGCAGAAACCTCTCCATGCGCTGCTGTACAATTTTGGAGATTCTGCCCATCACCCAGCCGGGTTCATCATCTTCGCACTGCTTGCCATGTTCTATCTCTTCATCATCCTCATGTTCCCGATCCTGCTTGTCGTCGGAACTTGCACGATCACTCAGACTGTCTCAGATACCTACCATCATCTCCTGAAACATCTTTTTGAGCTCGCTGGTCGTCAATCCCGCATTCTCAGCTATCTTCGTATCTTCCTGCTCCGGCTTAATTGCTGCATCTGCGTCTTGAACTCGCTTTCTTATCTTAGCGGTTTCTCTCTCAACATTATCCTCGAAATCTTATTCTTTGTCTTTGTTGCTCCTGATGTGCATGTCTTATCGTAACTTGGCTGGAAGCTGCTTTTAGGATCGCAAGCGGTGGAATGCCCTAAGGGCACGGACACTTTCTGCTTCCAAGCGGCTCTTGCCTTCATTCACATGATGACATCATCGTGTTGACAGCATTGTCGATTTGCCGTGTTCGCCTGCCAGAAGTGGTGAACAGTTCTTTTTTCGAGGATTGACTCTTGAGGTTTGTGTTTAGTTTGTTGTTGGGCGAGATGTTGGATGTTGGAAGATATGGACAACATGGAGGCAAGCTGCATCTTTTATGTCAAGGTTGGTACATTTAATTATCTTGAACAAAGTAAAATCTGCTGTTTGACTATCAATAAAATCAGAATAGTTAGGCGAACCGTACAACTTGACACGGTTTTTGCTGTTAGTGTCAAGTTATATCCCATGGATTATTTGAGACACACAGCAACAGACATCCTTTCCCTTGAACAATGTCCTAATTATATCTCACAATCATGAGATTTCGGCTGTTGTACACCTCAATGTATTTCAGTACACAAACAAACAACATCAGCCCAACCTATTGCACATTCTGGGACGATGGCAAACCCCTGCAAGTTGCATCCATACATAGCAGGATTCATCCTCGGTATAACCTACAAGTTGGCTGCAATTTATTCTATTCCGACATGATCCTAAGTATATATTCCTCAGGACTTCCCACTTCTTTTCGTTATGATCTTCAGTTCCAATTCCACACCACCAAATCATGGCTACCCGAACACCTCAGCCAGGCAACAGCGGATCCGAATCGAGCCAATCAAAGGGCGCTCTATCGAATAAGTCACTCACTGGCACACAACACGAATGCAGACACCAGTTAGTCCACCACGACGCTGCCAATGCAGCCACCAAAAATATGACCCAGGATGCACATATGAAAATCATCCATAGGACAGGAAGCAGCAAGAATACGATGCAGCATGTGATTTGATCGGAGTTTATCCATATCATGGTAAAAGGCAGTCAACTAACCGTAAAACGGTCAGCCAATGTACATAGAGCGCTAAGAAACCAATTTATCACTGCCCATAACGGGAAACCTCCATGGTCGACTAAGGCAGTTGTCTGCACAGTCCGCGATATTGAACATCATGATATTGTCAGCTGTGGGCGTTTCACCAACAATTTTAGTGATAAGCATCCCTGGTAGTGGACAAAACAGGCAGAAATCACCTTAGAGGAGGCTACGGAAGTGTATATAGTTGTTGTACTAGATGAATCATAATGTTAGAAGCAGCAACTAATTTCTTGTAGGTTTTCAACACGTCTGTTACTATGGCAAAATACGGAGATCGGGTATGGCTGGAACAGTGCGATATGCGCCTCGTCTTCAATATGGCCAACATGGCCAAAGCAGGGTTGTCACGCACCGCAATAGAGGAAATACAATATCTGATCAAGAAACCTCGCACTGAGGTCCGAGAAGAGAAGAAGTGGGGCGTTGAGTTTCCTGGGGATATAAAGGTGAAGGCTGTGATAGAAAGACACTAGGCAATACATTCTCAAAACCACCCAGACGGATCTCTTCCCTGCCAAAATGGCACCACACCGAATCTGTAGACATGCTGGAGATGCGAAGTACAGGTGCACCTCCAGCCAACCGAGGCCGACAGCCAACTTCAGTGCTCATGCCATCTCGGCCTGGAATGGCACTCGCGCCATCTGGGAACAATGCTGAAGCTCAAAGTTCCGAAATAGTCAATTTGCTGGCAGTATATGTGAATTCACATACTTCACTTCCCTGCGCTGAATATTTTTGCTCTCGATGCATATGCCCAGAAGAGCCAGCAAGATATCAGATTTTGATTCAGATATGCTAACTGATGAAGGAACATCCACTGGTTAGTACACTATCTGCTGTGTGGTAATGCTGCTGACATCCATTTTGAAGATGAGAGCAGCCTATTGCGTGAACCTGTAAGTGATGATGAGCATTGATCGGAAGGAACAGGATTATGGAGTGTATTATCATCTACACTTAGTGGACAATGTAAAGTATATTTTAAAGGATATATTTATATGTAGTATCAAAGAACAATGTAGTGATCAAGGAGAAAGTAAATGAAAATGCCAGAAAGGCTGCCAAAACAGTGTGAATGATAGACTACACCAAAACAAATGATTGCATATTGCCGATATGGCGGCAGCAAAATGAGCATCAACGGAGTATTAACAATTTTAGGTCATGTAGATCTTATAAATAATAATTGATTTGGTCGCGGTTATACATAATGGAGGTATTGGCCACTTTTATAGGCAAAAATTATAGGGACATGTTCCCTACCTGATCTTAGAAATGAGCATCAATGCAGTGTGAATGATTTTTGGTCTCGTGAGCAAGGAAATTGTAAAGTGATTTAATCACTGTGTAGCATAACCGTTGTATTCGTTGCCTTCATAGGCAAAACAGCAAGCAACACAGTCACAGCCCGATTCTGAAAATGAGCATCAACATAGCGTCAAAGATTTTTGGCATTTCATCTTGGGTTATATAGGTGTTGATTTGTGGTAATAATCCATACACGATGTATTGGCGGCCTTTTCAGGCAAAACAATGTGTGAGAGGTTTGTTACCCCATCATGCAAACGAGCGTCAATGGAGCGTCAACAATTTTCAATCTTCTAAGTCTGCTAATCACAATGTTATCTGGTATTGGTTAGGCATAATCGATGTAATGGCTGCCATTATAGGCGAAATAGACAGCGACACGGTCATTGCCCCATTCTGAATATGAACGTCCACTGAGGGTCAACGATTCTTGGCTTTACACCTTCGGTTATCTAATTGGCGATTGGTTGCAGACATCCATAAATGAGGTATCAGCCGCCTTTACCTTCAAAAGCAACAGCAGCATGCTGCCTGCCCCATCCTGAAAATGAGCGTCAATGGAGCCTGAATGATTTTTGGTCTTGCATCTTTGGTAATCTAAGTGAAGCTTTATAGCAATAATTCATATATCATGTAGTGGCGGCATTTTCAACTTAAACAGTGCACAATATCTTCGTTACCCCTTCTTGAAAATGAGTGTCAACGGCGCATCAACAATTTTTGTTCTTATATATTGCGTGATCAAGGCATTGCGCGGATATATGATATCATAACAGAACTATTGACTGCCTTAGTACTCCTAAATACAAAACACACAAGGAAAAACATTGATTCCAAATAACCGATGTTGCAACCTGCAACGTGATCAAAAAGGTATTCTGGGATGTTAATTACACGATTTTGATCAAATACAATTATCAAATGGCAAAAGCAACAGCATTATAAGAATCCACAGCCGGACCTGCTGGACAACCCACTGACAACCCACCAAATTCAGATTGGTTGGGATATTTCCATTGTACCTAGCCAAAATGACAGTTCGGGTGTATTGCCGATCTGAATGACACATTTCGCAATGATTTGGTTCTGACCCTGACCCGGACCCAAAACTGCTGTCCTGACCCAATGCTAACACTATTTATAAATCATTCCACTAGGTAGGCTTGAGATGAGACAAGACAGCTTCGAAGAGTGCAATTGACTGTCAACGTAAAGTGAGCCTGCAATCCCAGCTATTGCATTGAATTATACATAACAATTCAAGCTGCAGTACACCTCAATTCTCCAGATCTGCAGGCAACTGTTCCTCAAACTGTGTTGACAAGATGTCTCACTGAGTATTTTAGCATTGTGCACAGCTTTCAATATGAATATTTATTTTGTATCCACTTGGTAGTAGCAAGACTTATAATGAATTTATGATTAAACAATGTGTAATTGTCAAGGCATTAGGTGCCAAATCTGAAAGTGAGTGAGTATTCTTAACTGAGTTGCTAGCAATATTGATACTAATGAGAGCTTTAAACAGTACAATAACCCCTGAATCATCATCATACCTTACCAATCTTTCTCGATACTGGGATCTCCCTTTTGGGCCTCATAATTCTATCTCTATTCCATCTGGTGAGTACAATATTATTCAGGATGTATTCTGCCAACATAACACAGATGAAAACATGACAGTGAAGTGACGCTTACGATATTACCTTATCAACAGCTAATATAGCTGCATCATCCTAATTCAACAGAATATCATTAAATGAAGTCTGTTCTCCCTATGGATATACTCTAGATGGAGATTCATATTTCTCCTCAATCAATTACAAACTCAGTTTGAACACTTCTAACTTCACTGTCACTCTCAAGGTCTGAAATCTATCAAGTTCTCCAGATTGTCAGCATTGCAACAATGCTATGGCATGTGGTCACCTCAAATACTCAAACTTACTTGGGTAAATCCTACCTTTGTGGTGGTCCTTTGCAGGGGTACAGGTTCACATTCAGATTCTCGGTACACTATTTGGCCAGCTGCAAGATGTCCTGGATAATATAATGATGCTATTATCAGAAGTGCTACCGATGCATCTGGTTCAGGCGCATTTGGTTCAATTCTAAGTGCTTTGGCTTAAACAAGCCTCCAATGGTTGCACCCATATGGCTTTGGATTGGAGCGCAAATATTGGCCACAGGGTACAAGGATTCTATGTATTCCGGTGATGATTGCATCTGCTTTCATGTCTATTTGGGTGAGTACCATGTCATCTCTCCATTTGTCATAGTTGGTAAGAGTGAGCTTAGGAATATCACCCTACCTGGTTTTGTTGAAGTCAAGTCTGGAGGAAGTTATTGAGGAGGACATGTTGGGATCTTGATACTCTGAAATTGTAAGATTTTGAAATCTTAAAATTGTCAAATCGTGAAAGTGTGAAATTGTAAATTTGTAAATTTGTAAAATTGTACAATTGTGAAACCTTGAGATCATCAAATCATCAAATGGTGTGGTGGTGAATAGTGGTAGTGCTGCTTATGTGGGAGTTGCTTTGGTAATTATGACTAGGGTTTGTGAGGATCCTTGGAGATTGCAACTGAGATGAGAGGAAGGATAGTGAGATTGTTAGATTGTAGCTATAACCGGGCTTATATCCGGTTGCAACATTCTGATTGCTAGTAGGTTGTATTCTAAAGTACTGCTACATTTGTGAGTTTTTACACCCAGTATTTGGAGTATGTCTTGTTCGCCTGAATGCTCACTCAACTGTAATCTCCCACAGAGTCTTGAATTACCATCATGTATATAAGATTATGCACCATTCCAGCTGAAACCATTCATTATGGAGGAAGACTCTATATTCAATGATTGTATCCTGAAGCTGCTGTGTGATTAATTGTAAAGCAGAATTGGATGGCCAATATTTCATAGTTAATTGGCTTCCCCACTGCAGATGGTTACATCCAATGTAGCTACACAAGTCAAAGTGCTCTATGGCACTCTTCATATGTGCTGGAAGATTCTGATTGACTCTGAGGCAACATACACACCATCTTGTCTGTATCTATTAGCTGTATTGGATGGGATGTTACTTCAACGGAATGCCCTTCCACTACATCAAATGATTTGTGTAACATCCATATATCATCCTTCTTTGCCATGCAGGAAAACCTATATTAGGCTTATTGGCTTGATTGTCATCTTTGTAATGTGGATTGACTTGCTGGTGAATAGAATTATAGCTTTATCAATAGTAACATTGCTGCCAGGTACACTATACTGCTGAGTGTAGAACTGCAGCTGTTCCAGCACAATATGCACTGTTAGATGTCAACCTAGTAAGGCTGCAGGTAATTTTGTTAGGGAATTCAATGGTGAAATTTGAAAGAAGCAGTGGATCTCCTGAATGCAAGTCTTGCCAAGTTAAGCTGCTGGTAGTTATTTATCATTTGTATTGTATATTGTATTTTATAACGAGTATTACTTATGAGAATCTCCAAAATGACCCTTATAATCCAGAATTGCCAGCCAGAGATAAAGTTTCTGAGTAGTGACTGCTCACCAGAAATGCTGTGGCTTGGTACAGGAAATATTTTTGGCAACAAGCAGTTCCATAATGGAGTTGGCCAGAAAGTGATTGAACATTTGAATTGGAGTGATAGCAATCAGCTCAAAGACCCAGATTGGTGATCAGGTTCATTCTTTGTCAGGAAGTAGAATCATTTGGGACGGATTGAATGTCTGATTCTCAGAAAGATGAGACATATTTTGACGTGGTTATTGAGTTGCTATTTGTTGTATGCATACTTGGATCAAGAGAAACTGCGTAATTTCATGTTTCGAAACACATGGAAGAGTTGTATAATGATGGTGGCTGTATGATAATATGCATCAGGACCAGGATGCTGCGGTTCATGTCAGCTAGAGCATATGTATATATATATGGAAGGTTGTAAATTATAATCTTTGGCTCTGAGAATAGAGCAATCATTGCTTTAATAACTGGTTATGAATCCAGACATCACTGATATCTGAATTCTCATAATCAATTCTATCATTTCTGTCATGATCTCGAATAGAGCCTCAAGTACCCTATACATCATCACCATAGCAATAGCATCATACAGTGTACTAAAACATACCACTGTCACATGCCTTCTCATGATGATATCCTTTACCTCCACACAGACTTTAAACATGTCCACATAGTGCAACATTTGAAAGGTCACTCATGCCAACTAGGATGAATGGGAAGACAACATGGTACTTATCCTACCAGTTCAGAGGGCAAATGGAATTGTCACTCAAGATATTTCTGCACCCCAGCCACTTGATTTTGATCTTGATGACATCTATCATAACTGGAAGGCTAAGGAAGGAAACATTGCAACAATAATCACACAGTTTTACTCTCCGGATGTATGGCGCATTGCCATAGACATCAGTAGTCTTTACATGGTATAGAACATCCCGTAAAAGTAACTGCTCTCTGTTTATTGCAATATGGATAGAACCAAAATGTTAGGGGTTCTCCCCTGACAGCGGTAATGATACATGTTATCTCAGCAATTACTCGTGACTACCATTTGGAAGTGGATACCATTGGTCACGCTGCAAAACACCTTCTTGCGTAAAGAGACATGTCATCAGTCAGATGG
>Ga0307515_10003754_pt1 | contig 31830 bp, 20 predicted proteins | sample 17_EM_MG_FD_194513 | JGI IMG/M metagenome (GOLD analysis project Ga0307515, IMG submission 194513) | Populus trichocarpa ectomycorrhiza microbial communities from riparian zone in the Pacific Northwest, United States - 17_EM | ecosystem: Host-associated > Plants > Roots > Unclassified | place...
ACCTCATAGAATGCAAACCAAAAAATATTATGAACCTAATTTTCAATCAATCTAATATTGAATGATAAAATTAAAAAAAAATTAACTAAAAAAAACTCAAGTCAATCGGCCTAACCAGCAACCTACGTCATAAGATTGAGATAATCACACGGAAAACATATAAAAAAAACAATTATGAAGCATAATTCAGAATCAAATCAATGTTGAATGATGAAATTGAAAAAAAAAATATTTAATTAAAAAATACCAAAAAAAACCGATCAACTTGGCTAACCCGTAAAACTAGCGACCTATGTCATGATATCGTAATAACTTTATAGAAAACAAGTAAAAACAAATTATAAAACTCAATTCTCAATCAACCCAATGTTAAAATGATGAAGTTAAGAAACAAATAATTTTAAAAAATAAAAAAAAAATGATCAAGTCAACACAGTTAACCCGTAATACTCCTTATTTATGAAATCGTGATAACTTCATAGAAAACATATCAAAATAAATTTTTTTAATTTAATCTAGTTTATATAATATAAATGTTATGGAATGAAATTGTATTGACATAATAATTAAAAAAATTATTTCATTTGCAAGAATAATTTTTTAAATATTCATTTTATCTTATCTTTTAATTTAGCGATTAATGATAATTAAGGAACATAAAAATTGTTTTCACTAGTCCAACGGATCACACATGGTCTGCCATTGTAATAATGAATCTTCTGCAAACGAAAGCGTAAGCAGATTCTGCGTGTGTGTGTGTGTGTGTGTGTGTGTGTGTATGTGTGTGTGATACTTAGTATTTTACATATATAAATAGAAAGATCGACTCTGGTAATACCTTTCCCCTTTCATAATCCTCCTCGGCTGTCCTTGCTGCGTGCAGGATTTAGTCCCAAGCCGTTTATACCATGTTAAATTAAAAATATATTAAAATATTTTTTATTTTAAAAAAATTATTTTTAATATCAGTACATTAAAATAATTTTAAAAATTAAATTAAAATTAAAAAAATATAATTTCAACCATGTTTTCAAATACTATTTTAATAAAATAAAAATATAAAAATAAAAATAAAAATAAAAAATATTCCATCGGAAGCTCCGTTGCACACGGGTATCGAGGATGTTAGTGAGCTTACAGCCACCTTTTAAGGCAACATTTGTTATTGGAGATAGACTTCGATGCAATAATTGATCCTTCATCGAGGACCCAATTGATGCTCCTAATAATCCTCTAAAATCTTCAAACTTGAGATGTCCATGAAAGACCCATTAATTAATTATATTGTGAGTTTTAGAGTTAATGTAAAATAAATGGAAAGACAAACCATATACATCACTAGAGTTCATTATTGAAATATCCACTATATATCGTCGAATAATCTCAAATTAATTTCTTTTAATCTAGCTAGAAACTATCTTTTATAAATAATTATTTGATATATAGGACAAAAACCTCGATAAATGGAAGCAAACAAACATATAAAATTACATCTGTTTGATATTTAGAACTAAAACCTTTAAAAAAGAAAAAAAAGAAGAAAAAGGAGTTGACCATTGAGAGTCACACGGAGGAGTTGAAAATTGGCTTTGTCTAAATCATTAGTCGATTTATTAATTAACTACTATTGGAAGCTTCATATAGACAAGAAAATATGTTACGTACGTGCCAATACTAATAGTGAACCCAATAAAGTTACATAAAATTCAAAACCTTCAACTTTTGGCTTATATATTCAACTTCTTGTTCATATTTTTTTTGCTTAATTGACAATATCTAACGTTCTTTATTGAGTCTCTTCCCTCCCAAGCAAGAATTAAGCAAATTAATATCATTTTTGATTTAATTTATGATAATATGGTTTAACCCTGTGAGGTAACTTAACTAGTCAAGCTGTAAGCTTGCTTTTTAATGATTACGAGTTCGAGTTCTCTCAGAGTTACTAAAGACTTACGTGATCATTAACTTCAAAATATATAAAATTAATTGAGATTCGCACAAGCTCGGACACTATATTAATAATAATAAAAATATCATTTGTGATTTAAATTTGTTTAAATTGAATCTTCCTGTCACGTTGTGCATGAGATATGACTGAATTCCTAAATTGTGTGCTTTGACATTTGAAGTCTTCCTCGACTGCTGACCGTAAGACCCATTAATTAATTATATGGGTCAGCCAAGTTGTCTCATTGATAGACCTTTCCTTCTTTTTACCCGCAGCAACTTCGTACTGGCTAGTAGTTTCCTTGTGCCTCGATCATTTCAAATTCACTATATAAATGCCTGTGATCTCTCGTAACTTAGTCAAGAAAGCAAACAAAGATACTGTTAGAAGATAACGTCTTACTTGCCTAGCTATACATACATAGATCAAGCAAAAGCCAAAACCCTTTTGAAACAACAAGATATATTCACTGAATTATCATGGCAGGTCTTATTAGAGAGCCAGTGAGGGTGGTGATAATCAACACGCAGTACGTGGAGACGGATGTTAGGAGCTTCAAGTCAGTGGTGCAAGAGTTCACCGGCAAAGACTCTGCACCTCCAGGAAATAGTGATCATAAGCATCTAAAGAGAGGACTGTCAAGGAAATTGACATCAATGGACGAGATCAGGGCAAAAAGGGTTCGGTTGGATGTTAGTGATACGGTTCCACATGCTGGTGGTGATCAAGTTTTGATGAGAGATTTATCGTTCAAGGAGTTTGAAGGATTGCTCAAGGAGATGCCATCTATGGATGAGTTATACCGATTATGGGCTGATATTTAAGTTCATGCACTAAACATATGTATATTTACTTAATTCTACTAATTTTTTCAGTATTTGTGTTTAATGTTATGATATTGCAGATTCCTCACTACTATAATACCTCATTAAGGTCTTGTTAATCTTTATGACTCCTCTCTCTCTCTCTCCAGTCTCCTTGCCTTGCAAATTAAGACATATTCATTAGAGCTCTAGCTAGAAAGGAAAGAATGTTCATTTTCACTGGTAATTAGCATGAAAACTGGAGCTATCAAATACAGAAAGGAGAGTTACGAACTGTAAATCAAAGGAGGAGAAAAACAAATTCTGCATTTTGTGCGGCCTATATTTTTGAACTCTTATCATCCTCGAATTTATGGCTGCATGTTTGTGGCTGCAAATGAATGAAAGAAATCTGTCGAGGACTTTTTTCTTGCCGGACTTTAAGGTTTGAAACTCCAACTGCTTGTGATCATTTATGGAGTGAGACCCATCATAGGGCCCCATAAATCATAAATGTGTCGGTAAATAATCCGTACCGAGCCCTGAAGAGGCCCGCTCTCTTTTTTCGCATCACCAATTTACAAAAAATCTCTCTGCATAGTTTTGCAAAATGAATTAAATAGTGTTTCTAGTTTCAAATTTTAGTTTATTCCTTTTATCCATTTTATATTTTTTTAATCTTTTATTTAAAAAGATAATTAAATAGTATGGCAAGATTGATGAGAAAAGAAGACGGTTTATAAATAAAATAATATTAAATTAAATATAAATGATATCAGTCTAGGAACTAATTAATTATTTTTTAAAACTAAAACGACTAGTTAATTTATTTTACAAAATGAAAAGAATTAATTTATAATTTATTTTCCATTACATGCAATACTTAATTCACATCTCGGGAAAAAATACATAATATTGTCTAGTTCAATTCAATTTTGTGATAACATGCTTGAATGCGCGGGGCAGAAGAAACCAATATTATAGAATAGAGAGAAAAATGAAAAAAAAATAGAAACCATTATTATCAATGAATTTTGGTCTGAGTGATCCAGAATTAGAATTCGAGTTCACTTGTGTCTGGAAAATGTATGATCACCATGAGATATTATTCCAATCAAGGTTGTTAAAATCATGTTTTGACTCGTAAAATTATACAATTTTACGAGTTAAAACATGCTTTACGTGCTGAATCGTTTGAAAAAATTGAAAATGGGTGAAATCGGGTTGAAATCATTAAAATCAGATAAAATCATAAAAAATCACGAGTTCATGACCGATTGAACGATTTCACCAAAAACACATAAACTGAAGTAAATGTTTCCCTCCATGCTCCACTTGTCCAACGCCCATTGGCTGAGTAAATGCAGAGTCACTCATACGTGCTTATGCCTATAACACCGATGAGAACGAGGTGGCTTACGGGCAAACAACAGATGCACACAAGACCACAAACATGTTTCAAGTGGAATCAATCACCAGCCGCCACATGGCAATGGATATTTGCTCAATTTGCTTTAGTGTCTTCTCTGTTGTGTCCTTATTTGTTTTCTTCTACATCAAGAAGAGAAAGTCAAAGAGGTCTCAATGAAGTGAACAGGGCAGCAGATATCATATCAGACAATAAGCCCATATAGCATTTTCAAGTAGTGGGTATGCCATGTTTTATTTTTTTAAATTTGTGTTGAGCTTTTTATATTGTCTTGAACTAGCAGGAAATGAAGCTGGTTTTAGTTTACATGACATACCGGCAGATTGTTTGTTTTAAGTTTGTTAATTATTAGTTAATGAAAAGTTATTTAAATTATGTATGAATTTTTATTTGAACCATGTATTTTAATATGCTTGAACTATGTATGAATTTTTATTTGAAATATGATTTTTTTTTAATTTATTTTAAAATTCCTTATGATTTTATGATTTTATGATTTGTTTTTACAATCCAAGTTTATTATCCCTGTTCTGTGCTGGGTTAAAATTATGTTATTAACAACCTTGATTCCTATGAACAATTACTTGTAATAGGAAATTAGTTTTATTGATTTGTATCATCTGCTTTCTAAAAACTAGGAATTTTTGTATTAGATATTTTTGTACCATAGTCGGATATCCCTCACAATTCCCCAGCATTCTTGGTGGGATTTGGAGGAGTACCCTTCGTTCTTTTTTTTTTTTTTATCCTACATAATTGCACTTGTTTTTATTCACTTTTTTAGGGATTTTTTAAATTCCCAACATATTTGGTAGAATCCAAAAATTAAGCTCATTTTAGTTATTATTACCATCATAGTTGTAATTATATATTTTTATTGTTCTCTAATATATATCCAAGTTTTTTATTAAGATCCCTCTGCATATTTGGTGGGATCCAAAAATTATTTTAGAAAATCATCTGCAAACTACCTAAAATTCCATCCTCGGATAATTTTTACCACAAAATTATTCATAAAAATTAAGGTTGTCAGGTAACAATATTGTTTTTTTTTTTTTATTATTATTATTATCTTGTGATGTAGAATTTTTATTAAGATACTTCAGCACATTGAGGGATCCTAAAATTATTTTTTCACCGCATGAATTATTTTAGAAAATCATCTTGCAAACTAGTCAGATAATTTTAATTTTATAGCAAAGACATTAAAAAAATGTTAAAGTTGTTAATTAACATTATTTATAAAAAACATTTCTAATTATCTTCTAATGCCAAGATTTTATTAAGATTCCCCGGCATGTTTGGTGGGATCCAAAAGTTATTTTTTTCACCTCAGGAGTTAATTTAGGAAATCATCTTGCAAACCTCCTAAAATTCTATTGTCATATGATTTTTACCGTAAAATTATTGCGTGAATGTTAAGATTACTAATTAATAATACACACACACACACACACATTACATTTAGAATACAACAGGAAAGATGAATAAGGGAATAATAATAATTAAATAGGTAGATAAATGGCACTAAAAATAGATAATATGTGAGAAAATAAAAGTTGATGGATTAATAAAATCATCAGGCCATAAATTCGGTAAATGAGAGAACAAAATTGAACAGACAAAATAAATTGGAATGTTACGTTAGAGATTATGGTTAGAAGTTATAGTTAGGAGTTATGGTTAGAACAAGTTATTCTGAAATTTATGATTTGATTTAGATGGCTCGAAAATTGTCTTTTGAGTTTGAGACAGGAATAAGGGAAGGAAACGAGGACTGATCTGTCCGAAGCAGAAAGAAAAGGAAATTCGATGTTCCTGAGCCTCTCTTTCAAAATAAAATGCTCCCCTCTCGCCCTTTAATCACTTCACTCTTGGTGGCCATAAAATGATCTTTTTTTTTATTTATTATTGTGGGTGTCCGGGTCACTTTGCACGTATCTTTATTAATCTTACAGGTCCTAAAATTAACGATCATGTAAGACTCCAGTAGCCCTGAGGTTTGTGTGACTCGAACTGGTGATCTCTAGAAAGCAAATTTAGAATCTGACCAATTAAATTATACCCCTTAAAATTACTGTAAAATTACCTCTTATTCTTTGCTCAGTTTGCTGTGTGTGTTGCTATTTTATGAGGCTCTTTTAATTGCTCCACCAGCCTCTCCTCACCTTATTTCACAAGCCTTTTGCTCTCTTTTCTTGGTTCAACATTAGGGCGGCGCTTCAATGATAGTGAGCAGGAATAAGTATGGCCCAACTGGTTCTTGTATGGAACAAGAAGCGATATGCGGGCGAACTTAATTTTTATTTTATTTTTAATAATAATTTGGCTCAATTTTCACATTAATCTCTAAGTTTTTAGATCATACAAAAGGGTAAATCATGTATGCAATTTTATCCTCAGAATTATTTTAAGCCAAAAATCTAAACTAATGTTAGGCAATGGTATAATTTAAAATTTTTCTTGGGCAAAATTAGGTTTGCAAGTTAGGACTTTTAAAACTAGTTCAACCAGTAGATACTGTATTTTTGGTAGAGTATCTCTCTCTGTATTAGTTAAAGTTTCAGTTCCTTTATTGAGGACGCCCCTTGCCTTGAGGAGCAAAGAATTTGTTTCGGCCCTTGCCTCCTGAATAATATTGCTTGCGAGTTGCAATATTGGCTAAAGTCATGGGCAATGATAAGGTTTGATTGTGGTGCTGAATGCGAGCTTCACACATTAGGAGCATAGAGAAAAACTCGTTTAAGGTGAGAGAATTATCTCGGTGAGATATCATTGAAACAAGAATATCATATTCAGGACCAAGACCAGCAAGCAAATAAGTGATAATGCCATCACAGTTTAATGGTTGACCAGCAATTGCTAATTCATCTGTGAGACATTTGATGGTCATGAAGTATTTAGTTGCTGATTGATTACCTTTTCGCATAGTGGAAAGTTGAGAGCGAACATGGACTGCTTTAGCACGGGACTGTCATGCAAAAGCAAAGCTGAGAGACAGCCAAACAGCAACGGAGGTGCTATAATGAGCAACTTGGGCAAGTACTTCATCAGAGAGAGAAGAGTTGATGCAGCTAAGAATAAGATTATCTTGAGTTTCCCAAATATCATAACCTGGATTGGGGGTGGTAGAGCCATCAGAGATAGTGATGGTCTTTAAAGGTTGCTGAATAGTGCCATCAACATAACCAAACACTTTTTGGCATTTGAGGTAGGGTAACATGGTGGTTGCTTTCCATGTAGGGTAATTCAACCGTGTGAGTTTGGTAAGGTGGATGGGAGAAGATGGATTGAAGATGGGAAGATTAGTTTCAATATTAGGGGAAGCTGAAGAGTTTGGGAAGGCAAACATTTTGAAGAATTGATTTAGACATAAGTCTTTAAAAAAGCTCTGATACCATAAAAGAATTGAAACTTTAACTAATACAGAGAGAGATATAGATGAATGAAATACAGAGAGAGAGAGAGAGAGATGAATGAAAAGTGTTCCTCTATTTTTCATTGATTGTAGTATGTATATTGACTGTATATTTAAACACAAACTTTTATAACTGCTTCCTATACTTTAGCTATTCAAAACTCAAAAATACTATCACAATTGTAACAGAGTTGTTGTTGCAAGATATCAAAAATAGTCATCATGTTTTGACTTATTTTATCTTAGCTGTCACTATCTTTAGGATAAAGATCAGATTTATCTCCAACTGTCAAAGAACCATCTCAACCCAAAAGCTTAAGCTGTTAGGTGAGATTCCAAGTTATGATTTATATTATTCTCTAACACACCCCCTCAAGTGAAAGCCTTTTGAGCTTGAAACTTGCACGGATTCACATTACCTTGTGCTTAATTTTTAACAAATAAATGGGGATGGTGAGATTCGAACTCGTGACCGCTTGGTCATTAAGGCTCTAATACCATGTCAAAAAATCATCTCAATTCAAAAGCTTAAGTTGTTAGGTGAGGTCCCAAAATATAATTTATATTATTCTCTAATATACCCCTAAGTTTTTAGTTCATATAAAAGGGTAAATCATGTATGCAATTTTATCCTCATAATTATTTTAAGCCAAAAATCTAAACTAATGTTAGGCAATGGTATAATTTAAAATTTTTCTTGGCAAAATTAGGTTTGCAGGTTAGGAATTTTAAAACTCGTTCAACCGGTAGATACTGTATTTTTGGTAACTAGCATGGGGTTATCTGAAAGACTCATTTTATGATTTTGACTTTTGAGCAATAAACACAAGTCAACTAGGTTTTAAGGTACATGCAGCAGGAGACTTACACTGGAAAAAGTATTTACAGGGTAATAACCAGGTAATTTATTCTATTACTGATTTTGTTTCCTATTTTCTATTTGCATGTTAATCGTGAAACTCATAAGAATTGCCCATTTTATCTCCTTTTGCTTTATTTAAATAATTAAATAATATGGTAAGATTGATGAGAAAAGAAGATAGTTTATAAATACAATTATATTAAATTAAATATGAATAATATCGTTCAAGGAACTAATTAATTATTTTTTAAAACTAAAATAACTATTTAATTTATTTTAAAAAATTAAAGGGATTAATTTATAATTTGTTTCCATTACCATGTTATTCATTTGTTGCATTACCTAATTCACATCTCCACTAATGTTGATAACCAAACAGTTAACCTCAGCCTGTAAAGGGGGGAAAACGTACATAATATTGTCTAATTTAGTCCAATCTCATCTTTTTTCCTATCATGTTTAGAGTACCAAATGCATCATTATAGCATCATCTCTAAAATGTAAAGGGGGAAATGGGAAATTATCATACCAAATGAAAAGAAATGATGAGTTAACACACTAGCAAAAAGTTTTGGTAAAATATCCTTTTTTATATATATATTCTAGTTCTAAACTGTGATATTTAATTTATGTCGTGATTTAAAAACGCGATATTTAATCAAATGTCGTTTTGCTGAACTGCGAAAAAATTTTAATTGGTGTTGCAGTTCAAAATCATGGCATCAATTCAATTTCAATTTCATTAAGAAGGACAAATCAATTGATCAATTCATAATAGTCAGTTAAACCGGTTAACACTTAAAAACAGAGGTAAGTTACTTTATGAGTAGTAAATTTTTGAGTTTTTAATTAAAGTCTATTTTTTAATCTACAAGTTGCATAAAAATGTATACTTTGACTCTTAAATATATTTGAAAGAAAAAGTTCATAAAGTTTTATTTTTTTTTGAACTAGTCGACCAATTCACACAACTAGATCAACCATTGGATCGGTTGAGCAAGAGAACTGGTAGTGAGGCTAATGCCCCTCCCACCAACAAATTTTCCCAACATTTAATTCTAAAAAAAAAAATGTTTCTTATGAAATTTATTATTTATTTTGTTAATCTGACATTTAATTTAGTTAATGGTTTTAGAGAGTTTAAAATTTTTAAATTTTAACAAAATTTAGGCAGAATTTCCTTTATATAAAAACTATACCCAAAATTTTATCCCACTTAAAAAAAAATTCAAAGAACCACATTCACCAAACTCAATAAATTCTCACCAAACTCAACAAATTCTCATATTCATAATCACAAATAGTACCATGAATGCAAATAAAAAAAAACATGTATACATAAAAAATAAATCTTATACTTAAATAATAAAACATTTAAGTAATTGAAATCCCAAAATATATAAGCATAATTTATATACGCCTACATCATCTATTGGATAATTTGGGCTCATCAGTAGCATAATTCGATCCAGCTCATACCCCTACTTAATCAGTCTTATCCTCTGTCACTACTTCATCAAAATTTAACATCTCTTTAAAGGTTTCAAGTCCAGTATGGCACACATGGAACCACCAGATGTATATGCGTATCTTTTGTTTTTCTTTGTTAATATTACAAAGCACAAATACGGCCTCTCAACCCTACCGTAGCATGATGCCAACCTAATATTAATAAAAAGTTAATGTTAAATTAAAAGATCAATACATAAAACCCAGCATTTAACATATATTAATTATAAAAAGATTTGATTACTTATGATATTTTGAGTCCACTGGATATGTTGCCCGTACTACATATATCCAAATGGAGGAACCTATTCATGATTCGAAGTAATGACCCGATATGTGATAATCATGTAACAAATTAAATACTCCTCATTTGTAATCATATGATACATCTCTGTAAATATTTCATTACTCTATGCATCTCACTGTGATATATAAGCTCTATGACGGATTAACCGCTTGTAATCATTATTTTTACCTAGACAAGTTATGGTGTGTAAAACTTCACTTATATCAATATCGACTAGAATGGCGTTTCTGTAGCCGAACTATCGCATTACTTGATCTAGGTAATGTAGCTTGACTATCTAGAAAAATATCAGCGGGACCACTAATATCCATATGTCCACCCTGCTAGTGCAAATAACAGGAGAAATCATCAATCTTTCATTTGAATAAGGCATCCATATTACCTGTAGAATAGAAGTTTCTTAAATATTAAATAGCTACAATTCAGTGAAGTCAAGTTTTTTATTTAACAAATGGCTCAAAAAACACATGGATAACATGCTGCCTATCTAGCTTGCTCTGATAAAATGTCAATACATGTGTTGAATTATTTTCAAATACTATATCAGCACAACACCTAGCATTATAAATATGTAAGTTTAATTGTATTTGTTTTTTAAAATTTATAATTAGACAAAATAAATGCATACAATTGCAAAATAACTTTGCAATACCTACTTCCTATTGAGAGCTAAAGTGTAACCTCCATAGTCTAGACAATCATAGACGATATTCTGAGTATCTAAAGCCGACCCACATAAATATGCTCTCAGGACCATAATTGATATTAAATAAAAACAAGTTGTTTATTTCATGTTAACAATAAAAATTTAAATTGTAAATAGTTATTTAAAACTTTTCAATTCATACATGTAGAAGTAGCAAACATTCCCTAACCTATTTAGCCCCCTTCATGCATACAAGACATATATGTTTGTACAAGATTTCAATACAGTAGATCGTTAGCTATATGTGGGGATGACGTCAAAGTCATCCATGAGCATTAGATAAATCAAAGGCACATATCTCTCTATGAAGTCTGTGAATAATACATTACAAAATAGATGCAGTATATATGCTCTGGCATTCCTACATAACACATTAAAATTATCATAAGAATTCATGAAAACTTAACAAATAATCAGTACATTCAAGTCACATTCAAATCACAATTTAATTTGTACATCTACAAGACCTCATCATCAGCATCATCTGGTGTGTCGTAAATATCTCATCAATCCATTTAAAATGTATGTCACCCCTTTTAATTCATAAGGAGGGGGTGTCAATCCAAATGATCACTTATATAATGCAATCTATTATGAACGCTAGTAAATATAATTGCTCGTCCATCAATAAGCAGTCCAAGCAAAGTCATCATGTCATGTAGTATCGGTGTCATCTCTTCATACCTAAGATCGAACGTGTGTGTCTCACGTCTCAATCAGTGTATGGATCAAGTCGTGGTCAAGCTTGATGTGGTATAGACAACTAACATATAAAAAACTTGTCTAAAACACATATAGTTGAATCCACTCATGTAGTCTCATCCGACTATATGTACAACAATAAATTATGGTTACATCCTTCATATCAATTTAAATTATAATTGCATACATATATAATACCTTTAATGTTAAATAAATTAAAATTAAATTAAAATTAAATATTCTTATAATGCCAACGAATACATCCTCTAATCGATATCAATCTTGTAACCACGGGACAAAAATATTGGCAGGTTTGGTAGGCATGTATTGTGACTCATGCTCTCCATGATCATACTCATGCTCCCTATGGATGTCATTGTAATGTTGTCCGGGAATATCATCGTCGTAATGTTGATACTCAACATAAGCAGACGATCTGTCACCTTAAGTGCATAACATACTATGTAGTTGTACTTATGTTTGAGGTGAGATTATATAAGTTTACTACACTTAACAAAAATATAATAATTTATTATAATATGATTAAACAATATATAATATTTTTTTTGGCATACATACATTGCCGATTAGAACATATTTTCCTATCATAGCCTATGTCATTGCATATGTCATACCTATAAAGTGCATGACCTTGTCTTGTATCCATCTCGCAATGCAAACAAGTAGACATTCATTGAATACGGTTGAATTACCATCTAGATGCGTTTGCTTCAACTCGAGGTCTAATATAATCACTTCATTCTAACTCGTCTAGTCATGGATGGAATGACATGTCATATGCTAATTTGTAGCTCTGAATCGTGTAATGATCATCAGCAAACTGTGTAAAGTCTGCGTGATCCTCGACACAACATGCAAGAACATGTGAACATGGACGTTAGAATGTCTATCATTTACCACATATGCATGTTTTATCATTCAATTTAACTGCCCGTTTGACTTCATTTACAACATCCAATTTAATAGGGGTGTTGACATGTAACACTTATCATTTAGAGTCAAAACTATAACCATCATAACTGGTATCAAATATGCTAACCAAAATAATAAGATCATGATCAAAAGTTGTAGAAACCAGGTGTTTAACAGTACTTTTTAGATATAATGGAAGTTAGAAAGAATTACAAAGTGTTATATCAATTTATTCCCTAACTTGTGTATAACCTTTTTGCATATTCCACCAAGTGATAGGGTGTCCGGTCAAAAAATAATCTTAACCAATAGCAAAAGCAGTTAAGTGAGGTCTCAAGATTTGATTTATATTATTCTCTAACACACCCCTTAAGTGAGGTCTTAATATGGCGTATGAGGTCAATGGAATTTTATGCCTGGACAACCTTTTCTTTTTTTTTTTCCTTTTCTCATAGAATTTTATGTCTGGACCTCCAAATTTGTATATGAGCCCTTCAATTTCTTTCGTCCATTTTTTTTATTCCTATTTATTTTATTTTAATTAATTTTTCAAATTTGATTTGTTTTTCAATTCCATCCTCCTTTACTTTTTTAATCTATTAGATTTTATCTCTATTCTTTTGGTTTATTTCTTTTCTATTTAAGATAGTTTTGAAAAAACATTTAATTTCACCCTCCACTTTTTTTCTTCTTGGGTTTTTTTATAAAAACATTTCACTTTTAAAGCTTGACTTCAAGGGCTTATTTGTAATCTTAAGGGAAATTTGGTCTTTTAATTAATATTGATAACAATTTTAAAAAAAAACTATTTTATTTTTTTATTTCATCCTTTAATGTTGAATTGGTTAGGAAATAGACTTCACAAATGATTTTTTCCTGCTTTGTATAGGGTTATCACGGTCTCAAACAAACATTTATTTTAGGATTGATGCTTGAAATTGCTAGCACCTAATTTTTTTATCATATAATTAAGTAAAAAATATTTTAAAAAAACAAAGTTATTAAACTTGGTTGAGTCCATAAACCGAGTCGTTGGGTGATCGATGATCGAGGCCATCCAATATATCGTCATCTCAATACTTCAAAAATAATATTTTTATCTTGAATTTTTTTTATAAGCTAGACCATGTTTTTACTGATCATCTGTTATTTACATCATGTTAGCTTTGATGCAATTTAATTGAAAACTCGTGCTATACAAGAAGTTGGGTCAAGAGTTTTTAAGATTTACCTGCTTGATCGAGTTTGATAATATTATTAAAAAATCTTGTTTGAAAAAACTTGGATCAACTCAAGGTGGAGCGCGGGCCAGTAACAACTAGTGCCCTTCAAAATCCATACCATTAACTCACCATCCTAGATAACATTTCTAAACATACAAATTTGTCCCTCCAATTTCTCAGCCTTCCTCATTTTCTCCCTTGGGAACATGATTTCATTGAAGTCATCAATGCAAACCCAAGCCCTAGACAGTTCCCATATAATTCTTTCAACAGCTTCTAATTAAGAGTATTTCTGTAAGCATTCTTTGGACGTCCATAGAAGCTAGTATGATGCCATGACCAATTTTATTGCCATAGTGGCATCGATGTGGAAGGTTGAAAAGCAACCCGATCCTTCCACAACCCTTTACAGCTAAATACATTTCAATTCCCTCGTTTTCGATTTCATTAACCTAACCTCCATTTATATCAGGAACACGCTCCTTCAGTGAAGAGGCTAATGATTGAATTGTCAAAATGTTCCCTAATCCCTAACAATGCCAATTTTGCAGCCTTATTGAGCATAGTAAGGTTGTCTCGCACCTCCATAGTAAATCGCCTGCTACTATGGGAAGAGTCATCTCATCCATAGGCTCCCTAGTATCTTTCATCTTTATTAAATAGTTCCCTCTCTCCACACATTTTATCACGTTTGAAGCCCTGATAATAGGACTGAAACATGCTCTCTCCGAGACACACGAAACCGTGTTTGGATGGACAGATGAGAAACTAGGATTTCCATGTTGCGGCAGAATCCAACTTGAAGTCTGAAACTGAAGCTACCAGGATTAGAATCTTTAACTTAAGGGGTTCTGAGTTCTAATTTGAATCAACTATCTTAGGATATATTATTTTATTAGCAGTTGCAATTTTTCTTTTATTGGAACTTTAGTTAGGCTATGTTATCTGGCTATAAATAGCCAGAGTGTGTTGAACATTCATCAAGCAATAAGAAATAAAATATCAAACACCTTTCTGAATTTTTTTCTAAACCTTATATTCCTACTTGCGTATCCATCAGCTTATTGAAAGATTACAGTGAATGGCATCCCACACGGAGCCAAATGAAGCATTGGAGCCCGGCTTCCAAACTCGGAGTTTGGTTGTTCAGACTGGAATTCCTGATGTCAAGAGCATGTTTGGGAACGCGGTACAAAACGCGTTTCTTTAAAATTTAATTTTTTTTGTATAAAATAAATTTTTTTTATGTTTTTATATTGTTTTGATGTGCTAGTGTCAAAAATAATTTTTAAAAAATAAAAAAATATATTATTTTAATACATTTCTAAACAAAAATCATTTTTACATCATTATCGCTACCACAATCCCAAACAGATCTTAGTCACCTAGAGGAGGTGATACGAAGAGTCTAGGAAGGTGCGACAGAAGCACATACTCTGGCCGAAAGCGTTCTTCTATAGCCAGCAAGTCTAACTCAGATCCAGGATCGACGGAAGGAACTTCTTTTCCAGAAGAAGGTGCCGCGAAGAATTCTGACAGAAAACATTTCACAAATCCGCGGATGCCATTTCTATCTTTTGCAGGGGAGAAAGATTCAAGCTTTTTAGCCCCAAACATAGAAAAGAAGAGAGGCTAAGAACCCAATCCCAAAGAAGATCAACAACAATAGCAACTGCAAAGTGTTGGTCCCAAAATGAAAGAGGAAAAGAAGGCACATCAAAACTTTGTTGATGGCAAGTACGCTCATTGGGAGTCTTTAGTTGCCATTCTTTATGACTTGCTTGCCAATCACAACCACGTTTGGCCATCTCTCTTGCTGGTAGGGTCAGTAACTCGAGCAAGCTACTCATGAGAAAAAGCAAGCTACAAAAGAGAAAGAACCAGCAGAGAAGAAGCCAAGAGCCGAGAAGAAGGTGGTGATACAAGAGAATACTGATGAGTCTATGGTCTCCATAGCTGAGAAGACTGAATCATTGTTAGTCTCTGATGGGCTCGAGAGTTCTTTTACTAGTTTGAAGAAGAAGAAGAATGTCGAAACTAGTTTGCTGGATGAGGACTGTGAACTAAGGGTTAGGGAGCTCGAGAAAAAATCGAACAAATAAAGAAAGGACAACAATCTATTGCTGGTAAAAGGAGCAACAAGGAAGTAATCGACATCATTAATTATATGGTTCCATGGCTGAACAAGAATATCATTGACATTAATAAATTTATAAAAGAAACTAGAAAAAGAAATACAGAGTGGGGACTTCTTCTAATGGATGAGGTCCATTTCATTCCTGCACATATGTTTTGTCAAGTTATCAACCTCACTGAATCTCTTGCAAGCTTGTGCTTACTCAGGTTTTTAGGTAGTCAGATCGTCGGCTTATCAAGATACTTCGCGGTATAAGAAAAGGGAAGAGTGATGCAGAGGACTTGCAGCTTTTAGAACAATCTTTACTCCATGAACAAGCAGGATTCTTTGGTAGGCAGGCTCTATTCGAGAATTGATTATGTGAAGAAAGTAAATATAGAGGAGAATGAGAATGAGATCGACGAGATTTTTAGTAAACCGCGTGATTCGGAGTGCGTGGAGCTTGCAAATAAAAGATGGGAGGTGCTAGTTCAATGGGAATCTGTGGTTTTAAACAGTACAGAGAAATTGAATGACAGAGTAAAACCAGTATAGTTGTTATTATGACTGCAAGATACTTTCTTTTATTGATTGAGCAATCACTCTTTTATACAAGAGTTCTGATAACAAATTTTAGAAAAATAATGACAAGATTTTAACAAAAAAAGAGCTATTCTATAACAGCTTTATTTGCAACTAACTCCCTAACTTATTGGAGATAATCTTGACTCAATCTTCTCAGTATTGAAGACCACTTCTTCAGCAGCAAATGAGGCAACCATGAACACTCTTCCTTACATCTTTTGCTGCAGACACCTATTTTTTCCCTCAAAGTTTCAAACCTTGTTTTAGATAAAGGCTTGGTTAACATATCAGCAAGCTGGTCTTCTGTTTTGCAATTAATCAGTTGTAATTCGTCATTTTTCTGAACTTCTCTTCGAAAATAATACTTAAGCTTGAAATGCTTTGTTTTACCATGGAAAATTGGATTGTTAGATATTGCAATTGTGGCCTGATTATCAACATTAATCTTATAGCTTTCCTTTGCTCCATGCCTAAATCTGTTAAGATCTTTCTAAGCCATAAGGCTTGATTTGCAGCTGCAGTTGCTGCAACATATTGTGCTTCTGCAGTAGACTGCACAATAATTTCTTGTTTTTTGGAATATCAGGAGAAAATTCATGATCCAAAACTAAAGCAATATCCAGAAGTGCTTTTCATGTCATCAAAACTTTCAACCCAATCACTGTCTACATATCCTTGTAACTCAAAATTTTCAACATAATTGAACTGAATGCCACTTAGTGTACCTTTGATATATCTCACTATTCTTTTTGCAGCCTTGAAGTGAACTTCACTTGCACAATGCATGAATCTTGATAATAAGCTTATAGCATGCATGATATCAGGTCTTGTTGTTGTGAGGTACATTAGATATCCAATCAAACTTCTGTAAATTGCTTCGTCTACTTTGTCAGCTCCATCTTCTTTACATAACTTTTCTTTCAAGTTCATAGGCATATTCATTGATTTGCATTCTTCCATTTTGAATTTCCTTAGAATCTCTTTGGCATATTTATGTTCGTCAATAAAGATCCCACGCTGGTTTTGTTGCACTTCCATGCCAAGAAAATAAGACATTTCGCTGAGATCTGTCATTTCAAAGACCTTAATAATTTCTGCTTTGAATTGACCTATCATTCTTGGATTGTTTTCTGTAACAAATAGATCATCAACATGGAGTGAAACCACAATGTAATCAGAATTTGAATTTCTGGTGTATAAGGTTGATTCACTCAAACTTTTCTTAAAGTCATGTTTGAGTAAATGCTCATCAATCCTGCTATACCAGGCTCTTGGAGTCAGTTTCAATCCATATAAAACTTTCTTCAATAAGTAAACCTTTTTCTTCTTCACCTCCAACAACAAATCCTAAAGGCTGGTCCACGAAAATCTTCTCCTAGAGATAGCCAATTAAAAATGCAGACTTCACATCAAGTTGAAATATTTTCCAACCTTTTTGAGCTGCAACTGCTAATAGCATTCTAATCATGTCTAGTCGTGCCGCTGGTGTGAAGGTTTTTAAAAAATCTACACCAAAAATCTATGCGTAACCTTTAACTACCAATCTGGCTTTGTGTTTGTTGATGGTGCCATCTGCATTTAGTTTTGTTCCGTAAATCCATTTTACACCAATAGGTTTTTTGTGTTTCGTTATATCCATCAATTCCCATGTTTGATTCTTCTCAATCATCCTTAGCTCTTCTTTCATTGCATCAATCCATTTTGGATCGTTTTTGGCCTCTTCAAATTCTGCAGGCTCCAACACTACTACATTGCAGCTTTGATAAATATCATCAAGCAATCTAGTTCCTCTGACTGGTGCTTCATTAACATAATCACCAAGATCTTGCAAAATCTCCTTACTTGCACTTCTTTCTGCATCTTTGAAGTTCCACTTTTCGGTTTCAATGAACTTGATGTCTTTGCTAACTATCACCTTTTCTGTTTGAGGTTAAAAAACTCTGTAGTCTTTTGTAACATTGTTGTAGCCAACAAAGATGTCAGCTTCAGCCTTTCTATCAAGTTTATCTCTTTTCACCTGAGGAACATAAGTGAAAGATAAACATCCAAAAATCTTTAAATTCTGAAGTGATGGTTTATAATCGTGTCAAGCTTCATATGGAGTCTTGTTTTGTAATGCTCTTGTTAGCAGCCTATTCAACAAGAAAACTGCAGTGTTCATAGCCTCTGCCCAAAACTTTTTGGGTAAATCTTTCTCAAATAAAACACACCTTACCATCTCTATGATTGTTCTATTTTTTCATTCACTTACACCATTTTGCTGAGGAGTGTAAGGCGTAGTATATTGATGTTCAATCTTTGCATCATGACAAAACTTGGAAAACTTGTTTGAAGTGTATTCGGTGTCATTATCAGATCTTACAACCTGAACTTTATGACCACTTTGATTTTCAATCCAGTTTTTAAACTTCAGAAAAACATTTTTTACCTCAGTCTTAAACTTTAGGAAATTGACCCAGCACATTCTTGTATAATCATCAATGAAAGCAATATAATACCCGCTTCCATTCAAAGATATTATCTTCAAAGGTCCAGCAACATCAGTATGAATAAGCTAAAGCTTTTCTATTGCTCTTCAAGCCTTGTTCAGAGGAAATGGAAGTCTGTTCTGCTTGCCATATTGACAAGAGGTACAAACTAAGATTTCTTCTTCCAGGTTTGGCATTCTTTGCACTATTTTTTTTTTTTTTTTGCATATGCACCAATGTTACTTGATTGAAATGCCCCAGCCTCTTGTGCCATAATTCTGTCTGATTTGCTGTGCTTGAAAAGGCAACTGACTCCTCTTCCATTCAGTCTAGTGAAAAGCTTTTTCCTTTCATCTTTATAGTGAATATTTCTATTCAGTAGGATCAGAAATTAAGCAATGTTTATCTTTGAACACAACTGAGTATCCTTTTACAAGAAGTTGACCAACACTCAATAGATTCTGATCAATTTCAGGTACAAAAAGAACATTTGAAATGAGTTTTATACTTGAATTTCCTTCAATAGCAACTGTTTATTTCCCTTTGACATAAATATATTCACCATTGCCAATTCTGACTTTAAAGACACTTGATTTGTCAAGTTGCTTGAATAGATTTTCATCTTTCGTCATGTGATTTGTGCAACCATTATCTATAAGTCAGTAATCACTTGCATGTTTACTAGCCAAGCAAGTGGCCACAAACAGCTGCTCCTCTTGTTGTTGATCGGCAACTTAAGCTTCACCTTCTTGCTGATTAGTTCTACTTTTGCAAATCTTTTCCATGTGTCCCAATTGATTACATTTTCTGCATCTAACATCAGGTCTCCACCAGTAATATTTATGTAAGTGATTTGTTTTCTTACAGTGTTTACAAGAAGGAAAGTTTCCAATTCTTTTATTGTTATTACCGACTCCTTTATATTTTTTTTGTTCTTCTTTTTGCCTTTATCTCCTTCCTGGACTTGCATTTTAGCTAGAAAAGCTCCTTCCATAGACTCCTCTTGCCTTATTGTTCTTCTTTGTTCTTGTGCTTGTAAAGCATTGAGCAATTCTGCCAAAGAAATTTTTGACAGATCTTTACATTCTTCTAATGAAGATATTTTTTACTCAAACCTTGCAGGTAAAGTCACAAGAATTTTTTCAACAACCCTTTTATTAGGAAGGTCTTTCCCCAATAGTTTTACTTTGTTGACTATGGAGAGTAATATGTCAGAGAAATCTCTTATTGTTTCTGATTCCTTCATCTTCTTCATCTCAAACTCCCTTCTTAAATTCAAGACCTGCATCTGAATTATTCTCTCATTTCCATGGAATTCCTCTTTAAGATAATTCCATATTTGTTTGGTCGTATCAAGTGCAATGATTCTTGGAAATATTGCTTCAAAAACAACAGAGTAAAGACATGTTTTAGCTTTGAACTTTTTGGCTCTTTCCTCACGATGATTTCTGATTTGAGCTAGAGTAGGATCTGCAGGAAGTGGTTATAGATCATATTCTTGTTCTATAGCATCCCAAAAATCACAGTTGTAAGTATGTTTTCATTCTTACAACCCACATCTGATAGTTTTAACCGGTAAATATTGGTGGTGATGCAAGAGAATAAATGTTTGATGCCATTGAAAATGATAGGAGGTTTAGGTATTTGTATTTTTAGTGGAAAAGGGTTTCTCACAGGTTACTCTCTTCACTCAAGCTGGTCCTTTAAGATCAATTATGCTCTGATACCAATTTGTGGTTTTTGACAGTATAGAGACACTGAAGAACAAAGTAAAACCAGCAATATAGTATAGTTGTTATTGTGACTGCAAAATACTTTCTTTTATTGATTGAATCTCTCTTTTATACAAGAGTTCTAATAACAAATTTCAGAAAAATAATGACAAGATTTTAATAGAAAAAAATTGTTCTATAGCAGCTTTATTTGCAACCAGCTTCTTAACTTATTAGAGATAATATTGACTCAATCTTCTCGGCATCGAAGACCACTTCTTCAGCAGCAAATGAGGCAACCATCAACAGAATCTCCAGCAAAAGAAGAAGCTACTTGAAAAGACCTTGCCCTAATGAATCTGCAGTTCCAAGAGGTCAACCTTGTGGGCAAGGATTTTTTTTTTAAGGCATGAATGATGAAAGACTAAGAGCATGTTTGAACCAAACCCTATGTGTAATCTAATTTAATTCTATGAGTAATTTTAATTTAATTATTATCTTATTAGAATTCTGTGAATTCAATTGAAATTTTATTGTGATTCTTATGTTTAGAATAAATTACTAAATCACGGAACTAAATTCAATTATATTGTTTATAATACCTGTAAAAATAAATTAAATTAGTAATTTTAGCTATTTTGCACGGTAAAAGCTATTGTTGGATTAATTGTAGGAAAGCTGAACTTCTTATTCCATGTATATTGTTCGTGCCTTTAAATAGGCATTACATATAATACAGGACATTACAGGTCATTGATTCTTACTATATATATACATGATTTGATGCAGGAATTATGGAAATCATGAAGTAAATGAAATGAAGAATTATAGTAGGGGATCTCTCAGTAGAGTGATGTATGCAGAAGATTTGTGTTGGATTTCTGCACTTGCATCCTGCATGGGATCTCTGCATATATTTCCATATTTCTTCATCCCCCCTCAAGATCAAGGCGGGGCTGGACCGAGGCAGAGCTTGTCACGATTTAATGCAAACGTTGCAGCACAAAGTGATTTGGTAAAAATATCCATAATTTGATCTGATCCTGGAATATAAGCCAATGAAATAGCACCACTTGCAACTCGCTCTCGGAAAAAATGAACATCTATTTTAATGTGTTTTGTACGATGATGGAATACTGAATTTTTAGCCATATGGATTGCACTCATATTATCACAATAGAGCTTAGGAGGAGGAACACAGTGGCCAATATTTTAAACTGTAGTGGACGAACCACATGAGCTCAGCTGTAGTGAAGGCTAAGGCGCGATTCTCTGCCTCAGCTGTTGATCGAGACACAGTGGCTTGCTTCTTAGCTCCCCAGTATATCAAATTGTTGCCTAAAAAGATAGCGAACCCAGTAGTGGAGCGTCTGTCATCCCGACATCCAGCCCAATCTGCATCACAAAAACCACGAAGTTCATGAACAGGAGTGCGAATGTAGTGAAGTCCAACGTTGAGTGTCCCCTTCAGATACCGAAAAATCCTTTTAACAACAATGAGGTGAGTATCATGAGGTGCTTGCGTGAATCGACAGACGTGATGTACAACAAACAAAATGTTTGTTCTGGTCAGGGTGAGGTATTGTAGAGAACCAACCAAACAACGATAGTGAGAAGGATCAGCTAAGGGAACACCATTAGTGGCAGACATGGAAGAGCCTGATGCTAGTAGAGTGCTTACTGGTTTGGCACCGTCAAGGCCAAACTTTTAAAGAAGAGATAGCAGATACCTTGTTTGAGTGACTATGAGGGAGGACTCATCACGAGCAATTTGAAGTCCTAAGAAATAATGAATGTCACCAAGGTCTTTCATATGAAAGACAACAGAAAGATGGGCAATAAGCTTGGTAATCTGAGAAGATGAGCTGCCTGTTAGAAGAATGTCATCAACATAAATGAGTAAAAGGAGAATGTCTGATCCTTGAGTGCGATAAAATAAGGATTGATCATAGGGGCATCGTGTAAATCCCATTTGCTTAATATAGGTATTGAATTTGAGGTACCATGCACGAGGAGCCTGCTTCAATCCGTATAAAGCTTTATAAAGATGACAAACATAATCTGGATGAGATAAATCTTCAAAACCTGGAGGTTGAGCCAAATACACTTGCTCCTGTAGATCACCATAAAGGAAGGCATTACTTATATCTAGTTGTTTGACAGACCATCCTTGAGACAGTCCAATGGTGAGGATAAGTTGAATGGTGTTTGGTTTTATAATAGGACTGAATGTTTCATCATAATCGAGTCCTGGTTGCTGTGAAAATCCACGAGCCACGAGCCGAGCTTTATATCTTTCAATGGAACCATCAGATCGTGTTTTGATTTTAAACACTCATTTGCTGCTGATAATATTTATTGTTGCTTGTCTAGGTACCAAGGTCCAGGTTTTGTTGCTGTGAAGGGCATTCTTTTCAGCTTGCATTGCTTGAAGCCAATGTGGATGTTGCAGAGCTTGTTGAACTGAGGATGGCTCTTGTGGTTAGGCAACAAGGTCAGCAACAAAACAGGCTGGAATAGGATGTCGTGAAGAAATAAATACCTTGGGTTTTAGCTTCCCTGTTTGAGTTCGTGTAATCATATGATATTGTCGCTATAGAGCTGGAGTAGATATAAGAGAGATCGCTGGTGGTACAGGAGTGATGTCTGCTGCAGTGGATGAAGATAGTGAAGCAGAAGTGGCAGGTTGAGATGCTGATTCTTCTTGAACAGGTTCTGCATCTTGAACAATTGTTATTGGGTCGTGATGACTGACTTGTGAGGCTGGGGCAATAGATTTTTCTGCCACAGTTTTGAGTAATCGAGGAAGTGCCTTAATTTTAAACAACTGAGAGGCATGTGTGTCAGGTTGCTGCATGTATTTGTAGGGAAACTGGAATTCATTAAATTTCACATGATGTGATATGTAAAAATGATGTGTTTGCGGTTCAAGGTAGAGATTGCCTTTGTGATTGGTGGAGTAACCAAGAAAGACACATCGTGTGGATTTAAAATCCAACTTTGATCGGCCAAATGGTGCAAGTAAGGGATAGCAGAAACATCCAAACACTCGTAAAGAGTCATAAGTAGGAGCAAAACCAAAAACCACTTCATGCGGTGACTTGTAACCCAAGACTGAAGTAGGTAAATGATTAATTAAGAACACTGCAATACGAAATGCTGCAATCTAGAATTTTATTGGAACAGAAACATGTGATAACAGTGTTAATCCTGTTTCTACAATATGTTGATGACGTCGTTCGACTAATCCATTTTGTTCTGGTGTTCATGGAAATGAAATTCTATGAATGATGCCATTAATTTTGAAAAGATTCTGCAGACTTTGATTAACAAACTCACTGTATCCATCACTTTGAAATATTTTAACATGAGTATCAAACTGTGTTTCCATTTGCTTGAGAAATGAAGGAAATATTGTTGCTACGTCAGATTTTCGATTCATAAGAAAGAACCATATATGCCAAGAATATTCATCAACAATAATTAAATAGAATTGATTTCCATCATAAGAAGGGACAAATGCAGGACCCCAGACATCTGAATGCAGTGTATGCAGAAAAGAAGTAGTATATGATTTTCTAGATTCAAACGGTAACTTTGTTGATTTTCCCAAAACACAGCTTTCACAGAAAACATTTTGTTTATACATAAATGGTAAACATAACTTTGTGAGAATTCTGGATTGAGGATGGCCAAGTCGTGCATGCCACAAGTTATTGGGCACTTTATTTGCTAAAAAACTGACTGGAAGTGTGGAGAATTGCTGCAGATTGATCGGATATAACCCATCCTTCATGAAACCTTTAAGAATTACCTGCTTCGTCTTCATGTCCTTAAGAATAAAACCTCATTGATAAAACAGAAAATAGCAGTTATTATCTCTTGTAAATTGAGATACAGATAATAGTTTCTTCTTAATTATAGGAACCACAAGAACAACATTTAGCTTGAGATTGGTAGTGGGAATAGTAACGTGTTCAGTACCAGTGATAGGCAAGCCCTGACCATTGCCAACCATTACAGAGTCATTTCCAGGATAAGAGATAATACCTTGGACTTTATTTGTGTCAGACGTCATATGCTGGTTTGCTCCAATGTCAGAATATCATGTCTCTTCTGCAGTTTCACCAATTTTGATTGCAGCAAAGGCCTTGTATTAATCAGCTTCTTCATCAGATGCAAAGCATCCATCTGCTTTGTGATTAGGTCCCCCACATCGAAAACAAATGATGCCACTGCGTCCACGATTACTATTATATCAGATTTGTTTCTGACGAGTTCCAGTGAAGCTTCCATTTTGGCGAGGAAAACGAGTCTCTTTAGCTCGTAGTGGAGTGTTGTTAATGGGATTTCTCCCAGTGAAGCTGCGATGATTGCGACCACGAGTGCTGGTGTTTATCCATGGCTTTGAGTTTGTGCGGCCATGATTTGTATAAAAAGCCACAGAAGGAGCAGTTGTCTGTGCTCCTTGAATTCAAATTTCAAAGTCACGGAGTTTGCCAATAACTCCTTCAAGAGATGGAAAGATATCTCTAGCATTTAATGTTGCTACTATAGGATCAAATTCAGATCCTAATCCTCGAAGAATACAAATGATGAATTCATCATCATCTATTGGTTTACCTGCACCACAGAGAGACAGAGCCAAAGATTTTGCTTTGTGTAAATAATCTTCCAGTGAAGAGGTACCTTTTGTCAGGGACTGTAGTTCGCCTTTGATTTGTTGGATGCGATCTTGAGTGTGAGTGCCATAAAGAGTCTCTAACACTTGTCATGCATCATGCGAAGATTCACTATTGATGACTTGAGAAAGAGGTCCATCAGATAGTGAACTATTGATCCATCCAAGGATCAATTGATCCGTGCGCAGCCACACTACTGCAGCAGGATTTGTTTGCAACTCACCATTCTCACCAATGATAGTTGATTCTGGGCAAGGAACTTTATCCTTCACATATCCAAGGAGTCCATAGCCACGTAAAACAGGAATAACCTGTGCTTTCCATAAAAGATAATTGTTTGAAGCCAGCTTGATGGAGATATCAGGCAAATGTGATTTCAGGAGTGTAATCTCAAGAGAATAAGCAAGGAACATTGTTTGAACTGAAGAAGAAGATGTCATAGTGATAGAAGGCTCTGATACCATATAGGAAAGCTGAACTTATTATTCAATGTATATTGTTCGTGCCTTTAAATAGGCATTACATATAATACAGGACATTTCAGGTCATTGATTCTTACTATATATATACATGATTTGATGCAGGAATTATGGAAATCATGAAGTAAATGAATCTCTCAGTAAAGTGATGTATGCAGAAGATTTGTGCAGGATTTCTGCACTTGCATCCTGCATGGGATCTCTGCATATATTTTCATATTTTTTTATTAATAACAATCTTATATTATGGAAAAAATTTGCCCAGAAAGAGCTCTTATTGAATTAATAACAGTCTTATATTATGGACAAAAGAAACTGATGAGGATGGTCTTCTGCAGTTTCTTAGCAGCTCCATGACCAAACTCATCAAGAGCTCTTGATGACCATATATATATATGGCTATGACCACAATCCTTTGTAGGCAAAGTGAGGGAGGACCACCAAAAGGCAGCAGCTGCTCTAGTCCTGGAAGGAAACCCCTCCCGTTCAATTCTTCCTGGATGTTCAGTATATACTTACAGGCGGAAGAGAGAACCTGAAGCTGCTGCTCTAGTCCCATAAGGAAACCCTAGATCATCCAGATGTGCATGCATGATGCAATCATATATAAGTCGTTATTTCATCCACTTATTCATAATCAATTATTTACCCCTTTTTAAATTACCATGCCAATCATCTTCTTTAATTATAGACACAATTTTATCTTCCTTTACCTCCACTGCTTTCACACAAAAAAAAAAAAAAAAAAACCCACTAATATCTTAATCAAGAACCTTAAAACAGAACTTTGCAATACCAAAAAGAAAAAAAAAAGAATTTTATTTATTAGACCAAATCTACACCAAAAATAACTCCACGAGGTGTCACAATACGCTTACTAATAATCCTGTAATAGAGTGGGGAAAGAAAGGTGTAAATTAAGGTTCTTCTGAAATACAAACTAAGAACCTTATATATACTAGCCCTATGCCTAAACTTAAAAAGAAAAAAAAATAAGATTATTGAACTAAATAAGAAAAATAAATATCTAAGAAAAACAAAATTCTTAAACTAAATAGGAAGAATAAAAATACCATAAAAAATATTTTTCTAAAATTAATAGAAATGAAAATAACTAAAAAACAAATAACTTCCTCTTACAATCTTCATGCATCAGTTTTTAATTATGACCAAGCATGCAAGCCCTTTTTCTAGCCTAGACGCACCTGACTCTTCTTTTTATAATGCTCCTTCAAATCTTTTTTTATTTGATTTTTTTATTTTATAATATTTTTATAAAAGTTTATTAAAATGATAGTCAAATAATTATCCAATTATATCATTATTTTTAAATAATATTATAATTTTTATGATAATATTAACAAGTACTTTCCAAATAATTATATATGAACATGATATGCATAATTTTCAAAAAAACATTACTCATAAATATCTAATTTGAATGAAATATCTATTTTATGATTTTTATATAATTTTTCTAAAATTTATTCTTCTTATTTTTTTTAATATCATCACATCAAAGTTATCAATTCATGATTCTTTTATTATTAAACCTTGCTTTTAAGATTATGATAAGTTTTATTTAAAATACAATACTTCTCATAAAAAACACATGTTTTTTTCAACAAAAAAAAAAAGGAATGCATAAATAGGGGGATGGAGTTATGATTAAAGAGATACATTTTTTTCATCTAATTTCAAATCATTAAAAAAATTTCAGATTTTTATTTTAGTTATCTTCATTTTTATAAAATAAACCACATAGCTAAAAAATTATGTTTTGTTAAAAAATAATTAGAAGAGAGAATTTAGGCTAAAAATTATATTTTTTTCTGTATAATTTAAATCATTACTTTTTTTAATAAAAATTCATTTTTATTGGAATATAGTTAAATAAAAAAAACATTAAAGACCACCTTGAAGTATGAAATAAAATATCTACAAGCGCATCTATTTTTATTTTTTTAATTGAGAAACAAAAAAAAATATTATTTATGTTTAATAAAATAAATTAAAAATATATGAAATGATAAATAAAAAAATTCATTAATACTAATTAAATAATAAAAGCACGAAACTAATACTCCTAGTAAAAACAAAAAGATATATACAAATGCAAATGTTTTTTACCGTTTTTATTTTATATGTCATCAATTATTTTATGTCAGAGGTTACTTCTCATTGCTAATAAAAAATGACATTTATTTTTTTAAATGTGTCATGCAAATATAACTTATTTATGTAAAATATAAGAGAAAAAATATATAGAAAATTTATAATAATGTTTTTGAAGCATTGTGAAATTAAAAAATTTATAAAATGGTTAAACTCTATTTAAAGAAATTAAACTAAACAATTTAAAAAATAAGAGAGAATATTGTGCAATAATAAAAAGAGAAATATGAGGCAAGGCGCTACTAGTCTAGGCATGCCTGACCAACCATAAAAAAATCTCACGCATATTTGGCTAGTTTTTTCTAAAGGAGTGGATGACGAGTCATCCGCTCCATTATTTTTCAAATGAACGAAAGATCATTTGTTGTGGCAAATGATCGCTCACTTGCTAACCAGTTTTCTAGTCATCGACAATGACTTCAAAATTGAAGTTCGAGTTTTTGGACATCAAAAACTCATATTTAACTTGTTTTCGCTTAAAAACACCTAATTTTAAAAAATACCCTTTAATCCCTCTAAAAAACCAAAAATTAAATGAATAAAAAAAATTATAGACGCCGATCTAATTTTTTAGGATAGTTACAGGAAAACACCACTTCTATTGAACTCCTCGCAAGAAGACAAAATCATTTAGACAAAGATCAAAATTTGACAATTCGAGCACTTTCTATCTCCTCAACATATTTTGATAACTTTCTCTCTTCTCTCTCAACATCTAGAGACTGGAATGTGAAAAAATGAAGTTTAATATCAAAATGTGAATTGCTAAAATAATAGGGACCAAATAATAGAAAAACTAAAACTTTAGGGATCAAAGCTCCAAAATCTAAATAAGGTATGTTTTATTGTTATTTGTTAAAGTTGGTCATTCTTCTTTCTTAATTTCTATTCATCTTCGAATACCCCTCAAAACTAAGCATATGCAAAATCATGTAAATTGAAAGAAATGTAAATAAAATTATATACTAATGTAACTTGATAGATAAAATTACAAAGAATAAAAGTTTGATGACAAAAAAAAATGTGAATTGTTCATATGAATAGTATAGTTCATGGTAATCTATGTCTTGTATTATAGTGGAAGGAGCTATAGTGATTTACCCAACTCTTTTCGTTTGCTAAATAGCTATTGGACCCGCGTTTCGTCTCGGGTCGAATATTATTTCTTTCTTAAACAAAAGTGTATATATAGATATTTATGACGTGTTTTTATATATAAAAGAATCTCAAACGGAATTGAAAAATTTAATGCATACATCTAATTAAATAAATTGAGCATTAATTATGCAATAAAAAATATTATCTATCATGATCTCAACCTAGTTAAAGTTAATAAGCCAAACATGCGACTCAGGTCATGGACTATAAAAAAAAATTGAGTTCAACAATTTTTTTATAGTTTTTTTTTTATCTAAAATAGACACTTATAAAATCAAGAACCAACAAAATATCAAAGTGACTAGAAAAAAAAATCAAACTAAAACAAATTATGTTGCTCAATTAATAATCAACCAAATATTAAGTGATGAAATTAAAAAAAAACAAGAAAAAAAATACAATTGTAATGTATAAAAATGAAAAAGAAAAAAGAAAAAAAAAGTAAAAGGGGCCTAGTCTCTCGGGCTAGGAAGGCCTAGAGTTCCTTGGCCTCAAGAAAAAGGCTCAGACGCCCAGGCCTGGAGCAACCCACGTGCCGAGGCCTTTTTTTAATTTTCTTAAAGGGAAGAAAATAGGTTGTCTGCCCCTTAATGCTTTGAAAAACAACAGCACAAGATGCGTCGCCTGCACTGCCTAGATTTCGGCGACCTCTGGTAGCTATAAAATCGGGTTGATTTGTTTTAGACCAAAAGAAGCCTATTTTCAATCATATTTCCACCTGAAAAAATTAGGTTGATCTGTTTCAGACCAAAAGAAGCCTATTTTCAACCATATTTCAACCAAAAAAAAACTAAACATCTTCTAAAATATTTCCATAACCTCTACCAACCTAGAAATTAGCTGTAAAACCCACAATTAACCCAAAATAAAAAATTCTTTTCATATTCAAATTTATCATTTTAGACAAGTTTTAGGGGAAAACACCTTGTATAAACTTTTCCCATAAAAAAAAAACCCATTAACATCAAAACCACCTACTTTTGTGGCCGGAATAGGTCTTAATCGAGACTTTCTCTCTCTATCACTGAAATCCGGTTACTTTCTCTCTTCTCTCTCAAACCAGTAACCAAAAAATAAGGAAAATAAAGTTTGGGACCAATATTGAATTTCATAAATTGTTAGGGATTGAAAGTTTATAATTTTAAAAGTTGGAGGATCAAAGTGTATGTTTAGCCCCAAGTTTAAAAAAAAACCATTTCTTTTTACCTCTTTTTTCATCTTAGTCCCCTATCTTTGAATTTTATCCTTCCTTAATAAATGTGCTTTAATTGGCCAGCATAAATTTGGGCCTATAAGGATGTAAACAGAAAAAAGAGGGACTAAATAAAAGACAAATCATTATGGCAATTCACAATGATTTGTTTTTTGATGAACAGTTGCATGGAGAATAATATTTTTCCCTTTTAAAGTATTTCTTAATAATTTGTTTCACTCTTTTCATTTGGCTTAGGGATTCATTATTTTTTTCGTTAGCATTGCTTTAAAATTAAAGTATTTTTATTATAATTGAGTGTCTGTTGCTTTTCATAATCTTTTGTCTTTGAGATAGCATTATCGTGGAAGCTCTCCTTTCTCTCTTGCACTTTAGCCCTCACAAACAAGACCACTTTTGATGTTGTTGGTGACATTTTCACCGTTGGAAGCATCCTCTTTTTCTAGTGTTCTTATCCTCTCTCTCTCTCTCTTTCTTATTGTGCTTTTTTCTGTAACTTTCACATTTGAATTCATTTAGACTTACCATGTTTTCTATATATATTTTTTCTATATATATATATAGAAAAAATAAAGAAGAAAATGGAGAATTTAATAAAGGTTAATTATAGAAAAGGAAAAATGATTAAAAAAGGTACAGAAAATCTTACAAAGAAAATAAATAAATAAGGTATTAAAATTACTAAGAAAAGCAATAAAAAAAGTATTAAAATTTCTATTTTAGAAATTAAGTTAATAAAAACTTAAGACTATTTTATTCAAATCGAATAAAGTTTGTGTTTTTATATATAGTTATAAAATTTAAATTGTATATTTAGAGTAATAAGTAACATTTTAGTTTTAAATTATCAATTTTGAACTTTAAGGAACTCTCCTAGTAGACAACTATGTGCGTATTTGGTATTCTTGTTTTTTTGAAGCATAACTAGCTTTTATCTATTATTTTCTTTCAATTTCTTTTCCTTTTTAATCTAAATGAGTATTTGGTTAAGAACTATTTTGCTTTGAAAGTAAAGAACTTTATCATTTTAAAAAAAAAAATTTACTTTTAGTTAAAAGAATAATACCTCCTTTTAATCTAAAGCAAAGCACATGGAGTATAATATTTTCTTAAGAAATATATAATTTCTTAAAATTAGAACAACTTATTATCAAATACTTTTAGACAAACACTTTTACTTCGAGGAACCTTTAATAAGGAAGTTCATTATGGTCTTTTAGAAGTATACTAGATAGGGTGTTCGGGCTTCACAAGGTGTAAAGTAAAAATATTTTTTAGAGAAAAAATAAAAAGAAAAGAATATATAGCTATTGTTAGCGTGTTTTTTAGATAAAGAAAGAGTTCAATCTCGAGGATTAAATCAACGTCGAACTTATTCTAGACATCGCTTAATGCACAATGG